>Ga0310695_10008059_pt1 | contig 16497 bp, 15 predicted proteins | sample RumenRJG_04DNA_FD_203882 | JGI IMG/M metagenome (GOLD analysis project Ga0310695, IMG submission 203882) | Bovine rumen microbial communities from Lethbridge, Alberta, Canada - RJG_04 (v2) (version 2) | ecosystem: Host-associated > Mammals > Digestive system > Stomach > Rumen | place: Canada...
TATAAGGGCTTGTAGCTCAGCTGGGAGAGCGCACGGTTCGCATCCGTGAGGTTCGAGGGTTCGATCCCCTTCAAGTCCACCAAAAAGAGCAGCACCCGTTTGGGTGCTGCTCTTTTTGGTGGACAAGGGATGATCGAATCAAAATCGAACAGCCCAGCGGGCTGTTCATTGACCAGTGCGGACACTGGTCAATTCTTTAATCGGCGAAGCCGATGCATGCGATCATCCTTCAAGTCCATTGTTCAAGATTGCGACCCGGCCTATGAACACAGATGCGACATCGTTGACCATTTAAAAATAAACAGGATCATGCATATTTCCCGGAGAAAACGACATACTAAACAGGAATGCTGAGAAAGGGGGAGAGCACATGATAGAACAGGATACCATCAAGCTGCTGCGGGAATGTGACGCGGGGGTAAAAATGGGCGTAAGCGCCATCGAGGATGTGCTGGGTTACGTGCATGACGGTGAGCTGGAGCAAAAGCTGCAGACCAGCCGCCGGGAGCATGTTGCACTGGCCGGGCGGATCGAAGCGGAGCTCAACCGCTTCCGGGACGTGGGGAAGGACCCCAATCCCATCGCGGCGAAAATGAGCTGGATCAAGACCAACGCGGAGCTGATGATGAACGGCACAGACCAGACCGTGGCGTCTCTTATGACCGATGGCTGCAACATGGGAGTCAAGTCTCTCAACCGCTACCTGAACGAATACAAGGCGGCGGACGAACAGTCCAAGGACATCGCCAAGCGGCTGATCCACCTGGAGGAACAGCTGACAGGGGACATGCGCGCCTATCTTTGAAACGAAAAAGGACCCGGCCCTGCGGCCGGATCCTTTTTCATTTGTCGGGTTTACAGTCAGGCTGCGTCAGCCAGTGCGCCGTTTACTGCGAAGTCAGAGGCGCTCTGACCAGCGATGCGGCCGAAGACGATGAAGTCGCACACGGCGTTGCCGCCTACGCGGTTGCCGCCGTGGATGCCGCCGGTGGTCTCACCGGCCGCGAACAGACCGGGGATCACGTTGCCCTCGGTGTCGATCACTTCAGCGCTGCTGTTGATCTTAATACCGCCCATGGTGTGGTGGATGCCCGGGGCGATCTTGATGGCGTAGAAGGGAGCGGTGGACAGGTCGTCGTCCATGCCGTTGTTGCGGCCGAACTCCTCGTCTATGCCGTTGGCGACGGACTTGTTCCAGGTGTCCATGGTATTGACGAAGTTCTGCACAGCCTCGCCCGCGAGGCCCATGTTCTGCGCCAGTTCCTCATAGGTCTCGCCGGAGACGGCGTATCCGCCGTCGATGAACCGCTGGGAGAGTGCCAGATGATCCACCAAATTCTGGTCGAAGATGATGAAGCAGTAGCCGTCCGGCTGCTTGAGCTCGGCCTGGGAGACTACGTCACGGCCAGCGAGGTCGTTGACGAAGCGCTTGCCCTCGGTATTGACGACGATCGCACCCAAGCTGCGGAAAGACTCGGACACCAAACTGCCGTCAGACTGGATGACGGTGGGATGCAGCTGGATCTGCTCCATGTCGACCGTGTCGGCGCCGACGGCCTGGGCCATCATGATGCCGTCGCCCTGGGCGCCGGAGTGGTTGGTGGTCACGGCGTTGGCCAGGCTGGGATCATAGCTGGCCATCAGCTCAAAGTTCGCGCCGAAGCCGCCGGTGGTGAGGACCACGGACTTGGCGTGGATGGTGTAGTTGTGCTCCGCATCTTCTGCTTTGACGCCCACGGCCTGCCCGTTCTCCATAAGGATCTCGGTTGCCTTGGTGTTGACCCGCACGTCGATACCCAGCTTTTCCGCCTGGGCCTTGAGCTTGGCTACCAGGTACTCGCCCACGGCCACGCCGCCTTCAGGCTGATGCAGATACTTCCGGCCTTCGCAGCCGCCGGTGGCCTTGACACCGGTAAACTGGGCGTCCACGGTCTTGAGCCATTCGATCGCGTCGGAGCTGTTTTCCGCCAGCGTCTGGACCAGCTCGGGGTTGGCCAGATCGTGGCCGAGGCGCAGCGTATCCGCCACGAAGTTTTCGACCGTGCTGTCGTCCAGACCGAGTTCAGCCTCGAGCTTGGTCCCGGCTGCGTTCATACCACCCTCGGCGCGCAGGCTGTTGCCGCCGACAAAGGGCATCTTCTCCAGGAGAATGACGTCCGCGCCCTGCTGCGTGGCAAGAACGGAAGCCGTCAGACCGGCGCCGCCGGCGCCGACCACGACCACATCACACTCCAGCTCCACGTCGGTCTTTTCCACGGGAGCGGCTACGGCGACCTCACGCTGGAAGACGGCGGGATCCAGACCGCCGGATTCGAGTGCGCTGATCACGGCCGCCTTGATGGCATCGGAGGTGATGGTTGCACCAGCGATGGCGTCTACCTCCAGACTCTGGTTTTCATAGATCGCTACGGGCAGATCGGCCACTGCGACGGAACCTATGCCCTCTGTCTCTTGGTGCCCGGTGACACGGATCTGGTAGATCCTGTCGGCATCGGCAACGACTTCCACATCCACGGGACCGTTTCTGCCGACGGCAGAGCCGGAGAGGGTTTGCGCTTCCGCGGAAACGTTGGCATCACCCACCGTTTTCACTGTGTGGCTTGCGATGATGTTGGCCACCAGGAAGACCAGAAGGATCACGCCGCAGGCGATACCGATGATATCGAGCAGTTTCGCTTTCTTCTGTTTGTCCATTTGTCCCTCCATATGTATCGTTTTTTTTGGTGAGCAGGGGCCCTGCTCGTTTTGTTGCACTGGCAACTATAATACCCGATTCTTCTCTTTATTTCAAGGGAGTTAGACAAAGAAATGCCAAAAAATGATTTGCCCTTTTTCGGGATGTTGATGTTTGACAATTAACTTGCAAATACGGCCCTGCTGTTATATACTGATATCACAAAATGGTGGAGTGTGCGCTTCACGCAAAGAGCATAATTATTTTTAAGAGAGGGATTATTATGGCAGAACTCAGACCCAAGATCGTAAAGCTATGTCATATCATTGGCGGCTTGACCGGCGTCGTCAACAAGATCGACGAGAACGCGCCGGAATACTACAGCCTGGCCGGCATCCTGACGGATGACGAGGCCGACGTTGCCATCGCTGCGGGCCTGCGCAAGGAACGCACCGCCGAATGGCTGGCCAAGAAGGTCGGCAAGCCGGTGGACGAGGTGGAGAAGATCGCAAAGCATCTGGCCTGGATCGGCGTGTTCCGCTGCACCTATGACAAGGAAGCGGGCGTGGACAAGTACTTCATGCAGATCTTCGCCCCCGGCATCATGGAGATGCTGGTCAACAACCAGGAGCTGCTGGATACCCATCCCGAGGTGGGCCGCGCCTTTGAGGAGTACACCCGTATCCGTATGCAGACCATGAGCCCGCTGATCCCCAACGGCTACGGCCTGATGCGCGTGGTGCCGGTGGAGAGCGCCATCAAGGACATCCCCAATGTCCACGATTTTGAAAAGCTCAGCTATTATCTGAATAAGTACGACACCTTCTGTGTGTCTCCCTGTTCCTGCCGCGCTTCCCGCAGCTCCATCAACGACGGCTGCGGCCACCTGGCGGAGGAGATGTGCGTGCAGATGGGCAAGGGCGCGGAGCACTACATCCGTACCGGCCGTGCCCGCCAGATCAGCCGTGAGGAAGCGCTGGAGATCATTCATCGGGCCGAGGAGAACGGCCTGATGCACGACATCCCCAACATCGAGGAGGCCGGCGAGAGCGCCGCCATCTGCAACTGCTGCGCCTGTGCCTGCTTCGGTCTGCGCGTGGGCCTCATGTTCGGCGCCCGCGACGCCATCCGCTCCAACTTCCAGGCGGAAGTGGACGAGGCCAAGTGTGTGGCCTGCGCCCAGTGCGTGGAGGTCTGTCCCGCCAACGCCCTGAGACTGGGCCAGAAGCTGTGCACCACCGTGAACATCGCCCCGGCCAAGTACACCAAGCTCTCCGAGCATATCGTGTCCAAGGAGGCCTGGAACCCGGATTACCGCGAGAACCGGGAGGACGTCATGCCCAGCGGCACCGCGCCCTGCAAGGTGGCATGTCCCGCACACGTTCCCGTTCAGGGCTATCTGAAGCTGGCGGCCCAGGGCCGTTATACCGAGGCTCTTGAGCTCATCAAGACCGAGAACCCCCTGCCCGCGGTCTGCGGACGTATCTGCAACAAGCGCTGCGAAGCGGAGTGCACCCGCGGCGGCGTGGACGAGGCGGTAGCCATCGACGAAGTCAAGCGTTTCATCGCCGACCATGACCTGAACAGCGAGACCCGCAGCATCCCCAAGATGGTCAACCAGATCGGCAGACCCTATGAGGAGAAGATCGCCATCATCGGCTCCGGCCCGGCGGGTCTGAGCTGCGCCTACTACCTGTGCAAGAAGGGCTACAAGGTCACCGTGTTCGACCGCAACCCGGTCCCCGGCGGTATGCTGACCCTGGGCATCCCCAACTTCCGCCTGGAGAAGGGTGTGCTCAACGCGGAGATCGATATCATCCGTGAGATGGGCGCAGAGTTCAGATGCGGCGTGGAGGTCGGCAAGGACGTGACCATCCAGCAGCTGCGTGAAGAGGGCTACAAGGGCTTCTATCTGGCCATCGGCGCCCAGAAGTCCAGCGCCATCGGTGTGCCCGGCGAGGATCTGAAGGGTGTTTACGGCGGCGTGGACTTCCTGCGGGAGGTCAACCTGGGCAAGAAGCCCAGGATCGGCAAGAAGTGCGCGGTCATCGGCGCCGGCAACGTGGCCATGGACGTGTGCCGCACGGCGGTCCGTCTGGGTGCGACCGATACATACATCATCTACCGCCGCTCCCAGGCGGAGATGCCTGCCGATCCCGAAGAAGTGGCCGAGGCCATGGAAGAGGGCGTGCAGTTCCGTTTCCTGAACGCCCCCGTGGAGATCGAGGGCGATGACAAGGGCAAGGTCACCGCGTTGAAGGTGGAGATCATGGAACTGGGTGAGCCCGATGAGAAGGGCCGCCGCAAGCCCGTGGGCACCGGCAAGTTCGAGACCATCAAGGTGGACTCCGTTATCGGCGCCATCGGCCAGAAGGTGGACTGGGGCACGCTGGATGTGGGCGCTTTGGTAAAGACCGGCAAGGGTACCGCTGAGGCGGACGCCCTGACCTATCAGACCGCCGAGCCCGACATCTTTGTGGGCGGCGACGTGTACACCGGACCCAGCTTTGCCATCAACGCCATCGCCGCCGGCAAGGAAGCGGCCATCTCCCTGCACCGCTATGTGCATCCCGGCCAGACCCTGACCATGGGCCGCGACCGCCGCGTTTACCGCGCGCTGGATAAGGATCACGTGCAGCTGAGCGTGGGCGGCTTCGACAAGGAGCACCGCCAGGTCCGCGGCTACAACGCCGAGAAGGCCAAGACCTTCGCCGATGCCCGCGTCACCTTCACCGAGGAGCAGGTCCGCAAGGAGACCGCCCGCTGCCTGGGCTGCGGCGCCACCAAGGTGGATCCCTACCTGTGCATCGGCTGCGGCATTTGCACCACCCGCTGCAAGTTCGACGCTATCCATCTTAAGAAGGTCCGCGACTGGCATGCCGGCACCTTTGAGACCATGCCCATCAAGGCGGCGGAGAATCTGGTCCGCAAGACCGGCGGCATCGTAAAAAGAGCGGTAAAGAAGTAATGCACGAGCTTGGAATTTGCGACGCCATGCTGAAGATGGTGCGCGGCATCATGAAGGATGAGGAACTGGACGCCATCACCCGCATCACGGTGGAGGTGGGCTCCCTCAGCGGGGTCATGCCAAACTTCCTGGCCGACTGCTGGATAGCCGTCACCGATGGCACCGAGCTGGAAGAGACGGAGTTCGTGATCGAAGAGCTGGCCGGCACCGCCAAATGCCTGGACTGTCAGCGGGAGTTCGTCGCAGATCTGAACGACCTCAGCTGTCCCGGCTGCAAGGGGAAGAAGCTGATGCCGCTGACCGGACGCGATCTGACGCTCAAAGAGATCTTGGTACCATAGCAAGAGAAATACATGCTTGAATCCGCCTGAGGGGTTTCCTCAGGCGGATTTTTGCGTTACAAAAAGTTCATTTTTTGCCTTGGGTTTTCTAAGTCATTTCTAAGTTTCCGGCGGTATGCTTTAGCCACAGGATGAAACGCAGGAGGCGATAGCGGTGGAAAACAATATCTTTCAGCGGCACGAGATCAAGTTCCTGCTGGACAGCAGGCAGCGGGCCATCATGGAGCAGGCCTTTGCCGTGCGCATGGAGCCGGACCCCCACGGGCAGAGCACCATCTGCAACATCTATTACGACACCCCGGACTATCGGCTCATCCGCGAGTCTCTGGAAAAGCCCGTATACAAGGAGAAGCTGCGCATGCGCAGCTATGGGCCAGTGACCGGCGGCGGAGAGGTCTTCCTGGAACTGAAGAAAAAGTATGATGGCGTTGTATACAAAAGGCGCATCTCCCTCACCGAACGGGCGGCCACGGCCTATATGAACGGACGGGTCCCGCTCCCCAAGGACAGCCAGATCGGGCGGGAGATCGACTACTGCCGGAAGTACTACCGAAGCCTGCGCCCGGCGGTGTATCTCTGCTATGACCGCTGCGCCTACTTCTCCACGGAGGATCCGGAGCTGCGGGCAACCTTTGATAAAAACATCCGCTGGCGGACCTGCGATATGCGCCTGACGGCGGCGCCCGGCGGGGAGCACCTGCTTCTGCCCGGCCAATCCCTGCTCGAGGTCAAGACCGCCGCCGCGATCCCCATATGGCTGGTGGAGGCGCTGGATCAGGCGGAGATCCGCCAGGCCTCCTTCTCCAAGTATGGTGAGGCGTATAGAATCATGAGCGAGCGGGCAAATAAAGAAAGACGAGGTGTCGGTTGTGCTTGAATCCTTTTTTTCCGGACTTTATACTGGCGGTACGGATCCCATTTCCCTGCCTGTATTTTTGACTTTGATCCTTTCGGCGCTGGTGATCGGCGCGGTGCAGGCCCTTGTGTATCTGCACAACAACAGCGGCAGCAAGAGCTTTGTGGTGACCCTGGCCACCCTTCCCGCCGTAGTCAGCACCATCATCATGCTGGTCAGCGGCAGCATCGGAGCGGGCGTGGCCGTGGCCGGGACCTTCTCCCTGGTGCGCTTCCGCTCCGCGCCCGGCAGCGGAAAAGAGATCGCGGCGGTCTTCACCGCCATGGCGGTGGGCCTGGCCTGCGGCATGGGCTGCCCGGGACTGGCCGCTCTGTTCGCCCTGATCATGTGCCTGGCCGACACCCTGTATGCGAAGACCGGCTTTGGTGAGCGCAGGGGAGAGGAACTGCACAAGTGCCTGCAGATCACAGTCCCCGAGAGTCTGGAATTTGCAGAGATCTTTGACGATCTCTTTGAGGAATATACTACCGAGGCCAAGATGACCCGGGTAAAGACCACCAACCTGGGCAGCCTCAACCGACTGAGCTATGAGGTCACCCTCCGGAAAGGCGGGATCGAGAAGCAATTCATCGACGCGCTCCGCTGCCGCAACGGCAACCTGGAGATCAGCCTTTCCGAACGGATGGAAGCATCCGCGGAACTGTAAGAAAGGACGGATCAAACATGAAAAAGTCATACAATCGTATCCTGGCGGTCCTGGTGGCGGGGACCATGCTGACGGCCTGCGGCAGCGCGTCCGCCCTGGCCGCCGAGAAAAACGAAAAAGCCGCCGACGCAATCACGGAAGCTGCAGAGCTTACAGAGATCTCATCCGCCGCAGCGGACGAGGACGCCCAGGAAGTGGAAATCAGTATCACCCTCGGCGATAAGAAGTCTGCCGCTTCTGACGACAGCGTCAGCATCAGCGGCAGCACGGTGACCATCACCCAGGAGGGGACTTACCGCGTCAGCGGCACCCTCAGCGACGGACAGATCATCGTAGACGCCGATGAAAACGCCAAGGTCAAGCTGATCCTGGACGGCGCCGATATCAGCAAAGAGGGGAGCGCCGCCATTTACGCGCTCTCTGCCGACAAGGTCATCCTTTCCTCCGCCGAGGGCAGCACTAACAGCATCCGCTCCTCAGGCGAATTCGTGCAGACCGATGACAACAATGTGGACGCCGCGGTTTTCGCCAAGTGCGATCTGAATCTGAACGGCGACGGCGTCGTCAACATCAGCTGCGAGACCGGCCACGGCGTGGTCGGCAAGGACGACCTGAAGGTCAAGGACGGCGAGTGGAACATCACCGCCGCCGGGAAGGGACTCAGCGGCAAGGACAGCGTCACCGTGGAGGACGGCACTCTGAACATCACCAGCGGCACCAAGGGCATCTGGTCCGATAACGACGAAGATGAGGAGAAGGGCAGCATCGAGATCCTGGGCGGCAGCATCACCGTCACATCTGCAGACGACAGCATCCACGCCGGCAACACTGTCAGCATCAGCGGCGGCGAGATGACGCTCAGCAGCGGCGATGACGGCGTCCATGCAGATAACACCCTGACCATCAGCGGCGGAAAAGTCAATATAAGCAAGAGCTATGAGGGCCTGGAGGCCAAGGATATCGACATCAGCGGCGGCGAGATCAGCATCGCTGCCTCCGATGATGGCATCAACGCGGCGGGCGGCAACGACGGCTCCAATGCCTTCGGCCCCTTCGGCGGCGACCCGTTCGGCTCTGACAGCGGCTCCACCCTTACCATCAGCGGCGGCACCCTTGTGGTGGATGCAGGCGGCGACGGCCTGGACGCCAACGGCGAGCTGACCGTCAGCGGCGGTGTGATCTACGTGAGCGGCCCCACCAACAGCGGCAACGGCGCGCTGGACTACGGCACCGACGCCGCCATCACCGGCGGCACCATTATCGCAGTGGGTGCGTCGGGCATGGCTGAGAACTTCGGAAGCAAGTCCACCCAGGGCTGCATCCTGCTGAACCTGAGCTCCGCCCAGGCGGCAGGCACCACAGTATCCATCGAAGATGAGGACGGCAAGGTGCTGGCCAGCTACACCCCCGGCAAAAACTATCAGTCCGTGGTCATCAGCACGGAGGGCATGGAAGTGGGCGGCACCTACACCGTCAAGGCCGGATCGGTCAGCGAAGAGATCACCCTGGACTCTGTCATCTACGGCAGCGGTATGGGCATGGGCGGCTTCGGCGGCATGGGCGGCCATGGAAACATGGGCGATCCCGGCTGGAGCGGTCAGGGAGCCGGCTGGGAAAGAAACGGTGCGGGTGGTTTCGAGGGCCGGACAGGCGGACCCGGCGGCTCTGGCGGACCCCGCGGCCAGGGCGGCTTCCCTCAGCAGGCGAGCGCGGCATAAAGCGCTGGACCATGGGTGAAAGCCTATATGTCTGCCGGAAAAAGAACAGACGCGGACATCTGACCGATACAGCGAAAACAGGAAGACGAGACCGTGACCCACGCCGCAGTCTCGTCTTTTTCGTTATTCCGTACGAAGCGTGTATGCTGTCGTCAACAGGTATTTTGAATTTTTTCTAAATAGCTGTTGACAGGTCGACGCCCCGGGAGTATAATGCATTTAGATAAATTTCTAAATACTTAAGGCGGAGGAGAAAGAAATGGCGTTCGCGGACACCTTCAAAGCACTGTCCGATCCGGTGCGGCGGCAAATCCTGGAGCTGCTGAAAAACGGGCCGCTTTCTGCCGGAGATATCGGCGCCCATTTTGATATGACAGGCGCCACGATCTCGTATCACTTGAAGATCCTGAAGCAGGCCGGACTGGTTTTTGAGAGCCGTGAGAAAAACTTTATTTATTATCAGCTGAACACAAGCGTGCTGGAAGAGATCCTGCTGTGGATATCGACCATCAAAGGAGGGGATACCGATGTTGAAAGCCAATAAGAAGACCCTGCTCATTACCAGTATCGTGACAGTCCTGCCGGTGCTGATCGGTCTGTTGTACTGGAGCCGCCTGCCGGACGTGATGGCGACCCACTTCGGGATGCATAACGAGGCGAATGGATTCAGCAGCAAAGCGGTTGCGGTTTTTGGCCTCCCGCTGTTTTGCCTGGCGATCCTCTGGCTGGGCGCGGTGGTCACGTCACGGGACCCCAAAAAACAGAATATCAGCCCGAAGCTGTTTGTTATGTGTCTGTGGATTGCGCCGATCGTCTCGCTCATCTGCGCGGCGACGATCTATCCGGTGAATCTTGGCGTCCCTGTAAACGTCACTTTAATTGCGGAATTACTGGTGAGTGTGATGCTGATCGTCCTCGGCAACTATCTGCCAAAGTGCAGGCAGAATTATACGATCGGCATCAAGCTGCCCTGGACACTGGCAAATGAGGAAAACTGGAACCGGACCCATCGATTTGCCGGATATCTCTGGCTCGTGTGCGGCTTGCTCATGCTGGCGCTTTCGCTCTGCGGGGCGATGCAGGCAGCCTGGCTGATTGCCATTCTTATTGGAATGGTCCTTGCCCCTTTCGCTTTTTCTTTCTGGCTGCATGTGAAAAAAGATCTGTAAGAGTTCAGGGCACTTTTATCTTTTGACGGATCGTGATATACTTTGGAAAAGGAGATGGAGAGGATCGTATGCACAGAAAGGTGAATTTTGCCCAGGCAAAGCAATTGCTGGATAGCCTGCCAGACTGTGTGCTGATCGACGTGCGGGAGGAAGAAGAGTATATCACCGGGCACGCCGTGGACGCGGTGCTGCTGCCGGTGGATGAGCTGACGGAGGAGACGGCAGCGCAGGTGATCCCGGACAGGGAGACCCCGGTGCTGGTCTACTGCCGCAGCGGTTACCGCAGCGATATGGCGGCCCGGAAGCTGGACGGCATGGGCTATACGCAGGTTTACGATATCGGCAGTTTGATCGGATGGCCCTATGGATTGATCTGATATTATGTAAAATGAATTATGTAAACTTAAACAGCAAAAGGGACGGCGCTGCTCCATGCAGCGCCGTCCCGTGCGTTTCTGAGGCGGATTCAGGCCATATCCATAGCCTTTTTGATGTTCAGCAGCAGTTCGTCGTAGCTGTCGCAGGCTGGGAGGTCCGGATTGTCCCGCTTGATGTTCTCCGTGCTGCGGAAAAGGATGCCGGCCTTGCTGGCCCGAATCATGTCCAGGTCGTTGAAGCTGTCGCCGCAGGCGATGGTCTCATAGCCCACAGACTGAAATGCACGAACCGTAGAGTACTTGGTGTTGGTGGTGCGCATCCTGTAGTCCGCGATGCTGCCGTCCTCGGCCACGACCAGCTCGTTGCAGAAGATGGTGGGCCAGCCCAGTTTCTTCATCAGGGGTGTAGCAAACTGGGAGAAGGTGTCGCTGAGGATCACCGCCTGGGTGATGGAGCGCAGCTCATCCAGAAATTCCTTGGCGCCGGGCAGGGGATCGATGGTCGCGATGGTATCCTGGATCTCCTTCAGACCGAGACCATGCTCCCGCAGGATACCCAGCCGCCAGCGCATCAGCTTATCGTAATCCGGCTCGTCCCGGGTGGTGCGGCGCAGCTCGGGAATGCCGCTGGCTTCAGAAAACGCGATCCAGATCTCCGGGACCAGAACGCCTTCCAGATCCAAACAGGTGATATACATATCGCTACCGTCCTTTATCTTGATTGTTATTAGTAAACAACATGCTTTCCGTTTTGTCAAGCGGCAGACGGAAGAAGGAAAGCGGCAGAAATTTCTGTTGCATTTTGCGGAAAACTTGGTATAGTATTAAACAGATGGAACACACAAATAAACACAGGAGGGACCATCATGGGAAAATTTGAAGTCAAAAAAGTCAAGTCCGGCGTGAAATTCAATCTGAAGGCCGGCAACGGCGAGATCATCGCCACCAGTGAAGTATACACCACGGAAGCCGCCTGCATGAAGGGCATCGCCAGCGTCCGCCGCTGCTGCGTCGGCCCGGTGGAAGACCAGACGGTCGAGAATTTCCAAGTCCTCAAGCACCCCAAGTTCGAGGTGTACGTGGATAAGGCCGGCGAGTATCGCTTCCGCCTGAAGGCCAGAAACGGTGAGATCATCGCCGTGGGCGAGAGCTACAAGGCCAAGTCCAGCTGTCTCAACGGCATCGAGAGCATCAAGAAGAACGCTCCCGAGTCTCCCGTCGTCAAGGTCGAGGATAAGTAAACAGCGCAAGTACATACGTAAAAAGGCAGTACCGGATCGGTACTGCCTTTTGCTGTAGATACGATCAATAGCTGGCCTGTGCGATCGCCCGCAGCCCGTCCACAGTCTGGACCAGGATCAGCTTGGAATTGTTGGTGGTCGTTGTAAAAGCGCCGTTTTGCCCGTAGGTATCCACCAGATAGGTGACGTCCACCACATAGGAATCCTCACTGATCTTTGTCGTGTGGTTGATGGTGATGGACTGGAGGAAATCACCGCGGCTGCTGGCAAAGCCCTGCCCGCCCAAGGCCTGGTACAGGCGGGAGTACAGATCGGAATCCCGCACCGTGAGCACCAGAAGCGCATACAGGTTCGGGGTGTGCGCGCCGTTGGAGCCTGACAGATAGATCACATAGCGTTCGATATACAGATCGGTAAACTCCTTGATGGCGGCCTTTTCCTCTGCGGAACAGTTGTCTGTGAGCTTCTCCTCGTCCAGATCCGCCTCCGTTACGACGTTTCCGTTGGGATCGAGGATCTCCAGCTGCACATCCCCGATGACCTTTCCGGTACGGTAGGTGCGTTTCGTGGGCAGCTTGTAATTGTCATAGAATTCTTCCAGCAGCTTGTAATGGACCTGGTCGTCCACGATATAAGAATCATCTAGGATAAAATCGCCGCAGCGCACATGATATCCGGCCGGGACCGTCTGTTCAGCGTCATTGTACAGGAAGTCCAGCGTCAGCTCATCCTCGCTGACCTCCCAGGTGCTGAAGCCCATATGGGTGTCTTCCGAAGGGACCAGGGTGACCTTGCCGAGCACAGTGCTTCCGGATTTCAGCACGTATACCAGCTTTGTGTCGGTGCATTCGGACACCTTCTTGGCCCACTTGACGTCCTCGAAGAGCGCCAGTACGCGCTGTTTGCTCTCCGCCTCCGGCTGGATGTTGTGATCCAGCGTCGCCACAAAAGCATCCACCTTGCTCTGAAAAGCCTCATTCCCGATATCCTCGATATAGCGGTTCATGGCGCCCTCGGGGCGGCTGTATTCGTACGCGGAGATAAAGAAGTAGAAAAAGACCAGCCCGACCACGATCAACAGGGTCAGAAAGATGACATAGATCGCCAGACCCCTGGCGAAGGAATGTCTTTTTTTCTTAGTAGCCGTCACGTTCTCTCGCTCCTTCCTTCAGTACGATAAAGCTGGAGGGGACCGGACGGATACCGATGACCGACGCGGTATTGTTCACGTAGTGGTCGTTGTAATACATCAGGGAAGAGGAGCCGCCGTCCAGATTGCAGGCGTTGACCGCGCCATAGCGGAGCATGATCTCCATCAGATCCGCATAGGTGGCGCCCAGGGAGATGACCTGCCGCCCGTCGATGACCAACAGGAGCACGGCGCCGTCGGAACGCTGGCCGATGGCGGTCCGGGGATTGATGCCGCTGGCCAGAGAATCCGGGTCCACACCCTCGCCGTTGTGGACCAACACCGGACCGAAGGAGCAGCCGTATTGGATGTTGGCTTCCCGCACGGCGCGGGAGCCGACCAGACCCACATGGAGGATATACTGATCATCAAAACCCACAAAGCCGTTTCCGGTGCCTTTTTCACCGAAATACATGGTGCCGTTGAAAACTACGGCGGAGTCCGGCTCGCTGCCGTTGCCCATGCCGTTGGGGTCTTCAAAGCCGCCGGCGTTGGTACCGGCTACCGCGTCAAAGTGCTGGACCATCTCTTCTACGGTGTAGCCCCGGTAGAAGAACGCTTCCGGCACGCTGCCCATGATGACCCGGGAGGGATCCAGCACGATCATCATGTAACCGGAGTACCCCTCACCCTTGACCACGTCCAGGATGATGCCATCGCCGTCCTCGTCCACAAAGCCCCAGGCGTCCGCGTTGGATTCTGTGCCCTCCTCGCTTCCTGTGCCGATGCTGATGAGCGAAGCGTCGGTCTCGTCAAAGACCTCCTGGGTCCGCCCGGATTCGATGTCTTCGATCTCCTCATCGCTCAGGTAAAGATTGGCCAGAAAACCGATGGCGCTGGTCTCTCTTACAGACAGCACAAAGCGGTCCCGCGCAGTGGGCGAGGGACCCTTGGTCAGAATATACATGACGCCGTACAGCCCGGCGACCAGCAGCAGCACCGTCACCAGCAGAACACAGAGCACACGGCCGAAAAAACGCCCGATGCGCTTGCCGACGGAGGGCTTTTCCCCGGGCGGCGGAGTCATTTCTTCACTAAGACTGGACAGGTCCTCCAGCAGGGCGGCCATTTCCTTGTCTTTGTTTTTTGCACTCATGTTGCGTTGCTTTCCTGTTCTTCATCGAAGTGTAATGATTTTACCACAATGCGGCACGTTTGACAATGACAATCTTCAAAAGCCGGACGATTGACTTGATATGTCCGGCTATGATAAAATCAAGATCGGATCATAAGAAAGGAGGGGAGAGGATATGACAGGGGAGCTTCGTCCGACCGGGGAACGGTTCAGCCGTTTCTGCGCGATCATCGTGCTGAGCCTGATAACGCTGATCATGGGTTACCTGTTCATCATGTCCATGCTGGCCACCTCCGATATCAGTACCGGGGAGGGCTTTGGCGAACTGCTGACCTTCCGGCGGGACAATGTGCTTGTGAATCTCGCGGTCCTGGTCCTCTGCGTGGGGCTTTTGTACCTGTTCTGGCGGTTCTGCGACGCGATCCGCCTGTCTTCCCTTACCGCGCTGCTGCTGATATGGACGCTTGCGGCCGGGGCGATCTTCGTAATGTCTTCCCGGCTCCAGCCCTCCCAGGACTCCTATGTGGTCAGCTTCTGGGCCATGCAGTCCGCAAAAGGAGATACCTCCTATTATCACTTTTACTTCAAACGCTTTCCCTATCAGTTCGGCTACGCCCTGTATGAAGAGCTGATCTTCCGCGCGGTGTTTCTTGTGCTGCCCAACATCCCGGAGGGCTTTGCCAGCATGCTGGTCCAGGCAGGAAATGTGTTTTTCCTGGCGGTGACGGAATATGCGCTGATCCGTATTGTGGGCCTGACGTTTCATTCCAGGCGGGCACAGAAGCTGACGGCGCTGCTCCTGCTGCTGAGCCTGCACGGCATTCTGTTCAGCACATACATGTACGGCAACGTGCCGGGGCTTGCTTTCTCTGCCCTGGCGGTCTGGGCCTTCCTGGCCTTCCAGGAGAGGCCGAACCGGCTGTCGGGGATCCTGTGCGCGCTGTGCCTGGCACTGGCGGTGATCTTGAAATACAATTATATGATCGTGTTTATCGCCGTCGCCATCACCTGGCTCGTCTGCCTCCTGCGCCGGCGGCAGCTGAAATCCCTGCTGTGCCTGCTGCTGTGCGCCGCGGCGGTACTGGGATTGAAGGACATGCCCCAGCGGTATTATGAGCACCGCATGGGCGAGGACTTTGGCAGCGGCATCTCCCTCTGGGGATGGATGGCCCTGGGCTTCAACGAAGGGCAGACCGCTTCCGGCTGGTACGACCCCGCCTACACGGTGAATCTCTTTGAGGATAACGGCGGCGACAGCGCGGAGGCAGCCCGTCAGGCCAGGGCGATCATCAAGGAGAGGATCGCGTTCTTCAGGCAGGAGCCGGGAGAGGGCGCGGCCTTCTTCAACAGGAAGTTTTTGAGCCAGTGGAACGAGCCCAGCTATGAGGTGATCTGGAACAACAACGTGCGGGAACACTATTCCCCGCCCGGCAGGATCTATGAGCTGCTGTGCCGCAGCGGCGAAAGTACCCTCAAGCTGCTGATGAATTTCTACCAACAGGGCATCTTGTTTGGTTTTCTGCTGGCGCTGGTGGGTCTGTGGCGCAGGCGGGAGATCTGCCAGTGCCTGCTGCCGCTGATCATTTTGGGAGGCGTGCTGTACCACCTGCTGTGCGAGGCCAAGTCCCAGTATTCCTTTGCCTTCTTCCTGCTGATGATCCCCATTGCGTCCTACGGACTGCATTTCCTGTTTGAGGCCCTGCAGGGAAGAAAAAACGCATAAATCAAAAGCTGTCAGCCGAGGCTGACAGCTTTTTGTTACCAGTCATATCCGATTTGATCGTGCAGCAGCTGATAGCGGGGAACCAGACCGCCGCCTTCGGCATAGCGCCAGTGGTAGCCGTTGACAGCGCCCTTCGGGTCGTAGTGGAAAGCGACCTCCGTGTTGGGCATCAGGGCTGTGATATACTCCACCTGCTCCGTCGGAACGTTTACGTCGCAAAGCCCGTAAAGCCGTTCCAGATTGGGCAGCTCATAAAGCGGGGAGATATCCGTCAGACCCAGCAGACCGCCGATGTTCAGATGCTTCAGGGACGTGCATGCGGCCAGGGGACTTACGTCGGTCACTTGGGTCTCGCCCACCTCCAGGAACTCCAGGTTCTTGCAGCTGGCCAGAGGTGTGAGATCGGAGACGAAGTCATTTTCCACGATGAAGACTTCCAGCTTGGGCATGTAGCGAACAA
>Ga0310695_10008060_pt1 | contig 16497 bp, 11 predicted proteins | sample RumenRJG_04DNA_FD_203882 | JGI IMG/M metagenome (GOLD analysis project Ga0310695, IMG submission 203882) | Bovine rumen microbial communities from Lethbridge, Alberta, Canada - RJG_04 (v2) (version 2) | ecosystem: Host-associated > Mammals > Digestive system > Stomach > Rumen | place: Canada...
CTAGCACTTTTTTGATTTAAATGTAACAAGTGCTAGATTTAAATCTAGGAAAACCACCTCCGAAGGGGGATTTTTATTGTTTAACGGGGGTAAAATGTATTTTTAACACCTCTTACGAAGAAGAGCCGTCTTTTGCTTAATGAAGGTTAACAGGGAGGGCGGATCTTGGCCTTAAGGTTAAAATATGTAAATATTCGAGGATTTTTATTAGCAAAGAAACACTTTATCTGCAAAAAAAACCTATTTTTGCACTTCACAAGCATGTGATAAATGAGATATATTAATCTCCATAATATATATATAAGGTGTGCTCTACTGGCCTTAACACTTTTAATTACCCAGGCAAGTTTTTGTCAGGTTATGGATACCGGTCATAAGATAGATACACTTTCTGCTGCGGATAGATTATCTTTCCGCACCAATGCCGTCGAGTGGCTGATTCTGGTCCCGAATATTGGCATTGAATACGACCTTGGGAGATACAATTACAATCGTTATAGCATTGGTTTGAATCTGCGTTATAACTGGCAGACAAGCCATACCTTCAAGACGGGCGTCATCTTCAATGTGGCAGAGGCTCGTCTGGAACTGCGTAACTACTACCGCATCCGTGAATTCTCCAACTACGTGGAGCGTAAGAAAGGCTTTGTGGACCGTCTGCTGTCCCCGCGCCGTGAGGTCTCGAAGCACCCCACCACCACTTTCTACCGTGGTGTGTTTGCAGCCTATAATAAGTTTACCACGAAGTTGGGCAAGGAAGGTCATCAGGGCAATGCCATCATCGGCGGTGTGATGTGGGGTATGATCAAGCCGCTTTACGCTTTCCGCAACGGCAACTCACTCGATCTGGAGTTTGCTGCCGCCGTCGGTCTGGCCTATGCGAAATACGACACCTTCGAGCACGATCCCTTCTTCGACTATTATCCGAAGACCGGCCATAAGACCACGTTCCTGCCTGTGATCAACGATCTGCGGGTAGGTTTCGTGTATCGTCTGGGTCACTATCCGATCACGAAGAAGTACCGTTGGCGCTACGATGTGGATATGGCTTATCAGACCGCCCACGACAACAAGTTGTTGGAAGAGCGCCGCGAGACGGAGAGCAAGGCCTTCAACGACTCGCTGGATAACTATGTACGCGACCTGTTCTGGCATAAGTACGACTCGCTGGCTAAGGAGAACCGTTTCATCAACGATTCACTCCGCTTCATTGGCCAGGATGAGAAGTCGCTCAAGAAGGCTGCGAAGAAAGATGAGAAGGAAGCCCGTAAGGCTGCAGAGGAGGCTGAAAAGGAGGCTCGTAAGGCTGAGAAGGAATCCCAGAAGGCCTCAAAGAAGAACGCTCGAAAGGACGACGAGCCAAGCGCCCCCGAAGGGAGCCCTGGGCGGACTCCCAGTGAGCCCAGGCCGGACTCCGAGGAACCCGGGCAGCCCGCCGCTGCCACAGATGAGAAAGGAGGTGAGTCATGAATAAGATGCGACTGCTCTTGATAATGATGTTCTGCCTGCTGCTGGCTGGCGCCTGCACCGAGGTCGATCTCTCCTCCGACACAGAGTATACCAATCGTACGGGTGTGACCTTCGACTTTGACTGGTCGAACGTACCGGATGACGGTTACTATCATGAGACCCCCGACACGATGCTGGTGATTGCCAAGCGTATTGTGGGTTCGTGGAAGTGCGGCATGAAGGTCGATGCTGATGATGGTATCGGCTACTACCTGACGAACGCGCCGATCCCCGATGAGCCCGAGCCAACACCCGAGGAACCCGATGAGGAAGAGACTGACTCGATCCCCTCTGGCGATGACGATATCATTGTCGATCCCACCGAGGTGGAGCCATCGGAACCATCGGCACCAGCCGACTCTACCGGCACAGCCTCTACTGACACTGGTGACACTGACGCCACTGCCTCAACCGACTCCACGGCAAGCAACACACCGATCGTGTCGCCCTCAGCCCGTGGCTTCCGTCCGTTCCGTGGCTTCGGTTCCCGCAGCAGTCGCTCTCATGGCTATACCCGTGCCGAGGCCCAGCCAGGTGTTGATACCCCCACAGATATCTTTATGATTATCCCGGGTCTTTATAAGTTCATCACCTTCAACCTCGATACCACCGCGTATATCTATCAGGATATCCTCCAGTATCTGAGAACCGATGATACTAAGTCCACCCTGCAGGAACTCTGTATGGAATACAAGCGCTATGCCTATGGCGACTCTGCCCTCCGTGGTAAGTGTGACTTCTGGAAGGACTTCAACCTCTATGGCGATGGTAAGAACTATATCCAGCCGGACATTACCCCGATCTATTACGACTCGATCGTGAATCAGCGCATCTCGCAGAATTCCGAGAAGAACCTGATCTTCAAGCCGGGTCTGCTCACGCAGAACATCGATATCCGCTTCAAGATCCGTAAGAAAGTTGATGTAATACCGATTGTCATCGATTCGGTCTATGCCGACATCTCGGGCATTCCTTACCGCCTGAATCTGTCGAACGACTACTTCGACATCAAGCAGACCTGTAAGATGATGTTCCAGAACTATCTCGAGGATGCCAACGGCAACCGGATCACCGATACCGGCACAAATACCGAGTTGTATTGTCATGGAAATATCGACGTGCTGAGTGTGGTGAATGCCCACGACAGTACCACCACTAAGGGCCCGGGCATCATGCAGGTGATGATTTTCGTCAAAGGTTATCAGCCTATCCGTGGCATGATCAACCTCTACCATTGCATCCGCCGTGCCAACCTTATCAACGATGTGGGTGACGGCATGTGGGCCCGCAAGCGCAAGAACCATGGTGTACTCCAGATTGACTCTGATCTGCTGATCGATGAGAACCTGATCATTACGGAAGACGGTGATGGTGGCCTGGACCGCTGGATCTCGTTAGACGAACAGGAGATTGTGATTGATACGTAGCATAAAAGAAAAGAATTAGATATGAGATTGAACTTGAAGATTGGACTCCTGACTTTGGTTGCCGCCATCGGCTTGGCGGCATGCTCTGAGTCGTATCCGGGCATGCTCTACGATGATTCCGGCAGCAAGGCCAAAAACGAGGAGGGGTTGGATTCCACCACCCTTGTCCCGCTCTATGTCTATGTGAACAAACAGAGTTTCTTCTCTGTCACTGCGACACCTGGCAATGGCAGAGCCCCCGGAGACACTCGTGGCATCGGCCCCTTCCAGCCCATCACGACTTCTACTGATGCGGCTGGCAATCCGATTGTCTATACCGAGGAGGACAGCATCCGATATTACCAGACCAACTTCCGGATCTTTGCTTTCCGTGACGGCAAATATGCCACCACGGGATCAGCCTATCCTGCCACGCTGGCAGATGATCCCGACATGACATGGACACTGCTCGCAGAAGACGGCGGCGGACATCGCGATGAAGAGAAACTGAACTGCCTAGTGGATGGCTACTCCTACTATTCCGGTATCCATTCCCATCTTGACAACAAGAGTGGACTGGCAATCACGTCGAAGTCGCCGCTTTTTTACGGTACTTATCAGGACGTGGGCTATAACTTCTTCGCTTATGCCATCGACGATTTGGATGACACGGCTGAGTCGGTCCACCGCACACGCGACAGCATCTATTATGATGTGGTGCTCGACGGTACGCAGGATGTGATGTGCGGAAAAGCACCGAAACTCACCGCGGAGGTGCTGGATGATCGCTACAGCCAGGTGAATCTCACTCCTGCCGAGCGCAACCGCGTCTTGAACATCGGTAACTACAGCACCTATGCGGCCCACCGTAACATCGATCCCTATGTGGATGTCTATCATCAACTCACGCAACTGAAGTTCCGTGCCTATGCGGGTGACGAAACCTCTGATAGCACCACGATCGACACCATCTATGTGGAGGCGCCCAATAGGGGAAGACTTATCGTGGCGCACCGTGATCCCAGCCGTGTGGGACTTTATCTGAACAGCGCTATGGGACGTTACTATCTGCATGAGAAGCCAGAGATTGTGGATTCCATGCAACCTGACTCCACAACGAAGCGCATGCTGAGCAACTGCGTCATGATGCCTCCTGGGAAATACCGTGTGGAGTGGAAAGACTCGTATTGGATAGACAAGGCTGCCCAAAAGGCTGTTCCCATCTTCGAGCGTGACCCTCTGGACTTGGGCACCGGCATGATGCTGCCCCAGTCGTCTGAGTTTGTCATCACCATCTGCTCTACCTGCAAAGATGCATATGGTAATGATCAGAAGATGAAGTCGCATTACCGCATCACCGCCGCCTCTTTGGGTGAGAAACCCGAAAACTGGGATGAAGAGACGCAGCAATATGTCTTTAAACGGGCGCGTATCTATACCATCAACCTTGCCGTCTATGGCTTGCAAGAGATCAAAGTAATTGCCAATATAGAAGGTTGGCAGGAGGGTGGTGTAATCTACATTGATCCCGACGAAGCAGAGTCTATTCTTATTGAGTAATATATGCTAAAAATATTCTATATATAATTTTCGTTATTTATTCACTTTAAAAAATTAAAGTTATGAAAAAAAGTTTTATGTTTGTAGCAGTTGCTGCCGCTGGAATGCTGGCAAGCTGCTCCAGTGAGTCTCTCACAGGTTCAGATCCAAAGATTGAACCAACACAAGAAGAACTCGTACCCATTGAGATTAGCGTCGCAACTCCAATGGCCCGTTCTGGTATGACACGTGGTACTGGTACTGTAGGTGCAGTAGAAGATGGTAGTGGTAATGCTGTTAACAATGATGGAACAACCACAGGCACTCCAAAAGCAAACATCTGGGCTGGCCAGAAGGTCAAAGTTTATATGTTTGAAAAAGGTACTTTGAATATTGCGAAATTTAAAAGTGGTGACGCTACTGGCATCTTTGAGAATGCAGAGATGGATACTCCTAAAGCTTCTGAAAATACTGCCTCTGGTTTAGCTCACTATGTGGATCCTGCTGGTAGTGGTCGTTATCTCGTAAAGTATTATCCAATGAATAAGGCTTATGATTTTTGGGGTTATCGTGTAGATGATGCTACTTTGGCTGGTGCTCCTGCAGTTAACACAGGTGGTGACAAGTACATACTTGGAATAACCGTTGATGGTACTCAGGATGTGCTTGGAGCAAAGACTACCACCCCAGATTTGTCGGGTACAACTTTAACTACAGCCGATCTCTATTCAGCTAAGGCTGCCCGTCAGTACATTCAGCCAACATTAGAGTTCAATCATCTGATGACCCGTCTTACTTTTGAAGCATATCCTGGTAATGATAACGCAAAGACTGTATATGTCACTGGCGTCAAAGTTAGAGCTTTAAATGCTTACGATCCTGCAAATGCATCAAATAACTGGTATTACCAGAAAGACGGTACTTTGGAATTTGCGGGTACAGGTGCCGGTTTTGCTCCGCAAATTGTTTGGCTCGTTGATGATGCAACTAATATTCCCACTCCATATGAACTGAAGAAGCGTGCTGCAGGTGATACAGATGGCAATCAGAATTTGGTTCCTTTGACAGATGGTACAACAAACTGGGCTACTAACGGAGCTATTTCTATGGATATTCCTGGTGATGGTACTGGAGCAACTGACGGTTCAGAAAAAGCACCTATCGGTGAGTCAATTATTGCGCCAGATGCTGAGTATTATGAGATAGAGATTGACCTTGTTCAGAAAGTTGCAAAATATGAAAATAGTGCTCCTGGTACACCTACTGATTGGGAGGATTATGAGTTCAACTCTATCAAGACTGTAGTAAAGAGTGATGGACTGAAATTCAAGCCAGGTTATACCTATGATTTCATCTTCAAGGTATATGGTTTGGAGAAGATTACTGTTACTACAGTTCTCAAACCTTGGATCTGGGGTGAGAATCAGGAAATTCCTACTGAGTAATCTCTTCGCCTAAAAGCGAGTTAGGCCTAACTGCATTTGCGGAATGGCTTAGAAAGAAATATTCCTAAGTCTAGCGGTAAGAGGATGGCGTTTTTTGCGACGCCACCCTCCCGCTAAGACAAAGGAAATAAAAGTGAAACGAAAAAATAGATTCAATGAATAAGTATCTGTTAATAATTGGCTTAGTAGGAACGGCATTATTCACTGCTTGCTCCACTGCTGACGACTTGATTTCAGAGAAGCCCATTGAGACTCCTCCTGTGGAAGAGCCAAAGGGGACTGCCCTTATTGTAGAGGCTAGTCAGAACAGTGAGGTTCCTATTACGTTGGGGATTGGTTCGAATCGAGGTCTTACTCGTAAACCACTTGTATCTGGTGTGGGTAACATCTTCACTACTGAAGATAATAAATACCTCGGTGTGTTCTGTCTGGCTACAGACCCCCAGTCTAATGTAAGTAATATACCTTCTGAAATAAGTGCCAACAAGTGGGTGAAGGATGATGCTACTGGCCTGTTAGTGAGATTTAGTAATGTACCAGCAAAAGTTGCAGATGGTGTTGTTACATTTGTGGATCCTGCTAATACGTCAAATCCAAAGCATTATTTCTATCCAATGGGCAACTGGATGGTATATAATTTCTACTCCTACTATCCAAGAGAAGACGATGAGAACATAAGTTTTACTAAAGGCGGTAGTGGCGTTTTGGTAAAGTATATTACGATCAATGGCAGTCAGGATGTCATTTGGGGTAAGTCTTATCAGAATAAAGCTCCCAAAGTTTCGACAGCAAATGATGCAGATCCATTCTGCGCTAAGTATTTCCGTTTGAAGAAAGATTCAATTGCTAATTCTCCTGATCCATCTGGTGATATATCTGTATTGTACCCCAAAATGGAATTTGAACATTTATTAGCTCAGTTTAATTTCTCTGTTGAACCAATGGATGGTGCATGGACTGCGATTTCTGCTGCAAATGGAATGGCAATAACAGATATGTATATATCAAATGCTATTTCTAATTTGCAACTTATCGTTGCCAATAAGAAGAATCCTGGAACCGAAGGAACATTAAGTAAGAAGGACAACACAACAGAAAAATTGTATATTAAAGCAAATGGCAAAGATTACAATCTTTTTTCATCAACGACGCCTTTAGAATCTCAGGTTTCATCAATAGCGATTAAATCAACTTCCGTTGCAGTTCCAGGTTATATTATGCTACCTCCCATAGAGGGCAATGAGGATTATTATGAATTATGCTTGGAATATTCTATTGGTGGAGAAAAGCAGAAAGAACCGATGAGGGTGAAAATGAAACGTGATGGAGGATTTGCGAAAGGTCAGGTATATAATATTTCTGTTAAAGTACGGTCACCACAGGAGATCTTTGCCACAGCTACATTATCCTCATGGGGATCTCCAATTGATGTGACTCCATATACTGTTGAAGAATAAAATGTACCTGTGTATTAATAGGGTGCACGGGTGCATTTAAAGCAAAAAGAATTGAATGAATAAATATATCTTTATCCTTGGTTTGGCGGTAACGGCTTTATTCTCAGGCTGTACCTCCGACGACTTGACAATGGCTCTTTCTCCAGAAGAGGAGAGAGCATTGATTGTTGAGGCGAGCCAGGATAGTGATGTGCCTATTACATTAGGGGTAGGTTCGAGTCGCGGAGTTACTCGTTTGCCACTTGATGGTGTCGATTTCTCAACAGAAGATGGAAAATACCTTGGTGTGTTCTGTCTTGCTACAGGACCTCAGTCTAATGTAGATAATATACCTTCTGAAATAAGTGCTAATAATTGGAAGGATGATAATACAGGTCTTTTAGTAAGGATGAAAAATGTCCCTGCTTCTGTTTCTTTAGGTGTAGTCTCATTTCTGGATCATGATTATTATTATCCCATGATTAATTGGATGACGTACAATTTCTATGCTTATTATCCAAGAGAAAATGATTCAAATATAAAGTTTACATCTGGTGGAAGTGGAGCTTTGGTAAAGTATATTACGATCAATGGTAGTCAGGATGTTATTTGGGGTAAGGCTCATCCGGAAGCTGCCGATCCTGTTGACCCTGTTGTTGCAAAAGATGCCGATCCATATTGTGCTAAATACATCCGTTTGAAAGGAACTGCGGGTTACCCGAAATTTGAATTTCAGCACTTATTGGCTCAATTCAAATTCTCTATCGAACCAGAGAACCCTGCTGCATGGGCTACGATTTCAACTGGAGGCGGAATGTCAATAACAAATATGTATATATCAAATGCTATTTCTAATTTGCAACTTATCGTTGCCAATAAGAAGAATCCTGGAACCGAAGGAACATTAAGTAAGAAGGACGACACAACAGAAAATTTGTATATTAAGGCAAATGGCAAAGATTACAATCTTTTCTCATCAGATCCTGAACCTTTAGAATCTCAGGTTCCATCAATAGCGATTACATCAACTTCCGTTGCAGTTCCAGGTTATATTATGCTCCCTCCCATAGAGGGCAATGAGGATTATTATGAATTATGCTTGGAATATTCTATTGGTGGAACACCGCAGGCAGAACCGATGAAGGTGAAAATGAAACGTGATGGAGGATTCACGAAAGGTCAGGTATATAATATCGTTGTCAAAGTAAAGTTATAGTCGAATGAAGAAGAAACTATTGATGACCCTGGTGCTCTCGACCTGTTGGTGCGTGGCTACTCGTGCGCAGATGATTGCGGCGAATATCGACGCATTGTGGGCGGCGATGATGTCGCCGAGCGTCGGTCTGGAAATGGTAGTGGGCGAGAAATCCACCGTAGGCTTGAACGTGTCGTATATGGGCAAACCTTACGGCATGGATATCAAGTTGTTTGAGGTCCAGCCCGAATACCGCTATTACTTCTCCGGTCGTCCGATGTTTCGTGAGTTCATTGGCGTCGGTGCCATCGGCGGCACCCATAACATCACTTGGAAGGGAAAGGTGTATGATGGCATGAACATGGGTCTGGGTTTGACCTTCGGCTATGTGATGCCCCTCGGCAAGCGCATCAATCTGGATTTCCATGCCGGCTTCGGTGCCGTGTATTATAATCATAAGGAGTATTTCACCGGCGATCAGTATGATGCTGACTCGACGGTGGATGGAATGGATCATAACAACGCCTCGGGCTACTATCTGCTGCCCACGCGCTTTGGTGTCAGTTTTACCTATATATTGAAATGAGCAACCGTTTGAATCAGATCTGTCTCACCTTGATGCTGGTGGTGCTGATGCCGATGCAGGCATGGGCGCAGGAGGCTGTGCCCGTCACCGTGTCGGGACAAGTCACCATCCATAACAAGGAGAATGGTAAGGATATCCACGAACGTGTGGAATATACGATGCTCACGAAGGCTGAGGCCCTGGAGGCCAAGGCTGCCTTCGACAAGTTGACGGGTGAAGGCGATAAGTCGCAGAGCATCACGGGTGACGAGATTGAGGCCATCGACCGCCTGAAGCGTAAGTATGGCTTCGTGAAGAAGAACACCACGAGAGCCAGCGGCCGTTTCACCATCAATGCCGCCACCTCGTTCTGTCTGCTATTCATCACCGGACAGGAGTCGAAGGTGTCGGACATCATTGATATCGTGGATGGCAAGACCGAATACAACGTGGTGATCAATGTGCAGCGTCTGCGTGAGGTGGTGAAGCAGGGTAAGGCCGTGGAGCGCGAGTTTATCGGCGGCGGCAGCGGTGATACTGGTGACGGCAACTGCTATTTCCACATCAGCCTGAACATTCCCAAAGGCTACGGTAAGGAGTCGTCGAGACTGATCATACAGACCTATGCCGTGAGTTGTCAGACCGACGACACGGTGGCCTACTGTGATCCGCTGGTGTATGAGGGTAGGGAATACCACACTCTGCAGAACCGCCGTATGGACTATGACTACTTTGCCAACGACAAACTGGCGGATGCCTATCACGACGGCATGGAACTGACAAGCGACGACTGGATCCGCGTGGATACTACTGTGGTCTATCATAAGGAAGACAAGAACCTCGACTATAGAGGTCCCTATACCTATGTGCTCGAAGACTATCACCACGTGTATAAACGTGGCGGATGGGGCGGTACCTGTCTCGTGGAGCGCCCGTTTAAGTTCCTCGACTTCACGCCGGCGCTGGCTCAGATGCCCCTCACTGAGGAGTTCCGCGAGGATGCCCAGTCGCAGTTCGGACAGGAGAACCGCGACCTGCAGTTGCGCTTCGTCGTGGGTAAGGACGTGCTCGAAGAGGACTCGATGAACCAGGTGAACATCGACAGGCTGATCAATGAGCTCCGTTCGTATGGTAACAAGCTCGTGGCTCCGAGGATCCAGGGCTTTGCCTCTCCGGATGGTGGTATGAAGGGAAACCAGGAACTGGCCTTGCGCCGTGCCCAGTATGCCGCCCGTATCATCCAGCGCTATCTGCCGGCGGGTACGAGTGTGTCGAGTTCTTCGAGCGTCTATACGTGGGACGACGTGGCCGATGCCCTGGCGAAGAAGGGGCGTCAGGACTATGCCGACCAGGTGAGGGCGATTGCCGCCAGAAACGACAGTCCGGACCGAGAACTGAAGATGCTCGACTTCTATACCAGCGATGTGGAACCGATCCTCGAGGGCATGCGTGCCATGCGGGCTTCCTACCAGTATCTGCGCGCCAGGGTGCTCTCGGCAGATGAGGCGGTAGAGGAATACTATGCCCACAAGCGCGAGTATCAGCAGGGTAAGAAGAAGTTTTCGAACGGTGATTTCTGGAATATCTACAGCAACCTGAACGATGAGGCCGAGGCCGACTCACTTACGCTGCTCGCCTATAATTATATCACCAAGGATCCGGAATATGCGACGGAGAACATCATCGCGCCGTATGTGGCCAACCGCTATGCCATCTACAATCTGAAGAAAGGTACGCCTAACGCCAGGATCCTGGAGCCGTTTATCGACCTCTCCTACCGTAATGTGAACGCCAGGAAAGCCATCGATGACTTCCTGACCATCACCATCAACCGCAAGGAGATCCTGCTGAACCAGGCCGTGACCTACTTCCAGGAGCAGAAACTCGACTCGGCAATGTTCTTCATCAACTGGCTCCGCAGGGCGAAGGTGAGCGACGCCACCCTCGACAACCTGGAGAAATACATGGACCTGAAGCGTCTGCACCCGATTCACAACAAGAACCTGGAGCAGCGACAGACCTATGAGGCCGCGAAGAAATACGTGCTCTCCGTGAGCGACGAGAACAAGGCCATCCTCTATTCGGAGATCCCAGACTGGGGTATGACCGACGAGGCGATGAAATATGTGGATAAGTTGCCCGACAACTCTGCCAAGAAGTGGTATCTGAAAGCCCTCCTCTGGGTGGACAAGGCCGGTAAGGAGCCCCGCGACTTCGATGAGTCGGAGACGGTGGAAGCCACACCTGGCTTCAAGTTGTTGACCCCCGCCGAGGAAGATGCGCTGTTGGCGACCAACCCGGGTGAATACAACAAGTATATGGCTGACCTCGCCGCCTGGCAGCAGCAGCGCGACTCGATCGACGCCAAGCGCCCCCAGAAGGTGGATGATGACATCGACCTCGAGGGTATCCCGTATTATCTGGCCTACTTCAACCATTCCTTTGAACTGGAACCCCTCTATAAGCGTATCTACTTCACTGAGGGCCATGTGTCGGAGGACATGCGAAAGTTGTATAAATATAAGAATAAGAATATACCTGCCTACCAAAAACTGTTCCGCCTGCTCTATGAACGGGACCAGAAGCGCAAGGAGGACGAACTGGAGTTGAACGGCAACCCTGAGGATGGCGAGGACAATGAAGAGACTGATCAACATGAAGAGACTACTGCTGATACTGCTCATCTGTAATCTGGCTGTCGTGAACGGACATGCCTTTACGCTGCCGGATACCTATCTGACAGCGCCTAGTGATACGACCCGTTATGGTGAGGATAGCGACGAGGCGGAGAATGACACCATTAACCGCAATCCGAAGAACCTGGCGCAGGGCGTGGATGCCATCACGATGGTGCTCGAGCGCCGCTATAAGGCCTATAACGAGTACTTCACGAAGAAATGGCACGATCATCTCTTCATCCAGGCAGGTATCGGCTTCGAACAGATGGTGCCTCCCAGTGAAGGTTACAAATTCAACACGCTGGGAGCCGTGAACCTCGGTGTGGGTAAGCAGTTTAATAAGTATAACACGGTGCGTCTGATGTTCCATGGCGCCTGGGGCTACCAGCAGTCGAAGGACCGCCTGTTTACGAAACTGGGCATCCGCCTGGATCATAACTTCAGTCTGTCGTCTTACTTCAGCGGCTATAAGCCCACTCGCTTGCTCGATATCTCCACCCTCTTCGGTGTGGGTGTGCAGTTCAGTAAACTGAGTTATGAGAATATCCTCTGGGAGAAGGAGATGGCAAAGCAGATCGCAGAGTGGGAGGCCTTGGGCGACTACGAGGAGGCCCAACTGATCCGCGACAACTGGCCGAAAAACCAGCATGCCACCAGTTTTGAAGCGCATGTCGGTGCCCAGTTGAAGTTCTTCACGGGTCCGCAGGGCTATATCACCGTGGAGCCTTACGTCGGCATCGGCGGTGCCAGCACCGATCTCACCGAGCACCGTAACTGGCGAAAGACCGATATCTTCTACGGTCTCAACGTGAACTACATCTACTATATCCATAATAACCTCTCACCCAGGGAGCGTCTGAAGTATATCAGAAATCGTCCCGTCAGGGATTTGCTCTCCACCGACTCGTTGCTGCTGAGTTGGCAACAGCCTTGGTTCTTCGAGTTCTCGAACGGTGTGAATTTCTTGTTTGACACCGAGTTGAGCGACGGTAAGACCATCGGTCCCGATATCTCCTTTGGTGTGGGTCGCTGGTTCTCGCCTGTGATCGGTCTGCGCCTCACGGGTGCCGTGCGCCAGATGACGTGGCGCCAGCGCGATGTGCTTGTGGTGGATGACGGCCTTGTAGAGGATCGTGGCTATGTCGAGAACATGCATAACATCTATGGCGGCATTAGGCTGGAGGCGATATTCAATCCCTTCGGCTTTAGTAAGAACTTCAGTTGGAGCGATAAGTTCGGCGCCTACCTCGTGGGCGGTTTCGAGTACGGCTGGGTGAAGAAATACCAGACGCAGACGCTCAGTACGCGCAGTGAGGGCTTTACGGGCGGTGTGCATCTGTGGGCGAAACTCAGCGACGGCCTCCAACTGTTCCTTGAGCCCCGTTACATCCACTATAATTATAAGGTGCCCTATACCAATGTGACGTGGAACAAACTCTACTCAGACAATAGTGCCTCGGTGAGTGTTGGTCTGACCGTCTCCACCCGTTCGCGCCAGTTCAGGAGTATGGATCATGACGAGACCCGTGGCGGCTATCCCTTGCGGAAAATCAGAGTCGGTATCGCCGGCGGCTTCAACTTCTTCCAGACCACGTCGAACTTCGACAATAGTGCCGGCATGGGCTATAACGGCAAGTTAGTGGTGGAATATCATCTCGACCGACTCCACAGTTTCCGTGCCATCGGCGAGTTCGTGGGCATGTCGCGTTCAGGTCTGTCGAAGTTCTATGACTATAATATGGATAGCGAGGATCCGGCAAAGACCGTCGTCACGCGTCAGGGTATGTGGGATCACAACCTGAAGTTCGCCCTCGCGGGCCTGGGTTATCAGATCAACCTGAGTAATCTGCTGGCTGGCTATCATGCCAAGCGGCGCGCTGATCTGAGCCTGTTCCTGGGTCCATCGCTGCTGATTCCGATCGACGACAAGGCAGTGCTCTCCTCCGAGGAGCGCGTGATGGTAGGTCATCTGGTGGAGCCTGTGGAGCAGTTTAAGACTGGAAGCATCTCTTTCGGTGGGCATCTGGGTGTGAAACTGCGTATGCCGCTCAGTTCCCGTATTTCCGTCATTGCCGAGCCCACGATCTACTTCCTAGGCAACACCAAGGTGCCTTGTGTGAACTCTTTCAAGGGCCTCAATTATATGGAGACGATCAATGTGGGTCTGCAGTGTGAGTTATAATCCTTTACGAAGATAAGATATGGACAAAATACGAATCATACGATTATTCATGGTGCTTTGCTTGTTGCAGGGACTGATTACGCCTGCGGCAGCGCAGAGTGATCCGAAAGCAACGATGGAGGCCATCAACTATGTTATTCGTAACGTGCGCCCTTCATCGGCCGCAGAGCCGTTGGCAGAGGACCTGTGTCAGAAGTTCAAGAAGCATCCCGAGGTGATTGTGGCCATCGGTGAGGCGTTCTATCAGACTGCTGACAGCGCCAGGGCGAAGAAGTTCCTGCGCCGGGCGATGCAAGAACATCCCAACTATGCACCTGCCTATGTGGCTGCCGGTGCGTGGGCTGAGGATCGCTATAATGCCTATGACGAGGCGATGGACTGGTATGATAAGGCCATCAAAGCCAATCCGAGGGACTCTTCGGGCTATGTGCGCTATGCGAAGGTGCTGACGAAACTGAGACGCCCTGAGGATGCTGCTGCGAAGATCAAGGAGATCACGAAGTTTATCCCCGACTTCCCTGTGAACAAGCAGATTGCCCGCATCTATTCGAACCTTGGACAGATCACCGAGGCAGTGGACTTCTATGCCCATGAGAATCTGGACAACCTTGATTCGGAGGACCTGAAGGACTATGCCACCGACCTCTTCCTGAAGCATCAGTACAAGGAAAGCCTCGAGGTGGCGAAGTTTGGCTACAATAAGTATCCTAAGTTGGCACCAATGAGTCGTCTGGCGCTTTACAACTGTGTGGAGCTGAAGGACTATAAGGAGGCTTATAGATATGGTAACCATCTGTTCAGGGATACCGAAAAGCATAAGGAGACCTGGCAGGATAAGTATTATATGGCGCTGGCCTGCCAAGGGGCTAACCAGTCGGGACAGGCAATCGACTGGTTCCGCCGCTGTACGCAGGCTGATGATATCGCCCAGCGTGAGCGTAATGAGTCGTATCGTAACATCGCCAAGCTGTATAAAGATTTGGGTGAATATGATCAGGCTTCCAAGGCCTATGACAAACTCTATGAGTTGCAGAAGGCTGAGAACAATATCTCTGCACAGGACATCAACATGCATGCCCGCTTATTCCTGGAGCAGAGTACGGAGGTGAATGGCGATGAGGTGTTTGAGTGCTATCGCAAGGCGAACCGGCTCTATGAGTTGTTGGCTGAGGTGTCGCCCGACAATGCCGGCTTGGCCTATCACGCCATCCTGCAGAACTATCAGCGTATGGATCCGAACTTTGAGCAGGGCCTGGCGCTGGCGCCTGCCGATCGGCTCATCAACCTGCTCAAAAACAAACCTAACCTCAGCGATACGGAGAAACGCCTGCTGTGTGATGCCTACTGGACACGCTGTTATCATCAGGCCATCTCCAGACCTTTGTATAGAGGTTACGTCAAGAACTGGGGTGAGAAGATCCTGCAACTGAATCCCGCCGACGAGCGACCCAAGCGTATCTTCGAGACTCTTAAGATCCAATACCCTTGATATTACTATGTAATTTCAGTGTATTTAAATAGTAAATTCAGTGAATTTGGTTTGGAAATTCACTGAATTTGCTTTTTAAATCCTTATCTTAGTGACGGGCTAATAACTCGCGGTGCAGGGGATTCCGGCTGCGATGACGCGGTCTCGGATCTGGTCGAGTTGCTCGTGGGTGGCCTTAAGCAGACCCTGTGTGGGTGTCTCGCGGTCGATGGTGTAGATCATCACCTGTTGCGGGGCGATGGCCTTCACGGCCTCGAGCCAGGGATTGACATATGCATCGCCCGTGTTATCGACAGATTCGCCCTTACATTCACCGCGCATGAACATCGTCTGGATGATCACGTGACCCTGAAAGGCCTTGAGACGGTCGATAATCAGATGGACATCGTAGGTGCCGTTCGGGTGATCCACCTTATTGATATAATCGGGGTCTACGGTGTCGAGTTTCAGAATGTTGTTATCCACCTGCATGAGCGCATCGTGTACCTGCGGACGGTGGATCATCGTGGAATTGCTGAGTACGGAGACCTTTGCCTTCGGACAGTACTGGTTGCGCAGCCGGATCGTGTCGGCGATGATCTCGGCGAAGTGTGGATGACAGGTGGGCTCGCCATTGCCTGCAAAGGTGAGGACATCGGGTAACTGCCCGTCGGCCACCATCTGCTGGAGTTTGGCTTCCAGTTTCTGTGCCACCTCCTCACGGGTGGGGAGGGGGAGTGAAGGCCGGTGGTCTTCATTGAAACCACATTCGCAATAGATGCAGTCGAAAGAGCAGACCTTGCCGTCGGCTGGCAGCAGGTTGATGCCCAAAGAGATGCCGAGACGGCGGCTGTGGACGGGGCCGAAGATCGGCGATGGATAGATAATTGTACTCATAACGGGTGCAAAATTACTTTTTTTTTTGGAGTTGACAAAAAAAAAGTGTACCTTTGCAGCCGAATTCGAAAAAATTACGTACGTAAGATTCATGAAAAGACGTAGAAACAATGCTGGCAACCGTCGTGGTGTGCAGATGGTGACCTTGTGTATCAGTACGACGATGGTGCTGGTGCT
>Ga0310695_10008061_pt1 | contig 16496 bp, 16 predicted proteins | sample RumenRJG_04DNA_FD_203882 | JGI IMG/M metagenome (GOLD analysis project Ga0310695, IMG submission 203882) | Bovine rumen microbial communities from Lethbridge, Alberta, Canada - RJG_04 (v2) (version 2) | ecosystem: Host-associated > Mammals > Digestive system > Stomach > Rumen | place: Canada...
ACTTTTACCACTGGGTAAGTTTCGCCTTCGAACTCTACGGTGTCGTTTGTCTTTGCAGTAGACTTCGTAAGGAACATATCGCCGTTGGACATGTCCTTAAACACGACGGGGCGATAGTTTTCTGGATGAATACCTTTTTTCATTTTGAGTTTAAATATTAATGTGTAAATAACTAATTTCGCATAAAGCGGGTGCAAAGGTACAAAGTTTTTTTTATTTCTACAAACTTTTTGCCTATTTTCTTTGCTTGCTCGGATTTTTATCTTATATTTGCAGACTAAAACAACGATATATGAGAAGAATAACCTTTTTGATCCTTGGTCTGCTACTGATCTCTTTGACCAGTACGGCATGTAAACCCTTGAAAGGCAGTAGTTATGCCATCGGCTTCTATAATCTCGAGAATCTCTTCGACACCTGTCATGATGAGGGTAAGAATGATTACGAGTTTATGCCTGAGGGTACATTTAAGTGGACCACAGAGAAATACACCAATAAGTTGCATAACCTCGCCCGTGTGCTCTCAGAGATGGCTTCCGACCGTCTGGCAAAAGGCTGTGCCGTCATCGGTGTGGCTGAGGTGGAGAATGCCAGATGTCTGGCTGATCTCTGTAACGAGCCACCTCTTAAACAGCGTCATATCCAGTATGTACATGTGGAAGGACCGGACCAACGGGGCATCGATTGTGGTTTGCTCTATAACCCCTCGCTCTTCTCGATTCGTGATGTGAAACTTGTACCTTATATATATAAGCAGCTGGAAGACTCACTGAAAGCCACCAGAGGTTTCCTTGTGGTAAGTGGAATGTTGGCCTGTGAACATGTGACGATTATCGTGAATCACCTACCGTCACGAGGTGCTTCCTCTTATTATCGTGAGGAAGGTGGCCGACAGTTGAAGGCTGTGAAAGACTCGCTGATGAAAGAGGATCCTGAGCAGAAACTTCTGATTATGGGTGATATGAACGACGATCCACAGGATGCCTCAATGGCTGAATGTTTGGGAGCCAAGCGTGAAATCAGTGAGGTGGGAGAGGGCGACCTCTATAATCCCTGGTGGAATGTGCTAGCATCAGGTCATGGTACGCTGAGTTTCAGAGGCGCATGGAATCTGTTCGACCAGATTATCCTCTCTCCATCTCTGCTCCATGCGGAAACAGGAACGCTGGGCTTTGACTCGTGCGAGATTTTCCGTCGCGACTATCTCATCTATCAGGATGGTCCTCATGCAGGTACGCCTTTGCGCACCCATAGTGGAGGCGAGTGGCTTAACGGTTTTAGTGATCATCTACCTACAATTGTATATCTCAAAATAAAACAATAAAGAATGATTATTATAGGAATCGCTGGCGGGTCAGGTTCTGGCAAGACCACCGTCGTGAAGCGCATTGCCAAGGCGCTGCCTCCCCATTGTGCAGCAATCATCCCATTAGACTCGTATTACAACGACACAACAGACCTGACGCCCGAGGAGCGGAAGCAGATTAACTTTGACCACCCTGATGCCTTCGACTGGAAGTTGTTGACCGATCAGATTAAGAAACTCAGAAATGGAGAGGCTGTTGAGCAGCCCACCTATTCTTATGTGCTCTCTAATCGTCTGCCAGAGACTGTTCATATTGAGCCAAAACCTGTTATCATCCTGGAGGGTATCATGACGCTGCACCATAAGAAACTGCGTGACATGATGGACTTGAAGATTTTTGTGGATACAGACAGTGATGTACGCCTGATCCGAAACATCCGTCGTGATGTGGTAGAGCGTGGGCGTACCGTGGATATGGTGCTCGATCATTACGAGAATGATGTGAAGCCCATGCACGAACAGTTTATTGAACCCACGAAGAAGTTTGCCGATCTCATTATTCCTTGGGGACGTGAGAACAAACGGGGTATTGATATTCTTCGTACCTATATTTCAGGCTTCTCTGAAGAAGTAAGAGAGGAGATGAAGGAAGGGAAAAATGGGAAGTGATAAGGTGATGGATGTTGAGGTCCATCCTTTCGAACCATTTCTTCCGGAAAATGCCAGACTGTTGATGCTTGGCACTTTTCCGCCATCGGAGAAACGTTGGTCTGTGAGATTCTACTATCCGAATTTTATCAATGATATGTGGAGAATCATAGGACTGCTATTCTTTCACGACAAGGATCATTTTGTGGATGCAGCTAAGAAATGCTTCCGACTCGACTTACTGATCCCGTTCTTGAAAGAGCAGGGGATTGCTCTCTTCGATACTGCCACCCGTATCCGTCGCACCACGGGTACGGCTTCGGATAAAGACCTAGAGATTGTGGAGGAGACCAATCTCCACCAGATATTGAGACACCTTCCTCGTTGCGAAAGTGTGGTGACTGCGGGACAACTGGCCACAGAGATAGCCTGTAACCAGTTTGGCGTAAAAACTCCAAAAGTGGGAGAGTCAGTTGCCTTTGTGTTCGAAGGCCGACAGTTGCGGCTCTATCGTATGCCCAGTAGTTCTAGAGCTTATCCAATGAAGTTGGAACAGAAAGCTGCGTATTATCAACGGGTCCTTCTTCCTTGATCTCTTCAACTGTTTTAGAACTCTCGATGACCTCCTCAGCTACGGGAATTTCCTGTGCCTGCTTAAATTTACGCTTGTCAGCATGGAATTTCAGCGAATTAATCAACTCTGTAACACCGTAGAGCAGTGAGCACCAGCCCAAGACAAGCATCGCCATACTGGCAGGTGCCATAGGCTTGACTATCACGTAGAGGCCTATCAGCAGTACGACTGATGGGAACACCCAGAACCCGAATCCGATACTCCCGTATCTTCGGGCGTTTATCAGATTCATATACTGGTTGATGGCACCCAGGATTAGGATTCCACCGATAATATACATCAGAGCCGTGATAAACACGTTAGGTGTTAGTGCCAGTAAGAAACCGAGAATCAGGCTACCCACACCCACGATTGGAAATGTGGGCTTTTCACCAGAGACTACTTGTCCATTTTCATCTATAATCTTATATTCCGACACATGTCTGCGTGCATTCACATATACTATCAGTGAGATGAGTCCAGACAGGAGGAATAGTACGCCGATAGCAACCGTGATCCATGTCACCGTGTTGTCTGGATACTTGATGAGCAGGCAACCAATTGCAATGGCGCAAATGGCACGGAATACAGAACTTTGTAATATCTTCATATTCTATTATGATCATTTTTAGGGTTTGCGACTGCAAAGATAGGAAAAATGAATGGAATGAACAAATAATTATGTAATTTTGCAGCAAATTTTAAGAGACAATATGACAACTTTATATTTAGTAAGGCATGGAGAGACGGTGGATAACGCCAATCAGATCATGCAGGGACAGACGCAGGGGGAGCTCAATGAAAATGGCATTCGGCAGGCGCAGGAGGTGAGTGAGGACTGGAAAGATCGCCCGATCGACGTGGTGATTGCCAGCGATTTGAGACGCTCCATTGATACCGCCCGCATCATTGCAGAACCACATGGATTGGGGGTTGTCACCACTCCCTTATTACGTGAACGCGACTGGGGTGACTTCACGGGACGCTTCATCCCTGACCTGAAAAATGAGGTGTGGCCCGATAATATTGAGACATTAGAAAACCTTCTTTCCAGGGCTGGCGAATTCATCGCTTATGTCAAAGAGACATTCCCAGGAAAGAAGGTGCTGGCTGTGGGCCATGGCATTATCAACAAAGCCATACAGGCAGTTTATTATGGCAAAACTATGAGCGAAGTGCAGCGTATGATGAATGCTGAGGTACGTGTACTGGAACTCTGAACTTAACGACGGCCTCCCATGCCCCCATGTCCGTGAGAGCCGCCTCCACCATGCGATCCACCACCGTGAGAGAATGAGCCACCTCCGTGAGAGAAAGAGCCACCTCCGTGATTCACAGTACTACGAGTGCTACTGCCACGGCTGCTGCTGAAGTCAACGGAGCGTCCTCTGTCTATTCCACGAGCCTGACCTCCACGATCACTATGCGAACGGCTTACGTGACCTTCGTAGCGAGAGGTACCTCCAGAACGACTACCATTGAAGTTACCGTTACCACTACCACCATAGTGACGATTGTCAAAGCCTCCGTGATTAGGTCGGTTGTTAACACCTCCGTTGTTAGGACGTCCGTTGAAGTTGCCGTCATGGCGACGACCACTGAAGTTTCCACTGCCACTGGTATTGCCTATTCTGCGTTGTCCATCGTGACGTCCTGTGATGCGGGTAGAGCTGTTATGACGTGGGCCACGGAAATCTCCACGGTTCCAACGGTCGTGCATGCCGAAGTGCTCTCTGTGTGGGGCACGGTAGTGGTGGCTATGTCCATGATAGTAGCCATGTCCGCCTACATGATGCCAAGCATGTGCGCCACGATAGGTCACATAGAAGTGAGGACGGCCGAAGTAGAAGTAGTCACGATGCGGATAACGACGATAGATGCCGAAGTGCCAGTAACCAGCCTCCCAATAGAGTGGACGATAGAAATAGGTGGCTGCTATAAAAGCATTCCACTGCCATTCAAGCAGGATATAACTCAGATCGAGGTTACGACGCTCCCAATAGGTCCCGAACACATCATCGCGTCCAGTTACCCCCATCAGGTAGTCGAGATTAATCTCATAAGCTGCCTCGTACTGCTCGTCAGTCAGATTCAGCTCATAAGCCATCTTATCAGTGAGGAAGAGGGCCTCGTTACGAGCCTGCTCGTAGCTCATTGCGTTTACTGAGATGCTGACTGTCAGCATAGTCATCAGTGCGAAAAACATCTTCTTCATAATCGTATCATTTTTGATAGTTTGACATTCGTTTTGTTTGATTCTCGCTGCAAAGGAACGACAAAAATGGGATGTTTGCAAAGGATTTTCCCTAAACGGACAGGGGAAAATCCCTATATCCCTATTTTTAGGCTTATATTTTTGGTAATATGGGCTTTTTGCCTTACCTTTGTGCGCAGTTATGAGACGATTATTACCTTTTTTATTATGTCTATGCAGTGCAGGTGCTATTGTTGCCCAAGAGCGTTCGCTCTTCGATTCGCTGCAGTATCGGGCTGAGTTGCAAGGCACCATGTCGGGTGGCGATCATAGCCCTTTATGGCTTAATGCCAACAAGTACGGCTTGAGCTCGTTGAAGAAAGCCAATGGCTATGTCAGAGGAACCTTGTCGCGTCCCCTCTCTAATGACGATGGACGTCGCTGGGGGGTGGGCTATGGTGTCGATGTGGCATTGGCAGCAGGCTTTACCAGTACGGTGATTCTACAACAGGCCTATATTGAAGCCCGTTGGTTGAAAGGTGTGCTAACCATAGGAGCCAAGGAACAGCCGATGGAACTGAAGAATCAGGAACTGAGTTCTGGTTCTCAGACCCTTGGTATCAACGCCCGTCCTGTGCCACAGGTAAGGATTGCTCTTCCTGAGTATTGGTCGATTCCCGGAACTCGCAACTGGCTTGCCCTGAAAGGACACATAGCTTATGGTAAGACCACAGATGATGGTTGGCAGAAAGATTTCAAGGCTCCTAACACTCGTTATACGGAGAATACCCTTTATCATAGTAAGGCAGGTTATTTGCGCATAGGTCCGAAGAACATCACTTTCGAATTCGGACTTGAGATGGCCAGTCAGTTCGGTGGTAAGTCACATATGTACGAGAACGGCGTGGAGAAGATCTACGACAACAGCAGTAACCTGAAAGCTTTCTGGAATGCGCTGATTCCTGGTGGTTCGGATGCCACCGATGGCAATTTTAAGAATGTGGAGGGAAATCAGTTGGGTTCTTGGGTGATGCGCCTGAATTTCGACCAACCCACATGGAATATAGGACTCTATGCCGACCAGTTCTTTGAGGACCATTCGATGATGACCCACTTCAGCAAGAGTGGTAACAGCTATTTCCGCTATGATTTCAAGGACTGGCTCTTGGGTGCTGAGTTGAAGTTGAAACAGACACCTTGGCTCGAAGGTGTCGTGGTGGAGTATCTTTACACGAAGTATCAGGCAGGTCCCGTCTATCACGATCACACCGCGAATGTGGATATTCAGATCAGTGGACGCGACAATTACTATAATCACCACCTTTTTACGGGTTGGCAACATTGGGGACAGGTGATGGGTAACCCGCTCTATCGTTCGCCTCTCTACAATGATGATGGAAAGATTGAGGTAGAGCACAATCGCTTTAAGGCCTGGCATCTGGGCTTCAATGGTACACCTCTCACAGGTCTACATTATCGTGTGCTGGCCACTTGGCAGCGCAGCTTTGGCTCCTACTATTATCTGCCGCCCACACCAGTGGAGAATGTGAGTCTGTTAGCAGAGGCCAGCTATGCCTTGCGTAATGGCTGGCATATAAAGGGTGCTTTGGCTATGGACAATGGAAAACTGCGTGGTGAGAGCTACGGTGTGCAATTATCAGTCATTAAAACAGGAATAATTGGTAAGAAGAAATGATGAATCGAATACTTTTCTATATTATAATAGGTATGGGGCTGCTCACATCCTGCAGCTCAGAGAGTTCTGACAATGGTGATCTTGATGGCTTCTGGGTGCTCACAGGAAGGTCTGGGCTTACATGGTCGTTTCAAGGTAAGATTCTTGAATTCCGTGATGTGAACAGTGTACATCATGACCTGATGGCAAAGTTTCGTCATGAAGGAAACCAACTGATTATATATGATTTCCGTGTAGTCGATCGCGATGCGGGTGATCTGCCTGTTACTGAGAGTGAGATGGATGATCTGCGTGCCTATGGTATTAATAATATGGTGGAAGAGCAGTTCCAGATCAGACAACTCACATCAGACGACATGCATCTTGAAAGCGCTCTCGAGAGCCTGCATTTCCGTAAGTATTAGATCTTCTTTCCAAAAACTATCTTTAGGAACGTCAGACCGAGGATCTTGGCATCGAGCCACCATGAACGGTGCTCCAGATAGTCAAGATCCATCTCTAGACGTTTCAGCATCTTTTCAAGCGTGTCGGTATAGCCATTGTAGAGTGTCGCCATCGAGGTAATGCCAGGTCTGATCTGGTATAGACACTGGTAACGTGGGTCCTTCTCCATAATCATATTGATATAATGCTCACGTTCCGGACGCGGTCCGATAAAGGCCATGTCACCTGTGAAGATATTCCACAACTGAGGCAACTCATCGAGATGATGTGACCTGAGAAAACGTCCCGTCTTTGTCAGTCTCTTGTCGCGATTATCACTACACAGATGTGGTCCGTCACTCTCTGCATCTGTTCGCATGCTACGGAACTTATAGATATAGAAAGGGCGCCCGAAACGTCCGATACGTTCCTGTTTGAAGATCACAGGTCCGTCGTGATTTCGTTTCACAGCAATGTAACAAGCCAGGAAGAGGGGAGAGAATATGATAATGCACAGTGAGGCCAGAAGAAAATCGAGCAGTCGCTTGACTTCCTTCTCAAAAGCGTTCATACCATCATAAATATACGTAAAGTTTCTCTCCATCCAGTATCTTTTAGTTCAACTTTCTATAACTTATAACGCTACCCCCTGCCGATTATTGCCTTCTGAGGAAAAATAAATAGCCATATTTTCGCAAACCTTCCGGAATGAGTCGGATAAGGGTTCTTATGGTGATGTTCACCACTAGACGTACCCCGTTAATATGTCCCACCTCATGCATCCAACGCTGGAAAGCTATTTCTCGACGGATGTAATGCCTACCACCGCGACGACTATATAGCTGGGGCGACAACCGGAACATCAGGAGCGACTCCTGCAGATTATGGAACCTGGCTCCCTGTTGTAACATACGGATCCATAGGTCATAATCCTCAAAAAGATCGCGATGGCGATAACTGCCGGCCTGTTCCACAGCAGCCTTCCTGAACATCACCGTAGGGTGGTTCATCGGGTTTCGATAACGACTGAATCGCAGCAGCGCCTCATGATCTTCGGGCAGGCGACGGGTGCTGATCACCTTGCCTGACTCATCGGCAAACTCATCTGTCCAAGACCCCACGATGTCGGTTTCAGGGTGTGCTTCCATCCATGCCATCTCTTTACTGAAACGCTGTGGCTTCGAAATGTCGTCGGAGTCCATACGTGCCACGATGTCGTATTGACAGTGGATAAGACCTTCTTTTAGCGCCAAACCTAATCCTTGGTTCTGTGGGAGTCTGACGATATGAAGTTCTTCGTGTACCTCCTTGAAACGCGATATAACCTCGTCGAGTGTTGTCGTCAAGGGACCGTCTTCCACTAGCACCACCTCGTCGGGTGGCAGCTCTTGACGGAAGATGCTCTCCAGACTCTGCGCCAGATGGGCCGGTGTCTCTTTGGCATAGACAGCTATCAGCACTGAGAACTTCATGGGCTCTATATCTTTATCCATCCCTCGGGCACAGGCGAACAGACGTTCTTGCCTGTCATCCAGAAGTCTGGGGCTATGACACATTTCTCCTGTCTTTCACTGAGCCAGGCGCCCCACCAGGAGAATGAGGAGTTGGCAATAATATGGTACTGGCAGAGCGACATCAGATGCATGTCGTTCACACTCCGATCGTCGCCATTCCAATCCACTAAGACAAGATCACTCTCGGGCAGCAGGGGAATCACATGATCCCTGGTCCAGTTGGCATCATCGGAGAAGAGACACCAGCAATCTGGTTTCACTTCATTCCTCATCCTGTCGATGGCACGTACCACATAGTCAGTGCCGATGGTACCCTTCCGTAAAGGATCTGTCAGATAGTCGCCCCTACGGATGTGCAGACTACAGCTTTTTGTCTCACTGAGCCGTTGGGCTAATTTCTGATTCCTCTCATCCGAGAACGTAGGAAAGCTGTATAGTTTCAGTAGTTCCCCTCGGATGGCTTTAAAGTATTCCTCATGCTGCCAATAGCCGTCGTAATAGGTGTCGCCCTCTCTTATCAGGGCCTCAGGCTCCAAGGTGAAATTCGGCTGTTCGCAGAGCATCGTCTTCCTCGGTGGCAGCAGGCGGCTGCCGATACGCCAGCACTGGAAGTTGGGGTAGGGGTAGGCTATCTTCGCCACCTCCCACCATGAAGCTTCTTCGAAACTGATTCCAAACACTTTATCAAGTTCAAAGCCTCTGTGCTTATGATAGCCCTTGAAGCATCGCAGATCCAGCAGCACCCTTTCTTCTGGATGCTGTCTGCGCAGGGCCTCGTAGAGCGCAAACTGGAACATCTGGTTGCCCAAGCCACCCGACATCTTCACGATCCTCATGGCTTCTGACGTAGTTTTGTAAAATAATACATTGGCGTACCTAGCACGTAAACAGCCTGTTGCCATAGATTACAACCTATCAGTCGTCCTGCCAGATAACTCACCACGAGTCCATTGAGTACGTTATAAACCACCAGCAAGGCAAGTAGTACCTCTACGTTGTACTGCACACCAATCAGCAGCAGTACAACAAGTACTGTTCTCCTCATGATATCGAGCCGGAACAATAGATCCGTACGTCCCTTCACCAATAGGATATCCTGGTTCACATCCGAGAAACAAAACACGAAGCCGATTACGCAGAAATAGCGTAGATAAACTGCAGCAGGAGCCCATGCCTCAGGAAACAACAATGCGATAAAGGGTTTGGCAAATACGAAGAGCAGCACCATGACAGGTGCCAGGATCCAGAAGGCCGTTCCCACTACGTGTTGACTGTAACTTGCCAAATGGACATTGTCGTTCTGGAACTTCGACATCATCGAATAGCTCACCCGTTTGATGCCGTAGCTTACGGTACCTGAGGTGAGATAGGGTATCTTGTTTGCCATTGTATAGTGACCTAAGATCGTGGTGCTATAAGCACGTCCCACCACTAGGTTGGCCAGATTGTCGGTGATGGCTGCCAGCATATTACTGCCCAACAGGTTCAGTGAGAAACGCAAGTATTTCCTCACACATCCTATCCTGAATCTGAGCTGTGGACGCCAGTGACTGTAGAACCAGAAAATGACTGTTTGAAGAACAGCAAACGACAGGTTCAGAACAACCAGTCCCCACACGTCACGCCTTAGGTAGCTCACAATGATACCTGCCACCCCAGAGAGTAGCACTGCCCAGAAAGTGATCTTCGATACTGCCTTGAAATCGATCTGCTTGAACAGCAGCCCCTGTTGTACTACGATGAGTGACTGGAAGATGAGGGCTATAAATGCCACCCGTATCAATACGGTAAGCTGAGGTTCATGGTAGAAATCAGCTATCAGTGGCGCTGAGACGTAGAATGCCCCATAGACCACAATGCCTAACAGGATGTTAAACCAGAAGATAGAACTCTCGTCCTCCTTTGTGACGTTCTGTTCGTGGATAATTGCCTGAGAGAAACCGCTGTCGATGAGGATCGTAGAGAAAGCCAGGAAGATACTCATCATACTTACCAGTCCGAAGGCTGATGGTGCCACAAACTGGGCGATGATAAATGTGCAGAGTACCTGTATGCCGATTTTAGCCACGCGCTCTGTCATACTCCAGAAGGTGGCACCTGCCACGATACCAATGCCTTTTTTTAATCGTCCCCATAGTGAGTGGTCTCGACCTTTGTCGAAATAAGGGTCAATCTTTGTCTTGTCTATCAGCAGGATCTTCGGTTCGAATGGCAACTCCTTCCCCTCGATATAAGCATAGGCTGGTGACAACGGCTTACATCGATGCTCCCGCAGATAGCGGTTCAGATGCGACTCGTCGTGATAGCATGCCACGATACCCTTTTCCCAGTCCTCATGTATGTGTCGGCTACATGTCTCCGCCAATGCCAGATAGTCTTCCGTCTTTCCACCGTTCAGACTGCCCATATAGTAAAGGTAATCCTCCTCATGGGCAGGGATATAAGCCGTCGACTGTTTGTTGCGTTCATAAGGATAACGCCACTCGGGTTTGTCGAAATAGCCTGGGTGGAGCACGGCGGTAAGCCGCTCCTCCAACAGTTCTTCACCCACAGGGGCTACGAAGCGCATGTTGGCATTGAAGAAGAAAGTATAGTCGTAATCTTTCAGTTTTTCCTTGATTTCCAGAAACCGGTCGAATCTGAACAGCGAGTCTTCTGGGAATCCCCGGCAGGGTGTGATCAGAAGTTCTACATTCTCTGCCTTTGTCAGCTGTGCCTGATCTGTAAACACGAAGTAACGCTTCTCCACACCCTGCAACAAATATTGTTCGGCAGACTCATAGAATCCGTCGAAGAACTGGGCATAGCGCCCTGTGCAGATATAGAGAATGGCTACCTTCATCATAGATTATTCTCCCAATACATATTAAACCCGTGGAACCTGTCGCTGAAATCATAGAAAGAGTAGGGTATCAGGTGGTACCACTCGTTTCTGAAAATCAGGATCATCGCCATTCTCACCGCCAACAGCCCCAGTGCCATCAGCATCAGCTGGCGCCTCAGTCCCTGACACTGCCTCTTGGCACCGTATTCCATCATCGAATCGTCGGCATCCACAAACCTGAAGAACGTCAGATAGACGATAGGCCATACGAAGATGTTCAGGCGGAAGAATGAGAGGAATGAGGGGGTAATGATACACACGCACAGTCCGCAGATGCCGATCCAGAAAGTTGTCTTGTCGTAACTCGTCATCCCCATCTTCCTATATAGCCACAAGCAGGTGAGCAACAGTGTCAGCATCAGCGTACCGTCAAGCACAGCACCTATTGGGAAGGTGTCGCGCTTCATGTTCATCAGAAAATACTTCGTGTCACCCAGTCCTGCCAGATTGAAGAGCTCATAGACGGTGATGGAGATTAGTAGGGCGATACCAAATATGATAGCTACATTACGTTTACAGATGCGGATGCGCTGAAGGATAGGTAGGATTAGTAGCACCAGTGCCGAGAGGTGGAAAAGGGATCCACAGACGATTAATGCCACATAAGGTTTCCAACGCTCCTGTTGCAAATAAGGGAAAGCTGCATAGAAGAACATCAGTGCAAAGGATTGTCGGATGAGACAGTACTGATCAAACAGCACGCCCGACAACAGCACCATCAACAATGCCAGGGCAATGTGACGTGTCTGATGGGAGACGAACTTCACGTTTCCCCAACTGATGATGAACGAGGAGAGGATGATAATCGTAAACGGCTCCTTCGACACATATTTGATCAGGGTATGCTGAAGCACTTGGTAGCCGTATTCGAAACTCAGCAGGATACGATAAGTGAAGATCGATGACTCCACATAATTCTTCAGATGGGTCAGTTGGTAGTAGGCACCATAGTAGTGGGGCGTATCGTTCAGTATGGTGATGTTCCTGAATCCGAAGAAACCGAACAGCAGCAGGAAGCAGGCCACGAGCTGCATCAGTCGGGCGGCACCTCGCTTCACGAACTGTCTCGCCAGGAAATGCACACCTATGAATAGTGCGAAATATAGGAAGATGATCGCCATGCTTCGCCCCTTCTGTGGTTACTCTTCTGCCAGGATGGCCTTCACATTCCTTCGGGTATAGATCGCCAGCATCGGAATGAGGATGCCTAACAAGAGGGAGAGTAGAATGGTGACACTCATCTTGGGGAATACGGGTTTCAGCTTACCGAGTGGTGGTGATACCAGTCGGATGTTCTTGGCATTGAAGACCTTGGTGATATTGTTCTCCTCGCGCTTCTCCAACAGATAAATATAGAGTGCCTCGATGATCTTCTGCTTTCGCTCGGCAGGCAGTATCTTTGTAATCTTCCCGGGAGCTGCTGCCATCTCACCCTTCAGCCTTTGGTCATCGATGTTCACACCCTTCTGCTGGGCTTTGAGTTGGGCGATGCCCTGGTCGAGTGAGTTGATGATGGCCTCACGCATTCCCTTCAGTTGCACGTCGAGATCCTGCACCAAAGGGTTCTGGTCATTGCTGTTGGCAGCCATCGCGTTACGCTTGGTCTGCAACTTGTTATATTCCGAGATTTCCAATGCCACGTTGGGGTTGTCTGGCAGGAGGTTGGCAGGCAGCACCACGTTCTTACCCTCCACGCTTTTCACCTGTTGGCGCATCTGCTCCATCATGTAGAGGTAGTTGTTCACCTTTAACTGTGCCTCAAAGGTCACCGAGGCATTCTTCATATACATCTTAGCCGCCTCCTCATAGTCAGGCAAGAGATTCTTGCCTCTGAACTGGGCGATGTTCGTGTCGAGACCGCTCAGTTCCTGTTCGATACTCTGAAGGCGTTCATTAATGAAGTTGGTCGATATGGTCGCATCGCTCACCTTGTCTTTCTGCCACTCCTCTTCATACACTTGTATCAGTGTGCTCAGAATGGCTTCTGCTCTGTCGCTGTTCTGATCTTCATAGGTCAGACTGATGATACTCGTCTGATCGTCGGCCAAGTCGATCTCCAACTGTTTCAGACAGTTCTCCACTTGGTCGTATTTCTTCTCTTTCCTGATGCGGATGGTCATCTCGTCGTCTTCGGTGAAGCATTTGGCGAAGTCCTTAGTCTTGATAACCGACACTTTCCCAAGTGGCGTCTGACACACTTCACCCACCTTGCCGCTGACCTCGCCGTCGAGTTTGTCTTTATTCTTACGGAACTTATACAGCGTAAACGTGCCGTCCTTCTTCAGATCCATCTTCATATAGCCGCCGTCTTTCTCCTTCAGTTGGGGGAAGGTCACCTTCACAGGCAGTGTCTCATCCCAGAGCTCACGTTTCATCAGAAAGTCGTAGCGCTCGTATCTCACGTCGAGGGCCAGTCTGTCCACCACCTTCATCACCATCGCCGGTGAACCGATGATCTCCATCTCATTACTTACATTCGACGAGATGTTCAGCATGCCCATGCCCAGCCCAGAGAGGAATCCCATGTTGGCAGCGATGGACGACAACAAGCCGCTGCCACCGTTCTCATCTTTGATCAAGATAGTGGCTGTGCGTTCATAACGTGGGGCATAGACCAACAGGAACGCGATACCAATGATAAGGGTTGTGGCCACCGATGCCGCAAACCATCTCCATTTCTCTATGCAGGTTCTAAGAAAACTCTTTTCCATATTTTTTACTTAAATATCAGCACACCTAGGGCTGTCAGCACCGATGCCAAGGTCAGCCAGAACGACAATGTACGACTCTCGTTGCCAGGTACATTCGACTGACGTGCCTTGGTGGCATTGGCTTTCACATAGATCACATCATTCTGCTGTACGTAATAGGCTTCCGACGAGAAGATATCCTTGGCATTGTTCAGACAGAGCGAATAAATCGTTTTCTGCGCACCCTTCTGACGGATCACCAACACTGAGTCGCGCTTACCATACACGTTCAGGTCACCAGCCCTTCCTAAGGCCTCCAGCAGTGTCACAGCGTCCTTGTCAATCTTATAGTTGCCTGGATTGTTCACCTCTCCCATTACGGTGTAGCTCAGATTCATCAGATCCACCGTCACGTTGGCATCCCTCAGCAGTTCCGAGTCGATCAGTGTCCGTTTGATGGTCTCTTGAGCCTCATAACGTGTCAGTCCTCCTACATGTATCTTACCAGCCACGGGGAAGTCGATGTTTCCCTCAGGATCCACGGTGTAGCCCATGGTGTAGAGGCTCTGGTCTGCCAGTCCTGCTTTCACATTGGTGATCAGACCCTTGTTGAAGATGTTAGCCATCTCCACATTCTTACTTCTCACTAGCACAGTGATCATGTCGTTGGGTTGCAGACGGATGGTACCATCGGTGGGGGTTGTGATCTGCTGACCGTTTTTCAAGTCTTGCAGATAATTATAGTTTCTAGGTGTAGCACATGAGGCGAGAACAATCGCGCCCCAGATCACGAAGATGCTATTTTTCAATTTCATTCTTTTGATTCTTTACTCAATATAAAACGCTCTTTCCACCTTATTTATTATGGAAACCGGCTGCAAAAATACAAATTTTTGTTGAAAACAGCAAGAAATCGCCAAAAAACAAATGATTATTTTGCGACAGATTTAGGGCCATTTTCGCCACTCTGTCGTGAAATAAGGCTCGTGTCGCAACAAAATTAATCAAAATCCTGAAAAAAGTTTGGCTCGTAACGATATTCATCGTATCTTTGCAACGTCAATTCGACTATAGTATTCACCATTAAACATAAAAGTTATGAAAAAGAAGAATGTTATTATCTTGGGTTCAGTGATTGGAATTTGCGGCCTTGGTTTGTTCAGCTCTCTCTTTGTTGACTGGCCTGTAGATTTCAGCTCTGCCAGCGGCGATATCGCCAAGGCCACTCGTTTCTCTCGTGAGCAAGCCTCTGAGAAACTGACTAACATGGAAGAGCTCATTCAGAACGACTCTGCCTTTAAGAATGGTGTCGTAGCATCCTATGTCGTGATGCAGACACGTGCAGCGCAATTTGCCTCTCTGGTAGATATGTCTAACGAGGTAGCCGGTAAGATTCCAGCATTTGCCGAGGTACTGAAAGACATGAACGAAGCCCGTGAGATGGTGGTTAATGTGGAGACTTCGCTGATTCAGGCCGGTAATGACCTCAATGCTGCTCTGGACGGACAGGAGCGCCCCGATCTGGCACAGAACACCATCAACGCCTCTCTGGCTTACACCACCCTGCAGAAGCAGAACAAGCTGGCCAACCGTTTCATTGAGACCACCGACAAGTATCTGGAGACAGCCCAGGGTGATGATCGCCTGAAGTTCGTCCGTGATCAGTGGGTGGACTACCAGACGATGACTGCTGCTCTCGAAGGTGACAAGGATGCTGCTGAGGCTATGGCCAAGAAGGGTAGTCTGCTTACTGGCGAAAAAGCCGTTGCAGCCTTGGGTCAGTTCGGTGCCATTAATCAGGTGACCATTCTTGCCAGTGCTAATCTGGCTAAGAGTCTGCATGTTAATAACCAGGTGTCTTTGTCTTCTTCTGCAGAGACCGTCAACAGTGTGGTCTCGGTGGCCCGTGCTGTAGCATCGCTGGAAAATGCAGGTGGCATCCAGTTACAGCAGCAGGACATTGCTAATGCGTTGGGTCAATTCCTGGCTATTGGTCAGACACAAGGTCTGGAGCATCAGGCAGGAACACCTCTCTCCAGCCAGCTGAGTGAGCAACTGGCCCAGATGTCTACCGACGCCCTTGCCATGAGTAAACCCAGAGATATTCAGATGGGTTTGGCTTCTATGGCTAGCTTAAATCAAGTGGTAAAGGGTTATGCCGACGTGATGAACAGCGTAGCACCACTGAATCAGCAACAGCAGCTCAACATCGTCAACCAGCTTAACAGCGCGATTGGCGAGATGGCCTACGGTAACAGGCCGACGTTGGACTTGCGTGCTCCTATATATTAAAAATGATCATAATGACAAGCCCGCACCCTTGTGATGCGGGCTTTTTTGGTGAAAAAATGTGGAAAATCTTTGGTGATTGCCGAGAATTTTGTATATTTGCAACCGAAATTACGTTTTCGATACCTGGGGTTGACTGGATTTGACAGCGGGTTGAGATGGTACGTAAGCACGCGGAGGCTTCTTGGTTCCCTCCATAATCTGAGCTGAGGAAAAATTAATTGGCGAAAAGAATTACG
>Ga0310695_10008062_pt1 | contig 16494 bp, 17 predicted proteins | sample RumenRJG_04DNA_FD_203882 | JGI IMG/M metagenome (GOLD analysis project Ga0310695, IMG submission 203882) | Bovine rumen microbial communities from Lethbridge, Alberta, Canada - RJG_04 (v2) (version 2) | ecosystem: Host-associated > Mammals > Digestive system > Stomach > Rumen | place: Canada...
AGATCCTGCTTTGCTTGATACATTCTGCAAAGATTGTGGATTTGTGTTCAATCTAGCTGGTGTGAACCGTCCACAGAATCAGGAAGAGTTTATGGCAGGCAATTTTGGATTTGCCTCGACTTTGTTGGATACGCTGAAGAAGTATGGGAACAGATGTCCTGTGATGCTTTCCAGTTCACAGCAGGCTTCTTTGACTGGACGTTTTGGTAACAGCGAATATGGTCGCTCGAAGAAGGCTGGGGAGGACTTGTTCTTGGATTACAGTAAAGAGACAGGGGCAGAGGTGCATGTGTATCGCTTCCCTAATCTCTTTGGAAAATGGTGCAGGCCCAACTATAACTCGGCTGTGGCAACGTTCTGCAATGCATTTGCGAATGATCTGCCATATACAGTGAATGACCCCAGTGTGGAGTTGGAATTGCTTTATATTGATGACTTGGTAGATGAAATGATATTACTATTGGAGGGGAAGGAGCATCGATGTGAGTTTGAGGGCCTGGAGGTGCTTCCAGCACCCGCAGATTACGCAGATGGGGCAGATGACGCAGATAATCAGCGTGATATGAAGTATCGGTATCGTTATTGCCCTATTACCCATAAGGTCACATTGGGGGAGATTGTGGAGCTGCTGAAGAGTTATGCTGAACAGCCGAGGACGCTGATGATCCCTGAGATACCAGAGAATAGTTTTGCCAAGAAACTGTACTCTACTTATCTGAGCTATTTGCCTAAGGAGAAGGTGTCTTTCCCGCTTAAAATGAATGTGGATGAACGTGGTTCGTTTACGGAGCTGGTTCATACCCTGAACAGCGGTCAGGTGAGCATCAATATCTCCAAGCCGGGTATTACCAAGGGGCAGCACTGGCACAATACCAAGTTTGAGCAGTTTATTGTGGTAAAAGGACATGGTCTCATTCAGCAACGTAATCTCAATGACCCTGAAGGGAAAGTTTTGGAGTGGGAGGTTGATGGCGACCACATCCAAGCCGTCCACATGCTCCCTGGCTATACGCATAATATCATCAACCTCTCCGATACCGAAGACCTTGTAACTGTGATGTATTGCAACGAGATTTTCAATCCAAATAAACCAGATACATATTTTGACCCTGTAAAATAGAAAAGATATGGCAAAGTTTAAAGATAATGGGAAGTTGAAACTTTTGATCATCGTAGGTACGCGGCCGGAGATTATCCGTCTGGCGGCGGTGATCAATAAGTGCCGGCAGTATTTCGACTGTCTGCTGGCGCATACCGGTCAGAATTATGACTATAACCTCAACGGGGTGTTCTTCAAGGACCTCAAACTCGCCGATCCGGATATCTATATGGAGGCGGTGGGTGATGACCTCGGCAGTACGATGGGTAACATCATCGACAAGTCGTATAAGGTGATGGTTGAGACGAAACCCGATGCTGTGCTGGTATTGGGCGATACTAATAGCTGCCTCAGTGTGATTGGTGCGAAGAGACTGCATATCCCCATCTTCCATATGGAGGCTGGCAATCGTTGTAAGGATGAGTGCCTGCCGGAAGAGACGAATCGTCGCATCGTGGACATTATTTCTGATGTGAACATGGCGTACAGTGAACATGCACGTAGGTATCTCGCTGATTGTGGTTTGCCTAAGGAACGCACGTATGTGACGGGGAGTCCGATGGCTGAGGTGTTGCATAACAACCTAAAAGAGATTGAGGCATCGGATATTCACCAGCGTCTGGGATTGGAGAAGGGAAAGTATATTCTGCTGTCAGCGCATCGCGAGGAGAATATCGACACGGAGAAGAATTTCCTTTCGCTATTTAATGCGATCAATAAGATGGCGGAGAAATATGACATGCCGATTCTTTATAGCTGTCATCCGCGTTCTCGCAAACGTCTGGAGGCTTCTGGATTCCAGTTGGACAAGCGTGTTATCCAGCACGAGCCTCTTGGCTTCCATGACTATAACTGTCTGCAGATGAATGCTTTTGCGGTTGTGTCAGATTCTGGAACATTACCCGAAGAAAGTTCATTCTTCACTTCTGTTGGTCATCCATTCCCTGCGATTTGTATCCGGACCTCTACGGAGAGGCCTGAGGCCTTGGATAAGGCTTGCTTCTTCATCGCTGGTATCGATGAGAAGAGTCTTCTGCAGGCGGTTGATACAGCGGTTACCATGCATCAGAATGGGGATTATGGTATTCCTGTGCCGGATTATATTGAGGAGAATGTCTCGACTAAGGTTGTGAAGATTATACAATCTTATACAGGGATTGTTAATCGTATGGTTTGGAGAAAATATTAATTTCCCCCATACCCCCAAAATAAGAAGGCAGGCGCGAGATTGTTCTTGCGCCTGCCTTTTTTTATTTTTTCAAGGTTTTACCTTGCAGGGTTTCCGAGGGTAAACCCTCGGTTCTTCCATCAACCCCAACCCCTTCTTCATAAGAAGGGGCTTCGACCTACACCCCAAACCCCTCTGCCCTCTCCAGGGCAGGGGCTTAACCGCTCCTCCTGTCGCTCTTACATTATGGTAAGCTCGGACCATCACAGGTCCGGCTTGGGTTTTATCGACTACGCTAGACGCTGGTTGATAAGACGCTGGTTGATAAGACGCTGGTTGATAAGACGCTGGTCGATAAGACGCTGGTTGATTAAATGCTGGTCGATATGGCTGCTGTAGCAGCATAACCTTAATAATCTATGCCATTGTTAAAACATCGGGGGTATAAGGGGCGAGGAGCCCCTTTTTTTATTGATAATGACCCAACCGCTTTTTTTACGGGTGGGTGGGCAGTGAAGGCTGAAAGGCGAGGACGAAGGTCTTGGCGATTAGACAAGGACGTAGGTCTCGACTATCAGCTGGAGCGGGGGAATACTTTTGTTATCCCTGCGTAAATAGCGGGGTGCCCCCCTGTATTGTAACATTGTTAAAGAATGTAAATCGTTTGGTCTTTTGGGGAAGATGATGTAACTTTGTGGCGTCAATAGTGACAAAGTTAACTAGAAGTCTTACTAAGGAAGACCAAAATGAAAAAGTTTGATTTACATTTCGGCGCCGTTTGTGGCGTGGCGCTTTTTGTGAGCGCAGTGTTAGGCCTCGGTAGTTGTAGTGACGCTGAGGGAGTGATGAATTCAGAAATCGAGGGGTCAAGTGGATGTGCGCCGGTGAGGGTACATGTGAGTGACTTTTCCTTCTCGGTGGATGATTTTCCGGGGACGCGAGGTGCGGTAGATCCGGGGAGTTACGATGGCCTCAAGGCGATGACGCTGGCGTTTTATTCGGCGGATGGCTCGGAGGTAAGTAAGATCACGCAGGAGAAGGGGAGTGCTGAGAATTTTGGCGATTTCAGTCTGACGCTGCCGCTGGGTAGTTATACGATGGTAGTGATTGGTCGCGATGTGCTGGAAGGCGATGCGTTTTCGCTGACGAGTGCCACGGTGGCCGGATATACATCGGAACGCGTGCGCGAGACGTTTTGCGCGAAGCAGAGTGTTGCGATTACGAGTTCGGCGGCGGTAAACCTTGATGTGACGTTGAATCGAATCGTGGCTCAACTGACGATTCAGAGCACGGATGGTCGTCCTGAGTGGGCAAGTAAGATACGAACCACGTATAGTGCTGGCGGTAAGATGTTCAGTCCATCGACGAGTCTGGCTATTGAGGACACGGGATTTTCCTTGGTGAATACGCCGAAATCGGCAGTTGGTGCTGCGATAGGGGTCAAGAATTTTGCGTTTCTGGCGAGTAATGAGCAGGTGATGGATATCACGCTCGAGGTCCTGGATGCAGAAGATAATGTTCTGATTACCAGGGAGGTAAAAGATGTCCCCTTGGCTCGAAATAAGAAGACGACACTCTCTGGAGCCCTCTTTACGCCAACTGCTGTCGCGATAGGTGTCCGTGTGGAAGAAGATTGGCTGCCAGAGGAAACGATCACCTTCTAACTGTCTGGTTGATTAAAAAAGCCGGTATTGTAAGAAAAAGAGATTTTTCACAAAGATAAATCTCTTTTTCTTTGGAACATATCAGGAAAATCCCTATCTTTGCACCGCAAAACAGAGTGTTAGAGTATGGCAACGATAGAATTATATGTTCCAGATGAGTCTTTGGTGTCAAAGATAAAGCAGGTATGCAAGATGTTACAAGGCGTAACATTGGTAAAAGTCCGTAAAACAGAGACTCCTGACATTACGAAAACCTCAGGTTATCGTGAAGCCATGGAGGATATTAAGGAAGGTCGACTCTATCATGCTGATAGCACAGAAGACATGTTCAAGCAAATTCAGGGTTAACCCCTTCATTTTATTCAGACAGGAACACATTCTGATTTGTTTGGCTAATTACCCCTAGGTGTTTTAGCGTGGTATTAGATAGTCGTAGCGCCATTGCGCTACATACAAAAACAAGCGTGAACTTTCTTAAGACTCGCTTCGCTCATATAAGCGATCAGAGATCGAGCGGATGGCTCAGAGGTGAGTAAGATCACGCAGGAGAAGGGGAGTGCTGAGGATTTCGGCGATTTCAGTCTGACGCTGCCGCTGGGTAGTTATACGATGGTAGTGATTGGTCGCGATGTGCTGGAAGGTGATGCGTTTTCGCTGACGAGTGCCACGGTGGCCGGATACACATCGGAACGCGTGCGCGAGACTTTTTACCCTTCGACCCTTCGACAGGCTCAGGGACCGCAGGGGCAGGGACCGCAGGCTCAGGGGACGCCCTTAACTGTCTGGTTGATTAAAAAAACGATATTGTAAGAAAAAGAGATTCTCACAAAGATAAATCTCTTTTTCTTTGTCAATGTCAATTATTAGTTGTACCTTTGCACCTGATTTTAGAGTGGAGAGTAGTAGTGTTATCATCAGAGTTACTGGACTCAGTGCTTGAGAGGCCCACCTCTTCAACATTGTTGTTGTACACTTTTGTTATCCCTGCAAAATAAGCGGGGTGTCCCCTTGTATTGTAACTCCCCAATCCATTTTTTGAAACAAGAAATATCCGAAATTACTTGCTTTTCTAAAAAATTATCCTTATCTTTGCCTCAAATTTAAAAGCAATGGGAAAATATTCAGAAGAAAATCTTTCTCGGATAGGCAATGCTGCTATATATATTGCTGAACATATAAGTGACTTGAGTAAAACCAAGTTACTTAAGCTGTTGTACCTGATGGAAGAGCGTTCGGCATTGAAATACCAGCAGCCATTTTTAGCCATTCCTTATGAGGTATGGCAGGCGGGTCCTGTGCCTAAGGATATATTCATCGATCTGAGCGATGGTCCTGTATTGCTGTCATCTTATGTTGAGACAGAGCCAGTTAAGCTCGATGACGGTAAGACCGCGCTATATGTTCATCCTATTGCGGCTTTTGACGATTCAGACTTCTCAGCCTATGAGATAAGACTGATGGATGAGGTCTTGAAAGAATATGGTGACAAAACTGCTACAGAGCTTGTGGATGTCGTGCATAAAGAGAACACATTATGGTATCAGATAGCCAAGGAACACGGTTTGTTGGAGGCTTTCAAGAATCATGAGAGCAATAATTCCGATTACGTGATAGATTTTACCAAGGCAATGCTCCCTTGTGCAGCAGACTATTACCGCGAGGCATTAGCTATTCATAATGCCTCAAATGCCTATAGTTCAGAAAATGTTTGAACCGGGTAACCTTTTGTATTTTGAACCATTCATCTTCCCAGATGGAGGTGAACCCAAGAATAAATTCTTTGTTGTCCTGGGAGATGTGGATGAGACAGTGTTATTAGCTTCCTTACCAACATCAAAAGATCATATACCTTCAGATGTGGAAGTAAAGTCAGGCTGTTTGGAAATTGCAGAACGAATGGTCAATGCTTATATTTTCATGGCTGATGAGGCAATAACGGACGACGGTTTTTTCTTTGAAAAGAATACCTTTATTTACGGTCAGAATATCAAGACCTACAACTCAATTGCATTTCTGCAGCAGCAGACAAAAGGACAAATAAATATAGAACTCAAAGGCAAGTTAAAATCCGATGTATTTACAGCTTTGAAGGATTGTCTCAAGAATTCTGATGCAGTCCGTAAGCGCTATAAGCAATATCTGTGATTCATCTAATACTCGCTGGGCTTTGCTGCTTATTCAAGTTTACGAGTCTTAAGAATTGGCTTACTTTTAGAAGTTATCTATAGCATTTTAAGATTATTCATTAATGGATTATTCTCAATATAATTCTCAGAAAGCACTTTTGTGGATTGTTATAGTGACTCTTCTGGCATTTGTGTTGTCTGTAGGATGTCTGTTTTATTTTCAAGAGACTGATGTTGTCCTAAAATGGATTTCATATGTAGGTACAGTTATGACACTGCTCGGATTGTCTCTTACTTTTTATCAGATGACTGTTGTTGAAAAAAGGTCAGCGAACACAGAAATATATGTAAAAGAACAAATACGAAACACTCTTAGCACAATAGACGTTACAAAGGCCAAACATTATATCGATTTTATCATTGAGAATATGACAGCAGAGAAATATGAGATGGCGTATTATAGGATGGTGGAACTGAATGATATATTTGGAAACATTATTAGTGACGAGGGTTTTCGAACTCAAATGGATTCTGATATAGATAGAATATACAATCGTCTGACATCTGATATTGACGCTGTTCATAAATATATTACAAAGCCGCCTGTCAGTTATGAATTGGAAGTGATTATATCAAATTTACATCGAATAAGGAACAATATAAATAAAGTGTCAAATTACATAAATACGTTGTTATGGTAGAGGTTAATTTAAAAGAGTATGCCAAATTATTAATAGAAAAAACATTGGCGAACCAATATGAATGGGAACGGATGAGTGATTCAAAATATAGACTGCTACTAAAAAAAGGTACAGTTGTATTGGAAAAAAGTAAAACCGCCTCATCTACTTTTTTTGAATTGAGTTTTTATGATACGTCTGCTTTAATATATAAATCCAACATCTTTACAAGTAATCCATTGTATCAGGATTATACAGAACTGTATGATACGATTATCAGCAAAAATAATGAGAGAATTAATAGTGCTATACTGGACTTATTCTCATAGTTACACACGAAAAGAAGACTAGTGTTTCAAAGATAATATTTGTCTATGAATACGACATTCTTACTCGGAAATGGTTTTGATGTTTGTTTAGGATTGAAGACAAAATATCAGCAATTCTACGAAAATCATTATGCAGGTCTTCCCAAGGAAGAAGTGTCTAATGCTCTAAAAGATTTCCGGAAGGAGATTGAAGGATATGTAAAAGGATTCTTAAAGAAAACAGATGATGATATTGATTGGGCTGATTTGGAATTGGCATTAGGCAAGTATTCTGAGAAACTCACTCGACCTGAAGATTATATTGAGATTATTTTAGATGTAAATAAAGAGTTAAAGAATTATATTGCCAAACAGAATGAAACGCTCCTGCTTGATGAGAAAAAGGCAAGGAAGTTATTGAAAGATTTTTGTTTGCCAGACAGCGTTGATTATATATCACTTCAAGATAATTCTTCGTTGAAATTATTTAAATCTAACCGTCGAAGTTCGGAAGACATTCATTTTATCACGTTCAATTACACCGAGACACTTGAGAAGATATTAAGTCTAGGAAATTCAAAATCAACATTTCCAAATTCAGGAGGATACGCAACAACGGTGAAGACTATAACTCATATTCACAGTCATCTTAAAGATGATCCGGCAATTATTGTAGGAGTGAATGATCCTTCTCAGATTGCAAATGTGAAGTTCCGCGAAAATGAGGATGTGCTTGATGTCATTGTGAAGCCCAGAACGAATGATATGTTTGGTAATGGCAAGAATTCCCAAGCGACAAACTTGCTTCAAACAGCAGATCTTTTTGTTGTTTTTGGAGCCTCTTTAGGTGAGACAGATAAGAAATGGTGGTCATTGATTGGTAAAGAGTTGGTAAATAAAGATTGCCGTTTGCTATACTTTGTATATGAAAATCCTGGGGAGAGTAATCCACTCCTTCTAGGCAATAAACGTCGAACATATATCAGAAAGTTCATGAGATCTGCTGGCATCCCTGATAATGCTTATGGGAATTTGCAATCAAAGATTATCGTGGCTTATAATACCAATATATTCAAATAGTTGATTCTTAAATAAGCAGCGAATTTTGACGTATTGCAAGATAATGTAAGATGATAACCTTTTTTAAGACGAGAATATATTATATGTTCATGGCAATAGCAAAATGAATGTGTTTGATATTCTGGCTCAAAGGACTAGCAGGGAGTCATTAAATGAACTGCAAAAACGGGAATTGCGAAATAATGTGGTTTCCGACTTTGTCGACTTTTTTTATATTCGAAATAGGTTTTCGCTGTGGCTGATTAAACGTTTCCGTCTTGCAGTTGATGGTTACTTCTTTGGCTTGTTGGTTTACCCTGTCATCAAGCATTATGCATTTAATGTAATAGCGCTTCCTCATTATCAGTCTCTTTTTGATGATTTCTATAAGGACATTAATAAGACCTTAGTTAGTAATGGCATAAGTTTAAAGTTGAATGGCATTGAGGATGTTGGAAGATGGAGTGTTGCCAATGCAGAGTATATATCAACTTTTGGAATTGATAGCAGAATTTCAGTAAACTCAGGAATGATATATTTTCTTCATGTATTTTGTCGCTGCTTGCAACCGTTTCTGATGGAGAATGATATTTCAAAGCGAGCAAACTCTATACTCCTGTGGCTTATGAAGAGACAATTTAAAAGGGCATCTATAGCTTTCTGTACAAACAATCATAGGATGATTATTTCGATGATTTCAATGGTTCCAGAAGATGGTACATTATTGGAGGGTATGGAAATGTTCGTGTTGTGTCATGAGTTAGGGCATGCTTATTATACACAATATAGGGAAGAGGCGTTGCCTTTAGGAATGATATGTGATCCTGCCCAAATGGATAGGATGAAAAATGATGAAGAATACGCTGCCGATATCTTTTCAATCCATTTGTTACACTTGATGGATGGTAGTCGAGAGGGGGAGTTCCTGCTTTTTGGAGCCCTATTGTTCTTCTTGATATTGAGTTGGTATGAAGAAGCAGAATACATAAAGAAGCCTGTTAAACACCCTTTAAGCAAGGCAAGATATGATTATTTGCTTGAAGAGATAAAAGCAATGGATGTAAACATCTACAGCCGTTGCTTGAAGTATACGAAGATAATGAACACTGTTTGGCTATCGTGTATGAGTGATGTTAATAAGGGGATTGAAAAATCACGTAAAAATAGATCTAAATACGAAGATTCGCTTGAAGTCGTTAGGGAATATGCTATGCATTATTTCAGGTGCGAAGAGATCGGCGAAAATTAAGTGTATTATGGAAACACCGAAGGTTTTTATATCATATAGCTGGCATCCGAAGGAAAACCAGATTAGAGTGGAACAACTCGCAGAGCGGTTATTTTCTGATGGTGTGCATTGTGTGATAGATATTTATGACTTTAGGGATGGTCAGGATAAGAATAAATTCATGGAGCAGATGGTCAATGACCCTACGATAAAAAAGGTCTTGCTGATTTCCCAGCTAATGTGAACTTCCGCATAACAGCCTGACAGTCAATGTGAAACGAAAACCGCTGTTCCTTGGTTATCAGACATTCATCAGACATCCGGGAAATTGAGCCTTTTCCGCTCATTTCTATACAAAGGTAGCCATTTTTACCCAAACGGGCAATAGCTTTAAGAAAGTTTCATACGAGAGTGTAAACAAGTGTTAAGAAAGAGACGGTTTGGATAGAGGGCTGCGAGGGTGCAGATGAGGGTGTCAGAGCGGAAATCGGAAAAATTCGGTCATAAGGTGTAAAGATAAAATTTGAGGAGAGGTGTAAGAGATAGGAATTTGAGTGAAAACAAAAATAAATATTCATAAACATTGTTTGACTAACCGATTCAATTCTCTTGTAAGTATGAAGGAAGTATTAATTAAAAGAAAATATGCAATTATACTTATGTTTTTTGCGTTGATAACTTTTGTTGTGGGAACATGCTTGAATTATATTTATCTTGCTGCTTTGGGTACAATAATTCCAATATCTGTTTGGTTTTGGGAAGCATATCAAAACTATAACCAGCAAAAGGAAACGGAGCAGATATTTCTTGATGCCTCAAAGAAGATTGATGAAATAGAAAAGAACTTGGATAATAATGAGGATACAAATAAACGGTTTTCAGAGATTAAGAAAACTTTGACATGGAGGATTCTGAATTGATATTTTTATCTTCTTCGTCCGCAGTTGGAAGTCGCTAAGGAGGATATAGAGCTAGTCTAATAGGTTGAATGAAGATCTTATATTTACAGGAAGCTGAATGGTAGTAGTAGAGAAGTTAAACAGATTGACGAACGGGCAGCAGAAGAGTTTGCACGAGAGTGTCGGGAAGTTCCTTGAAGAGAATCTTCAGGGGATGAAAGAGTTGGGTCTTGTTGACGAGACCATTCTTGTCGACTACATAGCAAAGACCGACGCATTGCGTGAAGATTTGCGCGTGCGCAAAGCCGACCCTTCGCTCAATGATGCACTTTGCGCCATCTTAGCCGCTGCAAGCGACAGCACCAGCAGCCTGCCTGCTGAACTAATACATCACTTCACGCTCCGCTACCAGCAAATGAAGAATGTGGACGAGTGTTTAAAGCTCATCCACACCTTCAACGGTCAGCCGGTAACTATTAACGAGTTCACGGCAATCACCGATGCTACAACCACCATCGCTCTTGATGATGATGTGGTTTACATAAACTACAGCCTACCAGTAACCAAAGAGGGCTGGCAGCTGATACAGAACCTCAACGAACTGCATATAACGCTTGATGGCCAACAATATGTTGCCGACTCAGGCGACTTCTATATAGAGTCCTCCAAGGACGACCTTGGCGAAGAAGGCCGTTTCACAGGCCGTATTCGCATCAACCGGCTTGCCGGTTCCACATTCGCTAAAAAGGATAAAGCCTACTTCCGCTGCCTCATACCCATTGGCAGTGTTGACTGGAATCGCGACATACGCACCTATGCAGCCTTTATCAAGAACGGCTGGATTCTGGGCCTCCTTGAACTGAAAGATGGCAGCACCTTGCTGCACGTCTATCCCTGTAACGATGGTGACAAAAAATTTATGGTGGTGGAGAGCCTGACTGCAACCACCAGCCAGAAGATGGCAGAATACGTCTATTCCGTTGCCCTTACGCTGGGCTTCATCACGGGCACCATCCACTTGGGCAAGTGCTATGAGTTCTCTTCCTCTGATCCGGAGTTTGACGCAAATGATGCAATGGCTTACCATACCATGCGTCCCTCTTCCGACACAGGCATGAAGATATTTACTACGAACATGTACTATGTTCGTGAAACGCTTAAGAGTGCCAAGGTGCAGTTGCAGGATAAGACACCTCTTTATAATAATGAGAAGGGCGAGTTCCAAGAGCATCTGCAAGACTGGCTACAGCCCGACCAGATGCAACGCCTCTTTGCGCTAATTCATGGTGATGCTAAAGTGGCACGCGCTGTGGTTACCATCATTGAAAGTGCCAACTTCCCTTTGGAGTATCAAGCTAGCGTGCGTGCTATCGTGCTCGAAACTCTGGCACACTCAGTTCCTGGACCCAAACCCATTTCTGACGATGAACTTTGGAACCAGATGAAGACCGACTTTGAAGCTGTGGTAGCAAAATATGCGAATAGCGACTCAGGCGAGCAGCAGATAAGTGATGAGAGCCTAAATATTTTGGGCAAGAAGATAAACACGATGAACAACCCTACCAATGCTGACTCATTGGCCCGACCGCTGGAGGAAGCAGGTTATTCGCTTAACGACAACGACAAAGAAGCTCTGAAGATGCGCAACACCTTCCTTCACGGAGGCTTGGTGAAAGGCAGTGTAGAAAAACAAACGAATGAAGTATTCTACTTGTCCCTTATGCTTCATAAACTCGCTTGCATCATCATCTTGAAACGCGCAGGCTTTGAAGGCTACATCCTGAACAATCCCGTGTTGTTCAATTGTGAGAAGGCAGTGAAAGCAGGAGAGGAAGTGTTGATAAAGATATAAAAATAACATACAAACAATGGCGGAGATAGCATTAACCATGTCCGGTGGTGGGTATAGGGCAGCTATGTTTCATTTGGGCACCTTATCCTACTTGAACCATCTGAAACTTTCAGATGGAAGGAGTATGCTTGACGAAGTTAATATACTCTCAACCATATCAGGCGGCACCATAACGGGATTATGGTATATGATGAACCTTTGCCGTGGAAAAGATGTTGATGAATCCATCAAGGAGTTATACCATCTTCTAGTTTCATCGCAGATTATGTCCACTGCACTTAATTCAATGATGCAGTCTGATAACAAGAATAGTTCTGCAATCAAGGAGTTCATAAAGGTCTATGATAGTATCTTCTTCCATGACGAGACGTTTAGGTTAATCCAAGAAGGAGTTGACCGTACCCATGTTCATCATTTCAGTGCTAACGGCACTGATTTCTCAACAGGTATCGCCTTTAGATTTCAGGCAACAGAAGAACTTATATGTGATAATCCAGACTTTAAGAGAGGTTTCATTGGAAACAACCCCCATCAAGTTCCTTGGAATGTCGCTTCCGACTTCAAGTTGTCTGAGATACTTGCAGTTTCTTCCTGCTTTCCTGGTGGCTTTGAGCCGCTATTATTTCCAAACGACTTCTCAATCTATGGGAAGGGGGAACATAAAGACTATATAGCAAGACAGAAAGACCATGAGTTTATCTTGATGGATGGTGGTATAGTTGATAATCAAGGTATAGAACCCGTACAGTTGGCAGAAACGCAAATGGAACAGGGGAAGGAAACCCAGGACGAAAAATTTATCGATTTAATCATAGTATCAGACGTGGCATCACCCAGAGTAAAGGCAGTTGAAGTTGATTTGCCTTTCCGCTTTGGAAATATGACATGGAAAGGACTGAACCTTACCTTGGACTTATTTATTGGTGTCATGCTTGGGCTATTATGGTTTTTCAAGTATAAGGCATTTTGTGCGGGCGCAGTATCTGTTTTATTATTGATTTTCATGGGGCTTAGGATTTTGACCCTTATCGCCAAACGAAAAATAGCAAAGTGGTTCTCTAAACTGCCGTTCAGCGGAGAATGGGGCAATATGGTACGCTTGCCATTTAACAAGATGCAAGCCATGGCCGAGACTCGTATCTCGTCATTGCTTACTTTAGCTCAGGGCGTGTTTATGAAACCAATCCGACAGATGAGATATAACCAACTGTATAAAGATGAAGGTTGGTACAATAGACTCATATCAAACAATGTTCACGAATTGTCATCCAAGGGTTCATATCGATGGAAACAGAACTATCCTGAGCATTTGAAACCAAGCGAGACAATGAACGTGAATAGCGACAAAGCTGCAAATATGGGAACCACATTGTGGTTCTCAGAAAAAGAAAAGGTAGAAGGAGTACCTGAGGCTTTGTTCTCTGCAGGGCAATATACCATTTGTATGAACCTGCTGGAATACATGGAGAAGATTGTAAAGGACGGGAGAAATACAAACGTAAATCACCGCCAACTTCTTTCTTGTATGAATCAGTTAAAGAGTGATTGGGAATCATTTCAGTCCAATCCGCATTTTATGTTATCAAAAGTATTATAATTATGGGACATTATACACGATTTAGAGCATATCAATTAGGAGAGTGTGGCGCATCATTCTCTTTATCAGTTGAGAAGCATTTCACACTGATTGAAGCAAGACTTACCAAAGTAAACGCACCCCATATTGTTTGGGAGATGAAAAACTTGGGTATTGACCATATTGATACACTACATATTACCAGCTGGGATAATGATCATTGTAAATCAGGTGAGTTGGAGAATATCCTAAAATACTTGAAACCAGACAGAATAGAATATCCAAGTTATGCTCCACATACTGACAATGGAAAAGCATCATTAAAGCTGATTCAAAACTACAACGGAACCAAACTGGCAGTTAGTCCCATATTTGTTAAACTCTTGACAAAGGAACCTCTTAAAGGTCGTGACTTATATTATAATCCAACGGAAAACGTAGACAAATCTAATGACAACTCTATAGTAAAGTTTTTCCGAGTAGGTTCTTTTCAAGTGTTGAGTTTAGGAGATTGTGAGTCCGCTGACATCAGTAAAGTGTTGGCGAATGATGAAATTTTGAAGTCTGAGGTGGATATATTGATTTTGGCGCATCATGGTGCGGACAATGGTTTCACTACTTCTGAGTTTTTAAAGGCACTACAGCCAAAGGTCGCCATCTGTGCTGCAGATTATGGTAATAAATACGGCCATCCTGATGCGGCAATCACAGCGCGTTTACGCAATGCGGGAATAGACTATTATTCCACAAAAACAGGAGACATTATTGCTCAAACTGTAGATGCAAAAAATTACAAGGTAAGTAATTACGTTGCAAATAATGAGGAAAAAGCAAGTGTAAAACAGTATGCCAGTAAAACGTGGTATATTGTTGATGTACCTGCACAATAAGATTTTTGAAAAAACGTAAGCAGCCAATTTTGACGTATTGCATGAAAAAGTGAAATGATATACCTTTCTTGGACGAGCCAAGCGTACTGATTACGAAGATCTATTGCCCATGACAATTGGTCTTATACCTGGGGCTATATGTCAGTAATCGCTTAAGCGCTTCGCTAGTCGAAGAATTGGCTGCTAACGATACATACTGAAGGATTCGGAAACGGCTCTGCGATAGTTCGCAGGGCCGTTTTCGTTTAGAGATAATCTTGCAAGAAAAACGGATTTTTAAAAGATAAATCCCTTTTCCTTTGTCAATGTCAATTATTAGTTGTACCTTTGCACCTGATTTTAGAGTGGAGAGTAGTAGTGTTATCATCAGAGTTACTGGACTCAGTGCTTGAGAGGCTCACCTCTTCAACATTGTTGCTGTATACTTTTGTTATCCCTGCATAAAAAGCGGGGTGTCCCCTTGTATTGTAACTCTCCAATCCCCAGCTTGTTTTTTTTAACCCCAAACTCCGTTGGAAACCCCCTGTTTTAGCTTTTTAGTGGCAGGTCCTTCGGAGATAATACAAACATTTAATAACAAAAAAGGCATGAGATTAATTATTGAACCTGACTACGAAAAGATGTCGAAGTGGGCTGCAAACTATGTAGCCAAGTGTATTAACGAAGCAAAGCCGACGGCAGAGAAGCCCTTTAAACTCGGCTGTCCTACAGGAAGTTCACCCTTGGGCATGTATCGAGAGCTGATTGCTCTGAACAAGGCCGGTAAGGTATCGTTCCAGAATGTCATCACGTTCAACATGGACGAGTATGTGAATCTCCCCGAGAATCATCCCGAGAGCTACCACAGCTTCATGTGGAATAATTTCTTCAGCCACATCGACATTAAGAAAGAGAATGTCCATATCCTCAACGGTAATGCCAAGAATCTGAAGGCAGAGTGTGAGAAATACGAGAAAGCCATTCAGGCAGCAGGCGGTATCGATCTGTTCATGGGCGGCATTGGTCCCGACGGACATATTGCCTTCAACGAGCCAGGCTCCAGCCTGCAAAGCCGTACGCGCCAGAAGACGCTGACCACAGACACAGTGATTGCCAATAGTCGTTTCTTCAATAATGATGTCAATCTAGTACCCAAGACCGCTTTGACCGTCGGTGTCGGCACGGTTATGGAGGCCAAGCAAGTGATGATCATGGTGAATGGCCACAACAAAGCCCGCGCCCTTCGTCACGGAGTAGAAGAGCCTGTCAACCACATGTGGACGATTAGCTGTCTGCAACAGCATCCTCACGCCATCATCGTCTGCGATGAAGATGCCACTGACGAACTGAAGCACGGCACTTACAAATATTTCAAAGATATAGAGAAGGATAACCTTCTCTAAGAAACAAAGGCCTCTGGCAGCACAGGAGGAACGATAGTTCGCAGTTCGATACTGCCTGCCAGAACAAATAAATAATTAAGAAATAATTAGTTTTCCCAGCTAATGTGAACTTCCGCATAACAGCCTGATACACAATATAAAACGAAACCACCGTTTCCTGTTTCATCAGACATTCATTAGACATCCGGGAATCGGACCTTTCCTGGTCTTTTCACTACAAAATTAGTAAAATTCAGGCATTCTTGCAATAGCATTAAGAAAAATTGTATTTAGACTGTTAACGAAAGTTACAGAACACAGCAGAGCAGGCATGCAGCATAAAATACAAAAATTGAAAAATAATGGTTCAAAGTGCGATAAGATTTAAATCTTTTTCGTATCTTTGCCCACAAAATAAAAGCAGTATTATGATAGTAACCAATCAAGCAACAGATACGAAGCGGAATGCCACTTCTACCCGAAATAGGATAATGGATAGTACAATGTCTGTGGACGAATACTTCGATGAACTGATAGGCAAGGTGCGCGAGGATTATGCAAATAAAGACGTTGGCATTTTATGC
>Ga0310695_10008064_pt1 | contig 16489 bp, 10 predicted proteins | sample RumenRJG_04DNA_FD_203882 | JGI IMG/M metagenome (GOLD analysis project Ga0310695, IMG submission 203882) | Bovine rumen microbial communities from Lethbridge, Alberta, Canada - RJG_04 (v2) (version 2) | ecosystem: Host-associated > Mammals > Digestive system > Stomach > Rumen | place: Canada...
CGAGGTGGCACAGGATATGGAGCTGCTGCCAGCCCTGCAACAGCACGACATGGTAGCCCTCCCGATAGAGGAAGAGACGAAGACGACACCAAAGCTGAACATCGTGGAAAAGACGGTGGCTACCGAGGTGCAGGACCGCTTGGTGCAGCAGCTGCAGGTGGCTATCAATGCCGAGAGCATCCTCACGCCCGAAGAGGAGCTTCAGGCGCTAATGCCCGTAGCACTTGACGAGAACGACAAGGTGCTCTCCTTCCGCGAGGTGGAGCGGCTGCCCGAATATCCGGGAGGCATGGTGGCCTTCATGAAGTGGCTCACGAAGAACCTGAAATATCCTGCCGATGCGAAGAATGCCCACATTCAGGGCAAGGTGGTTGTCTCGTTTATCATCAACAAAGACGGTACGACGTCAGACCACCGCATCGTGAAGTCGCACTTCTCGTCGATGGATCGCGAGGTGCTCCGCGTGCTGAAGCTGATGCCCGACTGGAAGCCCGGCGAAGACAAGGGCAAGCCCTGTCGCACGATGTTCGTCATTCCCGTCGTCTTCATGCTGTAGCAACAATCCCGATAAGTTTCTGAAAATCCCAATAAATCCCAACAAATCCCTTTCCCCAAAAATGAAAACAGCAAACGAAATCCTCCGAATCTTCAACGACTATCTCGACCACCTGCCCTACGACCGCAAGCCGCAGAGCCTCTACGAGCCCATCCGCTACGAACTCTCGTTGGGCGGCAAGCGCATCCGTCCCAGTCTGATGATGATGGCCTACAATCTCTATGCCGACGATGTGGAGCATATCCTTCCACAAGCCTGTGCCTTAGAGACTTACCATAACCACACGCTGTTGCACGACGACCTGATGGACCGTGCCAGTGTACGTCGCGGAAAACCCACCGTCCATGTGAAGTGGGACGACAACACCGCCATCCTTTCGGGCGATGCCATGCTGCTCGTAGCCTGTAAGCGGATGCTGCAATGCGAGGCAAGACTGATGCCGCAGGTGCAGAATCTCTTCGTCGAGACGGCCATCGAGATTTGCGAGGGTCAGCAATACGACATGGATTTCGAGACGCGTCAGGATGTGACAGAAGAGGAATATATCGAAATGATTCGTCTGAAGACAAGCGTCCTCCTGGCTTGCGCCACAAAGATGGGAGCCATCCTTGCCGGTGCACCCGAAGAAGATGCACAGAACCTATACAAGTTCGGCGAACAGATGGGCCTGGCCTTCCAGCTGCAGGACGACTATCTCGACGTCTATGGCGACCCCAAAGTGTTCGGTAAGGCCATCGGCGGCGACATTCTCTGCAATAAGAAGACGTACATGCTCATCAATGCTTTCAACCGTGCCGACGACCGTCAGCGCGAGGAACTCAACCGATGGATAGGTGCAGAGCAGCCTATGCCCGAAGAGAAGATCAAGGCCGTCACCGCCATCTATAATGAGATTGGTATTGCTGAGCTGGCGCAGCAGAAGATAGAGCATTATTTTGCCGAGAGCCGCAAATATCTGGATAGGGTAGGGGTGTCGGCAGAAAAGAAGCAAGAGCTCATTGCCTACACCAACCGCATGATGAACCGACAGTATTAAGAAGGTTGAATGATGAAGTAAGAAGGTTGATGTACTTTAACCATCAAACATCAAAATGATAGATACACACGCACACTTGGACGGACCGGAGTATAATGACGACCGCGCCGAAATGATACAGCGAGCCAAGGATGCAGGGGTGAGCAAAGTGTTCATCCCCGCCATCGACCTCCCCTCTGTTCAGACGGTGACAGACACCTGCCGGCAATATCCCGGCTATGCCTTTCCGATGATTGGCCTGCATCCCGAAGAGGTGAAAGCCGACTATCGCAATGTGCTCGCCCAGATGAAACAGCAGCTTGCTGACTCTCTCGCTGCTAATCAAACTCCTCCCCTCGGTGAGGCCGGAAGGGGGCTTCGTTTCATTGCCATCGGTGAGGTGGGCCTCGACTATTATTGGAGCCGCGAGTTTGAAAAAGAACAGATAGAAGCCTTTGAAGAGCAAGTACGCTGGAGCATCGAGACCCGTCTGCCGCTGATGATCCATTGCCGCAAGGCGCAGAACGAGATGGTCGCCTTGTTGAAGAAGTATGCCGACGATCTGCCAGGCGGCGTGTTCCATTGCTTCACGGGCAATGAGAAAGAGGCTCAGGAGCTGTTGCAGTTCCCCCGATTTGTGTTAGGCATTGGTGGTGTACTGACATTCAAGAAGAGCCACCTGCCAGAGGTACTCCCGCAGGTGGTGCCGTTGGAGCGCATCGTCTTAGAGACTGACAGCCCATATATGGCTCCCGTTCCGATGCGTGGGAAGCGTAATGAGAGTGCTTACGTGAAGTTTGTGCAACAACGTTTGGCAGAATGCTACCAAACGACAGAAGAGCATATCTCCGAGGTTACCGATGCCAATGTGACCCGCATATTCGGGATATAGGGTAGGAGGCGACGCTTCCCAGCGTCGCAACAAGGCATAGGTGGCAAAGGGGTGGATACCGACGAACGGTCAGTTCTCTTTGCAGGCCACAACATTCGTCATGGCGCGGTCCATGTAGAAAGTCATTCGGATGGTGTCGCTCTCGTTGCAGAACTTGACACGTTGATAGAGCAGTGCCTCACCTTTCGGACGTTTGCCGAAAGAGACATTCTTCTTCAGCTGCGGCAACTGGCGTGCATGCTGCTGCATGCTCACGATGATACTGTCTGTCAGGCGGTAGGTAGAGTCGAGACGGTCGAACGACCTGTTCATGTCGGCAAGGGTGGTGTTCTCCTCAATGAAGGAGACAATAACAGACTTAGCCTTGTGCTTCTGACCGCAGCCAGAAAGCACAAGAGCCAAGCCGAAAATAATGAAACTTTTGCTTAGTGATTTCATTCCTTATTTCTCAGGGATGTTCTTCAGAATCTCCATCAGATGATCCCAAACCATCTGGACGGTGGGGATGTGCAGACGCTCGTCGGGCGAGTGGACACCGCGCAGTGTCGGTCCGAACGACACCATGTCGAGGTTAGGATACTTCTCAGAGAAGAGTCCGCACTCCAGTCCGGCGTGGATGCCCAGCACCTTCGGGTCTTTGCCGAAGAGCTTCTTGTACGTATCCACCGTAATCTTCGTCAGAGCGCTGTTGGGGTTCATCTTCCAGGCAGGATAGCCGTCGCCCTGTACCACATCGGCACCAGCGAGCTGGAAGACGGCCTTGATGGTGGCAGCCTGGTTGTCGAGGGCGCTCATCACGTTGCTGCGCTGCGACGAGATGACGACCACCTCGTTGGGCTTCGTCTCTACGCTGGCCATGTTGTTGGAGGTCTCCACGAGCCATGCTATCTCTTCGTCCTGACACATGGCGAAGACACCGTTGTCGGCGGCCTGCAAGGCCTGGATGAGGCGTGTGCTCACATCGAGGGGCAGCACATCGGCAGCCTCGGCGCTCTCCATGGCGAACTGCATCGAGTGCTCCGTGACGTGGTATTCTTCCTCTACGGCAGCGGTGAAGACGTTCCAGTCGGCGCGTACGTTCTCTTTCTTGTCAGCAGGAACGGCGAAGACAATCATGCCGTCGCGCGGTATGGCGTTGTGCAGCTTGCCGGCATTGAAGCAAGCCAGACGCAGTCCGTACTTCTCCTGTACCATATAGGCGAAGCGTGCGAGCACCTTCAGGGCATTGGCGCGCTTCTTGTTGATGTCGTCGCCAGAGTGACCGCCGACGAGCCCCTTGAGCGAAACCTTCAGGAAGAACATGTCGGCGGGAGCCTTCTCGCGCTCGAAGTGGAAAGTTGCTGTGGTGTTGCGTCCACCGGCGCACGATACGAAGATCTGTCCTTCGTCCTCGGAGTCGAGGTTGATGAGCATGTCGCCCGTCATGAATCCCGGCTTCATGCCCATGGCACCGGTAAGTCCTGTCTCCTCGTCGCGTGTGAAGACACACTCGATGGGACCGTGCTCCAAGTCGTTGGAGTCGAGGATAGCCATCTCGATGGCGCAGCCGATACCGTCGTCGGCTCCCAGTGTGGTGCCTTTCGCGGTGAGCCATTCGCCGTCGACATAAGTCTGGATGGCATCCTTGTCGAAGTCGAAGTCGAGGTCGACAAGTTTCTCGCACACCATGTCCATGTGGCTTTGCAGGATGACCGTCTGGCGGTTCTCAAAACCTTTCGTGGCGGGTTTGCGGATGATGACGTTGCCAGTCTCGTCGACAACTGTCTCCAATCCACGGCTCTCGCCGAAGTTTTTCAGATACTCGATAATCTTCTCCTCGCGCTTGCTGGGACGAGGAATCTGGTTGAGCTTTGCAAACATTTCAAAGACGCAAGCAGGTTTCAGTTCGATGTTGTTCATGAGGTATTTTATTTTGTTTAGGGACCGCCTGGGCAGAAATTCTGCCTGGACGGCCCGGTGTTAATAGAATTGTCTGCAAAGATAGGGCATTTTTGCTGATTCGCAAAAATCTCGTTCATCTTTTAATATTATTTAGGTATGCGGCAACGATGTTTTATCCTAAAAAGTGAGAAATAAACCAAAGAAATACATATTTCTTTCGTTTTCCGTATTTAAATAGCTAACTTTGCAACAATTATCAAGAAAACAATACCTATGGCAACTGTAGACGACAAGAAAGTGATTTTCTCGATGGTCGGGGTGAGCAAGACCATTCAGCAGAACCAGAAGCAAGTGCTCAAGAACATCTATCTCAGCTTCTTCTATGGGGCGAAGATAGGCATCATCGGTCTGAACGGCGCCGGTAAGTCGACGCTCATGAAGATTATCGCCGGACTGGACCAGCAATATCAGGGACAGGTGGTGTGGAGTCCGGGCTACAGCGTGGGCTACCTGCCGCAAGACCCGCCGCTCGACAATACAAAGACAGTGAAGGAGAACGTCATGGAGGGCGTGCAGCATGTATACGACGCCCTGCGCGAATACGACGAGATCAACCAGAAGTTCGGACTGCCCGAATACTACGAGGATGCCGACAAGATGGACCGTCTGATGGCCCGTCAGGCTGAGCTGCAGGACATCATCGACGCCACCGACGCGTGGAACATGGACTCGAAACTCGAACGCGCGATGGATGCCCTGCGCTGTCCGCCCGCCGACCAGTCGGTGGAACATCTCTCCGGCGGTGAGCGTCGCCGTGTGGCTCTCTGTCGCCTGCTCTTGCAGAAGCCCGATGTGCTGTTGCTCGACGAGCCGACCAACCATCTCGATGCTGAGTCGATCGACTGGTTGGAGCAGCATCTCCAGCAATACGAGGGAACGGTCATTGCCGTCACGCACGACCGCTACTTCCTCGACGATGTGGCAGAATGGATTCTTGAGCTCGATCGCGGCGAAGGCATCCCCTGGAAGGGCAACTACTCGTCGTGGCTCGAACAGAAGAGTCAGCGTCTGGCACAGGAAGAGAAACAGGCCTCGAAGCGCCGCAAGACGCTCGAACGCGAATTGGAATGGGTGCGCATGGCTCCGAAGGCGCGCCACGCCAAGGGTAAGGCCCGTCTGAACAGCTACGAGACGATGCTCAACGAAGAGCAGAAACAAAAGGAGGAGAAGCTCGAGATTTTCATTCCTAACGGACCGCGTCTGGGCAACAAGGTGATCGAAGCAGAACATGTAGCGAAAGCCTTTGGCGAGAAGGTACTCTTCAGCGACCTCAACTTCATGCTGCCGCCCAACGGCATCGTAGGTGTCATCGGTCCGAACGGAGCGGGTAAGACGACACTCTTCCGACTCATCATGGGCTTAGAGAAGGCCGATGCCGGACAGTTCGCCGTCGGCGAGACGGTCAGGCTCAGCTATGTCGACCAGCAACATCAGGACATCCTGCCCGACAAGAGTGTCTACCAGGTGGTGAGCCAGGGCAACGAAACCATCCGCATGGGTGGGCGCGATGTCAATGTCAGGGCCTATCTGTCGCGTTTCAACTTTAGCGGTGCCGACCAGGAGAAGAAATGCGGCGTGCTCTCCGGTGGTGAGCGCAACCGTCTGCATTTGGCCATCGCCCTGAAACAGGAGGGCAACGTGCTGCTCCTCGACGAGCCGACCAACGACATCGACGTCAACACGCTGCGCGCCTTGGAGGAAGGTCTTGAGGCGTTTGCCGGCTGTGCCGTCATCATCAGTCACGACCGCTGGTTCCTCGACCGCATCTGCACGCATATCCTTGCTTTCGAAGGCGAGGGCAACGTATTCTATTTCGAAGGCAACTACTCCGAATATGAGGCCAACAAGGCTGCCCGCCTCGGTCTTGAAGAACCGAAGCGCATCCGCTACCGCAAGCTGATGGAGAATTGATAATTGATAAAGGATAATTGATAATTGATAATTGATGGAAGTAAGAACCATCGAACTGCTGGCACCAGCCAAGAACCTGACTTGTGGCATGGCTGCCATCGACCACGGTGCTGATGCTGTTTATATCGGTGCCGACCGCTTCGGTGCTCGTGTGGCAGCCGGCAACTCGGTTGACGACATCGCCGAGCTGTGCCGCTATGCCCATCAGTTTGGGGCGAAGGTCTACGTCACGGTGAACACCATCGTCTACGACGATGAACTCGACGATACGCTCCGTCTCATCGACCAGCTCAAGGCGATAGGCGTCGATGCCATCCTCGTGCAGGATATGGGGGTGTATTCGAGATGTCTCAACAAGACGCCTCCCATCAACCATGTACCCGCGAACAGTACTTTCTCTTTTCACGCTTCTACACAGACCGATAATCGCACGATAGAAAAAGTACGCTGGCTCAGCAGCTTGGGATTCAGTCGTGTGGTGTTGGCCCGCGAGCTTTCCTTGCAGGACATCCGTGCCATCCACGATGCGGTGCCCGAGGTCGAACTGGAGGTGTTCGTCCACGGGGCTCTCTGTGTGAGCTATTCCGGACAATGCTATGCTTCGCAGTATTGCTTCGGAAGGAGTGCCAACCGTGGAGCCTGCGCGCAGTTCTGTCGTCTGAATTTCGCCCTGGAGGATGCCGACGGTGTCACTATCGACCGTCCGCGCCACTGGCTCTCGCTGCGCGATATGTGCCGAATCGACCACCTTGAGGAACTGCTCGACGCTGGTGCTGTGTCGCTGAAGATAGAAGGCAGACTGAAGGATGTCGACTATGTGAAGAATGTCACGGCAGCCTACAGTCAACGGCTCAACGACATCATCCGAAGAAGCAACGGGCGCTACAAAAGAGCTTCGCGTGGCAACGTAACCTACTCGTTCTCACCTGATTTGCGGAAAACGTTCAATAGGGGCTTTACAGACTATTTTCTTCACGGACGGACATCCGATGTCTTCTCACCCGACACACCGAAAGCCTTGGGAGAGTATGTAGGGAAGGTGAAGGAGATACGTGGAAACTCGTTCACCGTCGCCGGTACGGCCAGCTTTGCCAATGGCGATGGGTTGTGCTTCTTCAGTGATGATCGTGGAGTGAGGAGCGAGGAGCGAGGAGTGAGAAAAGATAGTAGGGGCGCGAGAAATGATGGCTGGGAAGAAAGGTTGGAAGGTTTTCGCGTGAATCGTGTGGAGGGCAATCGCCTCTTCCCGCTGAAGATGCCGTCGTCGCTGCGAAAAGGAATGGCTCTCTATCGCAACAACGACGTTGAGTTTGAACGCTTGATGAAAGGTCAGACGGCTGTCCGCAAGATAGCTGTGCGTATGGTGCTCAGCGAGGTGGAGGAGGGCTTCTTGCTGAAGATGCTTGATGCCACCGACGGACAACTGCTGGGCGAGACCGTCTTGAAATGCGACAAACAAGAGGCGCAGAAGCCGCAGCGCGACAACATCGTGCGCCAGCTGTCAAAGCTCGGCACCACACCCTATGAGTGTTGTGAGGTGGTGTTCCATCCGCAGCATTTCAACTTCTTCATCCCCTCCAGTCAGCTGGCTGAGTTGCGGCGCAGCGTCGTCGAGGAGGTATCTTCGAGGTGCGAGGTACGGGGTACGAGGTACGAGAATACCGCTGATGCGGAATATCGAAGCCAGAATAATACACCTCTCACCTCCCCCCAAAACATATCTCGTACCTCGCAGCTCGCACCTCGCACCTCGACCCAAAATGCACCTCGTACTTCGAAATACCCTTACCTCTACAATGCAGCCAACCAGGAGGCGCGCGATTTCTACCGCAGTCAGGGGATAGCCGATGCCACATCTCTCGAGACGCATCCCGTAGGCCAACCGATGCTCATGCAGTGTCGCCATTGTCTGCGCTACAGTCTCGGCTATTGCCGCAAGCAGGGTAGGGGAGAGCTGCCCTGGCGCGAGCCCCTCTACCTCCGTCTGCCCGACGGCCGGCGCTTCCGTTTAGAGTTCGACTGTAAAAACTGCCAGATGAACGTTTACGGCGAGTAAGCCGTCTGGCGTTGCATATAGCAAACCATTCAAGATAGATATGAAGCAGAATCTTGCGAGCATCATCCGGGCCTTAGTGCTGTTGGCGGGCGTTGTGTTGCTCGCTGCCTGTTACAGCAAGCCCAAAGTTATTCCCACTGGCGAACTGCCCTTGCCAGCCGACAGCATCGTCGTGGAGGAGACAATCGACTCGGCCGAGCTACGTCGCAAACAAGACTCGCTGGCCTTCGTGGCGCAGCACCACTACCACGAGAACTTCAACTTCGTGGTGAAGGCCGACTCCATGCAGCTTATCCGCCAACAGCCTGAGGAGTTTCTCAGTAGGATGCCCACCGACACCTTCGTCGTGCGGCACCACGATCGTCTTGTCGTGGCCGACATACGCATCATCCCCACCGACGCTGAAGACAGCGTTTGGGTGCAGGTGGCACGCGACCAGTACTCCTTCGGATGGATTCATGAGGGCGACCTGCTCCGATCCGTCGATCCCGATGACCCCATCTCGCAGTTTATCTCCACCTTCAGCAACTCCCATCTGCTGGTGTTCCTCGTCGTCATCAGCCTTATCGCCTTCGCCTATCTCGTCAGGCGAATCCGTCGGCAGAATGCTAAGATCGTGCATTTCAACGACATCGACTCCGTCTATCCCACGCTCCTTGCGCTCACCGTGGCAGCTGCGGCTTCACTCTATGCCAGCATCCAGATGTTTGCGCCGCAGGTGTGGCAGCATTTCTACTTCCATCCCACGCTCAATCCCTTCAGCGTTTCGCCGTTGCTCACCATCTTCCTTGTCAGCGTCTGGGCGATGCTCATCCTTGCTATCGCCTGCCTCGACATCGTTCGTGTGCAGTTGCCTTTTGGCGAGGCAGTGCTCTATCTGTCGGGGCTGGTGGCCGTCTGTGCTTTCAACTATATCGTCTTCAGCCTCTCTACCTTATTATATATAGGCTATTTGCTGCTCGCTGCCTATTTCTTCTTCGCCATCCGAGCCTATCTGCGGGCCTCCCATTGCACCTTCCTCTGTGGCAACTGCGGCAAGCCGTTGCACCAGAAAGGGCGCTGCCCTCATTGCGGGGCTGTCAACGAGTGAGCCTTCCTCCTCTTGGTTGAAATTCAAATAAAAGGGCGGGCGGAAATTTTCCAACACATTTCCGTCCGCCTTATGATGCGATGCGATCGTCTTTTTTACTTCACCATGACCTTACGTCCATTGACGATGTAGAGACCCTTCGTGGGATGCTCCACCTGACGGCCCTGCAGGTCGTAGATGGTTGATGGGTGTTGGGTGATAGGTGTCGAGGAGATGCCTGTGGCGACGTATACATTCTCGCGGATGTCGGCAAAGAAGTCTTTCCATCCGTCGAGCGTCTTATAGGTGTCCACCAGTCCGTCGAAGCCCTCGACAACCCAGAGCGTTGCCTCGGGATGGATGCCGGCAAAGATGTCGACGCTCGCCAAACCCTTCGGCTCATAGATGTTGGTATAGACATCCTTCAGCTGGGCGCAGTCTTTGAACACCTCGTCGGTCCACCTGTCGGTGTCGATGCAGTAGGGTATATACAAACGTTTGGCACCCGACTCAGCAAAGGAGCGGTCGAAGAGCCAGCAGTTGTCTGAATAAGGCAGCACGATTTCCTCGACAGCCGAAGTGCCCATGAAGCATTCCGAGCCTACCTCCTCGAGGTCGTAGCAGGAGTTCAGGAAAATGTTCTTCAGCTGCTTACAGTCCTTGAAGGCCAGTGAATAGATGTAGACCAGGTTTTCGGAGAAGTTGATTTCCTCGACGGCCGAGCCCATGAAGGCTCCTTCATAGATAGCCCAGAGGTTCTGCGGCAGCTTGACGGTCTTCAATGCGCCACAGCCGCTGAAGGCATACTCGCCCACATCCTGCAGCCATTCGCAGGCAGAGAAGTCGACATTGGTGATGTTGCCGTTGTTCTGGAAGGCTTCATTGTCGACCGACCACAGTACGTAGTCCATGCCGTCGTACATGATGGTAGCCGGGATGACCACCTCAGAGGGGTTCTTCCCTTTGGCCACACCCAGGAGCAGCAGATGGCGGTTGCTGACATCGCTCGCCCCTTCGAAGTAGATCACCTCGTACTTGAAGTCGCCATCCTCGAAGACGACACCCGTCTGGTCGGTCAGCTCGCGGAGCGTCAGATAGGTGGTCCATCCGGGCAGTCCGTTAAAGTTGTCGTAACCACCCTCAGGTACAAACAGCACAGCTCCCTCGGCGACACCCTTGAAGGCATTGAGGGCAATGTCGCCAGGATCAAGGCACAGGGCAATCACCTTCGTCAGATTCTGGCAGTCGGCAAAGGCGAAGTCGTAGATGCAGTTGTGCACCTGAGCGGTGATGATCACCGACTTGATGCCCGACTCAGAGAAAGCGCCCTGATGTATCTCCATGATATTGGTGGGGATGGTGACATCAGTCAGATCGGGACATTCGGCAAACATCTCCTCGGCGATATATGTCATCGTTGTGTTCGAGCAGATGTCGAGTAGTCCGGTTTGTGCGAAGCAGCGTTTGCCCAGGTCAGTGACGGTCTCTGGGATTGTCACCCTTGTCAGCTTGGTGCAACCCTCGAAGGCTGACTCACCGATTGTTGTCAGATTATTCGGAAGGTCTAAGTGGTACATCTGTGTACAGCCGGAGAAAGCTTTGCTGCCGATGCTGGAGATGCCGGTGCCGCTCAGGTCCATCCACACGATGTTCGTGTTGTTGCGGAAGGCTCGGTCGTCAATCTGTGTTGCTGAATAATAGTGGCGTGTTCCTGCAGGATCGACAACGCTGACGGAGCCATAGATTTCATAGCCCCAGAACATGGTTGCTGTGCAGTCGGGAGCTAAGCCTGTGATACGGCACTTTCCCAACACCCCCTCGCTGTCGTCTTCGTAGATATAATAGCTGAAGTATTTGTCGCTGACCGTCTGTCCCACCATCGTGAAGCTTTGGATGCGGTCGCCGAAGACGTTCCATCCCGTGCGGGCCTTGTAGAGATTTTCCGTTCCCTCGGGCACGATGAGCGCTACGTCGTCGGGAATACCGTCGAAGGCATCGGCAGTGATGTCCTGCGGGTCGTCGTCGTTACACCTGATGCCCTTCAGATTGGAGTTTCCGCCGAAGGCTTTGCTGCCGATATCCTTTAGCGTGGAGGGGAACTCCAGATGCTCGAAGCTGCAATTCAGGAAGGCACCCGCTCCGATTTTCTTCACCTCGCCGAAGCTGAATCCGGTAAGTGTCGGGATGTTGGCAAAGCAACCGTCTTCGATGGTCTTGCAGTCGCTTGTCCAATAGACGTTGTAGAGCTTGGTGCCGGCAAAGGCAAACTTACCGATATAGCTCATGGGCTTATGCGGATATGTCATATTGCCCAGCGAGATGTCTGAGAGGTTCTCGCAGTTCATGAAGGCTTTGTCTTCAATCTTGGTGAGAGAGCTCCATGTGGTTTCCAGCGACACGATGTTCTTGCACAGCTCCTTGCCTTCGGGCCAAGAGTCGTAGAGAGGGTTGTCGGGCGAGAAAGCCAGTTCGCCGATGGTCGTGATGTCCAGCCTCGTGCCGTCAATGACAGGCTCTGTGTAGGGCGCTCCCCACCGCGTCAGGTAGATTTTGCCGTCTTCGTGCAGCACGTCCGTGGAAGCCTTCTCGCTGAACTTCGTTGAGAAGCCGATGATCTTCACCGTGCTGTCGGTCACCTTTTCGTAGGTGAAATAGTCGTCCTCGAATGTCACGGTCTGTGCATTCGCGACGAAAGGCAGGGCCATGAGCATCGTCACGACTGCCGTCAGGGTTTTCTTCATTCTGTTCATAATCGTTTCGTTTTTCGTTATTATCGTTAATATCGTTAATATCGTTATTTTCGTTATTATCGAAATGATCAAAATCCCGACATTCCGTTACTTCACTACCACCTTCTTGCCTTCCTTGATGTACAGGCCCTTCGTGGGCTGATGCACCTTGCGTCCCTGCAGGTCGTAGATAGGTGCTGGGTGCTGGGTGTTGGGTGTTGATGGACTGTCAACATTCTCGATGCCTGTCGGCATGCCGTTGTGGTCGTAGATGGGATAGAAGTTCTTCCAGCCATCAAGCGCCATGTAGGTGCCCACCATGCCGTTGGGAACGAGCAGGATGGCATTGTCGTACGATCCTTCGAAAACAGCCTCGTCGATACCAGTAGGCGACGGGATGTCTACCTGCACACGACGCAGGTTCTTGCAGTTGCGGAACACACCGTCGCTGAAGTCGTCTTCCTCGACGTTGAAGGGGATATGGAGCACCGAGATACCGCTCTCGGCAAAAGCGTCGAAGCCATAGTAGACGTCTGCCATGTTGGGCAGGTCGAGCTGATGCAGGCTGGTACAGCCGTGGAAGGAGTCGTCGTTGACCATCTCGATGTTCTTGTTGAACACAATCTCCTTGAGCTGCTTGCAGTCGCGGAAAGCCTCGACGCCCACACGCCCTGTATATTCGGGCAGTTCGACACGCTCTACGGCGGTGTTCTGGAAAGAGCGGTTGCCGATGACATAAATCTCCTCGGGAAGGTACAGGTACCGGAGGTTGCTACAGTCTTTGAAGGCAGCCTCGCCGATGCGGAACATCTTGTTGGGCAGCGATACCGTCTCGATGTTCTTGTTGCCGGCGAAGGCATCCGCCACAACGTATGTGATGGCATAGTCCATTCCCATGTGGCTGGCATAGTCGGCCATGCCGACATACGACTGGTCCGGGTTGTCGTCGGCAAAGCCTAACAGCTCTACCGAGCGCTCGCTGTCAGCGTTGTTGTATGCCATGTCGAAGGCATTCACCCGATAGCGGAAGCCGTTCTGTTCGAACTCATCGCCCTCGGTGTTCATCACCTTCAGCGTGAGATACTTCGTCCATCCTGTCAGTGCGGCATACTGGTCGTAGCTATCTTCAGCGACATAGAGCGTGGCACCGCTCTTCACGCCCTTGAAGACACTCTCAGGGATGTCGCCAGGCGATGCTGCCAAGCCGACGACGGTCTCCAGGTTTTTGCAGTTCATGAAGGTTCCCTCGCCGATGTCGCCGCTGAGGTAGCCATTGAGTACTACCGTCTTGAGTGCCGACCCGCTGAAGGCGTATGCCCTGACATACGCCATGTTGCCGGGCATCTTCACTTCCGTCAGGTTGGGGCAGTCGGCGAAGGTCTCCTCTTCGATGACCGCAGTCATCGTTGGGATCGTGATGCCGCGAATCCCCGATCCGGCGTATGCCCGCTTGCCGATGGAGTACACGTTGTCGGGAAGTCCCATCCCCATCAGACCTGTGCATCCCTCGAAAGCTCCTTCGCCCACCCATTCAAGCGAGTTGGGAAAGCCTACAGAGAACAGCTCTTTGCTGTTGGCGAAAGCTCCTTCGTCGATGTATTTCAGATATTCGCACGTGCTGAAGTTGGCTATCGTAAGGTCGCTGTAGCGGAAGGCCTGCTTACCGATGCCTACCACGTCGAAGCTATGCCAGTCGCCCATCAGATCCTGCATGCTGGCTTGCTTTTTGGCTTCGTACCAGCCGATGCCATGATCCGTGTAGCTGGGCGACAGGCCGATGATCTCGCAGGTGTGGATATCGTACTCTTTGTCGTCCGTCACCACACGATACACGAACGTTCCATCGTCGAACTCCTTACCTGTGAGCGATGTGCCCTCGATGTTGTAGAAGGCGCTCCAGCCCGTTGCACCAGCAAAGGCATCTTCCGCCCCGTCGGGCACAATCAGTACAGCATCGGTAGGCAGGTTGGCGAAGGCATTGGCCGAGATGGGATAGGGTGTCGGCCTGTTGGCGGTGACCGCCTTCAGGTTGGCGCACGAGCCGAAGGCATTGTCGGCGATGCCCCACGAGTCGTATATCGTGTTGCGCAGTTCCTTACACAGCGTGACGGTTTCCAGACCCGACTTATAGAAAGCATGGTTGCCGATGTAAGAGGCATTCCTCATATTGATGCTCTTCAGGTTCTTCGTGTTGGCAAAACAATAGCTCTCGATAAGCGTCACATTCTCCGGCAGACTGATGCGGTCGATGGCCGTCGACTCGAAGGCGTAGCTGCCTATTTTCTTGATGGCATGGTCGTTCGTATACTCGAAGAGCGACACATCTGACAGTTTCTCACAGCCTTGGAACGCGGCGTCGCCTATTTGCTGTATCGATGTGCATCTGATAGTGAGCTTCGTGATGCGACGACACATCTCGCGCCCTTCTATCCAAGTCTGATAGCGCGAGCCGTAGGGCGAGAAGGCAGAGTTGCCAATCCGGTAGAGGTAGTATTGCACCCCGTCGATGGTTACCCTGCTTGTTTTGAATGACAGCTCGATGTCGCCCCCGTCGTCGGGATACGACGGCGAGAATCCGAGTATCTCTACGCAGTCGGCGTTGGTTTCGGCACCGACATCAGCCTTAAAGGTGTTGTAGACAAACTGGCCGTCGTCTTTCTCTTCGGCCATAGCCCATTGTGTGGCACAGCAAATGGCCATCACGAGGGCAAGTGCTTTCATGATGTAATGCTTGTTCATAATGGTTTGTTTCTTTTAGTTCTTTGTTGTTTCTGCTAATAGGATGCCGTGCACGGTATGCCCATTGCCTCTACGCGTTGGCAGATGGCATCGAGTTCCTCGTGCGTGGCCTTCAAGAGGTCGTGGTCGGGTGTCTCGCGGTCGATGGTGTAGATCATTACGCTCTCTGGCGCAATGTCCTTCACGGCTTCAAGCCATGGGGCGACATACTCCTCGCCCGTGTTGTCTACGCTCTCGCCCTCAGACATTCCCTTCATAAACATGGTCTGGATGATGAGGTGACCGTTGAAGAGCTTCATGTTGCGGACCACCTCGTTGACATCGTACCGGCCTGTCGGGCGGTCTACCTTATTAATATATATAGGGTCGATGGTGTCGAGCTTCAGGATGTTGTTGTCTACGCGCATCAGGGCCTCTCTCACCTCGGCCTTGTGAATCATCGTGCTGTTGCTCAGTACCGATACCTTTGCCCGGGGGCAGTACTTGTCGCGCAGGCGGATGGTGTCGTCGATGATTTCAGCGAAATGAGGATGGGCCGTCGGCTCGCCGTTGCCGGCAAAGGTCAGCACGTCGGGCACGGCTCCTGGCGGAATGCCTTCTGCCTGCTTCAGACGGATGTCGTGACAGTTTTCTTCGTACTTCGCACCTCGTACCTCGATGCCCGCCATCTCTCTGAGCTTCTGCTCCAAGGCGGCTGCCACCTCTTCGCGAGTGGGACGCGGGAGGTGCGGACGGAAGTCTTTGTTGAAACCACATTCGCAGTAGACACAGTCGAATGTACACACTTTGCCATCGGCGGGCATCAGGTTGATGCCCAAAGATATACCCAGTCGGCGGCTTCTTACGGGGCCGAAGATGGGTGCGGGATAGATAATTGTTGCCATATTCTGTGGCAAAGATAATTAATTTTCTTTAAACCACAAAATATATTGGAATATTTTTCAAGAAAAATTGAACAACACTTGTTTTTTCATATTTTGACAGTTGGTAATTACAAAAAAATCGACCGGAACGACATGGCTCTTAGCTCATGTTGTCCGGTCGACCGGCAGTCTACAGTTTTGGTTAAATCTATCTTCAGTCTTTAAAAGTGGAATTTCAGGTCTACCCCGCATTGGATGGGGTTGCCGCGCTGTGCGAAATAGAGCTCCGGTCCTGTGGCTGAGGTGCTCACGGCAAAGGTGTTATAGCGGGTGTTGGTGAGATTGCGTGCCCACAGGCTGAGCTTGCATAGGCCAAAGTCGGCATCGGCATGAGCGCCCACGATGGCGTAGAACTTCTGTTTGTGCAAGTTGGCTTCATCCCAGTAGGTGCTGCCTTGTGCCGAGAAGTTGGCGCCGATGGTCAGCGAGCGCATGGCTCCCTGCAGGTCGAAGCGATAGTCGGCCATGCCGCCGAGGGTGTGCATCGGGATGTAGGGCACGCGGTTGCCGTTGTAGTCGAGGGGCATCCGGTCGGTACCCTCCTGGGGCTCGTTGTAGACATACTCCTTAAACTCGGCGTGAGTGATGCCGTAGTTCAGCATCCACGACAGGTGGTTGTCGGCAGCTTCGCCTCGCAGACTGGCCTCGATACCGCAGC
>Ga0310695_10008065_pt1 | contig 16486 bp, 12 predicted proteins | sample RumenRJG_04DNA_FD_203882 | JGI IMG/M metagenome (GOLD analysis project Ga0310695, IMG submission 203882) | Bovine rumen microbial communities from Lethbridge, Alberta, Canada - RJG_04 (v2) (version 2) | ecosystem: Host-associated > Mammals > Digestive system > Stomach > Rumen | place: Canada...
GCCTGCTGGAGCATAGCAGTACAGTCTCCGTCTTTAGGACTAACCTCGATTACAACCCTCACATTGGGAATAGCCTGCTCAGAGGCATGGTAGCCACAGGTGGAGTAGTCCATCGGGATATAGAGCTGCTTCTTTGGCTTAGGAGCAGCTGTCACAACGTTGCATAACGAGATTGTTATTAATAGTACTAAGCTATATTTAGTCATTGTCTTCATGAATTCTTTTTTTTAAAAGACGCAGACTGATTCTTTTTGTACTGATGTTTCCGGTCTGGAGATTACTTCCCCGTGATTCTATGGCTAGTTTTTCACTTGGATGGCCAGCGTGCTTGGCTCACGCCTAACATCCCAGAAGTCAACAATGTAAATAGTTGTTTTATTGTCCACATAATACACCATCTTGTTGAGTTTGGTAACTACAACGCTACGATAGCCTCTGGGGGAGTCGGACAGAAGCGGTTCCTCTGGTCCCTTATACCGCCTCAGCTATTTCTTGTTTCTGGTCTGAGATCTCAAATTCCTCTTCCAATTCACGTATCACCTCGTCGAAATCATAGACACGACCTTCAGCGATGTCAAGTTCAGACTGTGCTATCCGATTGTGAATCTCTTCCATAGTGTATGGCTTCTGTTCTTTCAGTCTGGCATAGTTTGCTAACTGCGTACTCAACCATAGCATATTTCTTGGCGACAGTGTGTCAAACAGATAGTCGCGCAGTCCTTCAAGTGTTGCTGTACTCATATCGCATCCTTTCTTAATGTTTCTTGGCAGCAAAGATACGACAAATATCCGATACTCCTAAGAAATTCCCTGAGATTTTTTATCTGTCTGCGTCTGTAATTCAAAGAACGCGGGGGCGAATAAAGAATAAATCGCCCCTGGCTTTTGAGCTCGGGGCGATTATAACTTGTTGGGGTATACTTTTACTCTGGAAGCGTATCAGACAGAGGATCGAACAATCCATCTGCATTACGTCCATAATCATGCCATCCTACGGTCTGATGCAGTGTGACGTTATTTGTCATTGCATTGGATTTCAAACCGGGGAAATAGTACTTTGGAAGGTATGTAATGGTAAGTGCATCGTCATTACCGTCTGCATTTACATCCTTGCGGTTCAGATAAGTATCGTAGAAACTAGCTAAGGCTTTTACTTTTTCATTAGCGTAGTTGCTTCCGTTTACTGTCATGTCCTCATCAAGATTCAATGCTGCAGGACGCGCTGCAAGTGCAGGGTCTGTGGCTTGAGCTGTTGTGCAATAGATTACGATGCTATGGCGTTTCTGACCATTCAAAGGTGAAACACCCAGATATGTACAAGTATTGCCTCCAAAACCGGTAAGACGCCATGATGACTTAATAGCCTCTTGACCAACACCTCCATCAAAGAGCATCCAACGGCGCATGTCATCGAAGCGTTTTCCTTCGTAGGCGAGTTCTACCTGTCGTTCATAAAGAACAGCCTTTATTGCTTCTTCGCGACTACCCATTGCTGCCAGACCGTAGTTGTTTTCTGCTGTATATCCTACACGGGCGCGAATCTGCTGTAATGCTGAAATAGCCTCGTCTATATGGTTTGAAGCTGCAGCAGCCTCTGCAAAGTTCAAAAGAACTTCTGCATATCGTACAGTGATAAGAGGAGCAGCGCATTTCATGAAGCCTTTTGGATTAGCATTGCTGATAAGGAATTGATACATTGTATTCTTACTCAGATAGTAATCCTGAGTGCGTTTACGGACATATACAGAGTGACCGTTAGCCTTGTCTGTGCTTCCACTCAGAAGGTCTGCCCAGTAACCGCTACTGGTGGTCACCTTTGTAAGATCTTCTGCATTATCGTTCCATTGATAACTCCAGAGTTGGTATTTAGAACCTGTCGGATAGAGGTCAGCAGGAACAATACCTTCCAGTGCAGCATCTGAGAGTGAAGCACCGCCTTCATCAAACTGCCATTCAGTACCAGGGAAAGCAAATGTGCGGTAGAAACGTGGGTCACGGTTAAGCCAGAATTTACGCTTGTCATAAGCGATGGTACTTTCACCAGGTTTCTTTCCGTCTGCCATTGGGAACAAATCTACCATCTCAGAGGTTGGTGTCATGCCACCGTTACCATTGGTGTTCTTTGGACGAATATTGTTTTCCCATACATTCCATTTACCATAGTCTGGCTGACCGCTGACATTATCGTTAGTATTATGCAAAGTAATAAATACTGCCTCGCGAACAGATCCATCACCTCCATCATAGCTAGTCCAAATGCGATTCCAGTTTGCAGCATTATTAATACCGCCATTGCCTGCATAAGCCAGACCATATCCACCTGACTGCAGTAACTCTAGTGCTTTCTTATTTGCCTCATAGGCAGCCTCCCAACGCTGTGCATCGTCATCACGATTGAATAGCGGACTAGCATAGAATAGCAGGACATAGCCCTTAAGAGCTTGTGCAAGACCGGAAGTGATACGACCATAGTCCAATCCGTCATTTGCCCATTTTGCAGGCAACATTTCTGCAGCATTATCCAAGTCTTTACATATAAACTCGATACAATCCTTTGTCGTCTTACGGGGAACGATAAGGCTGCTTGCCTGACTTCCTATAGGATTCTGAACAATGTCAATAATAGGAACGCCACCATATAGCTTCACCATACTATAATACACGTATGCGCGGAAGAAATATGCCTGGCCGAGTAGTGTCTTCTTGTCTTCGTCACTGATTGTAGTAGAATTAGTTACGCCTTCAATGACATCGTTGCAATTGCGTATGTGTCCCCAAGGACTATATGTGTCATTGGCTACAAAGAAATGGTCGTATACATTATCATAAGTTAATTCAGTACTTGGATTAACCCAACTGGAAAAACCACCAAACTCTTCAGTGCTCTTTGACCAGTCGTCAGCATAGCCGATACTGGTCCAGTCATTTTGATAGTTTGCTCCATTACCGCTTCCTGAGCGTGATGTGGGAAGCAGCCAATAATAGATACTATTAAGTCGTTCTGTTGCAGCAGATACAGATCCGTATGTATTGGATGCATCGAAGTTTCCATAGTTCTTTTTCTCTTCCAGGAAACTGTCACTACAAGAAGAGAGTCCAAAGGAAGCCGTGAGCAACGCGATGTTACCAAATAAAAATATCTTTTTCATATTCATTGCGTGTTAAGATGTTAGAATGATACATTGATACCCATTGTGAACTTTCGAAGATTCGGGTAGCGTGTGAATGTTCCTCCCCATGATGCCCAGCTCTTTTCTGGATATGGGTTGTAGAAATTGATAGCATTCTGAACCGTTAAGTTCAAACGGACGCTGCTAAGTCCTATTCTGTTAATCCATCCCTTAGGCAAAGCCCAGGCAATAGTAATATTACGCAGAGATACGTTGGCGGCATTTACCATCCAGAATGTAGAGGCATTCTTGTTTAAACCGTAACGCATATTTGGCATCACTGCATCAATGTTCTTGGCTACAGTTATGTTCCCTTCTGAATCATAAATATCCCTATAGTTGAACATGTCTGCGAATGAAGATGGCATGTTCGAATATTCATAGTCGTCAGCTGCACTTCTATAGTCTGTCTGAATCAGTGCTTTGGCACCCCATGATGCTGCTAATTGTGCTGACATTGAAAGGCTCTTCCACTGACCTCCAAAATTAAGTGTAAATCCATAAGGGTTACTTGAATGCTCGCTGATACGTATCATGTCGTTCTTGTCGACCTTGCCGTCAGGTTCTCCCCAGGTTCCGTCGCCTCTGTTCTGGCCACGTACATCTTTATAAATCAACATGCCGGGGTAAACTGCTTCTCTCTTCAGATTGCAGTATTCTGTTATATTGTACATGGCAAAATACTCATCAATCTCCTGCTGGCTACGGAACATGCCGATGCACTCATATCCCCAGACACCGCGGTCTGCTCGCTCACCATAGACAGGGCTGTCAAGTTCTGCTATTGCGGGGAAGTTGGTCTCTAACATCTTATTGTCACTATAGCCCGTACTTAACTTTGCCCAGTAACTGGCATCCTTACCAATCTTGTCACGCCAGCCAAGAGTAAGCTCCCAACCCCAAGAGTCGATTTCGCCCCAGTTCTCAGGAGTAGCTTGAGTACCTACAGTCGCTGGGAAATCTGTGGTTCCTGTACGTGTGGCAAACAGCTCTCTACCACGATCATAGTAATAGTTGAAATTCACCGACAGACGGCTGTTCAGGAATCTGGCATCGATACCGACGTTTGTCTTATAGGTCTTGTCCCAGTGTACATCACTATTGACACCTGCCTTTGGCATTACCACACCAACGTTCACAGGGTTATTGCTGCCTTTGTTACCGAATACAGCGCCTTTCGCATAGTCTCTATTGTACAACTGTGCCCAAATCCATGCGCGGATGTTGTCACGACCCATAAGACCCCAGCTGGCACGGATTTTCAGGAAATCTATCCAGCTTACTTTCTCTTTGAACCATTTCTCTTCACTGATCACCCAACCTGCGCTGACTGAAGGGAAGAATCCCCAATAGTTGTTGGGCGCAAACTTTGTGGATGCATCAGTACGCATAAGGAACTCAAACAAGTATTTGCTTGCATAAGCATAGTTGAATCGTCCAACATATGAGAGCATTCCGCTTTCAGAACGGCTGAAGTCTGTAGACTGTTCTCCGTTTACTCCCATAGAACGACTTTGTCCATCATGGTATGGAATAGGATCTGTTACAGTTCCAATTACATATTCAGTCTCTGCTTCGGTCTTCTCTAAAGAGAACAGGGCACTGATATCGTGGTCGCCGAACTTGCGTGCATACTGCAATGTTAAGTTGAACTGGTAGTTCTGTGTTTCAGACATGTTGCGGCGGAGGTATCCTGTCGTTGCAAGCTGGAGCAGTCCCATATTACTTGGATCTGTGTAAGGCGACTCCTGCAGGTACAGGTGAGAACCGCTACCGGCGCGTAATAGAGGACGATAGACATCGAGCGATGTACTAGCTGTATTTGATTTGCTGGAACTGATACTTTTAGAGTATGAAACTTTTGCAGTTAATCCTTTCAATGGTTTAATCCATCCCATATCAAATTCAAGACTTCCATTGATATTCAAATTGTGCGACTTGCTCTCAACATTATCAGAACTGCGTTGTACGGCACCGAAATTGTAGAGTCTTGTTGCAGAGCTTGGAGTTGTGTTCTCCATTCCAGAATAGGCAATAGGATAGTCTCCCATATAGTCAGGTACAAATGGCAAGTGTGTCATCAGCCACTTGTAGTCATAATCATTTCCGCCACCTTGTGGGGCAACGGCATTATTGCGCTTACCCCAGTCACCGCTTACCTGTAAAGCACTCTTAACATATTTGCCGATGTTTCCATTGACACCTGCACGGAAATTATAGCGGTCATATGACAAACGACCAATATTTCCGTCCTGATTGTAGTAACTGATACTTCCAAAATAAGTTGCTTTTTCGTTACCACCGTTTATGTTGACATTGTGACGGTGAGTTAATGCAGCCTTCCATTCTTGATTAAGCAGATCGTAGTTGATATCACGAGCAGCCTCCATTTCATCCTTTTGGAAGAGCTGTGTACGCAATTCAATATTGTCTTGTGTCGATGTGTTGGCAGCACGCATGGTGTTATACACCTTCATGTATTCGTACGAATTGAGCATCTTAGGAGTATATAGGGCATCAGTCCAACCAAATTGTCCTGCATAAGAGATTTTCGGTGCTCCCTGTGTACCTTGCTTAGTCTTCACTAGTACAACACCATATGCAGCACGTGCTCCATAAACTGCGGCAGAAGCATCTTTCAGCACGGTTATACTCTCAACTTCAGAGACGTCCAGATTGTTGAAGGCAGATTCCGTTGAAATGAATCCATCGATAACATACAGTGGCTGAGGATCGGCATCACCACCGCGAGTTGCATCTGGGGTAACACTGGTGGCTACAGAGCTCTGACGGATCTGGAGGGATGGTGCTTCACCTGGGCGGCCGCTACTTGAGCTAACGCTGACACCATTGAATTGTCCGGCGAGGGCATCACCAAGGCTTCCTACTGAGAGGTCTTGGATGTCTTTAGGCGACACCGTTTCAACGGCACCGGTTACGTTCTTCATCTTCTGAGTTGCATAACCTACGACCACAACCTCTTCCAGGCTCTGCTTGTCTTCAACGAGTTGTATAGTTCCACCAGGCTTTACTGTCTGAGTGAGATATCCAATATATGATACTGTGATTTTACCTCCTTTAGGAACGGAAACCGTATAGTTTCCATCAAGATCGGTGATAGTAGCAGTCTTTGTACCAGCCACAGTAATTGTCGCGCCGATAACAGGCTCACCAAGGTCGTCGATGACTTTACCCTTTACTGTCTGGTTCTGAGCGAAAGCAGGTACTGAGAACCATGTCATGACCATGCTTAGGCATAAACTAACTAAGAGTTTTCTTTTCATATCTTTTATTTTTTTATTCATGATAATTTAGTTGGCTTCATACCAGCGTCGATCGCCTGTTTTCTTCTCTACCTGTTGAGCACCTGTCGGCCTGAAGTTCTTGTTTGCAGGATCGGCAAATGCAGGATCCGTAGTGAGTATGGTACCAGTATCGTATGTAGTCTGGTCTACTGCTGCTCCATCTTTCCAATATGTATTATTGCTCCAAATTGCAGTACAGTTATTTCCCAATCGTCCATTACCCATCATACGGCGGGCAATGTTGCCATCACCACAATCAACCCAGATATTGTTCTGGATATTGTATGCAGAGTAGTTGGAAATACCGGAATAGTTTGCCCATTGTCCGGAGGCTACGCGATAGAATGTGTTATTAGTGTATGTGAGTGTGGTATGATCACTTGTCTCATATCCCATACGGTCAACTCGCACGCTGTTGTTGTATCTGATGAAGTATTTTGAATTACCATTTCCAATCTGGTGAACGGTAGATGATTCAATTTGGAAATTCTTAATACCACCGCCTTGGAATGAGATGAATGATTCGTTCTTGATACTCTTAGTGTCCGTATTCATCTCGATGATAGAGTTCTTTATCAAGAAGTTGACTACCGCCCAGCTTTTATTATTATCAAAGAACAAACAGCCAATAACGCCCTTTATATCGCATCCTATTAAGCGAACAAAGTCAATCATAAGATAATTTTTGGGCTTGGGGATGATGTCTGTAGGTGGTTCTTCGCTGTATTTGTAGGCCTCCAGAGTAGGTAAGACACAGGCTGATGCATCCAGGTTGATATACTTCAGTGTAAAATCATTGGAAATAATAAAGTTTGCAGAATCCGCTAATGTGATTGTGGCACGATTTGCCTTGTCAGAAGTACGGAGAACGATTTTGTGATAATTAAAATTGAGTGGTTTTGACAAAGTGTACTTTGCTCCTGGCTCCAAGTCGAAGTTCAATTCCTTTGATATGGCGACATCGCTGCCGATAGGATTGTTTTCGGTGAAGAATTTGAATAGGTCTGTGCCTGCAGGTATTTTTCCGTCAGACTCTGTAAAGGTTGAATAAGCCTTTTCTGTTGCTTTACTTGCTTCAGTGTTGTTCAACTTGGCATTTCCCAGAGTGCGAATAACGATCTTGTAGTTCATGTCTTCTTCGCGAGGAACGGTGCGCTTACAGCCATCGATAGTATCTGCAACGATGGGTTTTGTTTCGTCACTACTGTTAAGCAGCTTGAATTCATAGCCTCCCGCTCCATAAACAACTGGCCATTCAATACTCATCGTACTACCATCTGTACTTGGAGTGATTTTGACATCTGCTTCATTTGGTGATTCTAAAGTGGCATTGCGGACGCCTACGTCAAAGGTTTCCTTGCTGTCGAAAGTGTCAGCACATGATGTCGTCAGCAGTGCCGCTGCACTCAGCAGCAATCCACTTCCAATCATCCAGGCGAACCCACGGCTCCTCCTAGTTTTTTGATTTTTGTTCATACAAATTAGTTTGTTAAGTTATACATGTATATTTTAAACTACTATTAAGACGCATTAACTTAATGAATGTAATCATCTTCCGCAATTGTTTTTAGTGTTTTTTGCTCAGAAGGGATGGCCCTTTTTGTACTAACTGTGGTTAATTTTTGTATAAACAGAAAGATTTCCTTACATAACATTTGGATAACAGCAGCAATGAGAACTTCATTACGCCTAACTTTCTCTAAACTCTGAATCATCAAAGGATTAGAGATTCCTTCAAAAAAACTGACCCTATGATCAATTTCAGAATAGAAAATAACTAAAATGCCTACATGCCTACATGAAATCGCCTGAAACACCTTTAAACAAAGGTTGATTACAAAGTTTTTGCATACATAAAGCCTACATAAAGCCTACATAAAGCCTACATAGTGTATACATGCCGCTTTTATATATTTAGTCCCATATCTGACAATATCAAGATAGGAACTCCACATATATTATCCTTAATGGAAGCAATAAATTCTCGAGAGAATTTATTGCTTAGCTCCCTATTCAGCAATTGTTAGTACGTATCTAAGCACAAAATTCTCTCGAGAATTTTCCTGCTACCATTAACTGCAAAACCTGCGAACCCGTATCTTTCATCGAGTTGGTACCCTATGCAAATCTTAAGAAACAGGCATTTTGATATAGTTTGGGGCAAATTTATGTAGGCAACATGTAGGCTTTATGTAGGCTTTATGTATGATGAAAACAAAGCTATCTCCAATAAATACAGAAAGTTATAGCGTTTTTATGTAGGCATGTAGGCTCCTTTTGAATTTTTGCGCATGGCACACGGTGCTGTCCCCCTGTGAGAACAGTAGTTTCGGAATGCATTCGTCAGCAAAGATAAAAAATCGATTAGACTCCAAATAAAACGTGGAAAATGTTTGTTTTTGGCTTGTAAATGCTTTTATTCCAGTTTTTATTTGTATCTTTGCCGCTGATTACGGATAAAACCTAACGAAAGAATTATGAGAAGAATGAAAATTTGGATGATGGCCGTGATGTTGACTGGGGCTATATCAGCTATGGCACAGAAGCCTGCCATAGATGAGTTGTATCTGACCGTCGACGAAGTTCCCAATGCCGTGTATTGGTTGCCAGTACCGCCAGAGCCGGGATCGACGCAGTTTGTACACGACATTAACCAGTACTACTGGGGCAAGGAGCAACGACTGGACTCGGCACGTGCCCAGAAGGCTATCCGTGAGGCCGACCACAAGGTAAAGGACATGGTGCGACATTTCAGTCCTGTCTTCGGCATGGAGATATCGGAAGAGAAGACTCCGGCGATCTACAATGTGGTTAACAGAGCAGTGCTCACCATCAGACTGAGTGCCTCAAAGCCTAAGAACACCTATATGCGCAAACGTCCCTTCGTCAGATTTAACGAGCCTACACTGGTGCCTCAAGATGAGGAGGAGCTGCGTAACACTGGCTCATACCCGTCGGGACACACCGTTCGCGGATGGGGCATGGCATTGCTGTTAAGCGAGATAAACCCCGAAGCGCAGGACGAGTTGTTCAAGTTGGGCTACGAGTGGGGACAGAGCAGAGTGATTGCGGGATTCCATTGGCAGAGCGACGTTGATGCCTCACGCATGCTGGCTGCCGCTACCTATGCCCGACTGCACGCCTGCGACGCATTCAACGAAGACATGGAGGCTGCGAAGAAGGAATTCAAAAAGCTGAAGAAACAGCGATGAGCACACCGTGCCAGATTCACTGTGATGTAATAACCCGGCATTATCGCACGATAATGCCGGGTTGTCTGTTATTAGCCATATACTTGGGAGCGTTAATTGCCAGACAATACTTTATATCTGCGCTGTAGTGCTACCAGAACACTGCGTTCTGCCAGTGGATTGAGGCCGCGGAACGTAGTGCGACGCTTCAACTCCGACAAAGGCATTTCCAACAGTAGTTTCGCAATGCATTCGTCAGCAAAGGAATTTGATACTACGTTAACCCCCGTAAAATCCAGCACAACTTTTTCATCACCATTGATTAGTGGTAATAGTTTCTCGCGGAGCTTCTGACCCATGTCGCGAGTTCCGAAATCAGTACCGTACTCTATGAACTTAAATTCTACCATAGCGATTCCAATTCTCCTGTTTCAACAAATGCTTCGTTATATTCCTCAGCGGCGTCAGCTCGATGATCAACGATTTGATTGGGATCGATCTCCTCGCCCGTACCTATCTCCATATAGATGAGTGTGCCCTGCCAGAAACCATTCTCAATAACAGAGGTCACACCGTCTTTTATAATCAGTTTGTGGCTTCCGGAATGCAGGATAAACTCCTTACCGATGCTGTCCACGAGGCGCGAGGTGGTATACAATCCGAATCCCATGCCCTTACCATCGGTGATGTTATCCTCTAAGCATAGCTTAAGAGCTTCTGCTTCAGTAACATCCTTGTATTTCTCGTTTTCAGCAAGCGACCTCCTTATACCTATTCCGTTGTCTGCAATCAAGATTCGTAGCACCTTGCGCTCATCATCATATTGCGTCATTGCGGTGCCCAGTGGTTTACCAGAATGGATATGTACATTGTCCATCATTTCATAAAGACAATAGCTCAAAGCCTGAAGCACACTTACTTCAATCTCAAAATGAGAGGTCATAGCGGTAACAACATCCCGATATACCGCGTTTAACGTCTGAGCGTCAAACACGTCTATCGAAACGTCCTTTGTCCCGTTGAAATACTTATCCAGAATAAAAGCTACATCCATTATGTTTCTGTATTTGCTTCGGCTGCAAAGATAAGAAAAAAACGATTAGACTCCAAATAAAACGTGGAAAATGTTTAGTTTTGGCTTGTGAATGCATTTATTACGTTTTTTATTTGTATCTTTGCCGCGGGTTTATGGATAAATCCTAATGAATGAATTATGAGACAAACTACAACAAATCAAATGAAAGAGAAAAAGTATTGTGGTGTAGTGGTGCCGATGGTGACACCTGTTACGCCGGATGGACGGCTCGACAAAGGAGCTGTTGAAAGGATTATCGAGTTTTTTGCCCAGGCAAAAGTTGCGCCTTTGCTGATGGGAACTACTGGCGAGGGCAACAGTGTGAGCCGTGACGATGGACTGTTCTTCGTTGAGACGGCTGTGAAGGCTGCCCAGGGGCGAATCATGATTTATGCAGGTCTTACGGGTAACTGTTTCTCAGAACAGTATGAGCAGGCTGAGACCTATACTAAGGCAGGAGCCGATGTGATTGTGGCAACGCTGCCTACCTACTATGCCCTTACGCCTGTACAAATGGAGAATTACTATCTCGCCTTGGCCAATCATATTACGGGGCCGTTGATGCTTTACAATATCCTGGCAACAACCCACATGTCGATACCCGTAGATGTGATACGACGTCTGGCAGACCATCCAAATATCGTTGGTCTGAAGGACTCTGAGCGCGACCTGGGGCGTATGGCACAGTGTATTGCTATTGCCAAAGGACGCGAAGACTTCTGCTATTTCTGCGGATGGGCTGCACAAAGCGCTCACTCGTTGGAACTCGGTGGCGATGGTATCGTGCCTTCTACCGGCAACTATGTGCCGCAGATGTTCCGACAGCTCTATGAGGCCGCCATTAACGGTGATATGGAAACAGCCAACAGACTGCAGGACGAGACAAACGAGATCGCCAAGATTTATCAGAAAGACCGTACCTTAGGCCAGAGCCTTGCTGCACTGAAGGTGATGATGCAGACGAAGGGTCTCTGTGGCCCCGACATGCTTATGCCATTGACAAGACTCTCTGCTGAAGAAGAAAAAGCCATAAGAGATGCATTGGATTGATTATGCCATTGTGCTGTTGTCGATACTGGCGGCTATTGGTACGGGTGTGTTTTTTGCCCATAAGCAGAAGGATACATCGCAGTATTTCGCTGGTGGAGGAAAGATTCCTGCTTGGGCGGTGGGTATATCTATATTCGCCACACTGATATCGAGTGTGACGTTCCTAGCATATCCTGGTGCGGCTTATGCCGGCAACTGGATACTCCTGGTACAGGGACTGATGGTGCCGATTGTACTTCTGGCACTGGTATGGGTGATTGTGCCTTTGTTCAGAAAGGTGATTCGCCTGTCTACCTACGAATATTTCGAACGACGCTTTGGACTCTTTGCAAGACTATATAGTTCTTTGGCTTTCACACTTGGACACTTCTCGAAGGCAGGCACAGTGTTCTTCCTTGTGTCGATGGCATTGGCCACATTTCTCGATATCAATATCTATAGCATTGTGCTCGTGCTTGGCATCACCATTATCGTGCTGACGCTTTTCGGTGGTATGGAAGCCATCGTTTGGATGGATGTGGCACAGGGTTTCCTGCTCATCGGAGGTGGTGTGATATGTATCCTCATCCTGATGTTCGGCATCGAAGGCGGCCCGACAGAGACCTTCCGTATTGCTTCGGAATACAATAAGATAGACTTCGGGCCATACGACTGGAGCCTGTCGGAGCTCTGCTTCCTGGTGATGGTGCTCAATGGTATCTTCTATGCCCTGCAGAAATATGGCACAGATCAGACAATCGTGCAACGTTACTTAGCTGCCAAGAACGACAAGGAGGCCAAGAAGGCTGCATATATCGGTGTACTGATGTCGGTACCCATCTGGGCACTGTTTATGTTTATCGGCACAGCACTGTTTGCATATTATCATGCAGCAGGGGCTCCCTTGTTGCCTGAGGGATTGAAGGCCGACGAGGTGTTCCCGTATTTTATTGCCCATGAGTTGCCGGTGGGAATCCGAGGCTTGATAATCGCAGCTCTCGCAGCAGCGGCCATCTCGAGTCTGGACAGCGACTTGAACTGTCTGTCGGCTATTGCTGTGCAGGACTACTATATGTGTTTCCGCAAGAATGCCTCAGACCAAGAGCAGTTGCGCTTTGGTAAGTGGATGGTGGTGGCTGCCGGCTTAGGTGCTATCGGAGTGGCATGTCTTTACATCACTTGGGGAGGTGAGGGCGTACTGGGAGCTCTGTTCTCGCTCTATGCAATCTTCTCTGCAGGAATAGTTGGTATCTTCATGCTTGGACTCTTCAGTCGTCGAGCCAACAAGCCGGGCCTTTATATCGGTATCGCTGCAGCTGTGGCGTTTACGGCTTATGCAGTGCTGACATCAACCAAGGTGGATATTCACGGAACAGGTGTGAAGGAGACATTGCTCGACTTGGGTGAATGGAACTTCAAGCACCATAAATATATGTTGGGTGTTTACAGCCATCTGATAGTGCTTATCGTGGGCTATCTGGCAAGTTTCCTGTTTAAGACACCTATGGCTGATAAGGAGCTCACCATTTACGGATATTTAGAGGAGAAAAGTAAAAAGGAAAAATAATAGAAGATAGAAATGAAGGCAATAACTTTACTGCAGCCACAGAAGATCGTGTTCGGTACTGGCTGTATTCAGACATTTGTAGAAGATTATAAGAAATTGGGATGTCAGCGGCTTTTCGTTCTGACAGCACCGCCAATCATGCCACTTATTGAAGCACCGCTGGAGGAGCTTCGTAAGGCAGGAGTAAGCATTGAGATTAATCAGAGCCTCCTTGCTGAACCAACTGTCAACGATTTTAAGGCTATCCTGCAAGAGGCTCGTTCGTTTGGTGCCGACAGTGTTGTGGGTATTGGCGGCGGTAGCGTGCTCGACTGTACGAAACTTGTGGCTGCTTTCATCAACAGCGATCAGCAGGCAGAGGATTGTTTCGGAACGGGATTTGTCAAGGCTAAGGGATTATGGTTTGCCTGCCTGCCCACGACAGCGGGTACAGGAAGCGAGGTGTCGCCGAATGCCATCCTGCTCGATGAGCGCGATCATCTGAAGAAAGGTATCGTTTCGCCATTCCTTATCGCTGATGCAGCTTACGTTGACCCCAAACTGACATGGACGGTGCCAGCAAAGGTGACAGCAGATACAGGAATGGACGCGCTGACTCATTGTATAGAAGCCTATACAAATAAGTTTGCACATCCATCGGTGGATATCTATGCGCTGCAGGGTATCCGATTGATTTCTGCTAATCTGGAACGGGCTGTAAGGAATGGTCAGGATGTGGAAGCCCGCGAGGCTCTGGCATTTGGTTCGCTTTATGGCGGCCTCTGTCTGGGACCAGTGAACACAGCTGCCGTGCATGCGCTGAGTTATCCGCTTGGAGGTGAGTTCCATATTCCCCACGGATTGTCGAACGCTATCCTTTTGCCGAGTGTCCTGAAATTCAATATGCCGGCAAACATCAAGCGCCATGCGGAGGTGGCCATCGCTTTAGGGTGTCAGCCGGGTAAGGATGACAACGAGACAGCGATGCGTGGCGTCGAATTCATATATCAGTTGGCTGAAGCTGTAGGTATCCCTAAGAAACTCAGCGACCTGGGCATTCCTCAGACGGCTGTCGACGGTATGGCTAAGGCAGCGATGGAGGTACAGCGTCTGCTGAAGAACAATCCTCGCGAGGTCACCGAACATGATGCACGCGATATCTACAATTCTCTCTATTAATGTAAGTTTATTAATATCAATGAAGCAATGTCTATGAAACCGATATTAGCAATAACCATGGGTGACCCTGCGGGTATAGGTCCGGAGATCACCGTACGAGCCCTGAACAGGAAGGAGACTTACGAGAAATGCTGTCCTGTAGTATGTGGCGATGCAGCCATCATGCAGGAGGCTGTAAAACTTCTGGGTTTTGATTTGAAGATACATGCTGTCAATGATGTCAAGGAGACGAAGTTCGAATATGGCATTATCGATGTGTTGGATTTGAAGTGTGTAGATATGTCGACCTTTGAGTTCGGCAAGGTGCAGGCACAGTGCGGTAACGCTGCCTTCCAATATATCAGGAAAGCTATCGAACTGGCAATGGCAGATGAGGTTGACGGCACTATTACGGCTCCTCTCAACAAAGAGGCTCTTAATCTTGCCGGTCATCACTATGATGGTCATACGGAGATATATGCCACCTTCACAGGAACGAAGAAATATGCCATGATGCTGGCCGATGAGAATATCCGCGTGATTCATGTATCTACTCATGTGCCGTTGCGCAAGGCCTGTGATCTGGTGAAGAAAGCCAGAGTCATTGAGTGTGTGGAACTGATAGATGATGCATGTAGGCAGTTTGGTATCGAGAAACCGCATATTGGTGTGGCAGGCTTGAATCCCCACAGCAGTGAGAACGGCATGTTCGGCTGGGAAGAGGCTCAGGAGATTATCCCTGCTATTGAGGAGTTGCAGGAGCGTGGATTCGATGTAGAGGGACCAGTTCCGCCAGACAGTATCTTTGCTAAGGCGAAGTGCGGTAAGTATGACGGTTGTGTGGCAATGTATCACGATCAGGGTCATATTCCATTGAAGGTTTGTGCCTTCAACTGGAACAAAGAGACGGGTAAGATGGATAGTGCCTCAGGTGTAAATATCACTCTGGGACTGCCCATCATCCGCGTCTCTGTGGATCACGGTACAGCTTTCGATGTCGCAGGCAAGGGTATTGCCAATGACTCAGCCATGACGCTCTCCATCGACTATGCTACACGAATGGCGATATATAGGAGAGGTAAAAAGTGAGAGGTATGATTGTTATTGCTGATGACATTACGGGGGCTGCAGAGATAGCGGGTATTGCCTTTGAAAAAGGAAGGCAGGTGCGCTTACTCTGCAGCACATCGGTCTGTGGCGATACCATCGCTGCTGAAGAAACCGTTGTCATAGCTACAGATACCCGTTCTATGACGGAGGAAGACGCTGCTGCCGAGATTCGCCGACAAACCTCGCACCTCTCACCTCTATTTAAAAAGACCGATTCCGCCCTACGGGGACATGTGGTAGCTGAACTCACTGCCCTGATGGAGACGACGGGCTTTAAGCGGGTGGTCTATCTGCCTGCTAACCCATCTAAAGGACGTATCATTCGCGATGGTATCTATTACATCAACGGTGTGCCTATCCATGAGACAGACTTCTCCTTTGACCCAGAGTTTCCTGCCAGGACATCCTCGCTAAGAGAGCGTTTCCCTGATGCTGAGGCGCATAATATTGTGATGCCGGATGCTGAGACTACAGAAGATATCAGACGGGTGGTAGACAAATATGATGATGGCCTTACCCTCTTCGCAGGAGCGGCAGATCTTTTCACGGAAGTCCTCGCTTCATATACGAGTAATCGCAGCAGGGCGCTTGTCCGTGATGTCACAAAGTGTCCTGACCCTAATGTGACACTCATACTTTGTGGCAGTACGCAGAGCAAACCGCTTGATGTCGGCATTCCGATATCCCCGATGCCTAAAGAGATTTATGATGGTTCCACTGATATCACGCTATGGAATACCAGGGATTACGAAAAATACCATAAGCTTATCCTGACGATACCCTATACCCACCGTACAGGAAAAGAAGCAGCCACCCATCTCCGGCAAGTGATGGCGATGATGGCGAAGAGGCTTGTTGATATTCGTAAGCCGGATCGTCTTATTATCGAAGGAGGTGCTACG
>Ga0310695_10008068_pt1 | contig 16480 bp, 14 predicted proteins | sample RumenRJG_04DNA_FD_203882 | JGI IMG/M metagenome (GOLD analysis project Ga0310695, IMG submission 203882) | Bovine rumen microbial communities from Lethbridge, Alberta, Canada - RJG_04 (v2) (version 2) | ecosystem: Host-associated > Mammals > Digestive system > Stomach > Rumen | place: Canada...
AACCTGTCGAAAATCAAAGAGGGCTTTCTGGCTGTTCAGGAGTTCCTGTCCATTCTTTATGAACTGTCGAAGTTCGAAGGGGCCCGCGAACTGGCTTCATCGGCCTTCGCCAAGGTAGAGGTGGATAGCGACTCGAAACGCATCCTGAAGGTGAAGAACTACATCGACGACCACTATCGCGACGAGATCATGCAGGAACAGTTGGCTTCCCTCGTCAGTATGTCGCCCTCGGCCTTCAGCCGCTACTTCAAGTTGCACACAGGTAAGAGCCTCTCAGAATATATCATCGATGTCCGTTTGGGTCATGCGGCCCGCAAACTGGTGGATACGACGGATAGCGTCAGTGAGATCTGCTGGACTACAGGCTTTAATACACTCAGTAATTTCAACCGTCTGTTCCGCAAACGGAAGGGTTGTACACCCAAGGAATTCCGTGAAAAATACCAAAAAACGAAGCTGATTATCTGAATTAGCAGAAAAGTGTCAGTATCGGTTATGATTAAGTCATATCCGCAGCAAAAATCTTCGTACCTTTGCACCGTCAAACAAAACAATATGAATATGAACTATCAAGAGAAAGTACAGGCATTACGCCAGCGTCATGAAGCACTGCTTCAGCGCAAGAATCAAGTGATGGAGGGTGGAAACGGTATTTACGAGAAGTATGTTTACCCCATCTTGACGGCAGAGCATACGCCTCTGGAGTGGAAATACGACTTTAACGAGCAGGATAACCCCTTCCTGATGCAGCGCATCATGATGAATGCGGTGCTGAATGCGGGAGCCATCAAGTTAGATGGACGCTACCTGCTGGTGTGCCGTGTGGAGGGCGCCGACCGTAAGTCGTTCTTCGCAGTGGCAGAGTCACCCAACGGCATCGACGAGTGGCGTTTCTGGGAAGAGCCCATCACAATGCCCGACACGGAGAATCCTGCCACCAATATCTACGATATGCGTGTCACCCAGCATGAGGATGGCTGGATCTATGGTGTCTTCTGTGCGGAACGTCATGACCCTTCGCAGCCTGGTAACCTGAGTGCGGCTACTGCTACGGCAGGTATCGCCCGTACAAAGGACCTGAAGACCTGGGAACGTCTGCCAGACCTGAAGACCAAGAGTCAGCAGCGTAATGTGGTGTTGCATCCAGAGTTCGTGGATGGAAAGTATGCCCTCTATACCCGTCCGCAGGATGGCTTCATCGACACTGGTAGCGGCGGTGGTATTGGCTGGGCACTGGTGGATGACATGACTCATGCCGAGGTGAAGGAAGAGAAGATCATCTATGAGCGCAAGTATCATACCATCACCGAGGTGAAGAACGGTGAAGGTCCTCATCCGCTGAAGACGGAGAAAGGCTGGCTGCACCTGGCCCATGGTGTTCGTGGCACTGCCGACGGTCTGCGCTACGTATTATATATGTATATGACCTCCCTTGAGGATCCCACGAAGGTCATCGCCAAGCCTGGCGGCTTCTTCCTGGTACCTGAAGGCAACGAGTATATCGGTGATGTGATGAACGTAGCCTTTGCCAATGGCTGGATTAAGGACGAAGATGGCAAGGTGTTTATCTATTACGCTTCGGCAGATACCCGTATGCATGTGGCTACTTCCAGTGTGGAGCGTCTGGTGGATTACTGCATGAACACCCCTGAGGACGGTCTCACCACCAGTGCCAGCGTGGAGACCATCAAGAAACTGGTCGCCAAGAACAAGCAGCAATAATAACCTTTCAATAACTGAAGGCTTATGAAACCATATAAATTTGAACCCTATCTGAAGACTACCATCTGGGGCGGCTATCAGATTGCGCCTTTCAAGGGGATCTTCAATGCACAGCCCAATGTGGGCGAGAGTTGGGAGATCAGCGGTGTACCAGGCCATGAGAGTGTGGCCATCAACCGTGGTCTGGTGAATGACGTCGATGAGGGACTGACGCTTGTCGAACTGATTGATAAATACAAGGAACTGCTGGTGGGTAAGAAGATCTACAAGAAGTTCGGCAATCAGTTCCCCTTGCTCGTTAAACTCATCGACTCCCGTCAGGACCTGTCTGTTCAGGTGCATCCTGACGACAAACTGGCGATGGAGCGTCACGGCTGTGCAGGAAAGACAGAGATGTGGTATATCATCAAGAGCGATGTAGGTGCCAAGATCTATGCGGGTCTCAAGAAAAGCATCACGCCAGAGGAGTACGAACAGTTGGCAACGGCAGAGCCCCAGAACGGTCGTTCACCCATGCAGGACGTGATTGCTACCCATGAGGCCCATGAGGGCGACCTCTACTTCCTGCCGGCAGGTCGTCTGCATGCCATCGGCGCAGGCAACTTCCTGGCTGAGATCCAGCAGACCAGTGATATCACCTATCGTGTGTATGACTTCGGACGTAAGGATGTGCATGGGAATCCCCGTGAACTCCATATCGAAGAGGCAAAGGCTGCCATCGACTATCAGGTATGGCCTGCCTATCGTACCTCTTACGATAGTACCAAGCCTACGTCACAACTCATCAACTGCCCTTACTTCGTGGTGCATCGCGTGGTGGTACAGGTGGCCCAGCAGATTGATTTCCACTGCGACTCGTTTGTCATCGTGGTCTGTCTTTGGGGAAAGGCCAACATCAACGGCATCGAGATCCGTCAGGGAGAGACGATCCTTGTGCCTGCCTGCGAGAACATCCTCTATATCTTCGGCAACGCCACCTTCCTCACTGCCACGATGTAACTGTTAATTAATCCAAAAGGACGAAAAAATACTATAGAGCTTAAAGTATACTTAAAAATAAATTCGTACTTTTGCAAAGTATACTTTAATATATTGGTATGAATAAGCAAATCATCAAGAGCATCATTGGTGCAAAACAAGAGGAAATAAGAGGGTTGAAACTGCTCCACAGAGACCATCAGTTTGAAGACAACTCATGCTATGTGCTCATTGGAATTCGTCGTGCTGGTAAATCATATACGCTATATCAGGATATTCTAAACCATATTTCATGTGGCAAGGCCAAGGTGGAAGATGTGCTTTATGTCAATTTTGAGGATGAGCGCATGGCGTCCATCACTTCGGCAGAGTTAGGTGATGTCTTAACTGCCTATCAGGAGATGTACGATCAGAGGCATCCCCTGATTTATCTTGATGAGATACAAAACGTCACGGGTTGGGAGAAGTTTGCCCGCAGGCTCTCAGAGTCAAAATATCGTGTGATGATTACAGGAAGTAATGCCAGAATGCTCAGCAAGGAGATTGCATCATCACTTGGAGGTAGTTATATTTCGCGCACTATCCATCCTTTCTCATTCGAGGAGTATTTGTGCTATCATAACATAACGCTTGGAAAGAATTGGCAGTATCAGCCTGAGGTTCGTCTGAAGGTGGTTCGTCATTTTAATGACTATTTTTACAATGGCGGTTTTGCGGAGTCATTCGATAAACTAAACAAACGTGAATGGTTGACATCGCTTTACCAGAAGATCCTGATGGGCGACATTGTGGAACGAAACAAGGTCAGAAATCCCAGGGTATTGAGGCTACTGGCCCGTAAGTTGGCAGACAGCGTGATGCAGCCGACGACCTTGAAACGGCTCGAGCACATCATAAAATCGTCGGGCGACAGCATCAGTCAGACGGTATTGAAAGACTATCTGAAATACATGGAGGATGCCTATCTCATCTTCTCTATTCCAAATCTTATATCGCCGCTTACAGAACAGCAGACTATTATGAAGCGTTATTTTGCAGACAATGGGATACTCAACAACTTCCTCTTCAACGGAGAGACGAAACTGCTTGAAAACCTTGTGGCTGTCCATCTGAATCGCTGCTATCCCAATACAAAAGAGGAACTCCGTCTGTTCTATTATAATAAAGGTGTAGAAGTAGATTTCTGTGTTCCAGAGAAAAATCTGGCTGTTCAGGTATCTTACAATATTGATGATGCGGAAACATACGAACGCGAAGTCGGAGGGTTAGTGAAATTCTTGAAAACTTTCAAGGCATATCATGGCATCATCGTTACATGGGATACCGAGCAAACAATCAATGAGGAAGGGATTACCGTTGAGGTTATTCCCGTGTGGAAGTGGCTTTTGTCATAGTTTCAGATAATTAAATGAAATAACCGAATTACAAAAGAGATTATGGACTCTAACAAAGATATCAAGCCCTTGAAAAGGCAATTCGATTTTGCTGATGTACCCTCATGGTATGTACTCTGCACCAACAATCTGTGTCCCATGCAGACCAGTTGTCTGCGATTCCTGGCAGCGCAGAACGCACCAGACAATCTGGAACTCGCAACATGTGTGATGCCCAAGACACTAAAAGGTGGTCAATGCCGCTGGTATGACAAGCGCACCGTCGTGGTGTGGGCTGTTGGTTTCTCTCGTCTTTATGACTGTGTGATGAAAAAAGACTATACCTCCATGCGCAAGGGGCTCACCAGATACTTGCACGGCGTGAAGTTCTACTATGAATACAAACGCGGTGACAGACCACTATCGCCAGAGCAACAGCAATGGATCAGAGATTTCGTCAAGAGTTATGGCTACGAATGGGAGGTTCCCTTCGACAGTTACTATGAGGCTTACATCTATCATCATTTAGCCTTGCTTAAAGAAAATACTTAACGGCATAAAATTTTCTATTAGAGAAATCACCGTTTTCCAAAGGAGAAAACAAAATATTCCGAATTAGAAAATTCAATTATTTTTAATCGAATACGACGTTTTCTACCATAGAAAAGAAGAAATAAACGGATAGTCTATTTCATTTCTGAAAATTATTCGTATCTTTGAACCAACAATATTATAACGATATCGATGTGATGAAGAGATTTTTTAGAGTGGCCCAACATGTATTCTGTGTCAGTAGCGAAGCAGAAGTCTTCGCGCTGATGCAGAATTATGAGCCTTTTGCCTGCGAGGATGGCGATGTGATGTTCTCACTTGCCGTCAATCCTGGCGAGGCGCCAGCCTACCATGAGGAAATGCGTCAGGAAGATGAAGGACAGGACATCATCTGTGGTAAGACTACCGATGGGCAACCTGTATTTGAGTTCCGTTGGCTCGACGAGACTGCTGGGTGGCTCGTATGTTCAGCCGATTATCGCAAGGGTAGGCTTATCACCTCCGCTCATCAGTCTCATACAAAGTTCGCTCTCGACAATGCGTTGATGGTACTCTATGCTCTGGCAACAGCAGAAAAAGGCACCGCCCTGTTTCATGCTGCCGTCGTGAGTCATCAAGGGAAGGGTTATATGTTCCTCGGGCCAAGTGGAACAGGCAAGAGCACACACGCCAGACTGTGGCTGAAGCATATCGAAGGGGCGGCATTGGTGAATGATGACAACCCTGTGGCCCGTGTGGAGGGTGAGAAGGCTGTGGTCTATGGTTCACCTTGGAGCGGCAAGACGCCCTGTTATCGCAATGTGAGTTATCCTCTTGGTGGAATCGTGATGCTGAGTCAGGCACCATATAATCAGATACAGCGACAGAACGGCATCCAGGCCTATGCCTCGTTGGTGCAGAGTATCAGCGGCAAGCGCTGGGATGCCCGTATTGCAGACGGCCTGCATCATACGGAGAATGCGCTGGTCGAGCATGTGCCGATGTGGCATCTGGCTTGTCTGCCCGATGAAGCAGCAGCACAGTTGTGTTGTGAAACAATAGAAGCGGATGGTGAATAGCGACGAGATTATTATACAGGAAGCCATCCGACTGGTGAACGAGGGGCTGAGTGTCACGTTTCCAGTCAAGGGAAACAGCATGCTGCCGTTTATCATTGGCGGATGTGAGAGCATCATCCTTCAGAAGCCTGAACAGTTAAGGGTGGGTTTGGTGGTGCTCGCCTGGGTCGATGGCACCCGTTATGTGGTGCATCGCATCATCCGCATCGATGGTGAGCACGTCATCCTGATGGGTGATGGCAACATCGGCCTGACGGAGCATTGTACCCTCAGCGACATCAAAGCCCTTGCCACCCACGTGGTGGATGCCAAAGGCTCGTTGCATACATTATATAATAGGTGGCGTCGATGGGCTGCAAGCCTGTGGTTCCATCTGCAACCCATCAGACGTTATCTGTTGTGGTTGTATCGTCACACATATTTAGCACTTCATCGCAACGGGTAGTCATAGCGGAGCGATGGGTGATAAACAACATGGTCTTTTGGGGATAGGCAGCGAAGAGACGGGTGAAGAGTTCACGCTCCGTCTGTTCGTCGAGGGCAGAACTGATCTCATCGAGTAACAAGATGTTGCCTGGGCGCAGCAGACCTCGGGCGATGGCGATGCGCTGTGCCTGACCTTCACTGAGACCACTTCCCCGTTCGCCCAACTCGGTATCAAGACCTTCTGGCAGATCGTTCACGAAGTCGGCTGTTGCTGTATGCAGCACCTGGTTCAGTTCTTCGTCAGTGGCATCGGGCTTTGCCAGTTGCAGGTTATAGCGGATGGTGCCGCTCATCAGGGTGTTGCCCTGAGGCACAAACACAAAGTTGGCCCGCGTAGCCTCACTGACGGCTTGCGCTTGCTCCCCCTCACCATAGATCTCTATCTGACCGCTGTCGGGCCTGATGAAACTGAGCATCAGACGGAACAAGGTCGTCTTGCCGATTCCCGTCTCACCCATCAGAGCCGTCTTAGAGGCAGGACGGAAGTCATGGGAGAAGTGGTGGATGATATCGCGATCGCCTGCGGCATAGTGGAAGGTGACATCGTGAAAGCGGATGCCCTGTGGCTGCGAGGCGGCTTCGCCAGCACTGAAAGTAGTGGAGGCTGAGACATTCAGTTCCTCCAAACGGTCGATGTTCGCTGAGGCGTGGATCAGTCCTGGCACAAGGTTCAACAGTTCAAAAATCGGGTGTTGAATCATTCCCACGAGCTGTAGGAACGAGGTCATCACACCAAAGGTGATGGCGCCGTTGCGCAACTGGATTCCGCCCCAAACGAAGGCCATCAGATAACCCAGTCCGAAGGCTGAGCCGATGAGCAGGCGGATGATTACAGAGAAGCGGGTGCGACGCAGCACGTTGCCGTGAAGGTGCTGCTGCATCTGGTGCAGTCGATCGGTGACCCATTGCTCACTCTGCAGAGAGCGCAGCACGGCATTGTGCTCCATACCCTCTTGGATCTGCATCTGGATGCGGCTCTCGGCCTCGCGGATATCACGGGTCATCTCGCGCAACTGTCTGGCAATCAACTTGCCGAAGATGATGGCGATGGGGGTGATGAGCAGCAGCGACCAGGCCAGCAACTCATCGAAATAACGCATCAGGAGGAAGGCACCTGCGAGTCGCAGGGTGGTGATAATCATCTGTGGGATCGTAGAGGTGGTGATCTCACTGACTGTCTCGATATCTTTTGACAAGCGTGAGGTGACATCCCCGGAATGCAGTTCATGATCATCGTAGAGTTGACGGCTGAAGAGGTTGCTGAAGGTACGAAGCCGTATGGTATTAGTCATACGGATCTCCACCATGGTGGTCATGTAATAATAGAGTTGTCGCAACAGCACCCCACCCACAACGGTAGCCACCAGCAGCAGGATCATGCGCCAGAGGTCATCATCCGATCCCGTCAGGATGGTCTCGTCGATAAACTGCCTGCTCAGCCACACCATCGTCAGGCCTAATGCCACCTGGATGATGCCCACCACGATGCGCACAGCCGTATTCCAGCGGATGCCCTTCGTGTTACGCCAGAGCCACACTACGTATTTCATCGTGTCAGGATGCTTCGATCACGCCTACTTCCTGCCATTCCTTCAGAATGCCAGCCACATCAGCGGTAGCCGTCTGCTTCTCCACCTCGTAGTCCTCACAAAGTTTCTCTGCGAGTGAGTCGATGGTGAAGTCGCCCTGCTCCGTTGCCTGTTGCCACAGGTAGGCAGCCGTTTCGTTGAGAGCCAGCAGCTTGCCGAAGTTGATAGCTTCGAGTCCTTCACCTGTAATCACACGTTCGCCGCAAACCTCGCGCAGCACAAATCCTCTCTTAAGTCTCATCGTTTATAATATTTGTTTGTATTCAAGCATCTTCGTTGCAAAAATAAGAAGAAAATCTGAATTATACAAATATAGTTGAAGAAATTTGCTTACCTTTGCAGCGGGATAATATTTCAAGACCTGAAATATTTATTCCACGTCCTGGAATATATATTCCAAGGCCTGAAACATTAAAATAACAACTATGGCAAATTATGTAGTAAAAGAGATGCCTGAGGGCATGAACAGCAGCAACGGAAAAGCATTCCCAAAGATGCAAGTCTATACAGAGTTCGACAACGACAAAGTGGTGGAACTCATCAACACGTATTCGCCCGCTTTCAGCAAGGGCACCATCAAGGGGGTACTCGACACCTTGGCTACCGTCATGAAAAACGTGCTGCCGATGGGGCATACCTTGAAGATAGACAATCTGGGCGTGTTCTCGTTGGCGCTGGAGTTTACTGACGGCGAGACGAAGGATGCTGATGCAGAGACAAAAAAGACCAAATACCACCATGTGAAGGCAAGAAGTGTCAACTTCAGGGTAGATCAGAAACTAGTGGATGAAATCAACAAGGAGAACACTTTCGAACGGAGCGCTGACCTCAATGCCTCACCCTCGCCCTTCTCGCGTGAGCAAAGGCTGCAACGCGCCTTGTCGTTTATCGACAAGCATGGAAGCATCCGGCTGCAAGAATATGCTAACCTAAACGCCCTGAGCCGCACACAGGCCTCCAGGGAATTGGCGCAATTTTCCAGCGACCCCACCTCAGGCATCAAAGCCAGCGGCAGCGGCCCCCTGAAATGCTGGGTAAGAGGTTAGGAAACAATCAGAGGCACCCGATCATGATATATCGGATGCCTCGCTGGGTAATAGTTGGTCTCACCAAAACCAAATCTGCTGAATTTACAGATCTGTCATATCTTCCTCACTATAAGCTCTCCTTTTAATGCCTACAGTACTTGATTGCAATAATTGTCTTTGGGTTTTTATGGTGACAACCTGCATTTCAGGCTTCATATATTCTTTCTTCATAATCATTTGCTTTATTTGTTTAACCTATTATTTTACAAACACTTTCTTTCCGTTCAGAATATAAATACCCTTTGAGGGATTCTTAACGGCAACACCTTGAAGGGTATAATATAATCCATCCTCAACAATAGGATTCTTCAAAGCAGTATTGATAGCTGTAGTTCCTTCACCTCCACCGAATGAAAGACGCATATAACTACGAGAACTCATTGAAAGAGTTGGTGGAGTAAAATCTGTTGTTGTTTCCAGATAAGCCTTATGGGCTGCAAGTGTATGATCTGCTTCTAATTTATAGAAACCTATTTCACCTGTTGTATTATCCTTTGCAAAAATATAATGGATAGTTCCCTCTACAGATGCAGCGATAGTACTTTCGGATATATTCGGTTTCAGATAATTTGTTGAAGGATAATAAGTTGTTCCATCAGTTGTAAGAGACTCAAGTACATCGTATGTATTTGGATCTGCCTTCAATATGTATCCTTGCCAATCCCATGTTATATCCATAGGTGTCAACGTAACTACTCCGGTAGCTACATTTGATGCATAATAGGCTGTAATGCCAGCACTTGCAAAATCATATTTCTTATCACTGCTCCATGTAGCGTAGCCTGTTTCACCAATAGTAATTGTTACATAACCATAGCTATCACTATATGTTAAAAGATCAACAGATGAGATAGTGAAATCAGCACCTTTAATGCTGAAACCTTCTTCACGGATCTTCTTCAGCGTAGTATAGTCAGGAATGACGTACTCGTATGTATAGGTATTACCTAGAGTTACACTGTATGCAGCAGTAGCGAAATCTTCATCTTTAGCATAATTCATAACATGAAACTGAAACCAACCACCAGTAGCTGTGTAAGTAAATTGGATAACATCACCGATTTTTGCACCACTAACAGGATCATATTGTTTGCCATCCCAGTCTGCAGTATAAGAATCTGTACTAATATTTGTAGTACTTGAAGGAGTTAATGGATGTATGAGTTCAATTTTTGTAATTGTACTATTCGTACCTTTCTGTATATAAATGTTTTGTCCTGACAGAGCTGTAATATCTGCGTCAGTAAACGTAACATCAAAATTTGTATCGCCTGTTGTGGAAACCCAGGGCCACATGGTGCCAACAGATGGAATAGCCGTATCAGTCCACCCATTGCTAGCACTTTTATAAGAGATACCAAAATTACTTGCCGCAGTAAGAGATAAATACACACGCAAAACATCTCCTTCAACAAATGTAGCAACTGTTTCAGAGTTCAATTCAATGGCAGATGTATATGTTTCTTCCCACAAAGTTGTTACTTTGTCTTTTGCGTTAGTACCTGCAACACATAGTATTGCCAAGAGTAATAGAGTAAATTTTTTAATCATAAGCGTTTGAATTTAAATTTGTTATTATAAGTTATTTGGTTATTTTATTCGTTTTGGGTTTCTGATGACAAAAGTAACCATTCTGCACGAAACAAGGTAGCACTATCTTGTCAAACACACTTTCTTTCAATAATTTCCAGACACATGCGGCTATTATGGTAAGGACATTTCCAGAAACCAGCCTTGTCATCTACAGTGTTCAGCGAACCATCACGATGGCGACTCCAATACCACTCGCCATTCTCGTAATCTATCAGGTAGTCTTTCGTATATTGCCAGCAACGGAGCGCCTTCTCCAATGCAGCCTCATCGTGGAAATGCTGGTAGATGTTGTAGAAGCCCACGATAGCCTCAGCCTGTACCCACCAGTGCAGGTCATCATCCTTGGTGCCTGCTGTCAGGTTCGCCTCATGAATCATCGAACCATCGGCATTCAGTCCTTTCTCCGAGGCTTTCGCTACCATCTGCACAATGGGTTCCACCTACTTCGCGCACTTCCTGTTTCAATGTTTCAATCGCTGTCATTACTTTCCTGTTTTTAACTCGAATACACGAGAGGCATAATCCCAATCGAGGGGGATCTCCAAGCCTACTTCCATGAGGAAACGGCCCGTAAACTGGCGTCCGCTCAGGTCGCAAGGCTTCTGCCAGGCTTTCACATCCTTCTCTATTACCGTATAGGTGGCATTGGCATCGAGACCTTTCAGACGGATACGAGGGATGGGCATGCTATAGTAGTTGTCCACCTTATAGGCAAAGACCACAGCCTGACTCTTATCCTCATTGACGTACATCAGTGAGGCTATACCTTTTCTATTATAGGGGTTCTGCAGGCGATAGAGGTCACCCGTCTGTACCGTCTGGCGCAGTTCCTTATAATCGGCAAAGCAGGTGGTACACTGCAACTTCTCCTCGTCGTTCATGTGTTTAGGCTGGAGTTCGATGCCCAGACGTCCGCTCATCGCCACATCGCAACGGAACTTGATGGGGGTGATACGTCCGCCCGTATTCCAGTAAGGTACACCGCCGATATGCTGCGCCATCGCATTGGCAGGGAAGAAAAGACTGGTGCCCCACTGGATATAGACGCGCTGCAAGGCATCGGTATTGTCGCTGACCCAGAACTCATCAAAGTAAGGCAGCAATCCGTAGTTGGCACGTCCACCACCAGAGGCACAGTCCTGAATTACCACATCGGGATACTTCTGGCGGATACGCTCCAGCACCTTCAACAGTCCCAGGTGGTAGTCGATATAGAGATTATTCTGCTTATTCTTGGGCAGATACAGCGAACCATAGTTCTGAATCGAAGCATTGGCATCCCACTTGATATAACTGATCTCAGGATACTGGGTGAGCAGGTCATCCACAATCTTAAAGGCAAAGTCCTGCACTTTGGGATTAGTCATATCGAGTACCAACTGCGTACCACCACGACCTAACTTCAGTTCACGGCCTTTTGTCTGGAGTGCCCACTCAGGATGCTGTTCGAAAAGCTCACTCTTGGTATTCACAGCCTCTGGCTCAATCCAGATGCCGAACTTGATCTTTCGCTGACGAGCCGCATCTGTCAGGGCCTTGATACCTCCAGGCAACTTCTTCAGATCCGTTACCCAGTCGCCTAATGTCGAAGAGTCGTCATTACGCTGGTACTTATCACCAAACCAGCCATCATCCATCACGAACAGTTCACCACCAAACTTGGCGATATCATCCATCATGTCGATGATCTTCTGTTCCGTAATGTCGAAATAGATACCTTCCCAAGAGTTGAGCAGGATATCACCCGTCTTCATACCTCTGTGAAGCATCCCTTCCGTACGTGCCCAACGGTGGAAGTTGCGACTGACTTCCCCCATACCCTTATCAGAATAGGTAAGCGCCAGATGAGGAGTGGCAAAACTCCTGCCTGCCTCCAACACATATTCAGAGGACTGTGGATCGATACCGGCATAGAGCTGATGGGTTTTGCTGTTGTTCGTATTCACACGGATTTCGTAATTACCACTCCAACAGAGAGCAGCGCCGATGGTACGACCTTCGTCCTCACGGGGCTCACCGTCGAGTGAGAGCATGATCTCTGGTGCATCACAATGGGCATTACGGGCACCGTCTGAATTACGGATCACTTTAAGTCCACGTGTCAGGGGCTCCTGTGTCAACTGGGCCTCAGCGCACCAGTCACCATGCAGATGGGTGATCCACACATCACCTCTGCGCAGGGTCAGACTACCAGAATCGAAACGTTTCAGAATGATACTGCCCTTCTCGCGATGAGAGATCTCCGTCCATGTCTCGATGATATCCACTTTCTTATAAGCCTTATAGAATACCTTGACTGTAACAGGCATCAGTTTGTCCTGCATCGTAAAGATATGGATATCGGCATTGGTTTCGTTTCTTAACTCATAGCCGCTAACTGTTAATTCTAAGTTCAGGTCGCCATCACTGTGTTGTACCTGTAGGGCAGGCAGATGAATCATGTCAATCGTACCAAAAGTGGGCAGTGCAGCGAAGTTGAAATCGCTGCCTGCCTCTTTGAGTTGATTAACTTCAGCTATGGGACCACCATAGTAGTCTTGTCTCAAGTCCTCGCCTTCGTTGGCATGTAATACCAGAGAGGTGTTGGGGGTTGAGATGATGACTTGACCTTCCCAGGCACTTACCTGTGATGTTCCAAGGAGCAACGCCGCTCCTACTACTAAGAAAACCTTTCTCATTGATGAATACAAAAATATGAACCAATAAAACTTAATAAATCACAACTTTCTTTCCGCCGTGGATATAGACACCACTTGTTTTCGGCTCTGGGATACGCATACCTCTCAGGTTATACCAGCCGTCGGTGTCATAGCGTCCGTCGCGGATTACGCCATCAGCCTCGAAAGCCTTGATGGCAGTACTCAGTTTCAGATTATCCTGATAGGTGACAGAAGCCTCTGTAAGTTTCACACTACCTGGATTCTCATAGATGATATACACGCGATTGAGTTTGGAGATACCCTTTGGAATCTCAAGCAACAGTTCCGTACGACCTGCTGGTACACCTACAGAAGTGGCCTGAGCCGTCTGTAAGCCTGTGGTGTATTCCATCTTCAGCGTCACAGGGAAGTCAACAGGCTCGAACTTCACGGTGATGAGGTTCTTGTCGTTATAACGCTTATCGCCAATCTCCCAACCACGGGCTGCCCAACGTGCCGTTGTCGTAATAGTGTAAGTGCTCTTGTCGTAGCTGGAGTTATAGCCGTAGTTCAGGTCTGCCAGATGGATGTCACCAGTCTTTGGAGCTTGTGGGCGATATACCTGAAGCTTCTTCACGGTTACACCGTCGCCGCAGATACAGAAACCTTTACTCAGTTGCTGAGCCATCTCACCAGTCAGTACAATACGAACCGTATAGGGGAATGAGGCGATATCATTCAGCAGCACCTCGTTGCCCGCCTGGTCAGAGTTGGCATCGCGAATGAACACCTTCGGCCAGTCGCAGCCCTCAGTGACGCCGCTGACGGTAATCAGCAGTTCATCGTACTCCTGAAGCATCTCGCCGACAGAAGCATCCTGTTTGGCTACCTCATTCCAGGCAAGCGTCTCGCCTGTAGCACTCTCCCAGAGGGTGATCGTCTTTCCAGGCTTCAGCGAACCATCATCAGTCTCCTCGCTATTCACAGCAATCTTAGTGAAGGTGACGATAGCGGCCTCTGTAGGCTGGATTGTGATCTCCTGGATGTTCTTTGAGTTATCAAGGGCAAGGCGTACGCTTGTAGCAGGCTTGTCCATAATCTTACTTGGACCTTCCACATCTGTACGGTATTTCACAGACACCTTTACCTTGCTGGCATCTTTAAACTCAATCAACAACTCCTTGCCACTGACATTCTCACCAGCCACAGGACTGATGGTAGCACCTGTCCAACCCTTCGTAGTGGCGAGGGTGTGGGCTGAGGTGTCGTAAGTCGCATTGCTCTGAGGCTTCAGCATCGCGAGGTTTGCCACTCCACCCGTAAAGACATTGACGGTAGTCACCTGCATCTTCTTGATGGTAATGGTGCCAGCCACATTATTCTTCACTTCGATGTTCTGAACCTCCTTACCTGCATCCAGAGGCACTTCGATGGTAGAACCAGAAGAGACGGCACGGGTTACACCACGGGCTTTTGCTACCATCGTGTTGGCACTCATCTGCGACTCTGAACCATCCGTATATTTCACGGTGACCGTCACGTTCACACTTGACTCAGCCAGTTCCACCTTCAACACATTACCATTCACAGACTCTGGATCATTAAACCAGATTTGTGCAGCGCAATAAGGCTCAGTGGTGGTCATCGTGATCGAGCCATCCTCATTCTGGGTAAGTGTCGTCTTCGTTGCATCCTGCGCAGCCAACTCCGTCAAGTCAGCCTCACCCGTCTTCTCGTCGATAATCTTTTCCTCATCATCTTTCTCTTCATCGCCCTTCTTCTCTTCATCAGAGATCTCAGAGCCTAATTCTTTCTCCGTGTATAGAACAGCTTTCTTAAAGGTGAAGCTCTCACCACGGATAAGCAGACCTTTCTCCTTGATAGTAGCAATGAGAGTGGCAGTCAGCTTCAGCTTAAAGGGCGACTCCGTGAAGCCAGTCCAGTTTGCACCGTCGAAGGCACCAGAATAATCACCAGGTTCCAAAGCCAACTTTGAACTTTCGCTCAGATTATCGGCATAGATACGAATCTCATCGCCAACCACCGCATTGCTGAATAGGCCGCGATTGATGGCGATATCGCCATCGGATATAGCCTGACTCTTCTCAACCATTGTCTTTTCCGTACGGTTGTCTACCACCTTATCTTTAACAGTGGCGTAAGTTAGAACAAGCGTACCAGGCTTCTCAAAGGTAATATAGACCTTATCCATCGTCTTGATATCTGAAGGAACATCAACGGTGACCTCAGTTTCGCCTGCTGCGGCACCGCTACTCGCCGACTTGCTTTCGCCTGCAGTGTTCGTATACTCCATCTTCAACGTCACTGGGAAACTGACAGCATTGAACCCTACCGTAACAGAACCCTTATTATTATAACGGTTGTCGCCTATATACCAACCTCGTGCACCCCAATCAGATGTGATAGTGATGGTCTTTGTCGTAGCATCATATGAAGAGTTCCAGCCCTCGTTCAGGTCATCGAGGCTGATGTTTACACCGGTCTTTGAATCATCGGAGGACTCCTGACCTAATAGTTCTTTCATCTTGTCGCGAGTTATCACGTAATCCTTACTTACAGCATCCTTCCACCAAGTTTCACCAGCATGCTTGTGAGTTGTGCTTGCGCCTTTATTGTAATCACCGTCATACCAGGTCATGAACCAACTCCAACGACTACCTGCATCCCAGATGCTACTCAACTTTGCCATCTCTGTAGATTCGCTGTTGCCACACTCTGAGAGTGTAATCATCTTATTGGGATATGCAGCCTTCTGGGTCTCATATTCTGTAGCGAGAGTAGCGGCTGTTGCTCCGTAGTTGTCACGTCCGATGATATCGACGTAAGCATCGCCAGGATACCAGTTATTATCTTTTGTCTGCGAAGTCCATACCCAAATGAGGTTGTTCAAGCCCTTGGTCTTTACCATGTAGTTATACATCCATTGCCAGAGCTGCTTATAGACATCAGCCCCTTTGGCACCCCACCAGAACCAAGCCTTACCGCCAGAATATTGTTCTACATTACCTGAAGCCTCATGAAGTGGACGCCAAACGACAGGAATCCCCGCATCCTGCATCTTCTTCAGATAGCCGCAAAGCTGATCGAGCTGCTGTTTGGCAAGAGTATTTTCAGAAGTTCCCTCAACATAAACCTTTGAGGCATCGAACGATGTTTCATCAGCTGCCGTTCCTGGTGTGCAGGTGTAATCTGTACCGTTGTTGGCCTTTACCTGCCAGTGCCACATAGCACCCACGATACCGCCTTCCTTCCACCAGTTTTTGGCAGTGGTGATATCGCTGTAGTCAACCCAACCGGCACTGTTTACATCCTTCGAGGCGTGGAGATTGATATAGTCATACACATTCATAGCAGGATACTTACCCGTCCATCCATATACAT
>Ga0310695_10008069_pt1 | contig 16479 bp, 13 predicted proteins | sample RumenRJG_04DNA_FD_203882 | JGI IMG/M metagenome (GOLD analysis project Ga0310695, IMG submission 203882) | Bovine rumen microbial communities from Lethbridge, Alberta, Canada - RJG_04 (v2) (version 2) | ecosystem: Host-associated > Mammals > Digestive system > Stomach > Rumen | place: Canada...
GGCGTGGGAGGCAGAGGTGAGAATGAGCATCAAGGCTCCTGAACAACCCATCAGCACACCCAGCGCTTTCTTGCCCGTGATAGGCTCCTTCAGGATGATGGCAGCCAGAATCATAGCGAAGATAGGCATGGAGGTGGTGACAATGCTGGCATTGATGGGCGACGTGATGGAGAGTCCGATGGTATAGCAACACTGGTTGCACACCAGTCCGAAGAGTCCTGCGCCGATGAACATCAGCTTGTCGCGCCAGGGCACTTGTTCCTTGGGGGCGAACAGCGAGGCTATCCAGAAAAGGACACACGCTCCCACCACGCGGAAGGTGACCATGGAAATGCCGTCGAAACCGTGGGTCATGGCGTCTTTGCCAACGGGAGCCATCAGGCCCCAACCGGCACATGCGCCGAACATACTCAAATGAGCGATGAGTGCTTTGTTTTGTTTCATGCTGCAAAATTAGCAAATAATTGTCAATTATCAATTGTCAGTTATTAATTATTTTGTATCTTTGCAGCAAAACTGGGAAACTATGAAATACGCTGATTACATTAAAGAGATAGAAATCGACTCTTTGTGGAGTGGTAAGAAACATATTGTTTGGACGCTGGACCCGCATGTGAACGTGCTCAGCGGTATCAACGGTGTGGGTAAGTCGACCATATTAAATAAGGTGGTGAAGAGTGTCAATACCAACGGTGATGTCATCAACCACTTGCTGAAAGGCGTACACATCACCGTGGAACCTGTAGATGCTACCCATGTGCGCTTCGACATTATCCGTTCGCTCGACTCGCCCATGCTTGCCAATGAGACATTGAACATGGTGGACTCGCGCATTGCATCAGCCCTCGACTTCCAACTGTATCACCTGCAACGCAAGTACCTGGACTATCAGGTGAACATAGGCAACCGCATTATTGCCGAACTGCAACAGGGCAATACGGATGCGGCACAGCACTTGTCGGAACCGAAGAAGCGATTCCAGGACATTGTAGATGAGTTGTTCGAGGAAACGGGCAAGAAAATCGTGCGTACGGAGAATGAGATACGTTTCTCGCAGATTGGGGAAACGCTGGTGCCTTACCAGTTGTCGAGTGGCGAAAAGCAGATGCTGGCTATCCTGCTGACCGTCTTGGTGGAGGACAACGAACCCTACGTGCTCTTTATGGATGAGCCCGAGGTGAGCCTGCACATAGAATGGCAGAAGCGACTGATAGAACTGATACTGGAACTGAACCCCAATGTGCAGATTATCCTGACGACGCATTCGCCAGCAGTCATCATGAGCGGATGGATGGATAAGGTGACGGAGGTGACGGACATTACTGTTTAATTATTAATTAGAAATTAGGAATTAGTAATTAGAAATTATGATTACTGATGGCGAGTAATTTAAAGGATCAACTCAATTCCAGGTACTTTGAGGCGGCGAATAAGTTGCGCTCAAAGCAGGCAAGAAGGAGAATCGTGGCTTATGTGGAAAGCTACGACGACATCTTCTTCTGGCGTACGGTGTTGAGCAGATATGAAGACCAGACGCGCTACTTCGAAGTGATGCTGCCCTCGCACAAGAAACTGGAACGGGGCAAGAAGTCGGTGCTGATGAACTTCATAGGCGACCAGATAGGTCCTGACATGATAGCTTGTGTGGATGCTGACTACGACTATCTGTTGCAGGGAAAGACGCCCCAGTCGCGCAAGATACTGGAAAGCCCGTATGTGTTTCACACCTATGCCTATGCTATTGAGAATCTGCAATGCTATGCGCCCACGCTGCACGACGTGTGTGTGGCCATCACGCTGAACGACCATCGCATCTTTGATTTCGACGATTATCTGCGCCAATACAGCGAGGCCGTCTTCCCGCTTTTCATCTGGTCGGTATGGGCTTATCGGACGGGAATGCATAACAAGTTCTCCATGACGGACTTCGGAAGAGTGGTTGACCCTGGGCGCTTTAATGTGGCAGACCCACAGCCTTCCATTGACCATCTGCGGAGAAAGGTGGGTACGAAGATACGCCAATTGCAACAAGAATTCCCTGAGGCGAAGGAGGAATACTTGAAAACCAAGGAGAGCATCAAGGCACTGGGCGTGACTCCCCAGACCACCTATTTATATATACAGGGGCACCATCTGTTCGACAATGTGGTGATTCCTATATTAAATAAGGTATGTAATAGGCTCAGACAGGAGCGTCAGGACGAGATAGCACGAACGGCGCGCCATCATACACAGCGCAGAAACGAGATGTCGTGCTATGAACACTCGCTGCAAGACATCCGTATGACGTTGAAAAAGAATGTGGGGTATGTGATTTCTGAACAATTCCAACACATACAACGGGATGTGGAGGCTTACCTGAACCCTTAGCTGTCCTTCCAGAATTCGTGGGTGAACAGTACCAGCACGGACATAATTTCCAGACGACCTACCAACATCAGGAATGAGCAGAGCCATTTGATGTAGTCGGGCAATTCGCTCCACGACATCACGGGTCCTATCTGTGTTCCCAGCGTAGGGCCTACATTACTGATACAGCTCAGGGAGATGGTAATGGCATTGGTATTGTCAATGCCAGCAGCTATCATGAGCGTGGCAGTGAGGGTTGTCATGATGGTGAAGATGGCGAAGAAGGCCAAGAGGGTAGAGAGCTGTTGCGGTGATACGGGCATTCCGTTGATTTTTACTGGCAATACGGCATTGGGGTGAAGAAGCTTATGGAACTCATTGCGCAACACCTTCAGGACCATCACCACGCGAACACACTTGAAACCTCCCGTGGTAGAACCGGAGCAAGCACCGATAAACATCAGACAGCCCAGAATGACCCATGTGATGTGAGGCCACATGGCAGCGTCGTCGTTGAACAAGCCCGTGGTGGTGATGAACGACACCACCTGGAACAATGCGGAGCGGAAGGCTCGCTCTAATCCATAGCCGTTGCGAGTTATCAGCAGGTAGCCTATCCACGCGGTGGCAATGAGGATAACGGCGATGTAGAACTTAAACTCGGAACTCTTGAACAGTGAACCGGGCTTCAGCTTAAAGATGGCCACATAGAGCATCATGAAGTTGATGCCTGCCAAGAACTGGAACAGGATTTCAATATACTCAATGGTGGGCGACTGGAAGAACTCGGCAGAATCGTTGTGCGTGGAGAAACCACCTGTAGCGGTGGTGGTCATAGCGTAGTTGATGCTGTCGAACCAGTCCATGCCTGCAAAATAGAACGAGAAAATGCAACCGACGGTCAGGGCGAGATAGATAGACCAAATCCACTTGGCCATGGTGGACAAGCGGGGGTGCATCTTGGTGCGCAATGGTCCTGTGGCTTCGGCAGCAAACACCTTCACACTACCGCTGCCCACCATAGAGGGCAAGATGGCAATGGTGAAGAACACAATTCCCAAACCACCAATCCACTGGGTCTGCGTGCGCCAATACAGCGTGGCATGTGGAAGCCATTCCACATCGTCCAAGATGGTGGCTCCCGTGGTGGAGAATCCAGACATGGTTTCGAAGAAGGCATCAGTGACATTGCTGATATAGCCACTGATGAGGAAAGGCAACATGCCAAACAGACTGAAAATAATCCAAGTAACGGTGACCAGCAGGAAAGAGTCGCGACGACTCAGGTTGTTGTCGGCATTATGCCCAAAGTATTTTAGAATAAAGCCACAGCACGCGGTAAAAATCGTAGAGATAACAAAGGCAATGAAATCGTCTTCTTGGTAAAAGAAAGCTATGCCGGCACAGACGAGTAATAACGTGCTAAGCAGGAAGAGCAGCGATCCCAATACCTTATATATCAGTCGGAAGTTTACCATAGCGTATCGGCCTTGAAGTATTTTTCCAGTTTCTTCAGATTCTGTTCATGGCAGAACACCATCACGGAGTCGCCTGCCTCGATACGTGTATTACCATTTACCAGTATTCCCTGCTCGTTGCGGACCAGTCCGCCAATGGTGACACCAAAAGGCAGGCCAAGGTCCTTGACGGCTTTCTTGGTAACCTTTGAATCCTTGGCAGCTACAAACTCGGCAACCTCAGAGTCGACCATCATCAGACTGCGCACATTCGTTACATCGGCATCAAGCATCATCTGATAGATATGTCCTGCAGCCAATGTCTTCTTGTTGATAATGGTACCGATGTCCAGACTCTCGGCCATCTCTACATAATCCAGGTTTTCCACCATGGCTATCGTCTTGCGAACACCCAAGCGCTTGGCAGTAAGACAAGCCAGGATGTTGGTCTCGGTATTGCCCGCAAGGGCTACGAAAGCCTGCGTGTTCTGGATACCTTCTTCCTGGAGCAAGCCTATGTCGCGTCCGTCACCATGTATAATCATGGTGTCGACATCATTCAGCAGTTCGTTCAGCTTCTCACAACGGGCTTCGTTCATCTCGATAATCTTCAGGTTCATATAGTCTGGAGCCGTCTTTGCCACACGTACAGAAGTCTTGTCACCACCCATGATGATGACATTCTTGACATCGGCATAGTGTTCCTTGCCTGAAATCTTACGGATATAAGGAATATACTCGCGGGTGGTCATGAAGTAGGCAATGTCGTTAATATGCAGCTCGTCATTACCACTGGGAATCAAAGTGTCATTATCGCGCTTGATGGCTACCACATGATAAGGGTCATCAGGTCCGCAGAGTTGTCGCAAGGGCTGGTTGAGAATCTCACAGGTCTTACGAAGCTTGATGCCCAGCATAACCAAGGCACCTCCGTGAACATCCCAGCGCTGACGTACCCACGACATCTTCAGTCCGTTGGTGATGTCGATAGCTGCCAATACCTCTGGGTAAATGAGCGAGTTGATGCCCATCTGTTCAAAGATTTCTTGCTGATGGGGTGCCAGATACTCAATGTTGTCAATGCGTGCCACCGTCTTCTTGGCACCCAGTGCATGGGCTATCATGCAAGCCGTCATGTTGCGACTCTCTTCATTCATAACACCCACAAAGAGGTCGGCATGTTCAATGCCAGCTTCCTTCAGTGTTTGGATGCTGGTGGGTGAACCGAGCAATGTCATAATGTCATAACGGTTGTCCAGTCCAGCCAGTCGCTCAGGATATTCGTCTATCAAGACACAATCCTGATGGTCTTTCGATAACAGCTTTGACAGGTGGGTTCCTACGGCACCTGCTCCACCGATGATAATCTTCATTGCAGTCCGAGTATGGTTTCTTTGATGCTTTCAGTGTCAATACCCACAATCTTCTGGAGTTCTGCCACCGTACCGTGTTCTACAAACTTGTCGGGGAGTCCCAGACGCTTGATAACAGGGGTATAGTTATGATCGCTCATCCATTCGAGTACAGCTGAGCCTAGTCCTCCATTGCGGACTCCATTCTCTACGGTGACAATCTTATGGTATTTCTGTGCTACCTCCTGGAGAATGTCTTCGTCTAGAGGTTTCAGGAATCGCATATCATAATGGGCGGCTCCTGTTGCCATAGCAGCTTTTTTTGCCTTGTTGCCAATGGCGCCTATGGAGAGAACGGCAACATCTTCACCGTCGCACATCTTACGACCCGTGCCCACCTTGATTTCCTCTAAAGGGCAGCGCCAGTCAACCAACACACCACCACCACGCGGATAACGGATGATAAAGGGACCCTTGTCGGGCAATTGGGCTGTGTACATCAACTTTCGCAGTTCATGCTCGTCCATGGGGGAGCAGATGGTGAGGTTAGGGACGGAGCGCAGGGCAGCCATATCGAAGGCACCATGATGGGTAGGACCGTCTTCGCCTACCAGACCAGCACGGTCGAAGCAGAATACGACATGAAGGTTCAGCAATGCCACGTCGTGGATGATGTTATCGTAGGCACGCTGTGAGAAAGCACTATAGATGTTGCAGAAGGGTATCAGTCCGTCTTTAGCCATACCTCCTGAGAAGGTAACGGCATGACCCTCGGCAATACCCACGTCGAAGGTGCGCTCAGGCATAGCCTTCATCATGATATTCATGGAACAGCCTGTGGGCATGGCTGGCGTCACACCTACTATCTTGGGGTTCTGCTCGGCTAGTTCCAGCAGGGTATGTCCGAAGATATCCTGGAATTTCTGGGGCTTGTTGGGGTCGTTGTCCACAATGCGCTCACCCGTCTCTGGGTCAAACTTACCAGGGGCGTGCCACGTGGTGACATCCTTCTCAGCAGGGGCATAGCCATGACCTTTCTGGGTGTGCAGATGAAGCAGTTTCGGACCCTGCATATCCTTGATGGCTCGCAGGATACGTACCAATTCCTTGACGTTGTGTCCGTCGAAAGGACCAAAATAGCGGATGTCCATACCGTCGAAGATGTTCTGTTGCTGGGCAATGGCACTCTTGATGGCATTCGACAGACGTTGGATGCCCTTCTTGCGGTCGTCGTTCATCATGCCCTTGCTGTACAGCCAACGGGTGGTACGGAACTTGATGGCATTATACGTCTTGTTGGTGTTCAACCCCAGTAGATACTGTTTCATGCCACCCACAGAACGGTCAATCGACATATTGTTGTCGTTGAGGATAATCAGTAGGTTGTTGGGGCTTGAAGAGACGTTGTTCAGTCCCTCAAAAGCCAGTCCACCACTCATGGCACCATCGCCAATGACAGCTACCACATGGCGATTGTCCTTGCCTTCCAGCTTGGCAGCAACGGCCATACCCAAGGCTGCGGAGATGCTGTTGGAAGCATGTCCACAGGCAAAGGTGTCGTATTCGCTCTCTTCTGGTGAAGGGAAAGGACGGATGCCGCCTAACTTGCGATTGGTGCAGAACTGCTCACGACGACCCGTCAGAATCTTATGTCCATAAGCCTGATGACCCACATCCCATACAATGCGGTCTTCAGGAGTGTCAAAGACATAGTGCAAGGCTACCGTGATTTCTGCCACACCAAGACTAGAGGCCAGATGGCCAGGGTTGACGGACAGCTCTTTCACGATGTCCTCGCGCAACTCTTGACAAACCTCAGGCAGTTGATCTACGCTCAACTTTCGTAAATCTGAAGGATATTTTATTTGGGTTAACAATCCCATATCTGATGTTTCCAAGATAATAACTATTAAATTTTGATGCAAAGATACAGCAAATCAGTTAAACTGCAAAATAAAATGGAGAAATCCTTGCGAATTACATAAAATCTTTATAATTTTGCACAAATTCTAAAACGATTACGCTAGAAACAACGAATGCAATATATCAATTTGCCTGAGGCACACGAGGTGAGAAGTCTGTCGTTCTATCTGGCTATGGAGGAGTATGTAGCTCGTCATGTGGACGCAGACGACTGCTTCTTTATGTGGCAAGTGGAGCCGAGTGTTATCTTCGGGCGCAACCAGATGATAGAGAATGAGGTGAATCTGGCTTATTGTCAGGAGCACCACATACAGGTTTATCGTCGTAAGAGTGGGGGAGGCTGTGTGTATGCTGACAGTGACAATGTGATGCTGTCGTATATCTCCAAGGGCGATCATGTAGGTCTGGCTTTCAACCGTTTCATCCAGATGATGTTGCTGGTGATGCGGAAAATGGGCGTTGAGGCTGTGGGTACGCGCCATAATGATATATTAATTGGTGACAAGAAGGTCAGCGGTACGGCTTGCTATCATATGGACGGACGCAACATTGTGCATAGCACATTGCTCTACGATACCAACATGGAGCATATGCTGCATTCCATCACGCCCAGTCAGGAGAAACTACAGTCGAAGGGCATTCAGAGCGTTCGTCAGCGCATCACCTTGCTGAAAGACCATGTGTCTCTGTCGCTTGAAGAGGTAAAAGCGCTTATCCGTCAAACACTATGTAGCGATGAAAGGATGCTTACAGCCAGTGAGGTAGCTGATATTGGACAATTAGAACAAGAATATCTGCGAAAAGATTTTATCAATAAACTGTAAATTTGTTAAACTTAAAATGGAAAACAAGAAAACTTGTCTCTATGACAAACATGTTGCTCTGGGCGCACTGATTTCTCCCTTTGGAGGTTTTGAAATGCCTATCCAGTACACCAACATTGTGGATGAACATCAGGCCGTACGTCAGGCTTGTGGTGTCTTTGATGTCAGTCACATGGGTGAGGTGCTCATCAGTGGCCCCGATGCAGAACGCTATGTGAACCATATCTTCACGAATGATGTGCGTGAGATGCCTGTAGGAAAGATTCTCTATGGCATGATGTGTTACGGAAACGGTGGTGTTGTTGACGACCTTTTGGTTTATAAGATGGACACCGACAGTTTCTTCCTTGTTATCAATGCGTCTAATATCGACAAGGACTGGGTGTGGATTCAGGAACAAGCCAAGGGCTATGCTGTTACACTGAACCACCAGAGCGACTATTATGGCGAATTGGCTATTCAGGGTCCTCAGGCTGAGACCGTCATGGAAGAGGTGCTGGGTATTCCCTGTAAGGAGTTGACATTCTATACCTTTAAGAAAATTGGTAAGGTTATCGTTTCCCGTACAGGTTATACGGGCGAGGATGGCTTTGAGGTTTATGCTGATGCCACCTATATTAATGAGTGCTGGGACAAGTTGATGGTCTCTGGTCGTTGCAAGCCCTGTGGACTGGGTTGCCGTGATACCCTGCGCTTTGAAGTGGGCTTGCCTCTTTATGGCGACGAACTCTCTCAGGACATCACACCCATCATGGCAGGTCTGGGCATCTTTGTCAAATTAGACAAGGAGGAGTTTATTGGCAAGGACGCACTGGCTAAGCAGAAAGCCGAAGGCGCTCCCAAGAAGCTGGTAGGCATTGAATTGGCAGACAAGGCAATACCCCGTCATGGCTATGCGGTGCTGAAAGACGGACAACCTATTGGCGAGGTAACGACAGGTTATCACACCATCTCTACAGACAAGAGCGTTTGCATGGCACTGATTGATGCTGCCCATGCAGCCTTAGGCACAGAGGTGGAAATCCAGATTCGCAAGAAGACCTTCCCAGGTGTTGTTTGCAAGAAGAAATTCTACGATAAACATTATAAGAAATAACTAAAAAAATAAGAACTATGGCAAAAGTTTTAGAAGGACTCTATTACGCAGAGTCACACGAGTATGTGAAAGTTGAAGGTAACATCGGTTATGTGGGTATCACCGACTATGCTCAGCATGCACTGGGTAATGTGGTTTATGTGGATATGCCCGATGTGGACGATGAGGTAAGTGCTGGCGAGGAGTTTGGTGCTGTAGAGAGCGTAAAGGCTGCCAGCGACCTGATTTCACCCGTTACTGGTGTCGTTATCGAAGTCAACGAGGCTTTGGAAGACCAGCCCGAGCTGATTAACGCTGATGCCTACGAGAACTGGATCATCAAGGTGGAGCTGTCTGATAAGGGAGAGTTGGAGAATTTGATGGACGCTAAGGCTTATACCGAATTCTGCGAGAAATAATTATGCATTATGCATTTTGAATTATGAATTTTAAGTATTTTCCACATACTGACGATGACCTGAAGGCCATGTTGGAGAAGGTGGGTGTAAAGTCGCTCGACGAGCTCTTTGCGGAGATTCCTGAGAGCATCCGCTTCCGCGAGGAATACGGCATTCCCAAAAGTGCCAGTGAAATGGAGGTGCGTCAGTTTTTCCAGCTGTTAGGCTCGAATAATACGCAGTTGACCTGCTTTGCTGGTTTGGGTGTCTACGACCATTACACCCCTTCTGCCATTCCTAGTCTGTTGTCGCGCTCCGAGTTCCTGACTAGCTATACGCCCTATCAGGCTGAGATTTCGCAGGGTACCTTGCATTATATCTTCGAGTATCAGTCGATGATGGCTGAACTCACGGGCATGGACATTTCCAATGCCTCCATGTATGATGGTGCTACGGCTACTGCAGAGGCTATGATGATGGCTGTAGCTGCTGGTAAGAAACAGAACAAGGTGCTGGTTTCTGGAGCCATAAATCCCAAGACCTTTGAAGTGTTGCAGACCTATGCTCTGCATCAAGGCATTGAGTTGGTGGTTATTCCTGATCAAGATGGTGTGACCAAATTCTCAACTCTCAACTTTCATCTTTCAACTTTAGAAGGTGTGGCTGGTGTCATTGTTCAGCAACCGAATGTCTATGGTATTGTAGAGGACTACACGGGTTTTGCTGAGGTATGCCATGAGCATAAGGCGCTGTTTATTATGGATAGTGTTGCTGCCGACTTGGCTGTGCTGAAGACTCCAGGCGAGTGGGGTGCCGACATTGCTGTGGGCGACGGTCAGTCACTGGGCATTCCCATGTCTTATGGTGGTCCCTATGTAGGCTATATGTGCTGTACGGAGAAGTTGATTCGCAAGATGCCAGGACGCATTGTGGGCAAGACCGTTGACAATCGTGGTCAGCGTGCCTTCGTGCTCACCCTGCAAGCTCGCGAACAGCATATCCGTCGCCAGAAAGCTACGTCGAACATCTGTTCCAATCAGTCGCTGATGGCTTTACATGCCACCATCTATATGGCACTCATGGGTAGTGAAGGACTGCGTGAGGCTGCAGAACTGAGTTATGGTGGAGCCCATTATCTGTGTGACGAATTGGTGAAGACAGGTCGTTTCCAGTTGGCATACGACCAGCCTTTCTTCAATGAGTTCTATGTGAAGTACGATGGCGACGCCCAGACGTTATACCAGCGTTTCATCGAGGCTGGCATTCTGGGTGGTGTTTGTTTCGAGGAAGGTTTCCTCTTTGCTGTCACTGAGAAGCGTACGAAGGAAGAAATTGATAACCTTGTAAAGATTGCAGCCTTATGAATAATCGACTATACGGAAACTTGATTTTCGAACTCTCCAAGGAGGGTCGTAGGGGCTACAGTCTGCCTCAGAATAAGTATGAACATCAGTTGAGCGAACTGCCTGCAACACGTTGTCGTCAGGAGAAAGCCCAGCTTCCTGAGTGCGACGAGATGACCGTGGTGCGCCACTATACCAATCTCTCGCTAAACAACTTCGGTGTAGACAATGGGTTCTATCCCCTGGGCTCTTGCACCATGAAGTATAATCCTAAGATTAATGAGGAGATGGCTGCTTTGCCAGCCTTCCAGAACCTGCACCCCATGCAGCCTGATCATACCGTTGCGGGTGCTCGCGCAGCTATTGAATGCTTAGAGTACTATTTGTGTCATTTGACGGGTCTTGCTCATTTTACCTTCAAGCCTTATGCTGGTGCTCATGGCGAGCTGACGGGTTTGATGGTTATTGACAACTATCATCGTTCTCGTGGTGATGAGAAACGCAGAAAGGTGATTGTACCTGATTCTGCTCATGGCACCAATCCTGCCTCTGCTGCTGTTTGTGGCTTGGAAATCGTTGAGGTGAAATCAACAGCAAATGGTCTCGTTGATCTAGAAGATCTAGACCGTCTAGTAAGTCTTGAGGGCCCCAACATCGCCGCTATGATGATGACCAATCCCAATACCCTGGGACTCTTTGAGTGCCAGATTCCTGAGATTGCCAAACTCATTCACGATTGTGGTGGACTGATGTATTACGATGGTGCCAACCTGAACCCCATGTTGGGCGTTTGTCGTCCTGGCGATATGGGATTCGACGTGATGCACATCAACCTGCACAAGACTTTCTCGACACCTCATGGTGGTGGAGGTCCTGGCAGTGGTCCTGTTGGTGTTCGCGAGGGTTTGCAGGAGTTCTTCCCTGTTGTTTCGCCTTATCATGGCAACTTTGCTGTGATGATGCGTGCCTTGGCTTATATCGCCACACTGGGTCGCGACCACGTGAAAGAGGTGGGACCGTTGGCTACGCTGAATGCCAACTACATCAAGGAGTCGCTGAAAGATGTCTATGAACTGCCTATCGACGGACTTTGTTGTCATGAGTTCGTGTTCGACGGACTGAAGGATAAGTCGACGGGTGTCACCACGATGGATGTGGCTAAGCGTCTTTTGGACTATGGCTATCATGCACCTACCATCTATTTCCCCTTGCTGTTCCATGAGTCTCTGATGATTGAACCTACGGAGAATGAGTCGCGCGACACCATTGATGGCTTCATTGCCGTGATGCGCAAGATAGCTGAGGAGGCAAAGAACGATCCCGATTTGGTGAAGTCGGCGCCCCACAACACGCCTATCGGACGTGTGGACGATGTGCTGGCTGCTAAACACCCAGTGACTACGTATCGCCAGCTGCTTGCAGACAAATCATAATTTCTAATTTTTAATTTTTAATTTTTAATTTTTAATTATGATTACTGCTGACCTTATTATTCTCGGTGCTGGCCCTGGTGGTTATCGTGCTGCGGAGTATGCTGCCCACGAGGGTTTGCAAGTGGTCATTGTAGAACAGGACGAGGTAGGAGGCACCTGCTTGAATCGTGGGTGCATTCCTACCAAGACCTATGTTCACAGTGCTTCCTTTGCTGAGGCTGTCGAGCGCCAACAGCAAGTGGTGGCTCAGTTGCGGAGTGGGGTAGAGGCTATCCTTTCTCAGCCTAACATCACCCTGCTTCGTGGTCATGCTGAATTTGTGGATGCTAACACCGTTCGTGTGGGTGAAGTAAAAATAACTGCCCCAAACATCATCATTGCTACGGGTAGTAGTGCCAAGATGCCTCCCATCGACGACATCAACGATCCTCGCGTGATGACCAGCACAGAACTCCTCCAGCTGACAGAACAACCCAAGCGTCTTTGCATCATTGGTGCTGGTGTTATCGGTATGGAGTTCGCCTCTGTATTCAATCGCTTTGGCACAGAGGTAACGGTCATAGAGTTCCTGAAGGAGTGTTTGCCTATGGTGGACAGCGATGTGGCCAAACGCCTGCGTAAGCTGTTGGAGAAGCGGGGCATCACGTTTAAGACGAAGACTGCTGTTCAGCACATGGCCGACCTGGATGCTGATGCTATTTTGGTGGCTACGGGTCGTAAGGCTAATACTGAGGGCCTGAACCTCGAGGCTGCTGGCATCACCTTGGCACCTAATGGCACCATCCCCGTTGACGATAACTACCAAATAGTAAATTGTAAATCGTCCAATGGTAAATGCTATGCCATTGGTGATGTGAATGGTCGTCAGATGTTGGCGCATGCTGCTGAGATGCAAGCCTTGCGAGTTGTCAACCATATTGTTGGCAAGAAGGATGGCATTCGTTTCGACATCATGCCTGCCGCTATCTTCACGGAGCCCGAGGCTGCTTGCGTAGGTCTCGGCGAAGACCAACTGAAGGAACAAGGCATAGATTATGTTTGCAAGAAGTCGTTCTGGCGAGCCAATGGTAAGGCGTTGGCTATGAACGAGACGGAAGGACTGCTGAAGCTTTTTACTGATGCTGAAGGTCGCATCCTTGGCTGTCATGCTTTTGGCGCCCATGCTGCCGACATCATCCAAGAGGTAAGCGTACTGATGTGCCGTGACACCACACTCGCCCAATTGCGCGACATGGTGCATATCCATCCCACTTTGAGTGAGGTACTAAAAACAGCAGCTGAGGGTTGATTCCTCAGCTGCTTCTTTTTTATTCTCCGTAAATCTCTGTCAGTTTCTTTACAAGGTCGTAACCTCGCAGGTCCATGGCAATGATTTTGCCTTGCGGGTCAACCAGCACACTGCTCGGGATGGAGGAAATGCCGTAAACCTCGCTGGCTGCACACTTCCAACCTTTCAGGTCGCTCATCTGGGGCCACGCCATGCCCATCTGCTGAACGGCATTCACCCATGCCTCTTTCTTCTGGTCGAAGGAAACACCAACCACCTCGAAACCTTTGGGATGGAACTTCTCGTAGCAGGCAATCACGTTGGGCATCTCCTTGCGACAGGGTCCGCACCACGAAGCCCAGAAGTCTACCAGCACATACTGGCCTTTGCCTACCCATTGGCTCAGGTTCACGTCCTTGTCGCTCAGGTCTTTCATCGTCAGCTCGCTGAACATCTTGCCTGGAGCGCGCTTTTCAAAACCAGCCAACAGCTTCTTGGCTTTATCCAATTCAGGATTGTTGTAGTAAGCGGCCTTGGGGTCGAGCACCTCTTTCAGTCCTTCGTAACCCAACTCATACATTGCCCCTTTAATATAAGGTACGGGAATCTGGTTTTTCTTGTTTTCACGAGCTATGCGACGAATCAACTGCACCTGCAAGTTGCTGATGGAGTCGAGCATCTGCGAAAATGCCGTAATCTTAGCACGTGTGGTGGGCAATTCGCTCTTGGGGTCTTGCTCCATCAGTGCCTTATACTGTTTCACAATGGCTTCGCCCTGTGCGTCCAGCGCATCCATTTCTGCCTTGTACACCTCTTCCTGTGCCATCACTGCCAGCGACGTCATTACCAGCAGTGCTAATGTCATAATCTTCTTCATATCCCAAAAGGCTCCATTCTAATAATAATGTGACCCCGTTGGGATTCAAACCCAAGACCTTCAGAACCGGAATCTGACGCTCTATTCAGCTAAGCTACGGGGCCTGCAAATATGTATCTTTGCAAAATTGTTTGCAAAGATACACATAAAAAAGTGAAAAGTGAAAAGTGAAGAGTGGAAAAGTTCTAGAATTATAATCTTTTAAGTGTTGTGGGTGGCTGCAAAATGTTGGTGGAAATCAAGAATCACTGACATTTTGCAAAAATAATTGTGGAATTTGCTTGCAATTTAATATAAAAGTAGTACCTTTGCACGCACAAATCGTAAAAAGAAAAAAGTAAATAGTAAATCGTCAAATAGTAAATTGATAAGATGAGTCAACTGATACAACCCATAGACTACAAGTCCCTGCTCGACACGAAACAGACGGAGCAGGGCATTAAACTGATTAAGGAATTCTTCCAGCAGAACCTCTCAACGGAACTGCGCCTGCGTCGTGTGACAGCTCCCTTGTTTGTATTGCAGGGCTTGGGTATCAACGACGACCTGAACGGTGTGGAGCGTGCAGTGACGTTCCCCATTAAGGATTTGGGCGATGCAAGGGCTGAGGTGGTTCACTCGCTGGCTAAGTGGAAGCGCTTGTCGCTGGCTGAATACAAGATAGAGTCTGGCTATGGTATCTATACGGATATGAACGCTATTCGTGCTGACGAGGAACTGGACAACCTGCACTCGCTGTATGTAGACCAGTGGGATTGGGAAGCTGTAATTACGAAAGAACAGCGCACAGTGGCTTTCCTAAAGAATGTGGTGGAACGTATCTATGCAGCTATTCGCAGAACGGAGTATCTGACCTGCGAGACTTATCCGCAGATTAAGCCTTTCCTGCCTGAGAAGATTCACTTTGTACATGCCGAGGAATTGTTGAAGATGTATCCTGATAAGACACCAAAGGAGCGTGAGGATGCTATCTGCGAGAAATATGGTGCCGTATTTATAATAGGTATTGGTGGAAAACTGTCGAATGGCGAGAAGCACGACGGACGTGCCCCAGACTATGACGACTGGTCCACGATGGGCGAGAATGGACTGATGGGACTGAATGGTGATATACTGATTTGGTATCCTGTGCTGGGTCGCTCATTCGAATTGTCGTCCATGGGTATTCGTGTGGATAAGGAGTCACTGCTTCGCCAATTGAAGATAGAAAACAAGGAGGAGCGTGAGAAATTGTATTTCCACCAGAAACTGCTGAACGATGAGTTGCCACTGAGCATAGGTGGTGGTATCGGTCAAAGTCGTCTGTGTATGGTGCTGTTGCACAAAGGACACATTGGCGAGATACAAGCCAGTATATGGCCTGACGACATGCGTCAGGAGTGCAAGAAACTTGGAATGCAACTCATTTAGTGAACAGTGAATAGTGAATAGTTAAGCTAGTTCAAGATCTAAGAGTTCCCTCAATTTCCCGATTGAGGGATTTTCTTTTTCCATCAGTTCATATTGCTCGCGACGAGTGAGAATAGGCACTTGCTCATGATGCTCAGCCACATGAACTGCGAAGGTGATGGACTTGTTGTGAAGATAGGTCTTCAGGGTGCTGAGGATACTACCCTTGATTTCCTCAATCTGGTCCATAGCCAACTGGTTCTCTACCACCAACTCAACATGGGGGAACTCAGTGATTTCGGGCGTCATGTTCTTCATACGGGTAGCCACACCACTAAGACGCTGGGGCATGCGATTGCACATAGACATCCACTGCAGTTCCAGGTCTTGCTGGCTGAACACTTCTTCATCGTTATGACGTGTCACGTTAGGATCGTTGGCAGCCAGTGTTCCTGGAATGATATGCATCTTGCTCTTAGAATTGTTCTTGTCGTTCAGATTCTTCCAAGAGAAACCTATCTTCGACTTCAACTGAGGGCGAGAGGCAGAGCTGTAAGTAGTTGTGGGGGTGCTACTAGATTGACCAGACTCACTAGATTGACTAGATGGTCTAGACTCTCTAGACAGTCTAGATTCACTAGAAGTGGATACAACAGGCTTAGCCGCAGCCACCTGCGGAGCTGCTTGCTTGGGCTGAGCCTGCTGTATCAATTGCTTAAACAGGGATTTCAGTCTTCTGGGCTTACGCCCACTGCCAGCCCCCTCGTCGGGCTGTGTAATCTGAGCGATTTC
>Ga0310695_10008071_pt1 | contig 16477 bp, 10 predicted proteins | sample RumenRJG_04DNA_FD_203882 | JGI IMG/M metagenome (GOLD analysis project Ga0310695, IMG submission 203882) | Bovine rumen microbial communities from Lethbridge, Alberta, Canada - RJG_04 (v2) (version 2) | ecosystem: Host-associated > Mammals > Digestive system > Stomach > Rumen | place: Canada...
TTGTTGTATCCGCACTTGAAGCAGATCTCTCCAACGCTCTCGTTGGTGTCGATGAGCATGCGTGTGGCGTTGCCCATGCGTATATCGATGATGTAATCGCTCAGCGTGCGTCCCGTGTGCTGCTTGAAGAAACGGCTGAAAGAACTCTTGCTCATGTTGGCAATCCCGGAGAGATCTTCAAGCATGAGGTCGTTCATATAGTTCTCAGCGATGTAGTTTTTCACCTTGAGAATGCGTCGGCTGTCGTCCTCGATGTTCACTTTGGCATAGCTTGTCGTGGCCAGCGTCCTCATACCTTCACTGGTTGCGAGTGTGTTGAGAATCTCCAGGAACTGTATCGTAGCCATGAACTTGTCGCCCTGGTGCCCGAGATTCTCCAACTTCTCGTAGATCTTGATGATCGTGCTGATGGGGAAGGCGATGCCTTTCTGCGCCTCTGTGAGCATCTTTCGGATGTTGTCGAAGGGTGTCTTGGACAGCAGACCATCGTTGAGATTGCCGAGATCGAACTGCACGGTAATCTCCCGGATGTCATCGCTATGGCAGTCGCCTTGCTCCCAAACGTGCTCAAGCTCGTTGCTGCTGATGAGCACGAGGTCATAGTCGCCTATGACCTCACTGCTGTCGCCCACGATTCGCCTGACACCTCTGGCGTTCTCAATGAAGTTCAGTTCACAGACCTCATGGCTGTGGATGGGATAGGTGAACTCTTTCTTGTGTCGCTCCACGATATAGAGGATGTCCTTGTCCATCAGTGGAGTGATCTCATGCAAAACGTGACTGTTCATAGTTGTAGGGCTTTAAACTTGTCGTTCAATGATTTCCAAACACATGCGGCTGTTGTGGTAAGGGCATTTCCAGAAGCCAGCCTTGTCGTCGTCGAGGTTGATCTGACCGTCGTCGCTGATTGCCCAGTGCCATTCGCCGTTGACGTGATCCACGAGATGCTTGTCGATATAAGCCCAGCAGTCCTTAGCCACCGTCAGCGCGTCTTTGTCGTTGAAGTACTGATAGAGGTTGACATGTCCGATGACATTCTCGCAGAGCACCCACCACTGGCGCTGACGGTCGGTCTTGCCGGTGTCCTTCCAATGCTCATAGATCATCGATCCGTCGGGTTGCAGACCCTCATCAGCGGCTTTGGCGAGGTCCACGACAATGGGACCGAGCTTAGCTTTCACGTCGTCCTCACCGAGCACGAGGGCTGTTTCCCACAGCAGCCAGGTAGCCTCAATGTCGTGACCATAGCTCTCGACGTTGCGGCGTCCGTGCCACTCGTTGTCGAAGAAAAGGTCGAGATGATGGGTCTCCTTATTATATAGCTTGTCGGTGAAGACGTCGAGTAACCGATGAATGCTCTCGCGCAACTCCTTGGAAGGCCATACACGGTAGAGGTTGGTATAAGGTTCGATGACATGCAGATGGGTGTTCATCGTCTTGGCACCGTTCTCGTCCTTGTCGGAGAGACGCATGTCGGCGATAGGATTCCACTCGCGTGTCAGTGCCTCTACGTATCCGCCGTTGACGGCATCGTAGGCATGAGCCTCAATGTCGTGGTAGAGTTTGATGACAGCGTCGAGCGCTTGCTTGTCGCCCGTGGCGCGCGCATACTCGCTGAGGCCATAGATGACGAAGCCGATGGCATAGGTTTGCTTCTTGGTGTCGAGAGGCTTACCCTCACAGTCAAGGCTCCAGTAGACGCCACCGTACTCTTTATCGACGAAATGGTCGAGAATATAGTCCTTGGCACGTGTGGCGGCGTCGAGATATTCCTGCTTTTTCAGCACGCGGTAGGCGGCGGAGAAGGCCCACAGGATACGTCCGTTGAGGATGGCTCCCTTCTCTGCTTCGGGGTGCACCTGGTCGTGACCGTCGACACGGCCGTAGTATCCGCCATACTCATTGTCGGTGACTTTATCGATCCAGTACCGGAGGATGTTGTCCTCAAGGCACTGTTTCATTTCTTTCTTGAGTGTTTCCATAGTTGTTATTTCTTAATGGGATAGAGATAGGACAGCAGCATCATGATCAATGCAAAGGCTGCTGGGAACAGAGAGAACAGGGCCCAGACCATCGTCAGCACGGAGTCGGTGATCGACTGCGGGTCGATGGTGGGGTTGCCAAACTGGTCAGTGATCATGTGCGCGCCGGCCAAACCAAGGAACATAGCGATCAGCGAACCAGAGATAGCTGTGCCAAACTTCTGTGCCATCGTGCCGGAGGAGAAGATAAGACCTGTGGAGGAGGTACCGTTCTTCTTCGTTGCGTATTCGGCCACGTCGGCATACATTGACCACAGCAGTGGGGAGTAGATGCCTACACCGGCCGAAGTGAGGATGGTCACGCCGATCATCACCCAGATATAGGCTGGCTTCATCGGGATGAAGAAGAAAAGAATGGAGGTCACAAAACAGATGAAAGCTGAGAAAATAAACGTTTTGCGCTTCGAGCCCAGCCATTTGGTGCAGACCGGCGACAGACCGCCGAAGATCATGCAGGTCACCTCGCCGAAGGCCATAAACACCGTGTAGTTGATGATCAGGCTGCCCACGGTGATGTCACCGCCCATGCAGTAGGAGAACATATATCCGGCCACGGCATAGCGGAAACCATTGAAGAAGTTGGTGCAGACAGCCGTCAGCGTCATGAAGATCCAAGGTTTGTTTTTCACCAAGTCCACGAATTGCTTGCCCGAGAACTTCTCGGCACGCACTGGTTTCAGCCGTTCCTTGGTGAGCAGACCGCAGGCCAGTGTGCCCGCAGCGGCGAGGGCACCGAAGAAACAACCCAGCACGGCATACTGATGCTGGTCAGTGCCGCCGACAAACTTCTGAAGATAAGGGAAAGAGAGCAGGGTGATGAAGCCCATGGCATAGGCTCCCACCATGCGGAAAGCAGAGAACTGGTTCTTCTCGTTGTCGTCGTCGGTCATCACACCAAGCAAGGAGCCGAACGGCACATTGACGAGCGAATAGACCAGCATCATCAGTATATAGAAGAAGTAAGCATAGACTCGTTTGCCCACAGGACCGAGATCTGGTGTATAGAGTAGCAGGGCGAAGATGACGCCCAAGGGGATGGCACCGAAGATGACCCAAGGGCGGTAGGTGCCCCAGCGGCTCTGCGTGCGGTCGGCAATGACGCCGATGACAGGGTCGATGAAGACATCGATGAGACGCGCCACCAGCATCAGCACGGCAGCATCGTAGAATGTCAGACCGAAGACGTTGGTGAAGAATAGTGGAAAGGCTATGGACATGATCTTCCAAGTGATGCCGCCTGCAGCGGCATCACCGAGTGCATAGCCTATTTTCTCTGATAGTTTGATTTTTGCCATTGGTAAGGATTCATTGACGAAGCCTTTGTCAGGGTTTTAGAGCTCTGACAAAGGCTTGTGTCGCTTATTGTTTATTTCAGGTTTTCTTTGTTTTTTGCGATGAGCTTCTTGATGGTTTCCACGCTCTTGCCGGTGGCGAAGCCATCAGCGGGCGTGTGCATGCAGTAGTCCACGAGCTTGTCGATAGTCGAGGTGGCTACGTGCATACGGGTGTCGGAAGAGGCGTAGTAGATAAACACCTTGCCGTCTTCGTCAGCAATCCAGCCGTTGGAGAACACCACGTTCATCACGTCGCCGATATACTCCTCGCCCTGAGGAACGAGGAAATAGCCGCCCGGTTGGGCAATGACGCGTGTGGGATCGTCGAGAGCTGTCATATACATATAGAGTACATAGCGCAGACCGCTGGCACAGCCGCGTACGCCGTGGGCGAGATGGAGCCAACCTTGAGGAGTCTTGATGGGGTGAGGACCCTCACCGTTCTTCACTTCCATGATGGTGTGATAGTGGCGCAGGTTGATGATCTTCTCTTCCTTCACCTCAGCGTGCTCGATGTCGTCGACAAGTGCCCATCCGATGCCACCGCCGGAACCAGCGTCGATGAAGCCGTCCTGAGGACGTGTGTAGAAGGCGTACTTTCCGTCGACAAACTCAGGGTGCAGCACGACGTTGCGTTGCTGGCTCTTGGATTTCAAGTCCGGCAGGCGTTCCCAGTTGATGAGGTCCTTCGTGCGGGCAATGCCGGCAGTGGCTGTTGCGGCACTTAGGTCACCGGGCTGACTGTCGTCGTGCCGCTCCGCGCAGAACACGCCGTAGATCCATCCGTCCTCGTGAGCGGTGAGACGCATGTCATAGACATTGGTGGCGGGGATCACATCCTCGGGCATAGTGATGGGCTCAGGCCAGAAACGGAAGTTGTCTACGCCGTTGGGGCTTTCGGCAACAGCGAAGAAGCTCTTGCGGTCGGCACCCTCCACACGCACGACAAGCAGGTATTTGCCATGCCACTTGATGGCACCGCTGTTGAGCGTGGCGTTCATCATGATACGCTGCATCAGGTAGGGATTATCCTTCTCATTGAAGTCGTAGCGCCACTCCAGCGGCGTGTGCTCGGCAGTGAGAACAGGATATTTATAACGTGTGTAGATGCCGTTGCCCCATTCCAGCGGCTCGTTCTGACGGGTAATCAATTCTTCATGGTGTGCGCGCAACTTGGCGACACGGTCTTTGAAATCAGTCATTTGTGAATGGTTTTTATCAGGTGATATTATGTTTTGCTTTATTTCTATCCTTGCCAAAGGCTGTCCATGAGGGATCTTCCTGTGTGATGAGACTGGCAAGGCAGTGTATGCTATTTGATCTTGGCGATGTCCTTGACGGTCAGCACGCGGGGATCTTCGACCCAGGTCTTGAAGTCGTCGGCATCAGGATGCCCGGCGTATGGCACATAGAGTTCTTTGGCATTGTCCCAGGCATTGCGCCAGAAGAGCACGTAGCAGATGGGATAAGGCTTGATGGCTGGCCAGAGCACTGTAGTGAACCAGTTTTTGATTGGCAGCTTCTGTGATCCAGTCTCTGTCAGGGCGATGAGTTTTTGGTGTTTCTTGCCCATTTCGGTCAACCGACTGAGCTCGCGCTCAATAGTCTTTGTGTAGTTTTCGGCACTGCCTTCAAAGTCGTAGAGGTCCACGCCAAGCAGATCTACGTATTTATCTCCCGGATAATAGATCTCCAGACTTGCGTCGCCTGTGTTTGGAGAGAAGCCCCACACGAGGTTGTTAAGGCCTTGGCGCTTCATAAACTGATAGGTATAGACATAGAGTTGCTTGTATTGCTCGGTGGTGCAACTGTTTTTCCCCCACCAGAACCATCCGCCGCCCATCTCGTGCCAAGGGCGGAAGATGACAGGTATCGGCTGTCCTTTGTCATCGCGCAGGGAAGCCAGGAAGCGGGCCACACGCTTCATGCGCTGGGCAAACTCCTTGCATAGTTTGCCACCGGGCAGGATTTCTCCGACCGGCCTGCCTTCGGTATTCCAAGCGTTCTTGCCGGTGACCGGGTTATTGGGGTGCCAGCTGATCTCCACGATGCCGCCGCGGCGGTTCTGTGCTTTGATTTCCTGGCGCATACGGTCGAAAGGTACACCGTCGAGATTTTTTGCTTTTCCCAATTCCAAGTCACCGAGTTCAAACCCCATCACGGCGGGATAGTCCCCGCAGACTTCTTTTATGTCGCTGCGTCCCTTCTCTAAATTCCAGTTATGTCCATAGATAGGATCGTCTTGATGGCCTGTCATCACACCGCTCTTTTGCAACTTTGCCATGCGCCGGATGAGTTGTGTGGCGGGCGAGGCGGCGCAGTTGAGGCCGAGGAGCAGCAATAATGCCGTAATGATCGATGTCTTCATGGTGATATGGTTTTATGTTTTTAAAGTGATGCTTATGTTATTTGATGTCCATCATCTTCAGCAACCATGCCTCCCATTCGTCCCACTGCTCCTGAAACCAATAGTGGCCTGTGAGTTGATAGACGCTGAGATGCTTGGGTGCCTTGACGATGTTGTAGGTGCCGTAGGACGATGTCGGTGGTACCACCTCGTCGTTGTATCCGAAAGAGAACCAGCAGGGACAGGTCACCCGACGGGCGAAGTTGACGCCGTCGTAGTAGCGCGCACCTTTGATGCGGGCCTCGCTGGGGTTCTTGACCTGATAGAAGTAATGTGGCCATCCGCCGGCGACGCCCTTCAACTCGCTCTCGTAGTCGCACATGGCGTCGTGGACAGCGCCCATGAAACTCACGCGTTTGTCGAGAGCGGCCACGGCGAGCGAGAGGAAACCGCCCTGACTTGAGCCCGTCACGCCGAGGTGCTGGCCGTCCCACTGCGGCAGTGAGGCGATGTAATCGACGCAGCGCACGGCACCGACAACGACACGCTTGTAGTAGTTCTTGTCCGGGTTGTCGAGATTCGTGTCCCAATAGTTGTCGAGTCCGCCACGGAAGATCTCGTCATAGACATGCTGCGGGAGAGTCACAGGCATGCCGTGGATGCCGATCTCCAGCGTGATGGCACCGCGTGAGGCAGTGTAGACGTCACCGCTGTATGAGCGCACGCCAGCACCGGGCACGCGGAGCAAAGCAGGATATTTCCCCGGTTTCACCGGTACACATAGGATACCGAAGATGTGTCCGCCAGGTCGGTCATTGACAAAGCTCACCTCGTAGACATTCACGTCTTTGGTCGAGCGGTCGGGCAGGGGCGTGAGATGCGGGTCGAGATCGTATTGACGGGCCTGATTCAAAGCCTTGCTCCAAAAATCGCCGAAGTCATCGGGACATTGTGTGGCGGGCGCGATCTTCTCGGGATCGAAGGCTGCTGTGCACAGTCCTTCGTAGTCCTTGCCACCGACGTGTGCCGTGACCTTGAGGCGATAGAAGCCGGGCTTGGTCAGCTTGCCGCTGAGGCGGACCGTACCGTCTTTGAGTGTGACACCTTTTTTATATATAGAGGGATACATCACCGGACCGGCCTCGTAGTCGATCTGTGCGTCAGGCAGTGGCGTGCCCGACTTGAGTACAGAGACAGAGAATTGCGCAGTCTGGCCCACGTGATAGTTCCAGTTGTTGTGGTCGGGCTGTACGGTCACAGAGATGTTGTTGCCTCTGATCTGCGCGCCTATTGTCATGCTGATCAGCAGGATCATCAGGAAGAGAAGGGAAAGTCGCTTCATTGTTTTGATGTTGTCTTTATGTTATTAGGTTGACGGAAGTCTGAGCACGAAAGTGTCAGTCTCCGTCATATTCATTTAATGGTTTTAATCTTATGATTGAAATCTGCTGCAAAGATAAGAGTTTCATTCCAAACTGAATAATACAATTTTGACATAAACACGTACTTTCGTATTTATTTTATCTAAGTGGCAAAAATATGTCAGAAATCAAAGGTTTTGTTTAGGAACAATAGTATCTAAAATGGTATAAGTAACATTCTTTTTATAAGATAGTATTGTATTTGGTAAATATAGTATTACATGGTTTTTAATATATTCTATACCTTTGCAGTCGTAAAGAAGACATGTATAAGAAACAGACAAGATACAATAGGATTGATCATATATCACCAAGCCGTTTAGGCAAAATATGTATAGTAATAATATATAGGTAGTTTTTTGTAGGAAGGGAGGAGTCGTGAGATTGCTCTCTTTTTCTTAGGTTTTTACCAAATAGCTCTCGTGTGTCATGCACACGACATATTAGGTAGATAAAGTTCCACAGATAGAGTGATAGATTGTTTTCATGGATAGCCACGGACAGCGTTTGCTTGCCGTGGTTTTTTGTATATTATCAACAATATATATAAGGAGGAAGAGTTAATTAGGAATAAAAACAACTTAAATTAAACACAAATGACAACTAAACAACTCTTTGTTTCGCTTGCCGCCCTTGCGTTGACGCTCATGGGGCAGGCGAAGGTCAGATTGCCACACTTGGTTTCTGACGGCATGGTATTGCAGCAGCAAAGTGAGGCTCGCCTGTGGGGATGGGACCAGCCCGGCAAGACGGTGCGCGTCAGCGTGTCGTGGAGCAGTGATGTCTACTCGGTTCGAGTCGGTCGCGACGGAAAGTGGCTCCTCAAAGTCAAGACGCCCAAGGCCAGCTACACGCCGCTGTCGGTGACTTTCGACGATGGTGAGAAGACGACAATCAAGGGACTGCTCAGTGGTGAAGTATGGGTCTGTGCCGGACAGAGCAACATGGAGTTTCCCGTGCAGGGCTTTGGCAACTGTCCGCTGAAGGACTACAACGAGGTGGTGACCACGACTTCTGAGGTGCGTGGCGTCCATTTTGTGAAAATTCCAAGCGTGATGCGCACCGAGCCGCAAGACGATGCCGATTGCCAATGGAAGGCTGTGGATGTCAACACGGTGGGAGACTGCAGCGCAGTGGGCTATTTCTTCGCGCGCAAGGTCAACAGCGTGGCCAATGTGCCGGTGGGCTTGATACTTGCCAACAAAGGCGGATCGCGTGTGGAGAGCTGGCTTGATGCCGACAATCTGAAGAAATATACTAAGGAAGAACTCGACTCCAGCAAGATGGTGAAGAAGTTCCCCTATGACTATCTGCGCCCGCTGTTATGGGGCAACGGCACTTTCCACCCCATCCTCAACTACACCGTTAAGGGCATTCTCTACTATCAGGGTTGCTCCAATGTCGGTGCGCCGGGCAATGAATATTCCGACCGGCTGAAGCTCCTCGTGGAGCAGTGGCGCCGCGACTTCGGTGAGGGCGAGATCCCATTCTACTTCGTGCAGATTGCTCCTTATATATATGGTGACGGTGCCGACGGCATTTCCGGTGCTTTGCTGCGCGAACAGCAGGAGCGTGCGGCCAGCATCATTCCCAACAGCGCCCTGGTCTGCACCAATGATCTCGTCTATCCTTGGGAGAGAAACCAGATCCATCCCTGCCAGAAACAGCCTGTCGGCGAGCGCCTCGCCTTCCTTGCGCTCAACCGCAACTACGGTTTTAAGAGCATCAAATGCGAGAGCCCGGTGTATAAGAGCATGTTTGTCGAGGGTGACACCTGCTATGTGAGCCTTGACAAAACCTATGGCGGCATCTCTCGCTACGACGATATTGAGGGCTTTGAAGTGGCCGGAGCCGACAAGGTCTTCCATCGCGCTGTGGCAGGTCACTTCTGGGTGCCGGGCCAGGATCGCCGCAATGAGACGATCTTCGTCACGTCGCCTGAGGTGAAGCAGCCTAAGTACGTACGCTACTGCTTCCGCAATTTCGAATTGGGCAACCTGAAAAACTGTGCCAACCTGCCGCTGATGCCCTTCCGGACAGACAAAGATGAATAGCAGAAGCCAATTGTTGCATATATAAAAAGCGAGCGCCCTTGGAGTATTCCTTATGACAGGATACTCCAAGGGCGCTGTCCGTTGAGCCCCCCAAAAGTTCAGTAAGCCTTCTTGTCATGGACAAAGAAAGTTCGGAAAGTCATGGCTATGATCCTCAGATCCAGTCCTATGTTCCAATGCTCCATATACCAGATGTCGCGCTGAATGCGCTCTTCCATCTGCCAGAGCTCCTTGGTCTCGCCACGACATCCGGTGACCTGTGCCCATCCGGTGATGCCGGGCTTGCAGAAGTGCCGTACCATGTATTTGTCAATCAGCTTGCCGTACATCTCGGTATGTGCGAGCATGTGCGGACGGGGACCGACCAAACTCATGTTACCAATGAGCACATTGAAGAACTGTGGCAGTTCGTCAATGTTATATTTCCGAATGAAGTTGCCGAAGGGGAACTTGCGCGGGTCGTTCTCGGTGGCCTGCTTGCTGTCGGCGTCCTTGTTGACGTGCATCGAGCGGAACTTATAGCACCAGAATGTCTTGCCGTTGAGCCCGGTACGTTGCTGACAGAAGAACACCGGACCCGGGCTCTGAATCTTGATTATCATACCGACAACCAAGGTCAGCGGAATGACAAAGAGACAAGCTACGCTGCTAACAACGAGATCAAAGAGGCGCTTGATCAACTTATTGTAGGGCTGCATCAACGGGCTCCGATGGTTGGTGAAGAACAGATGTTCACCCATGTGCACAGGACGCAGGCTCACATTGGCTCCCACAAAAGTGCGTGGTACATAATAGAAATGCACGACATTCTTATCGCAGGATCGCATGATGCGATCAACCTCGTAGCCCTGTTCGTGTGGCAAGCTGCAAAACACTAAGTCGATCCCCGACTGATTCAACGGCGACTGATCGTTATGTTGCATCAACAGGTTCATTTGACCCAACGTGCCCAAATATTGAAATGTGTCAGGGCTGCCAGCTATAGGTGTATCACTATAATAGCCTAAAGAGCGATAACCCATTTCGGGATTCTCCGCCATTTCCTTGTGCAGCGCTAATAGAGCCGGGTCATCTCCTACAAAGAGGACTCTTTGCACATTACGTCCGTGACTACGCAAACGGTTCAGAAAAGCACGCTCACAAAGACGTGATCCCATTATAGCCATGTATGAGCCTGAGAAAAAGAATGCCGCAAACACAGTCGGAGTATTGTTGAAGATCATCTTCAGCAGTATGGCAAAGGACAAAGTGAAGGTAAGCGTCAGACGAAATACGTTAATGGACACGTCTACAAGACGCAGTAATCTCATGTGGACAATACTACGGAAAAAGAGCTCACCAATCAGCACAGACACATTCATCAAGACAACTACGACCCGGGTATATGCATGAAAATATACCGGAATGTCTTTTCCAAGCATCATAAAGGTCAAGTAAAAAACAAAGTTGACAATGACAAAGTCGCAACATGAGATGGCGGCCAATAGAGTTTTACTTCTGTCTACGTTGATATTATTCACGCTACGGATGGTTTTTATTCACTTCCCTCTGCCATAAGGCGGATGGGACAGGCTTAATACTGTTCGTCTTAACGTGGCAAATTTACGACTTTATTTTAGATTATACAAATATTAGCCACTAAAAAAGTGCATGTAGGTTTTTTTTATTACCTTTGCATTGCCAAAGGTGTATAAGAAGATATAATATGGTACTCAATTATATTTGGATTGGATTCTTTGTCGTTGCCTTCGTCTTCGGCGGCGTACAATTGCTGATGGGTGACACCACAATCTTTCAGAAAATGGTGGACTCCACGTTCGACACGTCTAAGACAGCCTTCGAGACCTCGCTGGGACTGACCGGCGTGCTGGCTCTGTGGCTGGGAATCATGAAGATAGGAGAGAAGGCTGGGGCCGTCAACGCGCTGGCGCGGCTGCTCAGTCCGGTGTTTACCAAGCTCTTTCCCGACATTCCCAAGAACCATCCCGTGATGGGCTCTATCTTTATGAACATCGCTGCCAACATGCTCGGACTCGACAATGCCGCCACGCCGACGGGCTTGAAAGCCATGGCCGGCATGCAGGAGCTGAACACCAGAAAGGACACGGCTACCAATCCGATGATCATGTTCCTGGTGCTCAATACGTCGGGACTGACCCTCATCCCCACGACGATTCTCGCTTTCCGCGCCAGTTATGGAGCCGCACAGCCCACCGATGTGTTCATCCCCATCCTTTTGGCGACGAGTGTGGCCACGCTGGCGGGTATCATCATCACGGCTATGTGGCAGCGCATCAACCTATTGCAACCGGTACTATTAGCCACTTTGAGCGGACTTATCGCCTTTGTCGCTTTGGTCATCTGGGGTTTCGGTCAGATGGACAAGGACACGATGGGCACCGTGACGGCCGTCGCTGGCAACCTGATACTGATGACGGTGATCGTGCTGTTTATCCTTGCGGGCGTGAGAAAGCGTATCAATGTCTACGACGCCTTTATTGAGGGAGCCAAAGAAGGCTTCCAGACTGCCGTGCGCATCATCCCCTATCTTGTTGCCATCCTGGTGGCTGTGGGCGTGTTCCGTGCTTCGGGCGCTATGGACATGCTCATCGATGGCATTGCCTGGGTGGTGAAGCAATGCGGGCTGAATACCGACTTCGTGGGTGCGTTGCCCACTGCGTTTATGAAGCCGCTCTCGGGCAGTGGTGCCCGCGGACTGATGTTGGAGGCGATGAAGAACTATGGTCCCGACTCCTTCGTGGGTCGTCTGAGCTGTATCTTTCAAGGTTCCACCGACACCACCTTCTATATCCTTGCCGTCTACTTCGGCTCCGTAAATATCAAGTACACACGTCACGCTGTGGCTTGCGGCCTGCTGGCTGACCTCGCAGGCGTCATTGCGGCAATCGCCATCGCGTATCTGTTCTTTTGAAAAATAGAGTTTCTAACGTTAAAAACGACATAAGCTCATCAATATAATTATGGCTAATTTAAAATCTCTTGCAAAAGACACGGCCATCTACGGCCTGAGCAGTATTGCAGCCCGCTTCATCGGCTATCTGCTGGTACCTATTGAGACGGCGAAGTTCAACGCTGCCGGAGGACAGTATGGCATCATCACCAACATCTATGCCTACATCGCCCTGCTCATCATCATCCTGACCTACGGCATGGAGACCACCTTCTTCCGGTTTATGAACCGCCCCGGCGAGGATCCGAGAAAGGTCTATCCCACCACGCTCCACACCGTAGGCTTCACCTCTCTGCTCTTCGTGGTGGTGCTGGCGCTGTTCATCCATCCCGTTGCCAGTGCCATCGGCTATCCCGATCATCCCGAATATCTGATGATCATGGGCGTGTGCGTAGCCATAGACGCCTTCACGGCGATACCCTTCGCCTATCTGCGTTATGCTCACAGACCCATCAAGTTCGCATTGCTGAAGATGGTAAGTATTGCCGTGAACATCGTGGGCGTGTCGCTCTATCTCATCGTGCTGCCCGCCATGCACGTCAATCTTTTCGGCATCTACGACGCCAACTTCGACTTGGAGGTGGTGTGGGTGTTCTGGATAGAGCTCTCCGGTTCCGTGCTCACGCTGCTTTTGTTGGGCAAGGAACTCAAGGCGATGGGCAATCCGTTCGACAAGGCTACCTGCAAGCGCATGCTTCGCTACACCTGGCCGCTGCTCGTCATGGGACTGGCCGGACAGCTCAACCAGTGTGCCTCGCAGATCATCTTCCCCTACGTTTTCGATGGCAACGCCCATGACGCGCGCGTTCAGCTCGGTATCTATGGCGCCTGCATCAAGATAGCCACCATCATGGTGATGATCACCCAGGCCTTCCGCTACGCCTACGAGCCGTTTGTCTTCGGGCAGTCCAAAGAGAAAAACAACAAGGAGACTTACGCCCGCGTGATGAAGTTCTACATCATCTTCACCCTTCTCGCCTTCCTCTGCGTGGTGGCCTACATGGACATCATCCGCTACATCATCGGCCGCAGCTACTGGGAGGGTCTGGAGATAGTGCCGATCGTGATGGCTGCCGAGATTATGTTCGGCGTGTTCTTCAACCTCAGCTTCTGGTATAAGCTCATCGACAAGACCATTTGGGGTGCCTGGTTCTCAGGTATCGGCGCGGTCGTATTGATCGCTTTCGACATCATCTTCATCCCGCGTTTCAGCTATTGGGCTTGTGCGTGGGCAGGCTTTGCGTCGTATGCGGTGAGCATGGTGCTGAGCTATTTCTTCGGTCAGAAATACTATCCGATCGCCTATCCGCTGAAGTCTATCTTCACCTACACACTGCTTGCCGTAGTGCTCTTTGTGGGCATGACGGCTTCCAACCGCTATCTGCCGATGCTGCCGGCCTTGCTTGTCAACACGCTGTTGCTGATTGCGGACGTAGCTTTCATCGTGAAGAAAGACTTGCCGCTGAGCTCGCTGCCCGTCATCGGGAAGAAGTTCCGGAAATAACGGACGCAAACTTCTATATATAATAAGGTGTGAGCGCGGAAGAATCGCACCGTCGTATATATACATAAGTAAAACATTTGTGTGATAAACTGACAAAAAAACGGGCACGAGAAGGCGTTCTTTGCCAGCAAGAGGACATTCGCCCGGGATTTTGGCGAATTCTGGCGATTTTCTTAAAACGTTATCATTCAGACTTTTACAAAATACTCTTATTTTGTCACATTATCAAAAAGGTGGTTTGAGCAAAAATTCTCTAGAGAATTTTTGCTCAAACCACCTTTCTGACCCGATAAAACTACCGAGATGACCACATGAAACAACCGTTTTCATCACAAGAAACCACTGAGATAACACTTCGACCTCAGTTTTTCAATGCTTCGACGGTGGTTTTCTGCCATTTTCACGCTTCCGCGCTTTCTGGAACGAAGCATTTTCCTGACACAGTTTTGTCAAGAATATATTCCACGATTTAGCACTCTTTCCAGACTTTACCGGGCGAGTTTCATGGCCTCAACGGGCTTGTTGGTGGTGATGAAGTCGACACCGGCTTTGATGAAGTCGTCGACATCGTCGAGATCATCAATGGTCCACACGTTCACCGTCAGCCCGAGGTCGTGGGCTTGCTTGATCCATTCGGGATGCACGGCGAAGGCGGGACCAGCATAGTCGATACCCGACATGCCCTTCTCCTTAATCTCTTTCGGCTCCACATCACTGCCGAGATAGCTCACGTGCCTGGCACCGGCAGCCACCAAACGCTCGCAGGCCTTCATGCTGAACGAGATATATTCCACCTGCTGCTCCATACCCTCGTCGGCCACCATCTTCACGACGGTGTCGACACAACGGTCTTCGTCGGCCTGCACTTTATGGGGTTTGATCTCCAGAATGAGCTGCGTGCCCTGACAATGCTGCTTGCCGGCCTCGAGATACTGTTTAAGAGTAGATATCGTCTCACCGTTTTTCAGCTTTTTGTCTTTGATGTCCTTATACTTAGCCGTCTCGATCGTCACCCCGCCGATCTCAGGATCATGATTCACAACGAGCTGATTGTCCTCCGTGATCCACACGTCGAACTCCGAGCCATACGCCCCGATGTGGTGAGTAGCCTCCAGGGCGGCGATAGAGTTTTGTGCGCTTCCGGCCAGTGTCCAATAGCCGCGATGGGCAATGATACGTGTTCCGGCCGAGGCCACGGCGGCCATCATGGCCGCCACAGCCACCAATACGAACTTTACTGTTTTGTTCATTTTCAGCAATATTATATTTTTGATTAGAATTCATATCGCAGTCCGAGTTGGAACTGATAAGGATTTCCGTTGCCTTTGGTCACGCCGGCATTGGTGTTGACACGATAGACGAACTCCTTGTTCTTGGCGTCGAAGCCTTTGACAGTGTAGAGATAGACATTGCCCAGGTTGCGTCCTACGCCCCAGTCCTTGTTGAGGAAGTTGGCCACATTGAAGAGGTCGAGCGAAAGGTCGAGTTTCTGTGTCTTATAGATCTTGATACTCTTGCCCAAGTGGAAGTCAAAGACACCATAGAAACCGTTGACACCACCGTTGCGCTCGGCCACCTTGCCAAAGCTGTCGCGGATATATCGCTTCACGCTTCCACGCACATTGGGATTGTCGAGAACAGCGTTGATACCATCCTTGAGATACTGCGGAGTGGAGCTGCTGTTGGGATCATAGACATAAGCCAAGTCGTTGGTAGAGACAAAGTCACCGTTGATGTTGCCGTTGACCACGAGCGAGTAGCGTGTGCCGCCGATGCCCGAGAAGCGCAGACCGGCATTGAAGCCCCAGAACGACGGTGAGGTGATATAGGCCACAACCTTATGGCGCCACTGATTGTTGCTGTAGTTCATCTTGCTCATGTCGCGCGGATCGTCGACAACCATCTTCACGAGCGTGGAAGTGTTGGCCACATCGCCATTGTAGCTGATGTTGTCCTTGGCATCATTCCACGTATAGCTCACGCTCAGCTCACCGTCGCGGAAGTAGCGCCAGTCTGCGTCGAGGACAAAAGCAAACTGGTTGACCTTGCCGTCGCTGTTGAGTTCGAGCACACGTCCCAGCTCCGTGGTCTTGCGGCCGTTCATCCAGTTCACGGCACCATTGGCGGTGTTGATGCTTTCGGCTGGCACGTAGACGCCACGGTTGGCTTCGTTGGCAAGTCGGAAATAAGGCTCGTCGACCATGTTTTTGTCGCGATAGAGATAGTTGTGACGGGCCAGGGTGGTGTAGAAAGCGGCACCTACCTTCAAGCGGTCACTGAAGTAGTGGGTATAGGAGAAGTTAGCCTTGTAGATCGTCGGCACCTGCGCGTTGCTGCCATTGCAGTTGATGGTATAGGTCTTCTCGATGTTAGGATTGTTGAAGAGATCCAGTCCCGGTGCCGTAGAGGGATCCTGGCGATAAGCGGGGAAGTCGGGCGTGGGCACGGCAGCACCTTGGATGTCAACAGTGCAGATACGCGAGCCGTCAAAGACCATGTTGTTCACCATGGCGTAGTTGTTGATGTCGGAGGCAAAGATGCCGGCACCGAGTTTGAAGATGTCGTTGTGGCGGTCACCCAAGTCCCAGGTGAGTTGCACACGGGGCTGCACAAGGAAGAGACTCAGCCCACGGTTGGTCTTCACGCCCAGCGTGCGGTCGGCCGTCTCGTTATAGTTTCCCTTGTCGAGATAGCTGGCATCGTCGATGCGCAGACCGCCCATGAACGACAGTCCCGGCGCAAGCGTGGTGACAGCCTGGGCATAGACACCGGCGTTGACAATGCGCTCTTTGACGCGTTGGGCA
>Ga0310695_10008078_pt1 | contig 16464 bp, 11 predicted proteins | sample RumenRJG_04DNA_FD_203882 | JGI IMG/M metagenome (GOLD analysis project Ga0310695, IMG submission 203882) | Bovine rumen microbial communities from Lethbridge, Alberta, Canada - RJG_04 (v2) (version 2) | ecosystem: Host-associated > Mammals > Digestive system > Stomach > Rumen | place: Canada...
CGGTACTGGTTGGCTTCGTTCAATGCGGATTCCTTGTTCTGTCTCGCATTCTCGACCTCCGAAAATGCTTCTTTGATCTGTTCCGTGGGAGGCTCCACATCCTGAATGGAAATATCGATCAGAGAAAGCCCTATGTTCTCCTCTTCCAGTTCCTGCATCACTATGTTCTTGATGTTCTGCTGGATATCCGATTTGCCGGTCGTCAGCGCCGAATCGACCGTATAAGCGCTCACTGTCCCGCGGATCGTGCTCTGGACCAGATTCTTTAATAAGAGTTCCGGCTCTTCCGCCGCATACATATATTGAATGGGATCCGTCACCTGATATGTGACGTAAAAATCGATATCTACAAAGTTCATGTCTGAAGTGATCATGGTCGATTCGCTCTCGACATTGCGGTAGGTGCCGTCGCTTCCCTCAACATAGCCGACCTCAAAGCTGCGGACCGTCGTGCTGATCTTTGTCACATCCTGCAGAAAAGGGATCTTGAACTGCAGTCCCTTGTTGTTGTTGACGGAAGCTTTCCCGAGTGTTGTGATGACCGCGCTCTCTGTCTCAGAGAGAATATAGAACGAATTCATCACAACACTGACCAGAAAGAACACAGCAAGTACAGGCAGCAGGATCATGGCGATCCTGTTCCCCATCTCAGCCTTATTCCCGTTCCCGCCGGAGCCCGCCGCTCCGCCGCCGGCCTTATTTGTGCTGCCGGACGTGCTGCTTTCTCCCTGTGTGCCTTTCGGTCCGCGCTTAAGAAAATCTCTGATTTGCATGACGCCGCTCCCTTCCATTACTTACTCCGATGCCTTATCTCAATTCCTGATCCGATCCCGCATCTCAGTGCATCATTAAAAAAATCGGGATCTGCAGGATCAGAATAAAGCCGACCAGAATCCAAAACATCTTTTTGTCCATGATAACCTCCCTCTCAGAAAACCCGCTTTTCTGCATCGCAGTCATTTTTATCGCTGTCATTTTTATCACAATCATTATCATTATAACAATCCCTCCCTGCAATGCAAAGCCGTGAATCAGCGGCTCCGCACATAAAAACCACCGTGCGGGATGACGGATATCGTCCCGCACGGTGGTTTTTGTGAATTTCCTGACAGCTGTTTATTAAGATACGCTTTAACTCTTTATATTATATTGAAAAACGTATTGCCCTTTAAATAAAGCCCGGACAAATGCTTGGGGGAGAGGGACACATGCCCGGGCGCAGGTCTAATTGCTGTTTATGCCAGTTTCTTATACTCTTCCAGAATGACATTATACATCCGGCTTCCTTCCGCAACACCGGTGTACTTGACGATCGCCGCCTCTACGCCGTTGTCGGCGATGAACTTCTGCAGTTCGTCCGCCTGCGGATCATCTTCCGCCTTGAACTTGAGAGCGCATGCAACGCCCTTAAGAAGGTGGAAATTATCAAGGCCGTACTCTTCGCACTGATTTGCAGGTCCCATGATGCGGTCATTGGGAGAGATCTTGCGGATGGGCTCGCGGGATACACGGGCGATGGGATCAACAACACCGGGTGTGGTGAAGCGCTTGATCATCATTGTCTCCATGTAATTCACGAGATCCTCGTGTGCGAAACCGTATTTCTTCTCCAGCGCGGATGCAGATTCAAGCATAGCACTGCGGATGTCGGGAAGCAGATCGGGGTCGCGCAGAGCGTCCTGAACGATCTCATAGCCCTTGATCGCCTGGCCGTAATAACCTGCGATCGCGTGGCCGCAGTTAATGATGTAGATCTTTCTCTGCAGATACATCATCAGGTCATCCACATATTCTGCGCCCTTGATCGGTTCGGAATCGGGATCGATGAGCTTGCCTCTCTCGATCGCCAGCTCGAACGCGTCGCCGATCTCAATACCTTCTTTGCCGTTATGCACGCCGCCAAATACCATGCGGTCGACAGCTGTGTTGGGATAAACACCGATCTCATCGATCTGCTCTGCAGTGAGGATCCCGGTCTCGATCATCGCTTTTTTAAGAATGTCGGTGCCCATGATCGCGTTCTCGCAAGCCATTACAGTCACCTTGTCACCGCCCTGCTCCAGTCTCTTCTTGAGACCCTGTGTCAGAAGAGGAGCGATCTTGGGAAGGTTCGTCGCCATAACAGAAGTTGTGATGACCTCCGCCTCGCAGATGGCATCGATGATCTTCTCGGGCTCTTTGATATTGGAATATGCGATCACGTGATCGATGATCTTCTCCTCATAATCGTGATCGATGAGGAAAAGCGGATACTGATGCTCTTTGTTTACGATATCCACGAGTGCGTCCACGACATCGCCGAAGACGATCTCAAATCCACTGTCATGCAGCAGCTCTGCAATGAAACCCCTTCCGATTTTACCTGCGCCAAAATGTACTGCTTTTTTCATGGTTCATTCTCCTTTTTTGAGCGAACTTAATAAAACCCGGCCTTTTTTGCTCCTTTTGGGGTGCACTTAAGAAAACCCGGCTCCGGGAGCTTTTGCAGGTTCCGAGAAAAGTGTCTGTTATACTTGATGTCAAATACTGTTTCTGTTGAAAGATTAGTCAGTCAACTGTGCCTGAAGATTAGTCCGTTGGTTATGTTTATGATCTGTTAAGTTATAAAGATGTGCGCAGGTCTTTCTTTTTTCGGCGGACGCAGGCGATGCTGCGCCCGCCAAAGTTCAATTCTTCAGACCCGCTGCCCTGTTCTCAGATCCGGTCGGACGGATCACAGCCCCGTCCGGCAGTTCCATTATTTGAACAGGTCATAGATCTCATCAACACTGAGGTGGATAATGCGGTCCACAGCCTCTTCAGACTCGCAGGTTGTCGCGATCTTGCCCAGTGTCTCAACGTGGTCATCGCCTGCCGATGCAACTGCGATCACCAGCTTGACCATCTCGCCCTCGCCCCAATCGATTCCGTCGGGATAGGTCATGATCGCAAGACCGGAGTTCTTGATCTCACCGATGACACTCTCAACGCCGTGAGGGATCGCAAGGTTGTTGCCGATCGCTGTGTTAAAGATATCTTCTTTCGCGATCATGCCGTCTACATATTTCTCAGTGACATAGCCGCTGTCCACAAGGAGCTTGCCGATCGCGCGGATCGCGTCGTTCTTCGGAACAGGCTTGTTGTTCAGAATGATGTTCTTCTTCAGAAGCACGCCGCCGTGGAAGTCATGGCCGCCTGCGTTTGCAGCATTCTTGTTGGACTTGGCATCCATGATCTCCTGTACGATCTGATCATACTGAGGAGCGTTCATGAAGTTGCTGATCGTGACGATCCTTGCGCCGGGAGCAGACTTTCTTGCGCGCTCAACCAGATCCTGATGGCAGACAACGAACTTGATGCCCGCGGGAACTTCAGATACTGAATAGTGGGAAACCTTGATGTTTCCAAGGCCTGCTGCCTCGAGTTTCTTCTGGAGGACTGCAGCGCCCATAGCGGAGGATCCCATGCCTGCGTCGCAGGCAAATACGATCTTGTCAAGTGTTCTGAGGTCGACTTCGCCGCCGTCTTCCGTTGCAGCATAAGCGCCGCCCTGGCCCTTGGATGCAGCCTTCATATCGCTCATCTGAGCCTGTGCATCTTCAAGGCTGCCGGTGTTGGACATCTTCACGATCGGAGATGCGATCAGGAAGGAAACAGCGGTGCCGATCAGGAAGCTGAGGATGACCATCGGCTGTCCGCCCTTGGGAGCAACTGCGAGCAGAGCCAGGATGGAACCGGGAGAAGCAGGGCTCATAAGACCGACATTGAAGATCGTGTTGAAGAACATTGCCGCTACGGAACCACCGATGGTCGCAAGGAGCAGCAGAGGGTTCATCAGAACATAAGGGAAGTAGATCTCGTGGATACCGCCGAGTACGTGCACGATCAGAGCGCCGGGAGCGGAATCCTTGGTTGCCTTGTCATTAGAGAACATCCAGTAAGCGAGCAGGACACCTGCACCTGCGCCGGGGTTGGTCTCAATGAGATAGAATACGGACTTGCCGAGCTGCTCAACCTGCTGCGCTCCGAGAGGAGTGAAGATACCGTGGTTGATCGCGTTGTTCAGGAACAGGACCTTCGCGGGCTCAACGAAGATGGAGACCAGAGGAAGGAGTCCGTGACTGACAAGAATATCAACGCCGCCCTGCAGGAATACCAGAACTCCTGCCATAAGAGGGCCGATCAGGTAGAAGCCTACGATTGCAAGGAGCATACCAAGGATACCGACGGAGAAGTTGTTGACCAGCATCTCGAAGCCTGCCGGGATCTTGCCTTCCACAGCCTGGTCAAATTTCTTGATGATCAAGCCGCCGAGAGGGCCTGCCAGCATCGCGCCCATCAGCATGGGATAATCGGGAGCGCCGCAGATAACGCCGACGCAGGCGATCGCGCCCATGACCGCGCCTCTTGCGCCGCCGACCATCTTACCGCCTGTGTAAGCGATCAGGATCGGAAGCACGTAGGAAAGCATAGGGCTGACCATCGTAGACAGCTTCTCGTTGGGCAGCCAGCCGGTTGCGATGAAGAGTGCTGTGATAAGTCCCCAAGCGATAAACGCGCCGATGTTGGGCATGACCATACCGCTTAGGAAGCGACCGAAGGATTGAACTTTTTCTTTCATGTTTTTCCCCTTTCAAAAAAGTGAACTATGAATCTCTATGAGTCAATTATAAGTGTATGCAAGATGACAAATCCACAAATACAAAATGAGCTTTGTCACCTTCAAAAGTGACAAATTCTGAGGAATTTTCCGCCATTTTCAAGATATTTTGACCTTTTTGTGACACGCAAAACGGCACAGTCCATCTACATGAACTGTGCCGTGATCAGCTGCTGGAACTGTGCCCTTGTCACTTATACCCGGTCCAGATAATCAAAGAAGAAACACTTGAGCTCTTTGGCCAGCTCGGCCCGGATCTCGTCTTCTCTGCCGGTCTTGATCTTGTGAAGGAAGTATGGATTTGTGACCATCGCGCCGCTGATGCTTCCGAGAACTTCCGCGTGCATCTTTCGGTCATCGTCCACCGGCATCGCCATGAGCAGTGCCACGCGGATCCCCTTGAAATACGGATCCTTGAAATTGCCCGTTCCCCGCGGGGTACAGCTGATAAAGACCGGCTCCCTCACTGCCCCGCTGCGGCAGTGCAGCAAGGCGATCCCCAGATCAGGGAAGATCTGTGAGTTAAGTCTCTCCCTCTCCTCAATTCCGTCCCGAAGAGCAGCCGCCGCATGAAGACTGTCCGTCACCTGCATGGTCAAAAACTGCAGAAGCTCACGAAAGCGGATGTTCTCTGATGTTTCCATCCTGCGGTAGCATCTGATGATACTCTTGATCTCCCGGATGAGGAAATAAGCCTCGTCCAGACGTCTGTTGAAGGGCGTCGCCGTCGCCTCTCTCTTGATGTGGGAATAATCTTCCAGTTTGTACTCTATTTTGACCAGATCCTTGGGCGGGATCAGAGGGCTGACCTGCAGATAGTCCACCGGAAGCTGGTCCAGATTCATTGTGGAGACAAAAAAGTCGGTGCCGGAAATGACATACTTGTTGATCTCGCCCTTGCCATAGGCTTTGAGGATGGCCCTGTCGCCGAGTTTATCCTTGAGGCGCGTCATCATCAGTCTGGCGACGCCGAAGCCGCTGGCGCACACGATGCCGATGTTGACTTTTCTGGTAAAGAGCTTGTTCTCCCGGACTCTCTCCTGCGCGGCGCCGAAGTGCATGGCCAGAAAACCGACTTCCTCTTCATTCACTTCATATCCGGTCTCTTGCGTGATCACATAAGATGCGCGTCTGCAGGACTCGAAAATATCCGCATATTCCTGTTTGATATCTTCCAGGATCGGGTTGTGGATCCTCAGTCCGGTCGAAAGTCTGATGAGAACGGGACGCAGGTGGACCAGGAGGCCTCTTAAGAACTCCTCATCCTCCTTGAGTTCATTGGCGATGCTCTTGTCGTATACATCGATCATGCGGTCGATCATGGGCAGAAGTTTGTCGTCGCCCATGTCCGCCGGAAATTCCATCTCCTCGCCGGTATATGCCATTTTCGCCCCGCGTATATGCAGGAGGACATAGGAGAGCTCCCCTCTGGGAATCGTGATCTCGAACTCTTTCTCCATCGCCTCGAGAATGCGGACCGCAAGATCATAGTCATCCCAGAACTCCAGGTTCCCCATCTCCGGCGGAATGCTCTTGAGTGCAGCACCCTGTCTGAGGCGCTCGATCACGATCGAGATATGAATGACCAGTCCCGCGTACGCACTGTCAGCCAGCTGCAGGACTTTGGGTTCGTTGAGTTCCCGGAGGACCTTGTCCACTCTCCGGACCGTATCCCCTTCAAGAAGTGAATAGATCCCGCTGTCCGCCGCGTCCAGCAGTGCCTCTGCGAAGATCTCTCCTGTTATGTCACCGCTGCTGTATGCGTCCGATCTGCCGGCGGTCTCTTCAATAAAACGGCGCATCGCATCTCTGTAGTCTCTCTCGTCGCCTTCCAGGATCACCCCGTATCCCGGTCTTCTGACGATGCCGAGATGGCTCTCCTCCAGCCAAGGGCACAGTGCATCCATATCACTGCCTGCCGTAGCTTCACTGACGCCAAGGAGCTGGCTGTAATAAAACAGTTTGCGCGGCGTCCGATCTCTTAAAAGCTCAAAAAGCAGTCTTCTGCGCCTTCCGTCCCTGTCTGCAGCATCCGGGTAGGTCTCTCCTCCCAGATTCTCCCGCAGACGATCAATGTCTTCAACATTTCCCCGGATCTCAACACCTTTCCCCTTGTGGTTTTCCAATCCGAGATGATACTTCCTGATGCAGAGCTCCAGATACTCGAACTCCCTCTGTACGGTTCGCTTGCTTACACCAAGCTCATCCGCGATTTCCTGCTTGCTGACCGGTCCCCCACTGCTCAGCAGGATTTTCAGAATTTGCTGAATTCTGGGCGTAAACTCCATAGCTTCCTAAATCCCCCCATTTTCATTACTTGTGATCATGCCGTGCGGCCGCAGAAAGTGCTGCCCTCTTCTGCGCGGCATTTATTAACTCCCGATTATACTTTTACTATTTCCAAATAACATGATAACAACAGATAAACCGCATTTGAAGAAAAACAAAACACATAATTGTCACGTAGAAGTGGGACAAAAGTTGCGCAGAGATGACAGCATATTAAGAGAATTGCAATCTTTATTACACGAGATCTTTGTTACACAAAATCTTTATTACACAATAAGAAAAGGCCGCACACGACGCTTACGTTCGCACACAGCCCTTCTGCCAAATCAGTTTATTGATCTTTCACACACAATTTACATTATTTACCCATTATTTTCAACTAACTTTTTTACCAAAACCCTCCGCCAATCCCTTATTCTTTTTGTCGATTTTCCTCCCTGTTCATGAAGAAGCGCTATATAATAAAAACATGACCATGACTATTTCCGTGTTCCTCTGCGATCTGCGATCATCGGATTCATAATACAACAGGAGGTCTCCTACATGTTCTATAAAGCAGCCATCTTCGATATGGACGGTACGATCCTCGATACTTCCGAGGACCTGACGGCAGCGATCAACTACGCCATGGGCATACATGGCCGCCGCCACGATTTTAAGAGAGAGGACGGATGCCGCTTATTCGGCAGCGGCGTCCACACAGCGATCCAGCGTGCACTGGCAATGGAAGCCGGCATGCCGCGTGAAGAGCTCGTCAGGATCGGCGCCGATGAGAACAGCGCCGTGCCCGGCATCGACGAAGATCTCGTCATGCGGATCCTGGCCACCTATCAGCCCTATTACAAAGCGCACAACGCGGACCTCACCCGCCCTTTTCCCGGAATTGTCGACCTCTTAAGGAAACTGCGCGCAGCAGATGTCCGCACCGCGGTGGTATCCAATAAACCCGACAATTCTGTAGTACAGCTGGCTGCTGACTATTTTGACTCAGGATTCGATCTTGCCATCGGCGAAACGCAGGGCATTGCCAGAAAGCCGGCGCCGGACATGAATTACATGATCCTTGAAAAGCTGGGGATCCGCGTGCAGGATGCCGTCTACATCGGCGACACGGAGATCGATATTGCCACTGCGCGCAACACTGGCATGGACTGCATTATGGTGGACTGGGGCTTTCGTCCCCGAAGCGAGCTCGAAGCCCTCGGGGCTAAAGTGATCGTTTCCACCGCAGATGAACTGTACAGCCGGATCGAGAGAGGGGTCTGAGCCAAAACCTATAGATCATTTCAGCGGAACGTTTTGTTCGCGCAGTGTCATGATGATCTCTCTGATGAGTATTCTCTCCACTTTGTGATAATCATCCTCACTGCATTCCGCAATGACAGACAGCACAACGCCTCCGCCTTCCACAGACAAGACTCCCTTGTAATACGGGCCGCTGATGATCTGCTCCGTCCGTTCTCCGATCCGCGGAAGCACCTCCGTAAGGATGGTTTCCACGTCCTTGAGGGGATAATTGACGTCCACCTTGACCGTGACTGCCACCCAGGAATTCAATTTGGTGTGATTTACCACGCTCTTGATGTCTTTGTTTCCTACGACTTTGATGTTTCCGCCCCTGCCGATCAGTCTGGTGCTGCGGACTCCGATCTCGTCCACCATCCCGCGATAGCCGTCGATACTGACAATATCGCCGACCTGGTACTCACCTTCAACGATCGTGGAGACGCCGGCAAACACATCTGCGATCAGGTCCCTGGCTCCCATGGAGATTCCGATACCCAGAACTCCCACCGAAGCAAGGATCGCGTTTGTATCGACTCCGATGTAAGACAGCGCGTAATAAACCAGGACCAGGATCGAGATATAGCTGATCAGGTTCGAGAGCAGTTTGCAGATCGTCTTTCCTCTCCGGTTCAGCATTCTGCCGATCGTGTTGAAGATGAAGCGCACAATGACCATCGCGATGAGGATTCCAATAATAAGCAGAATGATCGCTGTGATCGAGAACAGGTTCACTCCCCGTTCCCAGTTTCCTTCCAGAATATACCCGATCACACGATCTCTGCTCTCCACCATCAGGCTGCTGCCATTGCCGGTAAGGCCTGCGGCAAAAAGCGCCAGCAGTTCGATGAATAAGAGAATTCTGCAAACGTTCCATGCCTTGCGCTCCGGCGTCATATTGATCAGCATCTGATACAGATACGCCCCCAATCTCGAGCTGTATTCCTGCTCCGGACGTTTCTTGTTCTGTTCGGACGCTTCTTCATCCGCTTCAGTACTTTCTGCAGAGGATTTCCGGCTCTCTTCGATCTTCTCCAGTGTCCGGTCCGTATATCCGTACAGCAGATAGAGAGAAAGGATCACAAACAGGATCGTCTGTCCGATCGCGCAGCTGATCGCAAATTTCATGCCGTTTGCAAACAGCTCCCTGCTCGGCTCACAGAAATAGTATATGGTTTTCCCGTCCTCGACTGCCTTGGTCACGCAATAGCAGCTGGTCCCTTGAATTTTTATAAAATCCTCCATGTTTCCCCTCACGGAAGATTCTTTGATACCCAGATAGCTGATCGGATACTCGGGGTACAGCTCTTCCAGTCCCGAATTTTTGATCTCCATTTTACCGGTGTCGATCGAAAAGCAGAAGGCTTTGGACGATGACAGGGAATGCATGATCGAGTCGATCTTTGTCTCCGAATCAGTTTCGTTTTTATTGGGCTCAATCGCGATGAGAAGGACTCCGTAACCTCCGTTTTGCGTATCATTCATTCTGACGCCGATCTGTTCCAGCTTTCTGCCGGTCACTTCATCCACAAACGGACCGTGGTAGATTGCCGGTACTCCTTTCAGGATCCTGCGGAAATCTGCCGATGAAAGGGGCTTGTCTGCATTGGGATCTCCCAATTCCATATTGATATAGTTGCTGCTCGTCCCAATTTCCCTGCCGCTCGCGTCATAGATCATGATGTATTCCGTTCCGATGATCTCATTCAGGACACGCAGCTTTTCCTTGTCGTTGTACTCAGGGCGTTTCTCGATCAGTCCGGCGACCCTTTCCGCGTAGTCTACATAACGCCCTTTTCGGAGCTGACTGATGCTCTTCCGGTTCATCTTTACAGTCTCGATCCTGGCATCCAGCATAGACAGCGCCGAAGCGAGGTTGTTGGATTCCCTGTACAGAGTGTTGAGTGTGCGGGCATAATTGCTGATCCCGAATACCAGAAGAACACTCAATATCCCATAGGACACAGAAATGATCCTGAGCCGCAGCGGAGAATACATTCTCTTTTTTTCTTCTGTCAGGTTCCCTCTGAACATATCCTTATAAACCGAAGTGATCCAGACCACATAGACCAGACAGAGTGTCAGGATCGCATAGATTCCCACCTTGGTCTGATCAATGACCTGCAAGATGCTGTTCAGGCATGGCGCTTCGATGATGATCAAACTGTCGAGCGGTTCAAATTCACGGACTATATACCTTTTGGCATAACCGTTCTCGTCCACAGATACGGCTCCGTTGAGTCTCAGTATCTCTTCCGTAGAAGTCGGCATATTCTCCAAACCGTCCAAGTATTCATCATCGGATGTGAAGACCAGTTCGTCAGGCAAATTGAAGAAGTATCTGCTGTGCTCCCTGTCGGGGCAGATCACCGTCAGACTCAACTCATACGACATTGACGCGGTAATAAAAGCCATCCAGTAATCCGCATACTCGTCCACAAAATCATCCAGTTTATCTCCGCTTATGATCTCGACATAATAATAAGGCCCCTCAATCTTGCTGAAGACCACCGTATCCTTCCGAACCCCGTCCATTGTAATGGTATCATATAGAAAATGCCCCTTGGTTCCGGTGATCTGATCCACATATTTGCGGATTCCGTTTCTCATGCCCTGAGGGATCACGATCTCGCCGTTCTCTATTTTGACGACCCCGCCGTAATTGAGTTTAGTGATCACCCGGTCTCCCTGCGTTCTGGCAGCATCGCGCAGGCCTTCAGCGACGATATCCGCCCCCGCCTGCACCTGGCTGTAATATGTCTTATGTGCTTCCTCCAGGTTGTCCGCAACCTGAAGTGCTATTTCTCCTATCCTGTCCACTTTGTATTCCAGATTGCCGCCGTCCGTACTTTTGTTGACCATTTCATCCATCGTGATGATGCCGTCCGGACCGATCAGGTTGACGAGCACGATCGCGCAGCACAAAGCACCGACCAGCAAAAGCACAATGATAATTCCTTTAATTCGCTTTTTCCGCGGACTGATCATTTCCGATTTCTCCCTTCAGCCTCTGTGATGGCGCTTTGTCTTCCCAAAACTGTTTTTTTGTTTACTGTCATAAACAACCGCCCGCACGAAGCGGATCTGGTTGGATCTGTTCCATGCGGGCATTACGTTTAAATATAGACTGGCAGGGTTGCAGATGCATCACATCTGCTGTCTGCATTTTACCAGAACCAAAGCTCAGAAATGCAGGTATCCTTATACGTTGAGCCGGCTCTGACATTTTCGATCATGACGACAAATGCACCGTCGCTGATGATCGTGCTCGGGAAATTGAATTCCTCATAGTATCCGTATTCAGGATCCAGATTCAGACGATAACAATTGTCCTCTGTTCCGACGAGCAGGGTCTTGGGCGCCGAATTCTTCCAGAACAGACTCTCTGACTTATGATATCCGGCGGCAATTCCGAGTCCGTGGATCGCGGTCCCTGCAGGGAAGCCGATCACCAGATACTCTCCGGAGCCGTATCCGGAAACACCCTCGATCCATGCGGTGTTCCAGTTGCCGTCAAATGCATTTCCGGGGCCGTGTAAAGTGCCGCCTTCCCGCAGTGCGGAAGAAGCTGCGATCTGGATCGTCTGGCTGCCGAGTGCCTCGAGATCCTGCTCCTCAAGTGTCGCAACGCCGTCCACGACCTGCTCTTCGATCGAGCCTTCATCGGTCTCTACAGACTGCAGTTTAACCGCGTTGTCAGGAAGCGTGTTCTCTGTTTCCAGCTGCAGTTTCTGAACATCTTTCAGTTCTGTGGTCTCCGCGTTCGCGAAGTATCCGACATAATCCGGCTGCTCCGCCTTGGGCTGTCCCAAAGAGTCCTCGTCTCCCGCTGTCTCCTCAGCAGCTTCGGCAGGTGCCTCTGCCTGTGCTTCTTCACCCTCTGCCGGTGCCTCTGCCTGTGCTTCTTCTGTCGGCGCCTCTGCCTGTGCCTCTTCTGCCGGCGCCTCTGCCTGTGCCTCTTCTGCCGGCGCCTCTGCCTCTGCTTCTTCCTCGGCAGGCGCTTCTGCCTGTGCCTCTTCAGTCTGCGGCTCGTTTGCTGAACCGGCCGCACCTGTTGACTGTCCGCAAGCTGTAAAGAGCAGTGCTCCCATCATGAGTACGACTAATGCTTTTTTCATAACTCTCCTCCTTCATACAGACTCCTGCACAATACAGTGCAAAGGTCCGCCGCGTTGTACAGCGTGTTGGTGAACTATCTCTGATTTCTATCATACCCTATTATTTGCCGGACTTCCATTTGTTTTTTGCGGCATCCGTTACTGTTCACAGTTTTGTCACCTTTTCCGCGGCGCCCTGCAAACAGTCCGTTCCATTTCTTTCCGTTCCATTTCTTTCCATTCAGTCTTTTCTCCTGTATAATCTAACCATCTGTATCAGATCAGGTATATGCTTTGGAATGATGCATTTTTTAATTCTGCCATACTATTGAGAAACACGTCTGCTGCGAAGGCAGCGGGGAGGAATCATGACAAATCAATACTCGGATCCCATCCGGATCATTGAGCTCAAAGAATCCGTTCTTGCGGACAACGACCGGGACGCGCAGGATCTTCGCAGGCAGCTGAGGGAGCAGAAGACCTGCCTTCTCAATCTCATGTCCGGCCCGGGCAGCGGAAAGACCGCAACGCTCTTGGCGCTAAACCGATATATGAAAGACCGCATTCAGTGGGGTGTCATGGAAGCGGACATTGATTCCGATGTGGACGCAAGGACCATGCTGGCCGCCGGTATTCCCTCTGTCCAGCTCCACACAGGCGGCATGTGCCACCTGGACGCGGATATGACGAGACAGGGCCTGAAGGCCCTTTTTGAGAGCACCGGCGGGCATCTGGACCTCGTCGTTCTGGAAAACATCGGCAACCTGGTCTGCCCCGCCGAATTTGACACCGGCGCTGCAGTCAAGATGACCATCCTGAGTGTGCCGGAAGGAGATGACAAACCTGCCAAATATCCTCTGATGTACGAAGAGTGCGATATTTTGGCCGTCAATAAGATCGACACGCTGCCGGTCTTTGACTTCGACAAGACGAGAATGGAGCGTTACGCCAGGCTGCGCAATCCGAATATAAAGATCTTCTACATCTCCGCCAAAACCGGCGAAGGCGTAGAGGCATTGGCAGAGGAAATCCTGGCACGAGTCGGCACATGGAATGCATGAGCGGATGCCGGAATGTATGACCTGCTGCAGTGGTCGGTCTCATGACTGCAGACCGCTTCAGCATTTATCGGAGGTAAAGTATGGGAACAGTCAAGACGATCAAAATAGAAGAAAGCGTATTTGCGGACAACACCGCCTCTGCTGAGGCCGTCCGCAGAAGGCTCTCTGAAAATGCGGTCACGATGATCAACGTCATGTCAAGTCCGGGCAGCGGCAAGACGACCCTTCTGACGGCGCTCATCAAAAGACTCCGAAATGAGCTCAGGATCCGCGTCATGGATGTGGACATCGAGTCGACCCTGGACGCGCAGCGTGTCGCAGACGAGACAGGAGTCGATGCGCTGCAGATCCACAACGGCGGATTGTGCCATATCGATGCAGACATGGTGGCCCGCGCACTGGGCGGATACGATCAGGAGGCGCTCAAAGGCACCGACCTTCTCATTTTGGAAAACATCGGCAACCTGGTCTGCCCCGCCGAGTTCGATACCGGCGCCCACAGGAACGCGATGATCCTCAGTGTCCCCGAGGGAGACGATAAACCGCTCAAATACCCTCTGATGTTCAGTGTCAGCGACCTTGTGCTCATCAACAAGATCGATACCATGGCCTATTTTGACTTCGATATGGACAAGGCGAGGGAGCGGATCCTGAGGCTGAATCCGAACGCGGTGATCCTCCCGGTCAGCGCGAAGACCGGCGAGGGAATGGAGGCCGTGTGCGATTGGGTCCGGTCCGTTGTCGGATCAGCCTGACCGGTATTACCGTTTAAGATCTTTTGCGGAGGTGTTTATGAGTATAAAAACAGGACTTGTCATGGAAGGCGGCGCAATGCGCGGAATGTTCACCGCAGGTGTGCTCGATGTCCTTATGGAGAATGAAATTGAACTGGATGCGGCAATGGGCGTCTCGGCCGGTGCCGTGTTCGGCTGCAATTATAAGTCGAAGCAGATCGGACGCGTGATCCGTTACAACACCAAGTATTGCACCGACCCCAGATACTGCAGTATGGAGTCCCTTATTAAGACCGGTGACCTGTTCGGGACAAAATTCTGCTACGACGACATTCCCAATCACCTGGACCCTTTTGACATCGCCGCTTATCAGGCCAACCCCATGCCTTTCTACGTTGTCTGTACCAATATCGAGACCGGCAAGGCCATCCACAAGCGCCTGGATCAGGGCACAGGAGAGGATATGCTGTATTTCCGCGCGTCTGCCTCCATGCCGATCGTATCACATATCGTGGAAGTGGACGGCTATAAGCTTCTGGACGGTGGCATCGCTGACAGCATTCCGCTTCGCAGCATGGAGCGGCGGGGCTGCCCCAGAAACGTCGTGATCCTCACGCAGCCGCTCGGATTCGTCAAGCAGCCCAACAAAATGGTCCCTCTCATGAAGGTCGTGCTTCGCCATTATCCCGCCTGCGTCAAGGCTATGGAGATCCGCCACCTGCGCTACAACCGTCAGGCCGAGTATGTCCGGGAGCAGGAGATCGCCGGCAATGCGTTTGTTATCCGGCCGCCGCAGCCCCTGAACATAGGACACACTTCCGACGACCCCGATGAGCTTCGCAGAGTATATCAGATCGGCAGAGATGTGATGACATCCCGCCTTGATGAGCTGAAGGCCTTTCTTTCATGAGAAAGGCTTTCTTTCAAGTTCTTTAAAAAAGCATTTAATTACTGCGCGAAAAGCACGGAAGTCATATAAAATAAGATTATCAATATTTTGCCTGACATAAACTAAGACAGCTACGGCGCGAAAGGAACTATATGGAATCAGGAAATGACAGAATGCAGGACCGGCTGGAAGCTTTGGCTTTCAAGATCAAGACAAGAAGTATACAGCTCGTAAGACTTCTCGTATACGGGCTCCTGTGCGGGACGCTCGTGGGGGCAGTCGCCAGTGTTTTCGCCCTGGGGATCGACGCGGCAACACAGCTGCGCGGATCTCATCCCTGGGTCATCTTTTTGATGCCCGTCGGCGCAGCGCTTATCATCTTCTTCTACCAGAAATTTGACCACAGCGAGGGCACAGATACAGTTCTTCTGGCTGTCACGCGGAGCGAGAACGTTCCGGGCTCCATGGCGCCGCTCATCTTCTGCTCCACGATCATTTCCCATTTTCTGGGAGCATCTGTCGGACGTGAAGGCGCGGCCCTGCAGATCGGGGGTTGTCTGGGCGATGAACTGGGCAAACACCTCCACTTTCAGGAGAGCGCGCGCCGGATCATGGTCATGGCCGGCATGAGCGCGGCCTTCTCGGCTCTGTTCGGCACACCGCTGGCGGCCACCGTCATAGCGATGGAGATCAGCGATGTCGGACTTCTCCAATACGATGCGCTGGTCCCCTGTGTCATTGCCTCTCTTCCCGCTTACTATATTTCCGTTATGTTCGGTGTGGAGAAGCACCCTTGGAGGCTCTACGCCCTGACGCCGTTTACACTGCCTCTCGCGATCTCCACTTTTGTCCTCGCGATCCTGTGCGCTCTGGTCAGCATACTGTTCATTGTTGCTTTAGGAAAGATTCCCGCACTTGCCAGAAAGATCCCCGTACCTCCGATCGCCAGAGGCGCTCTCGTCTCTCTGGTCCTGATCGGACTGACGCTTCTGTCAGGCAGCCAGTTCTACAACGGCGCCGGCGGTCATGTCATCACCGAGTGTCTGAGGGATGAGCCGGTCCCTGCCTGCGCCTTCCTCATCAAGATCCTGTTTACCGCTGTATCCATTGCAGCCGGCTTCAAGGGCGGAGAGATTGTTCCTTCTCTGTTCATCGGCGCGACTTTCGGCTCCGTCGTCGGCCCCCTTCTCGGCATGCCAAGCGGACTTGCGGCAGCCATCGGTATGGGATGCCTTTTCTGCTGCGTCACCAACTGCCCTCTGGGAACGCTTCTCATCTGCTTCGAGATGTTCGGCTTCGAGAGGTGGCCCTATTACATGCTCAGTATTGCGATCGCATACACGGTCTCCGGAAATTATGGTCTATACCATCACCAGCTGATCCGCTACGGAAAGTTCAAGCTCGGACGCATGGATGAGCACGCGCATCACTGATCACGGGTGTCAGGGGGACGGTTCTTTTGACAACTCCC
>Ga0310695_10008081_pt1 | contig 16462 bp, 15 predicted proteins | sample RumenRJG_04DNA_FD_203882 | JGI IMG/M metagenome (GOLD analysis project Ga0310695, IMG submission 203882) | Bovine rumen microbial communities from Lethbridge, Alberta, Canada - RJG_04 (v2) (version 2) | ecosystem: Host-associated > Mammals > Digestive system > Stomach > Rumen | place: Canada...
ATCATAGAAAACCTTCGTTTTATTCCTTCCGGCAGAGCCGTCAAAAGGAATTGCAGAATAGCCTGCCGCATAGAGCCTTTGAACCATCGTTTTTACCGCCTCGAAGCTCTTAGCATTATTCTCTGCGATTAAACTTGAATATGGTGTTTCTACGAGATTCCCCCAGAAAGTCAAGAATTCTGTCCGTTTATAAGATGTCCGCATTTTGTTATATGCAGTAATCTGAAGCTCATCACTCTCATCACGCACTTTCAAACCGAACTCCTTAGGCGTCATCTTCTCATCAAACATTTGGCGAATGTCGTCTTTCAATTCCTCCGTCGATTTTGTGATTTCCTCATACCAACGAGCGCTTGTCCTGCTCGTCCAGATCTGGCACAAATCTTCATAATTTGGTCGATACCCAAACCAACGCCCCATCTGCATCAAGACATCGAAAGTGCTCGTGTTTCGATAGAAATAACTCGTCATTAATCCCTTGAGCGTCAAGCCACGAGAAAGGGCAAGTCCACCAACGGCGATGATACGCATTGAGGGATTGGTCTTGTAATCCAGCTTCATACTATCCTTGTCGCTGTTGACCACAATGACTTGAATCTTATCTATTGCGCCCAAAAGAACCGTTTTCTTAATAACGAATTCTTGATCTAACCCAAGGTGTTTGAAATGCTTATTCCAGACGCTTACAAACATCTTGTAGACTGGTAAATCTTGATTCTTGGAATTATTATCGCTAAAGTCAATACTTACAGCATTGTGGATTTCGCTTACAATGTCCTCTACTTGCTGCTTAATATACTTCTGAACCTTCACGAAGCGAGAGACATTTATCATCATTGTCCTCGGCTTCATTGAATCACCTCGTAAATCCCTCACTGCATTGGCAATCATAAAGCAGTAGATAGACTCCGTTAAGGATTCCGGCAATTCTCCCTCCCATTCTTTGGGATGCTTGTAATAAAGCTTCCTATAGTAACGTTCCTCTGGCTCCATTGCCTTCAACTCATCCACATCTGGTTCATCAATATCTTTGATGAATTTGAGCATGTCCCTGTTCTCTCCATCTTGATAGAATATCTTTTTGGCCCCTATGTAATTGGACGGAGTAGGGAGGACATAGATAAAATGCTCGGGAAAGAGATCTGCGCTAGTCATCTGCTCCGTCGTGTCTGGATCGATGAACACGTTGGCAAATGGTGTTGCAGTAAAACCCACATATGTGGAGTTATTAAACGCAGTACAAATCTGACGAATCAGAGCATTGGTCTTAGTTGGGCTTGATTTGTCGTTCTTAGTGTTAATGGAAGCATTGTCTGCTTCGTCGTCAATTAACAGGAGTGGGACATGAATCTTATCATCTAGAACACTCTTGTTGAGCTCAACCAGCCATGTTAATAACTTCCCTAAGACAGTCACGTTCTTTTTTACGATGAACATAACCAAACTCTTATGGGAACTAAGCGTGGTAAGCAGTGTGTCAGAGCCACCTACGAAATCGTCTTGATATGACGTGTATGCCATTGCACGTATATCGGAATTATCTAACCCAACTCCAACTCTATTATAGGTTTTCTGCTTTGTCCCTTTCTTATCAGCACGTATTGTGAAACCAATAATGCCTTCTTCCATTCGCTCTTGAGTCTGTTTGCGAAGACTCTCGGTAATACCGGTAAGAAGGATTACAACCTTATACCCTGCATCCGCAGCCTTACAAATGAGGCCTCCATATGTCGCTGTTTTACCTGATTGAACATCACCGATTACTAGACCTCTACGGAAAATGGGGCTTTCTGGATCAAGGTTCGGGTTACTGAGACAGTTCATTAATTGAACCAGGGTTTTCTCCCCAAGGAGGTTAACACTGGGTAAAGGAAGCTTTTCAAATGAGATGAGATGTGTACGGTATCGATTCCAAAAATACTCGTTTTGAGGGGTGAAGTGACTATACCAATCCGGAATCTCATCATAATTGTTGTATATAACACTCGCGAGGGTGTGTTTGATTTTGAAGCGAGATTCAAGCAGACGCCTCAATGCATTATACTCATCCTTCTCAAGAGTAATTCCCAAAAAAGACTCGCCTTTCTTAATCTCGTTTTCTAAATCGTCTTCTGTAAAATGGGAGCCCATCTTTTCTTGGACCTCCATACTGAAGCGAATAAAGTTATGTACAGCTTCAAATGCTTCCGGTGTCATTTCTTTATCTCGTAATGCTTGTAAAGTTTGTCCTTAAGACCATCAAAATTACAGAAGGGTTCAGATGTCATCAAGGTATCGATAATCTCCTTCGGATCTTTAAACACCTTAGCAAAGTTGACCATCATGATGGCTTCTTGAAGAATGTCATTCTCGCGGTCTTCCGCTTCTTTCGGCATAATGGAATTATTGGCCTGGTCAATATACATCTGCTGTATAGGAACATTCCTTTCCAACTCTTCCAAGAGCATATCAACATATGACCTTGCTTCCTCAGGGATCTGGTTTTCAACGAATTTGAAAAGCTTACTCTCGCGGTTTATCTCATAGAAGAAATGGCTATCTCTTCCTTCAATTCGGTTCCACAGATAATCTATCTTGTCGTCAATGTTATTCTTACGCCCCCGATGAGTCTGCTGACGCACAGAAATATCCATAGCCTCCCGAACTTTACGGTTTAGCTGATTCTGGATTGCCTTAGGAATAGTAGCGCTTTGCTTTTTAACATCCAACTTCCAGATGTCATCAAGAGTATTGGGAATATCTACTCGAATACGGGCATTCTTGGTTAATTCATTCCGGGGGAGTCCAAACCAGGTGCCGTATATAATCAGACGATTGTTCCTGTAAACATAATACCCCTGCTTAGTTCTCAAATCTTCAATTCCACCCAATCTCTCAATATCTGTTTCAGTTAGATCTTTTTGGAAAGGGAGTACAAAAGGCTGAACCCAAATTTGACGCTCAACACCAGATGAATCCATTAGAGCAACAGAGACTTCTTTCTTTCTTGTTGTCTTGGGATTATTCTCAAGGAATGGGTCTAAGCCTCTTACTTTGTGGTTATTAACAAAAAAAGTGATTTTCTGATTACGAGGCGCATTGATAAACCGGTGAAAAGTAAGGCCAACATGCTTGATAATTTTCTCTTTATAGTCATTCAGTGTTGCGTAAACTTGACCACCTGATGCTTTCTCAAGTATGTCGAAATCTTCCCAGACAACGAGAGTTCCACTTTTCTGTTCCTTTAGGGCATCAACACCTTTGACTTTGTCTATATCCTGTTGGTCTAGTTCAAAAACCTCCCATTTCTTGCATTTAAGGATGTGCTTATAATCCCAAGAATAACCGGATATCTTTGTGCCACGTTTAGTTAAAACTGTCAAGACTCGGCATTGAGAGAGAGAAGCTGACTTCATTCCAAGGCCAAAGCGCCCCAAATCTGTTTCATCACGAGCGGATTCGCTAGCAGAACTACCATAGCGCATGGCATTGAAGTGCTCTTTCTTTGTCATTCCATGACCATCGTCAAGTATATAAACAAATGATTCTAGAGCAGTAGTGGGGAAATTGATGTGAATCTCCTTTGCTCCTGCACTCACACTGTTGTCGATGATGTCCGCAATTGCTGATTCAAATGAATAACCCATTGAACGCAATGAACCCATAAGGTTGTCGGCCTTCGGGGTATTGTCAATTGCCCTTGCCATTAATTATGTCGCTATTTTGGTAATATGTCGCTAAAACATACAAATTTAATCTTTTTTATAAATCGGAGTATAACTCCGAACAATTATATAGCCTTTTTTACAGTTTTTGACAGACAGTTGTCAGAAAAATAGACATATCAGCGCCATCTCAGCACGAAATTCGAGACGACGCTTTCTGGAATTAGGATTCTTTTATTGTCGCAACCACATAAGGAATTCCTCAATCGGCGCTGGATTGGTTCTGGAATGAAGCATCTTGAACTTTAGGTTTCTAGCTTTATCGCTCTCCAATTGGTCACGCAAAGCGATTGCCCGGACGCGCCATCCGGGCACCACCTCATATCCCTTCTTACCACATTGGCATTCGTATTCCAGATCAACCCTGCCGCTGAGCGGGGAACCGACGTAGCGATAGGGGAGCAGTGTCTTCTTGCACTTCGGACACGTGACTTGGAACAATTCTGAATGTTCCAGATTACAACGAATGAAAGAGCCCAACCATACAGGGTCCGGGGCGATTTCTGCTACCCACCCCATGCTGTAGGTCATCTCCATGTAGAGAGGAATGAAATAGAACCTGTCGTCATCCTTCCAGTCGTCGAAACGAGCATAGATCTCGTTCGCGTTGATGTAGAACAGTTTGGTGAGGAGACGCTGCTCCTCGGTAGGGCGCAGTCCGGCCTTACGGAAGAAATTGTACTTGTCCATGATACAGACTTTTTTTGATTGAACATCCGCATCGTTCTGCCACCGTGGCGTCTGGCATGCTCGGTTGGCGGCCCTCAAGGGGCTCTCTTGATGCACTATGCAAAAGTAGGGAGAATTAGCTAACTTTGCAAATCCAAGACGCAACAACCCCGGCGTATCATTTGCCGGGGTCGTCACAATCATCAGGGATCCTCTCGACAGTGACCAATTCCAAACCTAGTTCGCGGATGAGCGCCTTGACATTCTTCCGGTTCTTCACGGAGACGTACTCAAGTACGCCCTTGTCCTTATGTTTCTTCTTCCTGGCCATGGCGCCCTCCGTTTGTTAGGTCATCTGTAACGGCCGTAGTGGGGCCGCTCCTCTTCCTGCTCAGCAGGCTGGGCCTCCTTGGCCGCCTGGACCTGGTGTTCCTGTGTGGGCTGCCGTGCTTCTGCCTTGACCGAACGGAACTTCCCGTAGTCTGCCTCTTCGCCTCTTGCCATCTCCTGCTGAATAGCTTCGAGGCGCTGGGTGATCAAGCCGGAGCTACGCCGGACGTCGCCGAGGACGCTCTTGAGGTACTCCGGACCCTGCTGGAGGGAACCGAGCCAGGACTTCAGGTACTGGGCACTGTCGCTCTTGATGTGCTTGCTCATCCCGTACTGGCTGGAGATTACCGCCGCCGAAAGCTCGGCGATCAGTTCCTCCCGTGCGTATTCCGGAGAGCCGAAGGGATTCCCGCCCAAATGACGGGCCAGTCGGCTATCCGCACCGGTGGCGTGGGCGCACTCATGGAGCGTGTTCGTGGCGAAGGCCTCGCCGTCGACGAACTGCTCGCGCTTCGGGACCACGATGTGGTCGTTGGCAGGGGAGTAATAGGCCTTATCGCCCTTGATCTGGTTTATGGGGCAGAAGAAGAGGTTCTCGTCGATCATAAGATCGATGGCCGGATGGCTTTTGAGGTCGCCCTGCTGCTGCATCATCCCGGCAGCCTGGGCCTTGAGCTTCTCGTACATCTCCGGACGGGTCAGTTCAAGATTCGTCTGGGCCGCGACGTTGAACACGTTGAAGACCTGGAGCTTCGGATAGACCTTGTACTTGGCCTGGTCCTCCTTGGACAGGTTCCGGTAGTCGTCGTAGGGGATGCGCTCCTTCGTCTCCGGATTCACAACGGTGAAAGTCGTGAGGAAGACCGGGAAGGATTTCTCGCCCTTGTTGACGGTCACCATGGGAAGTTTGTTCCCATGCTTGTCACGGGCCTGGAACACATTGCCGTTCTTGTCCTTGACGTAATTCAAGTTGGTGATACGGTCGAAGGTCCCCCATACGGGAATCTCATACCCCATCTTCTCAGCCTGAAGCATCAGCATGAGGGAGTTGCCGCCGTTGTAGTGGCGCCCGGACAGGTTCTGGGGAGGCTGGGTCGCGCCCGGCGTGAACCAGGGCTTCTTCCAGTCTCCCTGAAGCGTCTGGATCTTCTCGATCATCAGCTCCGTGAACCGTTCGAGGGCCTTGTCGGCCGCCGAAGGACCGTCGTTGTTGTATTTCTTGTCCGCCATGGCCGTTACTGTTTGGATTCGTCCTTAACCCATTTGGATAGGTCATCGACACGGCAGTTGATGCTGACCCTGTCCTTGAAGACCTGAAGCTCCAACTCACCCTCGGCCTTGATCCGGGTCTTCGGCTTCAGCCAGACACGCTGGTCATCCCCGAAGTCCACGAAATGTACCCAGATGTAGGAGAACTGGTCGTCACCGACCTTCTCCGCGCTGTATGCGTCGAAGTGGCGGAAAGAGCCCTTCTTGCCCTGGTGCTGGATTACGCCCTTAGCGCCGAGCGTCCCACGGAACTGAAGCGTTCCGCTGATGGAGTCGTCCTCGCCATCACCGGCTTTTCCGACCTTCTCGGCGGAGAGGTTGTAATAGGTCGCATCGCCCATCTTCTTGAAGGTCATCACGCCCTGGACCTTGACGCGGTCGCCCTTGTTGGTGAAAAGGACGTCCTCGTCCTCGCCGTCGTAGGCCACGCTGATGTCGATCTCCGCGGATGCCTCGCCGTCCTCCTGACGGACGCGCATCCCGAAGGTAATGAACGGCTGTCCGTCACGGCCATTCTTGATGTCAGCGGAACGGGTCACGTTTCCGATGACGGTAACTTTGCTCTTAATCATGATCTTGTACGTTTTATTGGATTGTTGTTCATGGAATTCATCGCATTCTCGAAGTTCTGCGAAGCGAGGGCGTTCGCCTGGGTGACGGAGGCCTGCTGGGCCGGCGCCTCCTGCTGCACCTGCTGAACGTTCCCCATATTGTCGATCTGGATGGCCATCGCCATCAGGGAGGCGAAGAGGGTGCTGGCGATCTCTACGATGGGATCGGCGGCAGGGTAGCCGCCGCCCGCACCGAGCAGCCCGAAGAAGTTCTTCCACGGGTCGCCCTCCTGCTCACCGGAGACGATGGTGTTGAAGTAGTCCTTGTCCTTGGGCTCCTCCTGCTTCGCCACTTCCTGCTGCTCGGCGGGTTTCTCTTCCTCTGCAGGCGCCGCCGTGACAGGTTGTTCGCCCAGGACGGCCTTGGAGTTGGCGGCCAGGTCGGCCGTGGTGGTGGCAGGGGAGAGCGTGCTCTGCCAGCCCTTCTCCTGCATCACCTGGCGGTCATACTTGTCCAGACCGTGCTGCCGGATGAGGCTCTGGAGACTTGACGCATACTGCTGGCTGGAGGCATAGCCGTCCGCCTGCAGCCCGCGCGTCCAGCCGACATAATCGTCCGGGGAGAGCTCGAAGAGGTTCGCGTACCGCTTGTTGCCTCTCAGGAAGAGCGAATGATGCTCGTAGCTGTCGACCACGGAGGCGTACTGGCAGAACTTCTCGTTCGGCTTGTCGTCCGTATACACAAGGTAACGGCCGCCGCCGTCCAACCACGTCTTCGTAGCCTTGATCCCGAAATGGTTATTCCCTTTCCTGGACAGTTCGCTCTGCCCGCTTGCGCTCTCCAGTATGCCCTGGGCGAGCGTGACGGAAGCAGGGATGCCGTACTTTCGCATCTGCTCCATCGCCGCCTCGGCGTACCTGTCCACATAGTCACTTGCCTTGCTCATCGTTCTCTGTATCGATATCCTGTTCTGTTTTGGAGCCGGGTGATCGTTCCCGGCCTGGAGGGGACCGGCGGCCAACATCATGGCCGCCAGTCCCGTGAGGAGGAGCCTAGCGATGGAAACCACGGCTGCGTTCCTCCTCTTGCTGGTCCTGGGCGATGCCGCCCGCGATGACTGCGGCGACTACGCCCGTTTCGGCTTTCGTGAGCGCCTCCTTGGCCTTCTCCTCACGTTCCTCCTTCGCCTTCTGCTCCGGGGAGTTCTGGCGTTTCTCCTCTTCCTGCTCCTTCTGCTCCTGCTTCTCCTCGGTCTCTTTCTTCTGCCTCAGAAGGTCGGCAAAGAGGGTGGCGGCGAGGTTGCGCTTGTACGCCTCCTTGTCCTCGGCCAGCCACAGGCGCTGGTACTGGGAAGGCGTTATCTCGCGGGACTGGGGCTTTTCCATCCCGTCGGCCTCAAGGAAGATCTTGATCTTGCGCTTATCATCGGTGCCCGGCTCGCCCTTGCTCTGGATGATGCTCACGCGCTTGATGGCGGAGAGGTCCACATCCTTCTCACGGGTCGTGAAGAGGTTCGCCTTCATCTCAGGATGGGCGGCCGCCAGGGCATAGTATTTCTGTACGAGCTCCTGACGCACCTTCCCGTCCTTGTCACCGCCGTTGCGCATAGCGTTGAAGAAACGGCCGAGGTCGGCCTTGTCAGGGTACATGGCGAAGCCCTTCTCGCCTTCGGGGCGTATGAACATCGCCCACCTGCCCTCGTCGTCCTGGACCATCGAGAGCTTCGCGCTCACGGTCTCGGAGGGTTTCTCCTCTCGAACCTCGATGGGACGGAGCTCGACCTTCTCGCCGCGTTCAGCCTTGTAGATCATCGACACTGCCCTGTTCACGTCCGCCTCGATGCCGTCCATGAAACGTGGGTTCTCCTCCAGGGATCTCTTCCAGCCGTCCACCAGCTTGGCGCTCTCCGGAGAGAGTCTCGCCGGAAGTCCGAGCTGGTTCATCTTCACCGCCGATGCGAGCTCCACGACCAGTCGTTCGCGGTCGCGGTGCACTTCGGCGGGGTTGCGGAGCCCGTCCACGGCCGTCCCGGGACGGTCCATGCGGCCGGGATGTCCCGTCGCCGTCACGACCTGCCTGAAGGCGTCCTGAACGTAGGAAGCGTAGTCGGGGTAGTGCTTCTGCGCAGGAAGGTGGATGATGTCCTTGCCGGAGTCGTAATGCGCCATGCCGGTCCCGTCCTTGCGGATCGGGACAAGGTTCTCGCTGAGCTTGTCCAGCAGGAGGTTCACGTCGATCCTCGTACGCTTATCATCCTTCACGCCACGGTCCTGGGCCGTCCCATGCTCCTGCACGGCCTTCTCGAAGGCCTCCCTGTCGGAGAGCGGGAGCGTCGTCTGCTCGATGTTGAAGAGCGTCCGGATCTGACGGTCACGGACAGGGGAGTAGTCTGCCTTCTGCTCCGGAGAGAGCGTGTCGTACTCCTTCTTAGTGATGGTCCGGCTTTCGTCGGACTTGCTTCGGTACTCGTTCCAGCGGTACCAGATGAAGGGGACTCCCTTTTCACCGGTCTGCACGCTGTCGCCGTTCTGCTTCGCTTTGGGGTAAGGCGTGTACAGGTTCGTCCGGTAGCGGCCACGGTCGCTGTGGAGCGCAAGGATGAGGGCGTTGAAGGCCGATACCCCCGTGTCGCGGGGATACAGCCTCGGAGCCGTCTTGCCTGCTTGGTTGAGAAGGAACCCGCCTTCCTCGCGGGCCCGTCCGAGGGCTTCGGCCAGTAATTCTTTCTGGCGCTGAGCCGCATGCTGTTCTGATTGATTCTTGTCTGCCATATCGTAGTCTTGTTGTGGTTGTCTTTCATCGCTGCGTAATGCCTCTGGTTTCGGTACGTGATTCCTGTTCGAAGCACTCCTGCGCCTCGCTCATCTGCTGAAGGCGGTCGCACTTCTCCAGGACCGCATTTGCGAGCCTTCCCAGGGGGAGCGCCCCCTGGTTATATGCGTCGATCACCTTCTCCGGAAGGGCTATTGTGACGGGAATGCCGTCAAGGGTAGCAATGAGCGCGTTCCCGCGGACCTGCGCGTCACGGATACGCGGATCCATCTGCTCGTCCTCATACTGGAGGTAGCGAACCTGCGGGACGGTCTGCATCTGCACGCCTTCCTGTTTTGCCAACTGCTCGTGACCGGCCTTATTGAGAAGGTTCGCCCCGCCGAGGCCGATGAGGGTCATCTTCAGCAGCGGGTTCTTCACGAAGAGGCCTGCCATGATACTGGCTATCGGCACCAGGTTGTCCCTGATTCCGAGGCTCTGCGTCTTGCCGGTGAACATCCCGAGGAGCATATCCGGTAGCATGGCAAGGATATACCCCGCGTTGCGTCCGATGTCGCCCAGACCGTTGAGACCGAGTCCCGTGAGGATGCCCTGCCACCCGCCGACGTTCGTCCGTCGAGGAGCGGCCTGCTGCGGTTCAGTTGATTCCGGGGCAACTTCTTTCCCTTGGGCAGATTCCTCATTTTTCCTTGAGGGATCGACTGTTTTTTGCCCCTCTTTTCCCTTTTCTTCCCCAATTTCTTTCCCCTCCGTAAGAGGTTTCTGGACGGGCTTGGTCTCGGGTGTCTCACTGACCGGAGGCTCCTGCTTCTTTGTATTCGCATCGATCCATTCCTGCTCGTGGCCGGGTGCGATGACCTTCGGTACGGCCTTGCGCTGGTGTTGGTCCACCGTGTCGATGACCGCGTTGAGAGCGAGGTCGGCACCGACGAACTTGAGGCCGCTGGCGACCCCGCCTCCGAGGCCTCCCATCGTCGCGAAATCCGCTGCGGCTCCCAGGCCCCAGCCGATTCCCTTTTCCACTTTGGAAGGGTTGTACATCTCTTCCGCCCGTTCCTCGATCTCCCTCTGGAGGGGAGTCTTCCGGGCCTCTTCCGGGAGCCCGAATATGGAGTTGCCGGCGGCCTTGCGGAGGATGTAATCTATCGATGACTGGGGAACCTGCTCCCGTGCCATCTTGTCGATCATCATCTCTTCGAGCTGAGGGGTGACGATTATCCCTTCCTTCCGGAGTTCAGCCTTCACCATCTCGACATAGTCCTCCACGGTCTTGGAGTTCCATTCACCCGTGACCTTGAGCGAATCCAAGGCTATGGCCTGGGATGCCATTCCTCCATCAGGACCGGATATCCCGGACAGGATATAGGCAGGGGAGCGCATGAAGCGCCTGACCTCCTCGGCCTGTCGGCTCCGGAGATCCTGCATCACCCTGTCCATGATGGGTTCGACCTTCGTCGAGAACTGTTCCCTGTCTGTCATGTTCGTTCGTTCCATTTATATGTTGACCTGCTGCAGCAGTTGCTTTCTCGTCTCCTCTATTGCGTTGTGGTAGACCTCCATCTGTGCGGGAAAGTGCTCCTCCAGCCACTCGTCCTTCTCCACCTGGTTCCGGATGAAGAGGATGGCGCTCTGCCGTGAGATCTCCACGCTCGCCTCACCGTCCTTCCGGTTGTTGAACCAGGCCTTCGTCCACCATCGGATCCCCGCCTGGTCCGGATAGACGCTCACGGTCCTCGGGATGTCGAAGCTCTGGACGACGATGTCCAGGTCCTCCAGCGGATCCACAAGACCGCTGTCCGCTACGGCCTCCCCGTAGGCTTTTTTTTTAATCCCTCATCCCATGTGCTGAGGTAGGTACCGTGCACGAGTGCGAGGTAGCCCAGGAAGTCCTCCAGCAGGAGGTTCTGGACCTTCGCCGCCATCGGGATGCTCCTGCGTCCCAGCCCCATCGGGTTCTCCATACTCGGGATCATCTCGAAGAAGTAGTTCCTTGCAGAAGCCATCATCAGCATGTTCCGAAGGCTCTGCTCTGTCCTCTGCGGAAGACGGTAGGCACCGCTTCCAAGGTCCTTTAGGTAGGCAGGGAAGAATCGGAGCATCAGCTCCTCGATCTCGTCTGCGTCCTTGTCATACTTCGTCCGGAATCCCTCCCGTGCCGCGCCGAAGTCCTCCTTCCCGAAGGGCTGCTTCTGACGCTCCAGGCTCTTGATGTTCCCGTATATCATCGTTAGGAACTCAATCGGATCGAACTCCTCGCCCTTGTATTTCGTCTCCATATGCAGGATTTCGTCGCTAACGGCGACGGTGTCGCCCGCTCGGACCTCGTCCCCGTAGACGGCGAGGATGTTCGAGAGGTGGGCGTATTTCACCTCGTAGTCCCCGTAGCGGATGACCTGGTAGAGTCCGCGCTCATGGTCGTTGCCGAGGCCGGACACGATGCCACTGGCCACGGCCGAAAGAAGGTAATGGGGCGCGTTGAAGTCCACGCCATGGTGGAAGAACTCCGCTCCGGTCTTGGGGTTGACCTGCTTGCCGTAACCGAGAGTCATATCGACCTCCTTGTCACGCTCCTCGAACGGCATACAGTAGCCGGAGGGCGACTTGAGAATCATTTCATGTGAGTATTTCATATCCCTTATCCTTTTTTCCGTTATCTGTGGCGGTGGATCTGCTCCACTTCCTGCGGCTGTTCCTCCTTCCTTACATTACCCGTGTTCATCGCCTGCGCAGTCCGGACGGCATCAGCCGGCTGGACGGCAGGGGATAGCACACGCTGCGAGTTGTTCCCGATGGTCATCATCGCGAGCATTGCTCCGGCTATCTTGGCCATCCAGCCGAAGCGGCCGAAGACCAGGAAAGCCGACAGTACGAGTCCCATCACGCCCATGCCGGAGACGTTACCGTGGGTGAGGTTCTGGAGGAACCCGCCGAGCATCTGGCCACCGTTGCCGGAGGAGACGTCGGAGAGGAAGCTGCTGATGCCGTTGAGCTTCCCGTCCACATTCTCAGCTGCGCCGGATACCTTCTCGGTCATAGCCCCGAAGGACTCCTTCAGGTCACGGACGCCTTCCACGGCCCCGTGGACGGTGTCGCTGACCTTCTGCGTGGCCTTCTCTCCGATGATCGCGTCGCTGACGATACCGACGACGCTCTCGTCCGTGGTGATCTTCTTCCAGCCCACGTAGCCGAGGCCTCCGCCGACGGCGGCGGTCTTCAACGCAGTACCCGCACCCTTGAGCGTCTGCTGCGGATGAAGGATGGCTTTGCCACCGGTCTCGAGGATCCTTCCGGCGCCTCTTCCAGCCCATTTGGCGGCCTTTCCGCCCGCCTTGAGTAGTGATGCCCAACTCATATCTCTGCTTGTGTATTATGCCTGGTTTAACAATTCTTCTGTTCGGTATGGTGAGTGGCCTTACGGCCGTACTGTCTTGCCTATGGTCCTCCAACGCTGGAAGGACTCCTTCGAGATGTCCTCGATGTCCGCCTTGTCGGGCTGGTTGCCGGATATTTCGTTCCAGACGTCCGTGAGGGAGGTGTACTTCACCGCCCGGACCAGACGCTGGAGCGTCTTGTTCATCTCCTTGAGCTTCGGACGCACGCCGAAGAAGACCTCAGTGCGCTCCTTCTCGGTCATCTTCACGTCGGACAGGCACACCATCCGGATGTCGTTGACGATCTCGACGCTCTGGAGGATGACCTGCCGGTAGACCTTGTTCCGGTTCGCGGAGAGCGCCACGGCCACAGCGTTCGCCGGGCTCTTGGCTATCTGGTCAGCCAGGTTGCTGAGGTTGTTTATCATTTTTTCGGTCTCGTGGTAAAAACCGTAGATCTGCGCGGCATACACGATGATCCCGTGGAAGGTGTCCAGGTAGTCGTTGAACTCCTTCTGGATATCCGCGGTGGCGTCCACCTCCTCCTTGATCCACACGTGGCCGGTGGACTCCAGGAGCATCGTCTCCTCCTGCGACTGGAGCGTGCTCTCGGCCTTCTCCGTATACAGCACGATCATCGCCGCCAGCGTGGGGTCGATGGACTGCGCACGCAGGGCGTTAGAAATCAGGAGCAGCAGGAACACTGCGAGGAGAGTGAAGTTCTTTCTTGTCATTTCTTCCGTTTGATTGATGCGTTGTCTAGTATGTCCTGGAAGCCCGCTGCCAGCGGGATTGCGCCTGCCGGGCGATCTCGCCGTTGTCACGGTCGAGGATGCCTTCGGTGGCGTTCCTCCAGACATCCTGGAGGGTATAGTATCTGAGGGAAAGGGAAAGCTGGGAGAGCTTGTGGTTGAAGTTCTTCAGACTGTCCTCAATCATCCAGAGGGTCTTCGAGCGCTCGGCCCCGGTGAGCATGTTGCCCTCGCCTCCGGTGGCCACAGCGTCCCGCAGGATCGTATAGACCGTGACGAGCTCGGTAGCCGTCTCCGCATAGAGGTTGTTCATGCTGAAGGTGGCCGCCACGCCCTGGGGGTTGTTCGTGATAGCTTTCCTGATGTCGCAGAGGTTGATGAAGAGCCGAACCCCGTCGTTGTACAGGTGTGTGGCCGCCTTCAGGGAGGAGGCGTAGCCATCCACGCTCTTGAGGTAGGCGTTATACTTGTTCTCCCAGTTCTTGATCTGCGTGAACTCCGCGGCGATGGTACCCTGGAGGACGGCCGTCTGCGTCTGCCCCTCGATCTCGCTCTTGATCTGTCCGTCGATGAGCTCGTTCCCTTCCACGAGGACGGCCCACTCCAGGGGATTGGCGACGACGATCTGGGCACGGGCAACGCCGGACCCCATCATCATGAGGACCGGCAGCACCAGCGCGAGAAGCGACCGGTGAAGTCTATCTGTAGTTCGCGAATTCATGGATGTTCATTCTCTTTCTGTTGTAGGAGACCCGCTCCCGGAGGCAGCCGACGACGTCCGCCTTCTCGCGGATGCCGATGATCTTCAGTTTCGGCATGGTCCTGTCCCCGGAATGCACTACGATGGTCTTCAGGCCCAGCAGCAGCTGGAGGAAGCTGCGCTTCTCGTCGAAGTCCACGACCCTGTATAGCTCGATGTAATCACGGCTGCGGGTGAAGACCCCGTGCTCGTATACGAGCTGCTCCCCGGTGATGGTGTAGACCATCTTCCTCAGGAAGACCAGGGAGTAACAGACCTTGAGCGCGAGCAGCAGACCCAGCCCAAGCAGGACCGACCGGTAAGGGACGGCGTCCAGCCCGCCGGCGACGAGAAGAGCGAGAGACCCCAATATGGATATCCCTTCGTCGATCAGCAACTGCCGCAAGCTCGGGCGGAGGCAGACTTCCCTGTATGCATTCCCTTCAGCCATCGTCATCTGTGGTATCTGTGACGCTCCTCATGGGATTCCTCGGTCTCGACCGCTCCGTCACCGTCCAGGTCACAGCCAACGGCCTTCCGTTCGGTCATCTCCCGGCCGAGGAGCTCGTCGTTGAAGTCCTTGTATCTTTCGCCAGGGAGCTCGCGCTCCACGTGGACGATGCAGGCGTCAACCATCTCGTTGAAGACCCGCCAGCCCTGGGCGATCTGCGCCTTGAGCTCGTCCTTGTCCTCCTGGCAGAGATAACCCTCCCGGAGGTCCTCCCGCAGCTCCTCGACCTTGAAGTACTGCTCCTTCACCTCCTCGGGGAGCTTGAAGAAGGCGCTTTCCTTCTCGTGGTCGGTCTCGATGAAGCCCGGAGTGTCCTTGTACGCCCGGGCCACGTCGCTGTACGGCTTCATCTCCTTCGCGACTGTCATGAAGTTCGCGGTGAACTGCCTTCCTGCCTCATCGTTGTCAAAGCACAGGTGGAACGCCGCCCCCGGCGCCGTGCGGATGAGACCCTGCATCTGGCCGCGGGTAGGATTGCCGCCCGTAGAGACGAAGACAGCCTTCCTGAGTTCCCTGTCAGAGCTACGGTGAAGCTGCCAGTAGGCCATCGCATCGTAAGCGCTCTCGAAGAGGAGAACCCTGCCAGCATCCTTCAACGAAGTGCCGGAAGGTGATGCCATCCACAGACCGAGGCTGCCGTTGCTCCCGGCAGCCTTGCCCTTGAACGTCTTGCCGTCGCGTCCCTGTCGGCCCCTCTCCTCGAATCCCACGACGGTACCGTCCCCTCCGGGAACGGTGAGCGGGAAGGAGAGGTTGCGGATCATCGAACCCTTCCGGCCGGGCACATCCCGGTCGGCCAGGACGAAGAAATCGCTGAAGGCGTACTGGGTATTCAGGTCCAGCCCACGATGCCTGAAGAAAGGATAGAAGGGCTTGGCGGATTCCCGGTCCCCGGATACGAGGACGTGAATCTTGTAGTCCTTCACATCGAAGGGTTTCAGTTCGGGCTGTGGTTCCTTGACCGCCGCTTCCTTCTCCTCGTAGGGAGTATTCAGCAGCCGGTGGCAGACCTTGTTGACGAGCCTGTCGAGGTTCATCCCGACTTCGTACTCGGGGAAGAGATGAGGATGCTCCTTGATGAGTGAGATGACGTTGTAGTTCTTCTGCACCGGAGGATGGAAGCAGAACTGCCCGTCACGGGTGACGATGAACTTGTCACCGCGGATCCGCTGCCCGTGCTCGTCCAGACGGACGAACGAAGGGTAACGCATCCCGTCCTTCCGGTTGCGGACATAACCCGCATCACGGAGGACGTCCATCACGGAGAGCCGCTGCATATAGTCTTGATAAGTGAGTTCCATATTTCGAATCGATGTTATCGTCCGAGTCCGACGCCGTGCTCGGCGGCATTAAGCCCCGCCTCGAAGGCGCGGCTGGCGATGTCCTGCGGGGAATCCACGCCGGGCTTCATGTAGACATGGCCTCCGGCATGGCGTTCCATATAGAGATCCGGGGCCATGCGCGGCCCGCGTGCCATCTCACCGGCCACGGTGAGCGCCGCGAGGATGGCCGCCCCGATGTGTGCGCCCCCTTCACGCTGCTCGCGCGGGAGCTGCTTCATGTCCACCTCGTTGAAGACCTTCGAGAAGAGCCTCATGCGGTGGTAATCGTCCACGGCCATGAACTTGTCATACTGGCGGCGGGTGATCTCGTGGGAGATCTCCTCACCGTTGATGACGGCCGTCATGCGGTATTTCATGTCACGGCCGGTCTCCTGCGCCTCATCCCGGACGGGCTCCACACGGATGTCGCCGACGCTGACCTCGCGCCCGTGAGCGCCTTCACGGAACCAG
>Ga0310695_10008082_pt1 | contig 16461 bp, 7 predicted proteins | sample RumenRJG_04DNA_FD_203882 | JGI IMG/M metagenome (GOLD analysis project Ga0310695, IMG submission 203882) | Bovine rumen microbial communities from Lethbridge, Alberta, Canada - RJG_04 (v2) (version 2) | ecosystem: Host-associated > Mammals > Digestive system > Stomach > Rumen | place: Canada...
GCCCGTCGGCGGTTATGGCATTTGCGCTCAGGAGAAAGAGGTCCATTTCGAGCTTGTGGTCGCGAATCTCCTTGCCGGACGCCAGAAGCCGGTCCCTGACGCCGATCTCCTTGAGCGTCTCGCTTCCGCCCCAGCCGACGCTCTGGGCCGGCTCGGCCTCCTGCATCACCATGTCGGCGGCCTCCTCGGCGGTTTTCGCGAAGACCGCCTCGTAGCCACGCCTCTCAAGCGCGGAAACTACCTTTCTGCATAGTTCTTCGGACATTCCTCGTTCTCCTTTCTCGTAGTTGCATATTATATCACAACAAAACAGTGCCGTTCCTATTTCCGTGAATCTTTCCTCTTTGTCAGGATACTCACTTACAAGAATTATTCGCCATTTGACAGGCATCATTTGACATTCGTCACGCGACAGGCGACACGCTGGCTTCGGCATTCCGCATTCATCATTCCGCATTCCGTCGTTAACGCAGAAGGCGCAGCCTGGGGGGGCTGCGCCTTGTTGCGTCAGTCGACGCTGGAGAGAGGAACAGGCAACGCCTGCGCGGCTTCACCTTGCCCCTTGTGCGGGCCTTGCGGCCTGCGGGGCTGTCTCCTTAGAAAGGAGGTGATCCAACCGCTGGTTCCCCAACGGTTACCTTGTTACGACTTCATCCCAATCACCACCCACACCTTAGGCCGACGAATGCCGGACTTCGGGTGCAGACGGCTTTCATGATGTGACGGGCGGTGTGTACAAGGCCCGGGAACGCATTCACGGCGCCGTAGCTGATGCGCCGTTACTAGCAAATCCGACTTCATGGGGTCGGGTTGCAGACCCCAATCCGAACTGGGGCCGGCTCTCTGGGGTTCGCTCCGCCTCGCGGCATCGCATCCCTCTGTACCGGCCATTGTAGCACGTGTGCAGCCCTGGGCGTAAGGGCCATACTGACTTGACGTCATCCCCACCTTCCTCCCGCGTGAACGGGCAGTCATCCGCGAGTCCCCGCCTTGACGCGCTGGCAACACGGATAAGGGGTTGCGTTCGTTGGTGGACTTAACCAAACACCTCACGGCACGAACTGACGACAGCCATGCAGCACCTGTGCAGCACCCTCGAAGGCGGCCTGCTTTCACAGGCCTTGCAGCTGCATGTCAAACCCAGGTAAGGTTCTTCGCGTTGCATCGAATTAAGCCACATGCTCCTCTGCTTGTGCGGGCCCCCGTCAATTTCTTTGAGTTTTAGCCTTGCGGCCGTACTCCCCAGGCGGCACACTTACCGCGTTCGCTGGGGGACGGGGCCGGTGAATGGGCCCCACCCCGAGTGTGCACCGTTTAGGGTCGGGACTACCAGGGTATCTAATCCTGTTTGCTCCCCCGACTTTCGTACCTCAGCGTCAGTACCGTTCCAGGAAGGCGCCTTCGCCTCCGGTGTTCTGCAGGATATCAACGCATTTCACCGCTACACCCTGCATTCCCCTTCCCTCTCCCGGCCTCCAGCGGGGTAGTTTCGAGCGCACTTTCCGGGTTGAGCCCGGAGATTTCACACTCGACACGCCCCGCCGCCTACGTACCCTTTACGCCCAGTAAATCCGAACAACGCTACGGGCCTCTGTATTACCGCGGCTGCTGGCACAGAGTTAGCCGCCCGTTCCTCTTGAGGTACCATCAACTCGGGGGCGTGTTGGGCCCCTCCGCCTTTTCCCTCATGACAGGAGTTTACAACCCGAAGGCCTTCATCCTCCACGCAGCGTCGCATCGTCAGGCTTTCGCCCATTGCGAATGATCCTCGACTGCAGCCTCCCGTAGGAGTCTGGGCAGTATCTCAGTCCCAGTGGGGCTGGTCATCCTCTCAGACCAGCTAACCGTGTGCCTTGGTGGGCCGTTACCCCGCCAACTAGCTGATGGTGCGCGAGCCCCTCTCAGGGCGGGAGCCTTGCGGCCCCCTTTAGCGCTCCGGCGATGCCGCCGGGCGCCACATCCGGTATTAGCCGTCGTTTCCAACGGTTTTCCCGAACCCAAAGGCAGGTTGCTCACGTGTTCCTCCCCAATCCGCCACTCTCACCGCTAAGTATTGCTACCTCGCGGATCCCGTTCGACTTGCATGCCTAATCCACGCTGCCAGCGTTCGTTCTGAGCCAGAATCAAACTCTCAGAAAAAGAATTTGAGTACTTAGTTTTCCGCGGGGCCGACCCGAAAGCCGCCCCGCGCCTCGCACAGACATTGCTGTTTCTCTCTCTAGCGCCGACTGTCAAAGACCAACGCCGCCCCTTGGGGGCGAACGGATGTATAGTATACCAAATCCCGCGCGTTTGCGCAAGGGGGAAATTTTAACTTTTTTTCTTAGCCCACCTTGGCGATCTTGCCGGACTGGATCGACTCGTAGCAGCCGAGCATCGCCTGGATGGTCTGCTTGTGCCACTTGAGATTGATGAGAGGCGTCTTGCCCTTGCGGATACAGTCGACGAACTCGTCGATGAGGCCCACCCACTCGTCGAAGTAGGTGTACTGCACGGTGTAGCGGTCGTTCGGCGCGCCGTTGTGGTAGACGTTCGGGCCGAAGCAGTCGCAGCTGATCATGCCCTTCTCGCCCGTGATGGTGAGGTTCACCTCCATGCGCTTCGGGAAGCGCTCCCAGCCCGGGCCCGGGACCTTCAACTTCTCCTCGAGGCGCGACCAGCTGGGGTCAAAGAGGAATGCCGTGCCGTCCTTCATCTTGCCGACGGCCATGAGCATGTCCTCGACCTTCAGTCCGTCGCGCAGGTTCGGCGCGACCTCGGCGTAGATGTAGTCGAAGTCCGAACCGGTCAGGTGGCGGATGAGGTCGAAGATGTGCGGATGGTCGCAGAGCGCGCCGCCGCGGAAGCGAGGGTCGCCCTTCTTGAGGGGCACGACGCTCCCGAAGCTCGCCTTCGGATCGCCCTGCCACGGGAACGCCCAGACGGGCGAGAGCGTGATGTTCGTCGCCTGAACCGCCTTGATCTTCCCGATCGCGCCGTCCTTCACGAGCTTCTCGAGCCTGCGCACCACCGAGTTGTAGTGCATCTCGAGCTCGATCTGGCAGACGATCCCCGCCTTGTCGCACATGGCGATCATCTCGTCGTACTCCTTCATGTCGAAGGTCGGGATCTTCATCGAGAGGATGTGGATGCCCTTCTCGGCGCACCACTTCATCTGCTCGAAGTGGCGGTCGTTCGCGGACGCGATCACGACGGCCTCGATGTCGGGGTGCTTCCTGTACATCTCCTCGGGGTCGAGGTAGCACGGAACGCCCGTCTCGTAGAGCTCGTAGACCTTCTTGGCCTCCTCGTCCTGCGCGCAGGAGGCGACCCAGTCGAGCTTCTTGTTCTCGATGAGCGTCTGGTAGTACTTGCGGGTATGACCGTGCGTCATGCCCATCATTGCGATTTTGACTGGTTTCATGGTTTTTAGCTTAGAGCTTTCAGCTTAGAGCTTAGAGCTTTGGACCTTGAACTTGAAGTTTAGCACTTGAAGCCTAGAGTCTGAAGCTTAGCACTTGAAGCATTTGCAATAAGCATCTCCTTTCTCTTTAGGTTTTTTGTGACTGTTTAAGACGTTGGATCATGGCGTTTAGCAGTTTCCTGATTTCCTGCGATTCCTCATAAAGGCCGCTTCCGGAATCAAGATACCCCAGCCGCACTGCCAACTCCAACTGCGTTGAAGCTTCATTCAATGAGCCGCGGGCAAGTATCAGGAAATGCGAAAAATCTTTCGCCGTATCCCGTCCCCGCCCCTCGGCGATGTTGGACGGAATGGAGACAACAGCTCGACGCAATTGATCGCAAAGCCCGTACCGCTCTTCAGCCGGGAATTCCCGCTGAATGCGATAGACGTGCTCGGCAAAGTTCATTGCCTTTTGCCAGACGATCAAATCTCGATAACTCTTGACCATTTCATGTCCTTTTTAGCTTTGAGCTTAGAGCTTTGAGCTTTGAGTTTTGAGTTTTTATCGCCTTTTAGCCTTGAGCATTGAACACTATTCACACTCCAAGCTCTAAGCTCCAAGCTCTTAGCTCCAAGCTCTCAGCTCTCAGCTATCTCACCTCAGACACCTTGATTGCCTGATTGGTGTCGAGGCCCTTCTTGACCGCGATCGTCTTCGCGGCCTTCGCCTTGTCGGCCGCGAACGCGAGCGCGGCGGCCTTCGTCGCCTTCGCCCACGCGGCCTTCCATATCTTCGAGTCCGCCCGCTTCTGCAGCAGCGCGAACGCCGCGCGGACGTTCCATATCTCCTCGTAGGTGAGGCCAAAGAGCTCGGTGTCGACGTCGGTGTACTCCGCCATCGCGCCCTTGTCGCCCCAGCAGCGGATCGACGCATGCTTCGTGTGGGTGTCGACCGTCTGGTCGCAGGCGACGCCGCGCTTCGCGATGATCTCGTGGCGGTCGTAGCCCTCGGCGCCACGCGGAAGCCCCGCGCCGACTTCGACGGAGACGTTCACGTCGTTCGCAAGCTTGGCGAGCACGTTGATCGCCGCGCCACTGGAGACGGCCATGACGCGTACGACGTCTGACGCGCCGAGGTACGCCGCGAGGTCGAGCTCCTTCGCAAGCATGGCCTCGAGGTCCGCGCCCTTGGGCGCAAACGACGCGAAGCGGAGCGTGGAGACGCCTTCGAGAGTGCCGTTCTCGGTCATCTTCTTGAGCTCCACGATCTTGCGTTCCATGCGTCCGGGCAGTAGCGGCGTCGATCCGACGAAGCAATGCCCGTCTTTCACGATAATCTCGCCCTTCGCCGCGCCGTACTTCTCGCGCAGGAAGTCGAGCCCTTTGTTCATTTTTTTCAGGTTCATTCTGTTCCTTTCTCGGTTTGCCGATCAAGATCGGTCAGTTAGGCTCTACGGTCCTGATTGCGGTCATTCCGTCCATGCCATACATTATACCACAACAAAACGTTGATTTTCAACTTCCGTTTATCAAATATCTTCGTCAGAATGTACGTTTACAAGTATCACACCACAAATCCCCGCCGATGGACGGGGATTTGGGATTTTCCAGGCCCCGCCGTCAGGTCGGTTCCGCTGCCGGAGTAGAAGATCTTCCGCGAAACGGCGTCCCAGAGAGCACTGCGGTCGTACCGTCTGCACGGCCTGAAGTCACGGACGAGCGTCCATTCACCTTCTCCGCTGCTCGTCGCGGTCTGCCATATCTTAAGACGATAGAGTTTCGTCTTTATCGCATTTACCGCGTTACCGTTCTGGTTCTTTGCGAAAACGTACATGTTGATCCCAGTGTCGAACGCACCGAGGCTACCCATGTTCTTGTTTGGATTGAAAGTGTCGTTGTACCATGACGTGTTACCGGCGAAATCCAGCGTTACCCCGGTTGGAGAGATGATTGACTCCAAATGCACGAGAGATGTGTTCCCGTCTCCCGCAGCGAAAACGGGCGCGTTTGCTTTTTTTACCCATGCGCATTGAGATCGAGAAACAACCAAAACAACTTTCAAAAACAACTTAGTCCTACGGGCGCACCTTGAACATTCAGAATCGTGGCGGTTTGAGGATTGGCAAATGGGCGCGGGCGAGTAGATGCGCCTGTCGCGAAGCGATCAGGTTGGGTGAGCGCGAAGCGCGAACTGCCAAGCGTATCCACCGACCGAAGGTCGCTGCCGAAGGCGGTCGCTAGAGTGGTGCCGCAAGGCCCCGCGCCCGCGCGCCAAAGGCAAGTTGTTTCAAACAAGTTGTTTCCAATCAACAGGATATACTGCGGGTATTACGCAGCGAAAACCAAATGCTCAAAAGAACGGGCTGGCAGCCCGTTCTACACTAGGCAGTGCGCGATGCGCCGCCAGCTCATTTCACGAAGATTACGAAGCCGCGCTTGGTTATGACCATGGAAACGGCCCCGTCGCCGCTGCGCCTCAGGAATGCACCGTATCTTCTGGAGAGGGACTGCAGATTCGACGAATCAATCCGCAGTCGTGCGAACGTCTCAGCCGTGCAGTTCGCGAAGAGCGGATATTCGTCGCCAGGCTGTGCCTCCGCCATGTTGCCTGTCACAACCACCTTCACCGCGCCGGACGCCGCCACGACGCCCGCCGCAGGCACGGTGCGGTTCGCCCCGACGGCGATCGCGGTGCCCTCTCCAAGCGAAATCGAAGTGGCCGTCAAGACGTCGTTCGAGATCGCCAGCGTTCCTCCATTCACCACCACGGAGCCGGTGAAGGCGCTCGTTCCCGCCGCCGGGCTCATCACGAGCGTGCCCTCGCCCTTCTTCGTGAGCGTGGCCGCACCGGAGATGCCGGAAGTCCACGTCACCGTGTGCCCCTGCGTGTCGAACTCGGCGTTGACATCCAGCGCGAGAAGTCCGCTCGACGCATCCGGGCCGCGGATCGTGAAGTCCGCCGTGGCATAGACCTTCTTCGCGCAGCCGACGAACTTGATCCCGTTGTGCGCCGTCGCCTGGCAGATTCCCTGCCCGCCGATGTAGAGGTTCGCGGGATAGACGCAGGCATCGTAGCTGTTGATGGAATCGCTCGGCCGCAGCAGGCCGCCCGCGCGGATGACGCTGCCCGCGAACGCCTCGTCGCCGATGTAGCCGAAGTCGCCCGGGTAGCTGCCGGTGTTGTTGTACACGGACCTTACGCTGTAGATTCCGTCCACATCCATTTCACCCTGCACCGAAAGATAGACATTGTCGCGGCCTACCGTGACATAGCCGAAGCGGGCATAGCCGCCTTCCGCTATTCGCATGGCAGGCGAGCCGTTCACGAACCCATTCATATACTTCTTCTTTTCCAGACCGGCAGCGACAAGGCGCGAACCCGACGGAACGGTCCACGTGGGAGATTCGCTGGGTATGCCCAGGCTGTCCCTGAACGTGATGTCGCCCATGAAGGTGTGCTCGATCTCGCTCGTGCTCGCGTCCAGCGAGACCCCGAGCGACCACGCCGTTGCGCCACCGGCGAAATCGACCGGCCCCTGCAGGGAAACTTCGTATCCCGCGACGAACTCGGCACCGCACGAGACGGTGGCCGTTCCCGTTCCGGCGTTCGACAGCTTGCAGAACGCGAGGGTGTTCGTGGTGGTCGCATCCGGATTGCCCAGCACGACGCCGGAATTGAGCGCCACGGAGCACACGGTCGCCGACTTGTCCACCACCACGTCGGCGGAGGCCGGGAACGCAAGGGCGTCGAAGCGCGTTGGCTCGAATGTCGAACCCGCCTGGCCCGCCGCCGCGCCGGTGGCGCCGTCGGTCCAGTTTCCGGCGTCGGAGAAGAGCCGGTTGCCCGTGGCGTTGCTCCACGTGTAGGAGCGCGAAGCCGGCGCGGAGGCGTATGCCGCCACTTCGGCGTATCCCGCGCCGCTGTTGTCCTGACCGGTCGGGAACACGATCTTCAGGCCCGTCACGCCTCTGGCCAGCGGCGCGCCGTCCACGCGCCTCAGAACGGCGCAGATGCCTCCCGCGGACGACGCGTTGTCGCCGGTGCCCACGCTGACCGGAACGACCATGATCTGCGACCATTCGTCGGACCCGTCGCACTTGACGTACACGGACTCCACGACGACGCCGTCGCGTCCGCCGTCGCCCCAGCGCGAGAACACCGCGAGCTCCGCGATGTCGGCGGGCTGGAACGTCCACTCGACCGTGCCGCTCACGAGCGCGTATATCTTCTGGTAGTTCACGGCTCGTCCCACAAGATGCACGTCGCCGTCGGTCAGCACCGAGCAGGACGTCGTCGCCGAAGGCAGGGTGTCGTCGTTGTTTTCCGAATAGCGCGCAATCCCCGTGTCGTCGCACGTCGCGCCGACGAGCACGCTCGCGGCCGCCGCAACGCCGTATTTGAAGTACGTGTCCTCACCCGCAAGGGCGGTCGTCCACTCGAAGGCATTGACGTACACCACGTCGCCTGCATCGTTCAGCCGCACGGCGCCGGACGGTGTGTCGAAATGTTCCGCGAGCTGCGCCGCCGTCAGTCCCGATCCGGTGATCAGCGTGCCATCCTCCACGTCGGGTCCGACCGATATCTTCGCGCCCTCTCCGAAGGCGAGCGAGCCGCCTTCCGCCAACGCGATGAACGCGCCGCCTGCGAACGACACGTTCCCCGCGACGGTCACGGCACCGGTCGCCGTCACAGGCCCGGCGAGTCCCGAGCCGTCGGCGAACGCAAGCGTCGCGCCGCTCTCGACGGTGATGGCGGAGTTGCCAAGCGTGCCGCCTTCCACGACTTCAAGCGTCGTGCCGGACGCAAGCGTGGCCGGGCCGGTACCCGCGCCCCTCTCGGCGGAGACCACGATCCGTCCGCCTTCGAGGAACGTGCCGCCGACGAAATACTGCGGCGCCGCGAGAATGAGCGTGCCCGGATTGAGCTTGTAGAGCTTCGCCGCCGTGTTGTTGAAGGTTTTCGCAATGGTGATGGTGCGCGGCGTCTCGCCGTCGAAGCAGTCGAGCGTGTCGAACTTGACCTCGTTCGTGTAGAAGGTAGCAGACGCGTGGCCGCCGTCGTTCCACGTCCAGTCGGCGTATGCGCCGAAGACGTACGTTCCAATCGCCACACCGAAACCAATGTCCATGTTCAACTGCCCGGCGGTGCCGTTGAACGAGATGCCGCCGGAGCCGATGTTGATGCGCTTGGCATAGAAGCCCATATGGTTGTTACGCACGTCGAGCACAAGCCTGTTCGCCCACACGGTTCCGTACTTTCGCGTGGCGGTGAATTTGTCGCTCCAGGCGTACACCGTGCCGTTCGTCACGGAGAGTTCCGCTCCGTCCGCCATGGCGACGCCAAGCCGGGCATTCGCCTCTTCGCCCACGACCAGGTCGCCGGAAAGCTCCACCCGGGCGCCGGATTCGATGGTCAGCGTCTGGCCGCTCGCGCCCGTAAGCTTCTCGGCGGAGAGCTTTGCGCCAGCTGCCAGCGTCACATTGTCGTCGAGGGTCACGGTGTCTGCCGTAAACGTGAAGGTGGAGCCGCTCAGCCGCAGGCCGCCTGCGCCGTCCACCGCGCCCCAGCCAGCCGCCGTCACGCCATTGGCAAACTCGACCGGGCCGGCGGAGTTCACATTGTAGTCGGTGGTGAACGCGACGGGGCAGTTGAACGTGTTCGCCGCCGACGAGGTGGAAACGATCTTGCCGATTGTGAGCGTATTCGCGGCGTCGCCGCCCGCGCCGGAACCGTTCACCGTCACGGAGCCCGTGCCGAAGAAGTTCAGCGAACTCGCCGTGAAGTCGGCCGGCATGGAAACGGCGAGCGCCGTGTCGTTCGTGAAGCAGAGGTCGTCCACGGGCGAAAGCACGGTGCGGCCCCAGTTCGCGGGGTCGCTGATGGTCGTGCCGTCGCCGCCGCCCGTCCAGAAGCAATACTCGGTCTGACGGCGGATGCTTACGCAGTCGATGGCCGTGGCCTTGTCTTCATTGTTGTTGAACGCAGTGAACTGCAACCGATAGGTGCCGGTCGTCTCCACTGTAATGTACTTCTCGTATGGCGTCAGCTCAGACGAAGTCATCGTCATGAACTGATCGTTGATGAGATCGTTGGCGATCACGCCATCGACGAGCTGACCGAACGAAATTTTGATGGTTTGGCCGGTATACTGGCCTGGTCGCGCCACATAGTTCAGCGACACCCTGTAGGTGCCGGGGGCGGCGACCGCCACGTCCTGATAGGCGATTGTATCTCCGGTGTGGGTGTTGTCGGGGGCAGGAGCGGTCTGTATGAACATCGCGTACTTGCCCACCTCAAGCCCCGTCGCCACCCATGTGCCGAACGGACATCCCAAGCCGACCCTCTCGATATCGTTGACCTGCCACCCCGGATTGCTGTAGTTGTCAAAGTTGGCGTAGGCGCCCCAGGGCTGGGAGACGCTGAAAGACCCTTCCTCGAATTCGCCGTTCGTCACAAGTTCTTCGGACGCGAAGAGGCGCACGTTGTCGTATGCGGTGGCCTTGTCGGCAGAGGACGAGCCGAAGAACTTCAGGCGGTAGGTGCCGGCGGAGAGCACGGCGACGGGACGGGAATAGGGGACGAACGCATCGGAAGCGGGAGAGAGTGTGTCCAGCAGATCGTCCTCCGTGACATCCGCCTTGTCGCCGCCGATCTTCCCGAAGTAAACCTTCGCCGTCTGGCCGGTGAATTCGTACTTTCCGCTTTTCGGGCGCGCCGCGTAGTCGAACGCCAGCGTGTAGAGGCCGGGAGTCGCGATCGTCACGTCCTGATACGCAAAGCCGTCGGTGCCGGGGTTGGACTGGATGTACATCGCGTACACGCCAACGTCACGGCCGCCCGCTACCCATGTTCCACTCGCCATGCTGAGGCCGCCCCCGCTAATCGTCCAGCCGGGATTCGAGAATCCTGCCGTATCCGAATACGACCAGTTGCCTGAATTCGCCGTGATCGAACCAGAGTCGAAGAAGCCGTTCTCGAGCAGGTTGTCGATCTTGCGCACGCTCACGTTGTCGAACGCCGTGGAACTATCGACCGAGGACGTTCCCGAGAAAAGCAGCCGGTAGGTTCCGGCCGCCTTCACGTCGATCGTGCGATGGTACGTGGTCAGCGAAGCGTAAGTGGTGGCGGCAAAGGTCGTGAGCACGTTCTCGGTCGGGACCGTTCCGTCAACCACCTGCGAGAACGACACGGTGATGGTCTCCTTGTTGAATTCCGTCTTGCCGCTCTTCGGCCGCGCCGCCCACTGGAAGGATATCCGGTAAACGCCCGGGGCCGGCACGGCCACGTCCTGATAGAAAGATGAATTGACGCCGCTCTGCGTCTTGAGGCATATCGCGTACGTGCCGATGGGCAGTCCGCTCGCGATGTAAACGCCGCTGGCCTTGGCCTTGACGCAGTTCACGAGCGTCCAGCCGGGAATATTGGCGTTGTTACTGCCTGTGAGACTTTCAAGGTAATTACCGTAATTTTTTGTGAAAACGGTTCCCGCCTCGAAGTCGCCGTTCGCGACAAGCTCGTAGCTCGGCCACGGATCGGCCGCAAGACAGACACGCGCGGCGGCGAAAGTTGCCAATACGCAAATTGCGGTCGCGCCAAGCGCGGACCGCCTTGATTTCAACAACTTGAACGACATATCAATGCTCCTTATGTTGTAAATCGCCTTCCGGAGAAGACCGCCTTCCCCGGACAGCACCACATAATTTAGCATTTTTTTTTGTTTGCCGTCAAGTGGCAATCCGGATCTTCCGGATCCTCCTCACTCCCTGAATCGCAGGGTGTGGAGCGTGCAGATGGAACGATTCTTGACGGGCGACGAAAAGGTGAAGTAAAGCGCCTCGCGGCCCTTCACGGCGGCAAGCGCCTCAATCGGCACTTCCACCGTCTGCAAGCCGCCCGGCATGTCCCGCGCCACGCGGAACGAGCCGACCTTCAGGCCCCCCTCGTTCGCCGCAGGACGCTTCACCCAGACGTCGACCACGCCATCCACGCCGCCCGGCTCAAGCTCGACGAGCAGCTTCAGTCCCCTCTTTCCGGCCGTCTTGCTGAAGTTGAAATACTTCCATCCGGCGACGGAACCGTCCGTGCAGTTGACGAGCGCACAGCGGTTCACGTCCGGGCCGTATGCGTTCTTCGCCGCATACCCGTCACAGCGGAACGGCACGGGATAGGGTCCAGAATACGCGTATCTCGGCCTGCGGCGGGCGGGCACGGGCCCCGTGTAGTGGCTGGCGATTCCCGCGGCATGGAGCTCGAACGGGTCAAGTCCATCGGTCTCGAAACCCATGGAATCGATCTCCGCCTCCGAAATGGACACCTTCCCGCCCGGCCTCTCATCGACCGTCACGTTCACGCGGCCAACCATCGCCTGGCGCGAAAACTCGTTCAAGCCGGTCTGCCGGTGGTAGAACACGTACCAGCGCCCGTTGACCTCGCAGAGGCTGCCGTGTGTGTTGCCGCCCGGCGCGGCGGTGATGCGCGTCTTCCCGTCCGGCCCCTTCTCGCGCCCTCGGAGATCGATCAGCGTGCCGCCGTATTTGAAGGGCCCGAGCGGGCTGTCGGAATAGGCGTAGGCAAGCGTGCAGTACTCCGCCGCAAGGCCGAATTCGCCCTCCGCCGTATGCCGGGCGTAGACGAGCACGTACTTGCCCTTTATCTTGCGCATGGAAGGCCCCTCGAAGTAGCGGTCCACCCCCTTCTGGCGCCACGACGTGACGACGTTCCTGCGAATCTCCGCGCCGGGCTTGAGCGTGCACATGGTGGACGTGTCGAGCTCCGCCGCCGAAACGCTGTCGCTGCCGAACCCCACGTCCCTGCCCCAGTAGACATACGCCCTTCCGTCGTCATCGACAAACGTCGCAAGATGGAACCCGAAACTCTCCACCTTCTGCGGATCGGTCTTGGACCAGTTGCAGACCGTGAACGGGCCGTCGGGGCGGCTGGACTTCGCCACCATTCCCAGCCGCTTGCGGGCCTGGACGTTGAACGGGAACAGGTAATACGCCTTCTTCCCGTCCTTCTCCGTCACCACCTGCGCATCGGGATCCCAGAGGAGATCCCCCTTGCCGGACTTATGAAGCGGCCGTCCGTTCGCGTCGTTGACCGAGCGGAAGATGACCCCGTCGCATCTCCATCGGCTCGGGTTCTCGAGCGGCGCCGACCACAGCGTGTAGTCGTAGCCGCAGTAGGCGTTGCGGCTCGTGTCGTGCGAACCGTAGAGGTACACGCGCTTCTTCCCCGGATTGTCCGGATCGTCGAAGACGTACGGCTCGCCGTCTGGTATGTATTCCCACAGCGGCAGGATCGGATTCGCCGCCAAGGCGATTTCCGTAGCCGCCAGCGCCGCGAGCAGAAGAAACGGGTTTCCGTGCATGACTTTCGCCTCCATGGCTGCGGCTGGCCGTCAGCGCACGATCACTATGAACCCCGCAGGCGGCGCAATCAGAAGTCCGCTCGCGTCGGCGATGAGGCGGTAACGGGCATTCGCCTCCCCGCAAAGTTCAAACTTCACCTTTGTGTCCGCCTGGCTGACGGCAGTCCACGTTGCGGCGTCCCATGTCATCAGGTAGCCGTTGCGCTTGCCCGTGACGGCGTCCTTCGACCGCGAAAGCGCATGAATGTCGGCGCGCCCGGAGACGTCGACGGACACCGTGGAGCCTGCAAAAAACGACAGCGTCCCCGTTGCGTCGAACGGTGCGCTGAAGAGCTTGAGGTCGAGCGTCGTCGCAAGGTGGTCGGCATCGCCAAGCTGCACCGACGGATGCACGGCCAGGGAACCGCTCCCGGCGTTCGCCGGCAGATTCGGGGCGTACTTCTCATGGACGACGGTCGTATTGGGAGCGTTCTCGGTGGCGTTGTATCTGCCTGTCGCGGAAAAGACGAGCGAGCGCACCGGCGAAAAGCGCTGCCCCTGCTCCATCTGGTACAGCCCGTTCACCAGCACGTCGCAGCCGGGCACGGACGGCGACGTGGTGCGCGTGCGCAGCACGGAGTCGATGACGATCTTTCCGGAGCCCCTGTAGATGCGCTTTTCGCCGTTGTACAATATGCCGCTCGCGAACGTAAGGACGTGCCCGTTCAGGTCCAGCCATGGATCAACGGAATCCCTCCAGAAATTCGGCGTCCACATGCCGGTTCCGCCAATCGAGGCATCGTCCAGAAGCGTTATGTTGAACAGATAGCCGCGGTTGTCTCTTCCGTTTGTCCCTGGCCATGACCAGGGCGCGCTTACCGGCTGCACGGTGTTGATCAAGGCGCCCTTCACCGACGCGTCCTCAGGGCCGTCGCCCGCGATTTCGTAGTTGTAGTCCCAGGCCGTACGGCCGGCGATGTCGAACTGGCCACCCTTCTCGACCCGGATGATGCAGTAGGGCGCGCCGCAGTACATGGCGTTTGCGCCGTTCGGCGAGTCGTTGCCGGCGTCGTTGCCCTTCTTCACGCGCCCGGCCTTCACCACGAACGCCACGGGGCCGGGCGTTTCCACACCGCCTCCCGTGCCGAATCCGGCGTTGACCTTCATCATCTGCAGGAAACCCGCGCCCGTCTTCCATACCTGCATGTTCGCGCCGCCGGTTATCGTCACGGCCGTGTTCACCACTTCCTTGCCCTCGTCCACCCAGATGTCGAACACGCCTCCTGCGACGGACGACGTGACGGTGAATGCGGCGATGCCGCCCACCGCATACGGTGCAAGGCGCAGTCTGTTGCCTTTGACGTCGATCGTGATCCCAGCTTCCACAGCGAAGTCGATACCCTCGCCCATGTCGTAGAATTCATTTCCCTCGGGAAGTTCAAGCGCGGTCAGCAGGAACCTTGACGGAGCGACCCCAAGCGTCTTTATGGCAGTGTATTCCGCGTATGACGAAAAGCGCACTTCGATTTCGCCCGTGATGCCGCCAGTCCATTCTTCAGGATAGGCCGAACCGTCGGCGAGGAAATATTCCCATTTCCCTTCCGCCACGTTTCGCGTGGCGTACGACGGCGAAAGAGTCGTCTTGACATAGAGCCCGTCGGCTTTCGCCAGAAGCGCCAGGCTGCGCTCTTCCCCCGTCCATCCGTCGCCCGCGAGCGAAAAGCCCACGCTGCTGGCCGGCATCGCGCTCCAGGCGAGCAGCTTGTCGCCGACGGCGATCTCGCGCGTCCCCACGTTGACGGTCACGGCGGAGCCTTCCTGGAACGTCATGCCCGACGCGTCGAACGTGGACGCGAAGACGGAGAGGTCAAGCGTCGTCGCAAGGTGGTCGGCGTCGCCCAGCTGCACCGACGGATGCACGGCCAGGGAACCGCTCCCGGCGTTCGCCGGCAGATTCGGGGCGTACTTCTCATGGACGACGGTCGTATTGGGAGCGTTCTCGGTGGCGTTGTATCTGCCTGTCGCGGAAAAGACGAGCGAGCGCACCGGCGAAAAGCGCTGCCCCTGCTCCATCTGGTACAGCCCGTTCACCAGCACGTCGCAGCCGGGCACGGACGGCGACGTGGTGCGCGTGCGCAGCACGGCGTCGATGACGATCTTTCCGGAGCCTCTGTAGATGCGCTTTTCGCCGTTGTACAAGATGCCGCTCGCGAACGTAAGGACGTGCCCGTTAAGGTCCAGCCATGGATCAATGGAAGCCTTCCAGAAATTCGGCGTCCAGATGCCGGTACCGCCAATCGAGGCGTCGTCCAGAAGCATGATGTGGCACAGATAGCCGCGGTTGTCTTTTCCGTTTTTCCCTGGCCATGACCAGGGCGCGCTGTTCGGCTGCACGGTGTTGATCAGGGCACCCTTCACCGGCGCGTCCTCCGGGCCGTCGCCCGCGATTTCGTAGTTGTAGTCCCAGGCCGTACGGCCGGCGATGTCGAACTGGCCGCCCTTCTCGACCCGGATGATGCAGTAGGCCGCGCCGCAGTACATGGCGTTTGCGCCGTTCGGCGAGTCGTTGCCGGTGTCGTTGCCCTTCTTCACGCGCCCGGCCTTCACCACGAACGCCACGGGGCCGGGCGTTTCCACACTGCCTCCCGTGCCGAATCCGGCGTTGACCTTGAGCATCTGCAGAAAGCCCGCGCCCGTCTTCCACACCTGCATGTTCGCGCCGCCGGTTATCGTGGTAGAGTCGAGCACGCATGTATCCGCGATGCAGAGATCCAGCACGCCGCCGGCGGCGGAGGAAGTGACGGTGCCGGGGCCTGCGATTCCGTGTACGGTGAGCCGATGCCCCGCCACGTCCACCACCGCGTCCGCCGCGAACGTCGCCGTGCCAGTTACGGTTACGTCCTCCGACAGCGTCTCGGAAGCTGCAAACACATGGTCGCCCTCTATGGTCATGGCGACAGACGAAGGCACCGTCGCGACGCAGATTGCGGCCGCGACAAGCGCGGCCCTCCCGACTTCCAACAACTTGAACGACATACAATGCTCCTTATGTTGTAAATCGCCTTCCGGAGAAGACCGCCTTCCCCGGACAGCACCACATAATTTAGCATTTTTTGGTCTGCCGTCAAGTGGCAATTTTCCGGATTTTCCGGAATTTCCGGAACCTCCGGATCTTCCGGGATTTCCGGATCTTTCGGGACCTCCGGATCTTCAATGGGCGCTTGTCAGCAATTCGCCGACCGCGCGCAGGGTCTTGCGGAAGTTCTCCGCCGTGCGCGGGAGCGTGGGGCGGAGCGATTCAAGCGGCTTCGCCTTGAGCGCGAGGCGCTCCCGCTCGGCGTTCACGGTGATGTCCGCCTTGCGGTCGCCGGCGGCGACGGCCTTTGCAAGCTTGCCTGCCACGGCCTTCACGTGCGGCGTGTACCAGTGCCGCGCGAGTTCGTACTGGTGGCTGCGGCAGTAGTCGCACGAGGCGTTCTCGAAGAGCGTCTTCTCGAAAAGCGGATTGCGGATCTTCTCCACCGCGTCGAGACGCTGGTACGACTCCCAGAGCGAGTAGTCGGTATGAAGCGCGAGAAGATCGGCCATCGCGTCGCAGAGCTCGGCAACCCGGTTGATCTTGGCGAGGAGAACATCTTGCTGTTGTACGCTTGCTGTCGTACTCTTCCGCCAGGCACCGAGTTCGCGGCCGAACTCCCACACGCGCACCGCAATCAAGCGGTCGAG
>Ga0310695_10008083_pt1 | contig 16456 bp, 2 predicted proteins | sample RumenRJG_04DNA_FD_203882 | JGI IMG/M metagenome (GOLD analysis project Ga0310695, IMG submission 203882) | Bovine rumen microbial communities from Lethbridge, Alberta, Canada - RJG_04 (v2) (version 2) | ecosystem: Host-associated > Mammals > Digestive system > Stomach > Rumen | place: Canada...
CAGTTAGTTTAGATTGACCTTTAGAACCTTTTTTTCTTTTTAATCCTTCCATTCCTCCTTCATTCCATTCTCTTATCCAATTATATACTGTTCCTTGGCTAATTCCATGTTTTTCTACAATATATGGTATAGATTCATCATGTAATACATCTAGAATAACATATAATTTATTCAAAACTCTTGTATCATTTTCTAACTTCTTTATCTCCGTTTGAATATCAGAAATAATTCCAGAATACTCCTTAATTAATTTTTGACTAGACATAATAATATTTATTATGTCTCATAGTATTTATAATTTTCAGTGTCGTGAAGTATAATATCTGTAATCGATATAATATACAATTTACTATTCTTTCAATGAATTTATAAAATTCCATTCAATTATTTTTTAAATTATAAATTCTTAATGTAAGTATAACTCTTTTTTCCAAGACGTTTATAAATTAAAGGTTATTGTAATAATTTTAAGGAGTTATACACTAATCAACATATTATCTGAGATTTTATATAATACGAACAAACAATGCCTAAAAGTATCACAATTATCCATTACCTTTGCGAATTTGTCCCCTGCATATCAAATATCCCATTCCACTATTCCATGCGTTTTAGGGATTCAACCATATCCAATTTCTTGATTTTACGTGAAAACATTAGGTTCACTACAATTGACAATGTAAATGTTATTGCAGCAGTCAATAAAACATTTGTAATAGTTAATGAAGGGATTATGTAAAACGCATCTCCTGAAGACTGCCACATCAATCCCAAAATGTATAAACCTAAAGGTATTCCCAATATAAATCCGATAACAGTAAAGAATAGGTTTTGTGTCAATAACAATCTTCTTAAGTCATTGCTTTTGAATCCCAGTACCTTAAGGGTTGAAATTTCTCTTTCAATTTCTGTAAATGACAGCAATCCCAAATTATACAATACAATGATTGCTAAAATGCACGCAAAGAATATCAACACATAAATTATAAGCCACATTGTCTCTGTTATATCGTCCCAGCTATTTTCGATGTCAACTATTGAATTGGTTGTTTTAATTCCATCAAATGTTTTATTCACATGCTCAGAGGTTATGATGCCTGTAGGAGTGTAATTTAAACCCAATTTCTCTAATTTATCAGGAGACATGATAATGCCTTGTGATATTGGATCTGCATGGATTTTATCGATTTTTGTTTTTACCCATTTATTTGACCCCATAATATGCCATTTAACTGTATCTCCAACACCAACCCCCAACATGTCAGCCATCTTTTGTGAAATTGAAACTTCATCGTTTTTAATTTCTATTCTATTCCAATCATTATCTGTTGGCGTTATTAGGGAGTTATCACCTAAAACAAGAAGCAATCCCGATTTTTTCATGGTGTCTGATTCAATTTCAATGCTTCCTTCCATTATTTTTTCGCCGTTTACTTCACTAGCCACATTGTCAACTTGTGATGTTAATGCATCCTCATCAATCACTAGTTTTGAGTCATAATGGTTAATTTGATCGTATTCCCATTCTTTCACATCATTTAATCCATCATACAATCCAAATGCGCCAATCAAAAGTGCACTGCAACCCATAACTCCAATGATGGTCATCAATCCTCGTAACTTATTTCTTTTAGCGTCCCGGTAATTCCAGCGGACATTGAATGACAATCTCTTCCATATCTTTAGTTTTTCAATAAATCCTGAAGTGGATACATTAGGTGCTTTTGGCTTTATTGAATCTGATGGTTTTTCATTTGAAATGCTTGAAACAGCCGAATATGAAACTGAAAGCGAAAACAGAACTATTAAACCCATTACAAATGCAAAACTTATGCTCCATGCAGGATTCCATAATGGAAGTTGATATGACCTAATCATTGATGGATAAAAAAGAGGAGGCAAAATCATAGGTCCTAAAATCAAACCCAAAAGCGATCCTATTAGAACGAGCCAAAAGCCATAGGAAATATAATGCAGCGTTAGAGTATTGTTTCTAAATCCATTGGCTTTTAGTATACCTATTTGATTGCGTTGATGTGCTATTATCCTTGTCATTGTTGTTAAAAGGATTAGCAGTGTAACTATAATGAATACTACCGGAAAAATGTCTGCCATCATTTTGTGTTTAGAAATTTCCTGTGAAAATTGATTGACACTTGGATGATTTGACCTATCCACAAATGAATTATAATATCCATTTAAACGATGATCCACTAATTTACCATAGGTTTCTGCTTTACCATCAAACTTAACATTCAGGACATTATATGGGACAGTACCCTCTGGAAATGCCTTATGGGACAAGTAGGCGAAGCCGATTTTGTCATGGTCTGGTTTTATTGAATATGATGATGCATGGTAAACATATTCTGGTGAATATCCTAATCCCTTAATTTCTTTTTCAATTTTATATCCTTCAGATTCAAAGCTAATGTTGTCTCCGACTTTCAGACCTTTGGCATCGGCAAAACCCTTGTCAACCCACACCCCATTGGAATCATTAATGTCTAATGGTTCACCTTCAATTAAATAGAATTTGGATATGGTATTGTTTTCAACGAAATGCAGCGTTATTTCAGGATTATTTTCAAAATTCGCTTCAGAATCAATCACTAATTGCCTTTCCATTTGTGTAGTTGCACCTAAATAGTACACTTGTTCCAAAAACAAATCATTCAAGTAAGGTGAATAAATCCAGCCGTCGGCCAAGTTGGTGTCCTCATAAAAATTGCCTACATTGACCTCGAGACCAACACATTCACTGCCAATACCGGCAAAAACAAATACTCCTAAAAATGCCATTAAAAAGATAGACAGGAACTGGGTTTTGTGTTTCATTATATCCCTTATCATCTTTTTTGCAAGCATTTTTTCACCTTGTGATTATATATTTTCACATTTAAAAACTATTTTAAAGTAGTGTTTAAATTGGAATCTATGTCCATGTTAATAATATTTGACAATATTGATATATAAGTATCTTTGAAATCTTCAATCAGCTTATTGGAATATTTATTTGAATTTGTGATTATTAACCTGTAATCGTCACCGTTTTGGTAAATTTGAACAAAGAATTCTGTTAGATAATCACTGTAGGAATTTAGGACATGATTCATGATTTCTCCAGAGTCAATGTCATCAACATTAATAAAATCATCTGCTATCCAGTTTGGTACAAATTGGAATAGGATATTAACCTCAAAATTATATTTCTGATAGAGTAACAGGATTGGATAATAGCTATGCCTTGAAATTCCATAGACTGTATCTGCCATGTTTTCCATAAACGAATTTATGCTTTGGTCTTTACAGTCTGCAACTAAAGGCATTACATTGGATGTCATGCCTATGAAATTTTCGTTGAATCTGTCACGTCCGTTTTCAACCAATGTAAACAAGACTTTATCACCATCAACAAATTGCGACAGGGCATATGCAAATACGCTGGTAAACAGTACATTTTCACTAATGCCTGCATTATTTAAAAATGATCTGAATGCTGGTTTATCGAATTTCAAATCATAGGTTGATATGCTATATCCTTCAGACGTGTTATCTTCCAATAATGTGCCCACATCATCGATGGATGATAATATTGGATAATAATATTCGCTCGCTTCTTCGAATTTGTCAGTGTTTTTTATCTGTTGGGTATATGCTGATGCCTTTAAGAATGTATCATCCAGACCAACACTGCCTCCGTCAAGAAGAGTTTCGAAATCATGTTTGAATACGCCAGCTGAAACGGCATCAAAAATAATGTGGTGAATCACGTAAAACAGATAATATGATTCTTCAGTTTCAACAATCATGAACTTGGATAGATTATTATAAATGTCCAGATTTTCGGCAAGGAAATCTATGATGGTGTCCTTATCAGCTTTGGATTTTACGGAAATAGGGGGTTTTTCTCCGTTTTCCATATATGGAAATTCTCCTTTAAGCAATCGTGTGGTAGTTTTAATCATATTATAAAGGCCACCCATATCTTTTAATCCGTATGCATTAATCAATTTCATGATTTCTTTGATTCCAAATTTCTTAGCTATCTTTATTAAATCAGTAATCATATCTAAGTTGCTGATGTCGTCTGAATCGTTTATTTCGTACCTTTCACTTAGGCGCATACCCAAAATCGGATGAACATTCAGCAGTTCATCTAATGCATTGAGAATGTCTTCAAGACCATATTCTTTAGAAATAGGAATATATCCCGGTATGTGATAAGCATTTCTTTTATTATAAATTGTCACATCGGCAAATACGTTAAGCTGCGCAGCATTCAGTGGACAACCACTTTCTAGAGTATAAAGATCCAAATCAAAGGAGAAATCAGACATGTTTTTTGCAATTGCCTCTGGGGTACGGAAAGTGAGGATATCTGCCATGGTAACATCATTTGATTTAATGTCGGATAGCAACCTAATTGCGGTCAATGAATCTCCACCCAAACGAATGAAATCATCATATATTCCAACTTTTTCCAGATTCAATGCATTTTCAAAAGCTTTTACAATCTCTTTTTCATTTTCATTCCTTGGGCTAACATATTCTGCATGCAGGCTTGTTTTGTCAATTTCAGGCAATGAGGATTTATCAACTTTACCATTCACATTCAAAGGAATTTCATCCAATTCAACTACATATGAAGGAACCATGTACTCGGGTTTACGTTTAGTGACATATTCACGAACGCAATCAACCAAATCATTTCCTTCAAAACCTCTGTACAATACAATATAGGCAACCAATTCATTATTTCCATTATTTTCAATGATTTGAACTGTAACATCTTCAATATTGCCCATGCTTCTTATTGTTGATTCGACTTCTGTAAGTTCAACACGGTTTCCTCTGATTTTTACTTGACCATCACGACGGCCAATAATGCCCAAAGTACCGTCAGGCAAGAATCTTACCATATCTCCTGTGCCATAAATATGATTATAACCTTCTTCATCATCAAATGGATTATCAAAGAATGATTTATCATTTTCTTCTTGTCTATTTAAATAACCTGAAGTTAATTGAGCACCTGACAAATATAATTCTCCTACAGCACCCAAAGGTACACGGCGAAGCTCTTTATCCAATACATATCCTTTTACATTGCTGATGAATCTGCCTATGCTTGAGTGATGTATACGCTTGTTTGCGAATATGCTTGTTGATATTGCTAGGTTTTCTGAAGGACCATATGATTCAAATGGGCCGATTGAATCTGGTGCATTCAACTCACCAAGTTTCATTCCACCGAAACATAAAAGTTTGATGGTGGTTTCCATGCCACTTTCAGCAAACAACTTGCCTAATTGGCTAGTCATGTAAGTATGAGTGCATCCATGTTCAACAAAATAATTATTTAAATCTTTTAAATCAAGCCTAATATCTTCTGGAACTATATATAATGAACCTCCAGTAATAACTGGAGAATATAATGCATGCGTATGCATATCAAATACATAAGAACAGTGCATGCCATAAACATCATGAGAAGTGAAGTTGGTTTCATCAACATACCATGATACAAAGTTGTTTATTGCTTTTCTAGTAACCAAAACACCTTTAGGAACGCCAGTAGTACCACTTGTATATAAAACGCAAGCAACATCATTGTCATTAACTTCAATAGTGTTCAAATGGTTTGAAGTTGAAATGCCACATGCAATAATGTCTGACACATTCAAAACATCAATATTCAAATCGTTTTCAGCAATGATGTTTTTCATGTGTTGTTCAGTATTCCTGTCAACAATGACCACTTTGGATTTAGTGTCTTCTAGCATTAAAATGATTCTTTCATCAGGATAACTGGTTTCAATAGGTACATAAATGCCTCCCATTGATAAAACACCCATGCTTGCAAGTAGGAACCATTCGCCACGGTTTACAAATAACGCAATATAATCCTGTTTTGCAATGGATAAATTATCTAATCTATTGGCAACCTCATTTGCAATGAATGCACCTTGTCCATGAGTATAACTAGTGTCCTCATAACCCACCAACACATTACCCTCACATTCAGATAAATTATCATTAAATGCATCCAAAATATCATTATACTTAAAATTATACCGTGTTTGATTATAACTGTCTAAAATTTCAATATCTTCATGTGTAATGTAGGTAATCTCTTCTAATTTTTCAACATTAATTATTTGCTTTAATATTAACTTGTAAGATTCGGCGAAATGCTCGACAAAACTTTTAGAATATTTGCCGCAATACATTATATTCAAATTGTAATTTTGACTGAATTGAACTACTTCCACAACAAGATCGGCGATTGAACTATTTCTTTTGGTTATTATGTCATTTTCACTATTATTTAATGAGTCATTGGATTGGCCAATACCTCCAATCCATTCAGGCATGAATTGGAATAAGATGTCTGAATTGATGTTATATTCATTTGCAAGTAATCTAAATGGATAATAATTATATCTCATAACATCATAAATTAAGCTGCCCATATTCTCCATAAATGATGCAATATCCTGATTTTTACAATTGACTATTACGGGAAGGGTATTCACATACATACCAATGGAATTGAAATTATTGAATCTGTCCCGTCCATTTTCCACTAGATTAAATGAAGCATTTTCATAACCTGTAAAGCGAGATAATGTATATGCAAAAGCAGCGGTGAATAATACGTTTTCACTCACGCCATGACTGTCCAAAAAGGATTTTAATAAGTTAATGTCCAAATTCAAATCAATTTTTAAGTGGCCATGTTCATCTGAATCTATGCTCTCCATTAAAGTGCTGGTTTCTTCATTATCCGTTAACATGGATTCATAGAACTTTTTAGCATCGGCATACTCATCGGTGTTTTGCATTTGCTGTGAAAAGGCAGATACTTTTAAGAATGATTCATCCACACTGATTGATTCCCCATCAAGAATATCCTGCAGGTCACGTTTAAATACATTAGCTGACAATCCATCGAATATTATATGATTGAAGGCAACGAACAACTTATAATCATCATTATCATCAATAATTAAGAACCTGCATAAGCTATCATTTAAATCGAATGGCCTATTTACGAATTCGATAATGTAATCCTCATCAACATTGCTTTCAACAGTGATTGATGGTTTGGATCCTTTCACCAAGTAAGGAACTTCAAATTCATCACTGATGCACATGGATAAGATTGGATGAACATCAAGAATATTATTTATGGCATTTTGGATATCGTTTATCTCATATTTTTTAGAAATTTCCATGGAAACAGGAATGATATAAGCGTCATCTTTATTGTTGACCATCATGTCCAAATAAACATTTAATTGGGATTCATTTAGAGGACAACCGCTTTGCAGGGAGTAAACATCCAAATCAAATTCAACTTTTCTGATGTTTTTGGCAATCTCATAAGGAGTATGCAATCTTAAAATGTCAACTGCAGTAATATTGTAATCTCCAAGATACGACAGTAACCTTATTGCAGTTAACGAGTCTCCGCCAAGGTGAACAAAGTCATCATGAATTCCAATTTTCTGATTGAACACTTTTTCAAATGCTTCAACGATAATTTTTTCATCTTCAGTTGTTGGAGCAACATAATCCGCATGTAAACTAGTGAGAACCACATCAGGTAAAGCACGTTTGTCAACTTTACCATTGACATTCAAAGGAATTTCATCTAATTTTACCACATATGAAGGAGCCATATACTCGGGTTTATGTTTAATTACATGTTCACGAACGCAATCAACCAAATCAGAACCTTCAAAACGTTCAGATAACACAATATATGCAACCAGTTCATTATTTCCATTATTTTCAATTATCTGAACTGTGACATCTTCAACATTTTCCATGCTCCTTATTGATGATTCAACCTCTGTGAGTTCCACACGGTTTCCCCTTACTTTAACTTGGCCGTCACGACGGCCAACAATTCCCAAAGTGCCATCCGGCAAGAATCTTACCATATCTCCAGTTTTATAAATGCGTTCATAGCCTTTCTTATCATCAAATGGGTTGTCAAAGAATGCGTTATCATTTTCTTCGTTGCGATTTAGATAACCTGGAGTTAATTGGCTACCTGCTAGATATAATTCTCCTACTGCGCCTAAAGGTACACGGCGAAGCTCTTTATCCAATACATATCCTTTTACATTGCTGATGAATCTGCCTATGCTTGAGTGATGCATACGTTTGTTTGCGAATATGCTTGTTGATATTGCCAGGTTTTCTGAAGGACCATAGGATTCAAATGGACCGATGGAATCCGGTGCATTCAACTCACCAAGCTTCATTCCACCAAAACATAAAAGTTTGATGGTCGTTTCCATGCCGCTTTCAGCAAATAGCTTACCTACCTGGCTTGTAATGTAGGTATGAGTACATCCATGTTCAACATAATAATCGTTTAAAGCTTTCAAATCAAGTCTGATGTCTTCTGGAACTACATACAATGAACCTCCAGAAATGACCGGAGAATATAATGCGGCCGTATGTATATCAAACACATATGAACAGTGCATGCCATAAACATCACTGGAAGTGAAGTTTGTTTCATCAACATACCATGATACAAAGTTATTTATGGCTTTTCTAGTAACCAAAACGCCTTTAGGAACACCAGTAGTACCACTAGTGTATAAAACGCAAGCAATGTCTTCGTCATCAACTTCAACACTATTCAAATGCTTTGAAGCTGAAATGTCTCCAGAAATGATGTTTGAAACATTAAGTACATCAATATCCAAATCATTCTTAGCAATGATGCTTTTCATGTGCTGTTCGGTATTCCTGTCAACAAGGACAGCTTTGGATTTAGTGTCTTCAAGCATGAAAATAACTCTTTCATCGGGATAGCTTGTATCAATAGGCACATAAATTCCTCCCATTGATAAAACACCCATGCTTGCAAGCAAAAACCATTCACTGCGATTTACAAATAATGCAACATAATCCTGTTTTACAACACCCAATTCATCTAATTTACCTGCAACCTCATTTGCAATGAATGCACCTTGTCCATGAGTATAGCTAATGCCCTCATAGCCAACAAGAACATTATTTTCATATTTCGCTAAATTATCATTAAATGCATCTAAAATGTCGTCATGTTTTAAAGGATGTTGTGTTTGGTTATAACTGTCTAAAATTTCAATGTCCTCACTTGTAATGTAGTCAATTTCTTCTAATCTTTCAATATTGATGATTTGTTGTAATATTAACTTATAGGATTTAGCGAAGTGTTCAACAAAATTTTTGGAAAACTTATCACAATAAGTTATATTCAAATTATATTCTTCACCACTTGGTGCAACTTCAACAATAAGATCAGCAATCTGATTATCTCTTTGAGTTATTATCTTATTTTCATTATCATTTAATGAGTTATTCTTATCAAATTCCTCATTATTGCCAATCCATTCTGGTAGGAATTGGAATAAGATGTCTAAGTTGATGTTATATTCATTTGCCAGTAATCTGAATGGATAATAATTATATCTCATAGCATCGTAAATTAAGCTGGAAGTATTCTCCATAAATGATGCAACGTTCTGATTTTTACAATTGACTAGTATAGGAAGGGTATTTGCATACATGCCAATGGAATTGAAATTGTTGAATCTGTCTCGTCCATTTTCCACTAAATTAAATGAAGCGTTTTCGTAACCTGTAAAGCGGGATAAGGCATAGGCAAAAGAACCGGCAAATAATACGTTTTCACTCACTCCATGCTTGTCCAAAAATGATTTTAATAAATTGATGTCCAAATCCAAATCTATTTTTAATTTTCCCTGTTCATTTGAATCTATGCTCTCCATTAAAGTGCTGGTTTCTTCATTATCTATTAACATGGATTCATAGAAATTTTTAGCATTGACATACTCATCGGTGTTTTGTATTTGTTGTGAAAAAGCAGATACTTTTAAAAATGAATCATCCACACTAATTGATTCTCCATCAAGAATGGCTTGCATGTCACGTTTAAATACATTAGCTGATAGTCCATCAAATATTATGTGATTGAAAGCAGCGAATAACTTACAATTGTCATTATCATTAGTAATTAAGAATCTGCATAAGCTTTCCTGCAAATCAAATGGCATATTTATGAATTCAATAATAAAATCGTCACTAACATTGTTTTCAACAATAATCGATGGGTTTGACCCTTTTACTAAGTAGGGAACTTCAAATTCATCACTGATGCGCATGGATAAAATTGGATGGATGTCAATAATTTTATTTAAGGCATCAAATATTTCATCAACACCATATTTCTCAGGAATTTCCATGAAAAGAGGAATGATATAAGCATCATATTTATTATTAACTGCGATATCTAAATAAACATTTAATTGAGATTCATTTAAAGGACATCCGCTTTCTAAAGTGTAAACATCCAAATCAAGTTTAATCTTTTTAATATTTTTAGCGATGGCATAGGGAGTATGCAAACTTAAAATGTCAACTGCAGTTATATTATAATCCTCAAGATAAGTTAATAATTTTATGGCAGTTAGTGAATCGCCACCGAGATGAACAAAGTCATCATAAATGCCAATTTTATGATTAAATACTTTCTCAAATGCTTCAACGATAATTTTTTCATCTTCAGTTGTTGGAGCAACATAATCTTCATGTAAACTAGTGAAATCCACATCAGGTAAGGCACGTTTATCCACTTTACCATTGACATTCAATGGAATTTCATCTAGAATTATCACAAACGACGGGACCATGTATTCTGGTTTGTGTTGGTGCACATAATCTTGGATATGATTTTTAAGGATTAATTCATCAATTTCATCAGATGCAACAACATAAGCAACCAATTCGCTATTGGAATTGTTTTCTATTGTTTGAACAGTAACGTCATCAATATAGTCAATTTCACGAATTACAACTTCAATTTCGGACAGTTCCACACGGTTTCCTCTGATTTTAACTTGACTGTCATGGCGTCCTACAATGCCGTAGGTTTTATCGGGAAGTAGTCGTGCCATATCTCCTGTCCGGTATAGTTGATTATAATTGGGATTTTCTTCATATGGATTGTCCATGAATGCATGGCTGGTTTCCTTTTCACGATTTAAGTAGCCGTCTGCAAGTTGATATCCAGATAAGTATAGTTCTCCGATGCCTCCTATAGGGACACGTCTCTTTTCATCATCCAAAATATATGCTTTGGTATTGTTTTGCACATAACCCACTGAAGTGGAATCGATTTTATCAACTATATCTGTACTCATTACAACGTAGGCTTCGGTAGGTCCATATGCGTCAACAATTTTATAGTGGCGGTTTGCATTTATTTCGCCTAATTTTTCACCGCCTACAACTAAAACCTTCAATGAAGTTGATTCAATTTCCTGAATAAATAATTTAGCCACCGGGGTGGTAATAAAAGTGTGTGTAACTCCATATTTGACAAAATGATTATTCAAGGCTTTGATATTTAACCTGATATCCTCAGGAATTATATTCAGACAGCATCCTGTGTATACTGCTGAGAAGATGGCCGCCATTGCAACATCAAAACCAATGGAAGCAAATAATCCGTAAACGTCTTCAGTGGTAATATCCAAATCGATTACATCTGATTCTATGAAATTAAGAATGCACTTGCGGGTAATTTTAACTCCTTTAGGAATGCCAGTACTGCCGCTGGTGTATAGTATACAGGCCAAATCACCATAAGCAATATCTAATTCATTTAATGGTTTGATTTTACCATTAACTATATCAGATATGTTTAGGATAATGCAGTCGTTAGCCAAATCGCATCCACGTTGGTATGTCTCATCGCTGACGATAAGAACTTTGGAATCTGTATCTTTTATCATGAACTCTATACGCTCATTTGGAAGATTATCATCAAGAGGAACATAAATTCCCCCTACTGACATGACTCCTAAAGCGCAAAACATGTAGAGTTCAGAGCGAGGAACTAAAAAGCTCACTTTGTCTTGAGTTTTTACGCCTAAATCAATTAGTTTTTTACCAATGGCATCTGTTATATATGCTCCTTCGGAGAATGTGTATGAAACATCATTATGCTCAACCAGTTTGTTTTCAGGATATTTTAACAGATTATCCTTAAATGCATCTAAAATATCCTCATAAACTAAATCGTGCTCAGTTTGATTATAGATATCTAAAAGCTCAATATCACTATCGGATGTGTAATTGATGTCTTTTAGTTCATCAACTTTAATTATTTCATTCAATATTAACTTATATGATTCGGTGAAGCTTTTGATGAAGCTTTTAGAATATGTTGGCGAATATAAGATTCTAACTGTTAATCTATTTTCACCATTGTTTAAAATAAAGAAAGCCAAATCTGCATTCAGGTCGTGTTTCAATTCATCAACGCTGTATTTTAAATCTTCCTTATTTACTACTTCGCTAAAAAGATCGTGTGAATATTGGAATAGGATATTTGAGTTCAAATCATATTCGCTAGCTAAAATACGGAAAGGATACAGATCATATTTCATTACAGAATTAATTAAATTTGAAGAATATTTGAGATAGGAATTAATTTCCTGATTTTTGCAGTCCATTAAAACAGGAAGTGTTTTAACAAACATTCCAACAGACTCTGTTAAATCAATATGGCCTCTGCCGTTCTCAATGATATTGAAGAGAACTTTGTCAGAACCGCTGAATCTTGATAGGGTATATGCAAATACACTTGTGAAGAACTGATTATATGTTATGGAATGACTTTGTAAAAATGAACTCAAATGTTCCATATCTATATCAAAAGTATCAATTAATTCAAATTCATCCTCTTTACCATTCAAAGAGGGTAATAAATCATAAACTTCATCCTTGTCAGCCAACATGCTATCAAAGAATTCACGAGCATTATCCATATAATTAGAATCAATAATTTCTTCAAATGCGATTTGCCTTAAAGGTCCTTTATCAACAAAATCAATGTCTTCACCATTCAAAATTGAAAACAATTTATTTAACAGAATATTTAGTGATGTGCCGTCAAAAATCAAATGATGAAAATCAGCGCATAGAATAACGGTTGCACCATCATCCACAACTAAAAATCTGGATAAATATTTGTCAAATTCAAATGGCTTAACAAAGGATTGCATGTCATTTAAAGACCCATCAATAATTTCAGGTTCTGCATCAAAAGCAAAGGATAAAACTCCATCATCATTTAAAACACGGGCTTTCAAAATAGGAAACGCTTCAAACAATTTTATTAAAGCATCTCTTATTTCACCGGCAGAATAATTCTCCTTAAAGTCTATCTTAAAGGAATTGTTGTATGCAGTGCCCATGTCATTTACACTTTCATCAAGATAAACATTTAATTGGGATTCTGGCAGTGGACATAACTCATCAAAACTGTATTTATCTTCATCAACAGTTGAACGAACATTTAAATTAAATTTGATGTGGTTTGCAATATCCTGTGGTGTGGAAAGGTCAATCAACTCATTTGAAGATAAGCTGACATCTAATTTTTCCTTTAGCAATAACTGCAGTTTCATTGCAGATAATGAGTTTCCTCCCAATGAAACAAAATCATCATCAATCAAAACAACATCCTGATTTAAAACCTCTTTGAACGCATCAACAACACAAAAAATAACTTCATCGGTTATTTCAGTATTTTCATTGTTTGTAACGACTCTCAATGATGATTTGTCGATTTTTCCATTGATGTTTAAAGGAATCTTTTCCAATTCAATGAAAAAGGATGGAACCATATAATAAGGTAATTCATTTTTCAAGGCATCCTTAACTTCATTGATATCCAAATCATCAACGGTTGCGTAGTATGCAATCAGGTTATCATAATCGACATCCAAATAAATGTCTGAAATTTCTTTAAAACTTCTTATGATGGACAAAACCTCTTTTGACTCAACACGAAATCCTCTCACAGACAATTGATCATCTTCACGGCCAATAATTTCGATTTCACCATCAAAATTATAAAATCCAATATCTCCTGTACAATACATTCGTTTATTGATTTCACTGTCGCAGAAAGGATTATCCACATAAACTTTTGAGGTTGATTGGGAATCGTTGTAGTATCCTTGACTAATTCCCTCACTGGAAATACATATCTCACCAGGAACTCCAATAGGCATCTGATTGCCGTTTTCATCTAAAATATAATTCCATGTATTTGCAACAGGCCTGCCTATAGGAACACGGTCATCCTCAATATCCTTTAAATCATAAATCTTGCTGATTGCAAAGATAACTTCAGTTGTACCATAAAAATTAACTAATTTGGTGTGCCTATCCTTTTTGCTTAATTCATTTAATTTCGCACCAGCTAAAATTAAATAATCCAGGTTCAAATCTTCATTCTCAAAAATAGGAATACCCACAGATGGCGGTAAAATTAAACTGTTCATATGGGTTTCCTTTAGGGTTTTAATCAATAATAAACTATTTTTTTGTTCATTTTCGTTAAATAACCTGACAGCCCCACCCAAATATAGGGAAAGGAAAATTAATAATGATGCTACAAAGCTAAAGCTGAAATAGGATCCAACAACATCACCATAGGAGAAATTGAATATATCTGTAAATGCAGCACCAAACCATGGAAACTGTTTATTATGAAACATTACGCCTTTTGGAATGCCGGTTGTACCTGAAGTAAATAGGATTGCAAATAAATCCTCACTTTTACTGAGTATTTCCACATCCGCATCGTTATTACAATTTAAATCTTCAATAGGGATAATATTCGCATTCAAATCCAAACTTTCTGCAATGGCCTTGGTTGTGATGAAATGTTTTGCTTCGGAGATATTCAACATGTGTTCAATACGATTAACCGGGAATGACAAGTCAATTGGAATATAAGCAGCACCGATTTTATTCAATGCCAATACCAATTCCGGAAAATGATAATCACGATGAAGCATTAATGCTACACGGCTGCCTGGGCCAACATTATGATTTTCATATAAATCGTTGGCTATTGAATTGCTTGATTTTTCCAACTCCACATATGAAATTTGATTGACCCCGTCATCAACTGCAACAGCATCAGGATTTGCGAGTGCATGTTCACGAAATGCTTCACAAAACAATCTGTCTTTTTCAACTTCAATGGTTTCTCCTTTGCAATAACCAGAAAGCAATGCCTTTTCTTCATTAGAAAGAATATCAACATTGCCTGCTGCCTGATTAGGTGAACTTAAGACATTATTAATTAAACTTTCAATATTTTTAGCCATATGCTCCACATAGACATCCGAAAACAAGTCTGAATTATAAACAAGTTCCAAGGAATTTCCATAAATATTCAATGTTAATGCAGAATAATCACCAGTATAAACTCTTATATTCTCATCAAAATCATTAAAATCATAAATTGAATAATATGATACATTTTCATCTAAATAATTTTCAACATCAACTGAAGTATGATTTAAATCATTTTTAAATGCAGAAGAGAATTCATTTAACAAATTATTGAAAGAATCATCATTATTGACATCGATTTTTAACAAAGTACTTTTATCAAATACTCCCGAATCAGTTTTTTTACGGGGAACAATGGTTTTCAATAAACAACCGTCAATTCTATTTATGCGGGAGAGATATAATGAGAATGCAGATCCATAAAAATCGAATAAGGAACAATCATGATTTTCAATGAATGTTAAAACAGAATATTTATCCACATTGATTATTTGGCTTTTATAAGCATTATCTTTTAAATTATAAAAATTAACATAATTGCTTGAATTAAATATATAATTTATCCAATAATCTGAATCTTTTTTGAAATCTGGGGAATCAAAATAGTCTTTTACATCACTATAATAAGTGTCCAAATCCTTTTTAGGATAAGATTTATTCAAATCATCAAATAATTCATAAAAATCATTTATTGAGGAATAATCAAATATTAATGAACTGATATTAGCTAAAATTTTTAATCCATTACTGTTTTTTAAAACTAAAAACTTGTAAAGGGGAACATTAATTATATCATCAAAGTTAAATCTAAAAAATGAATCAATGATTTTATCAATTTCATTGCTTTCTAAATTTGAAACATCCCTAATTTGATACTCAATATCCTCATCGATTAGATTTACATTAAAATTTTCATCAAACTGCCAATTTAAAGCACTTCTGACATTGTTGAAAATGTATTTAATGATTGAATAATCATAATCATCAAAATTTAATAAAAATTTAACATCATAATAATTCAAATGAAACTCCCCTTTTATTTATAACTATTGAACTGTTAACAAAAAATATCATGAAATAACATAACTGACATCAGATTGGGTTTGTCCGTTAATTAATTTTTTGATTTTTTGATTTTTTATATTTACATTCTACAATATATTTTTTTTCATGAGGTGTTTTATTTTAAAACTATATTTTTGTTCTATTGATTCTATTGTGATGATTATTATTTCTTTTTTTATGATATGGGTCGTATTTTTAT
>Ga0310695_10008086_pt1 | contig 16451 bp, 11 predicted proteins | sample RumenRJG_04DNA_FD_203882 | JGI IMG/M metagenome (GOLD analysis project Ga0310695, IMG submission 203882) | Bovine rumen microbial communities from Lethbridge, Alberta, Canada - RJG_04 (v2) (version 2) | ecosystem: Host-associated > Mammals > Digestive system > Stomach > Rumen | place: Canada...
CAGCAGCAAAATAGGAAAATACAGGATCAGGCTCTCCTTGACTCTGTTGAGCAGCTTCGACAAGATCAGGCCGAATGTCAGGCCCAGAAGTGCACCGATCACGGTCATATAGAGCGTGAATCCCGTCGCGGAATTAAAATTGGTCGCAAGGGCATTGGAGCCGAACACGTCAATCTGTTTGACGTATACAGACCTCAGGAGCGCGCCGCAGAGCGCGCCGCCCAGAGTATAGATCAGGATCATGAGTTTCAGGGACTTCGCCGCGACCGTCTTCTCCCAATTCTGGTCGACCACCGAAATGTCTTCTGCCTGCGTGATCCTCGTCAGGTCATATACCGCGCTGGGAGAGATCGTCTGCACGCTGAAGGACGCTGCCCTCTCCCGGATCGTGTTCTCATTTTCCGCGCTCTTGAGGTCTCTGCTCAGAGTCCTCGATCCCGCGAACTTTCTCCACGTCGCCGCTGCCGCGGGATAGCCGGAATCCGCAGCTCTCTTGAGCCACATGTCGGCCTCGTCAAGGTTGACCGCACAGCCGACGCCCAGACTCAGATTCCTGAAGAGCCTGTACATGGACTTGGCGTCTCCGAGCTCAGCTCCCCTGCGGAAATATTCTGTAGACGTCCGGTCATCCTGCCGCACGCCGCTGCCGTAAGCGTACAAGATCCCGAGTTCCCTTGCGGCTTCACCGCTGCCCCCGTTTGCTTTTTCCATCAGAAGGCGCGCGGCCTGCTCGACGTCCCTTTCACAGTCCACGCCGTCTTTCAGCTTCAAAATATCTTCCAAATCCATTTCTCTGTTCTCCTGTACTGCTCCGTATTGACGATCCTCTAGTGTAGCTGCGCTCATTGCTGCCCGCTCCTTTCCCGATTCTGATTCTGCTTCTGATTCCGATCCCGTTCCTGATCCCGATCAAAATTTTCGATCCGTCAGCCTTCACCCCCGGCTGCGATCTCTTTCCAATACGCTTTTTCCTCATCCGGACATGTGGAAAGGAGAAGCCTTCTCTCTTTGTACCGGTTCTTTAAGGACTCGTTTACTGTATAGCCGTTCTTTTGAGCTTTGGCCTCCATCTGGTCAACGCCTCTCTTGTATTTCAGGATCTCTCCGAAGAGCATCTTGCGGAAACGGTCGCGGAACTCATCCTGCTCCTTAGATCTCCCCAGCGATCCTTTCGTCTCGATCACGGCGGCGAAGGGGGAATAGTAGGCATATACGGCTGCGAGGTGTTCGTTCGCGTCATTCATGAGCCGCGCGAAGCGCACCCGGATCCCGTTCTTTAGCTGTTTGATCTCCCTCTCGCGCAGCCGGTAGTTCTCCGACGCCGGTTCCATTGTTCCAAGCTTCTTCACCGCAAGATCATATTCTGTGAGCAGCTTGTAGAACTGCTTTTCATAGGCAGTGATCTCTTCCCACCGCTTTTTCCATCCCTCAGAGGAAATATCGAAGGATGCCAGAATATCTCTGTGGTATCCCTCTCTGGCCCCCAGATGCTGCAGGATGACTGCATCATCCAATATGCCTTCTTTGGCCGCGAAATACGGGATCTGCACCTCAAACGGTTTGAGGAGCGGCTCGTAACTGCACAGTGCCTGTCCCGGTGTAAATACTGCCATTTTCTCGAGCTGATCAGGGTTGGCCGACATCGTTCCGCCCAGGAGTTCCCGGTCGTCGTGCGCGGTGATCCTCAGGCCGATCTTGAGCGACGTGTTCTTGATGACTTCCGGCGCCATGGCTGTCGGCAGCTGGTCAGCGATCACGATGCCCTCGCCCAGGGCGCGCACTTCCGCGAGCATCTTGACAATGTAGGCGGTCGCCGCCGTCTTCGGATCTGCTTCTTCCCCCGCAGCCGGCTGGGCCTCGGGTCCGATCAGGTTGTGAGCTTCCTCCAGGAACATGACGTGGCGGGGTTTTCCTCCCATCGCCTCTTTGTCATAGTTTTCCACTTTCAGCGTCTCGCGGATCAGCGTCGCTATGAGCAGCGTCATGTAATTGGCCGGGTCCTTGCCCAGTGACTCCAGCTCCACGATCGCTGACCGCCTGATCCATTCCTCCGGAGGGACCGTCGAGCGGGGCACATCGAAAATATCGCCCATCTCTCTGGTCATCAGTGATCCGATCCTGACCTGCAGAGCGGACTTGAGGTTGCTTCGGACTTCCGGCGCATAGTCCGATTTGTCCAGTCTCTCCTCGAGATTCTTGTACAGCTCGCTCATCGTAGGATAGGACAGTTTTCCCTGGTTGACCATATTATGCATCCAGTTGTGCCTGCTGTAGACATCCTCGACGGACCGGTCAAGCAGGAAGGGCATAGGCGGTTCCAGTTTGAAAGCCCCCTCAAACACCGCCAGCAGATTGCGAATATGCTCTGCCAGCGTCATTCCCTTGGGAAACTCAAAAGGATTGATGTGCAGGGGGAATCTTGTAAACGCACTCGGCGAGAACAGTTCCAGATCCATCATATCGGGCAGCGTCGTCATGACCCGGTATTCATGTTTGGCCGGCTCCAAAACGAGTACGGGAATCCCGTATCCCGCATGCATCTCGTGAATAAGGTGCATCATGCTGTTGGTCTTTCCCGAGCCGGGCACACCGGCCAGAAAAGCGTGTTTGGAGAGGTTGCCGAGCGGGAACTCAATGCGGTGTCCGTCCGGGTCGACTCCCAGGTTCAGTCCCTTGAGATTCAGGTCCGGAAGCGTCTCCTTGGGCGTCTCGATCGTTTCTCCCGAATACAATGCGGGAAGGATCCCGAAGGGAACCATCTCGTCCAAAAGATAGAGCTGGGAGAGATAATTCAGACTCTCCGGCGCTCCCTCCATGGCAAGGTAGCGGAAGCTGTCCGAGCCGATCTCGCTGAAGCTGCAGCCCTCCGTTGTCCGCAGGGAGTGGTCGCCCTCCGCGAGGGCCTCCGACGCTGCGGCGTCCAAAATATAGCCGGCATGTTTGTAATCATCCGAGAGCACCTGTATATCACAGATAAAGTGCGGATTCGCAGCCAGATCCTCCAGCAGGTCGCTGTAATACTTCAGCGTGCTGTCCGCGTTCTCATCCTTTTGTCCCATTCCGGCGCCGGTTGCCGATACGTTCACTTTGGTCCTGGTCAGCCTGCGGAGTTTGGGGAGCACATAGGAGAGTGTCTCCTCCAAAGGCTCCGCCATGTCCACAGGGTAAGCGGAGAGGACATACAGGCAGGGACGCCCGATCGCCTCCATCAGTCTGGACATATTATAGAGCCTGGCCTCCTCGTTCATGGACCATTCGCTCACCGTGTAGTATCTCTCCGTACTGCCGGGATCCAGCGGCCTGGACTGCCGCTCTTTTTTGATCAGGTGGACGCTGTACGCATATCGCCGGTAGATATCGGGCATGGGGAATGTTCCCTTGTCCGGCCTTCCCGGTTTGCGCGGTGCTCCGCCCTCCTCAAAGTCAAAAAAGGCAGCGAGCGGTGAGGAGTGGATCGTCTCCTTGAGGTAACCGGCGTCCGCCGCATCCGCGCTGTCAAAGCGAATGCCGATCTGCAGCCGTTTTCCCTGCGGCCGCGCCGGATCATACTCATAGAACAGGTGAAACGCGTCCCCGGCTTCCAAGAGGCCGCGGCGGTTCATCTGTCTCCAGAACGTGCTGTGGTGTGACAGCACGCCGCCGACGCCGCTCTCGTCGAGACTGGCGTATTTACTGAGCGTCAGGTCCGGAATGCTCTCGAGAATATAATATTTGGACTCCATACGATCCTCCCTAAACCTCTCCTTAAAGCGGCACGATCTGCCAAAACGCCTTTACAAAGAAGGCGCAGCGGCGGTCAGCTCTGGATCTCTGCCAGCTGATCGGCGAATTCCGCCTCCGCCTCATCGATCGATTCCATGGCCTCATCCGAAGCTTCGCCAAAGCTCTCCGCCGATTCATGGGCGCGGTCGGCTGCCCCTTCCGCGGAACCACCGAACTCCGATGAGCCCGAGATCTGCTCAAACTGGCTGGCCGCCTGTTCGCTCAGTCCCTGCTGCTCCTGCGCTTCATCGCTCGCCTCATTCGCAATGTCACTTCCCGAGTCGAGCGTCCCCCTGACGGAGCTCTCCATGTCCGAAGTCGCTTCGCTGATGGAAGAGTCGTGCACGTCATGGATCGCCTCCACAATGTCATCGTCCACATCGCTGGGCATGCTGTCCAGGATGCTCTTGACATTCGAGATGTCCTCCATATCCCTTTGTCCCATCTCCATGGCTTCGCGATGTGTCTCGTTCGCTTCCCGCACTCTTTCCCTTACGGATTCCAGCTTACTTCCCATTGTGTCCTCCTTTTTGCTTTACAAGCGTTCTCTCTCCCGTCCGGCAGTCTTCCGACCGGTCTATGCCTTCCCTTCCAGAGATCTGGTGATCGCAGTCGTACACTTATCCGAATAATCTATCATTCTCTCACAGGCGATTTCTCCCGAGTTGCACTCTCTGATATCCGCATCACAGTTCTCGATCGCACTGATACTCAGGCCCGGAAATTTGCTCTGTGCATGGATTCTTTCGAAATTTCTCCTGGCCTCAAACGTTTTGTCTCTTTCGATATGGAATTTCTGTCTCAGATCATTCAGGATCCGCTCCATCCCCTGGATCTCGCCCCTTTGATCCATGAGCTCCCGCATCACGTTTTCTCTCTCTACTTTCTTATTCTCCAGCTCCCTCTCGTATGCCTGTTTTCTTCTCTCTGCTTCCTGCAGTTCCCTCTCGACTTCCTGCATCCTTTCGCGGACTTGCTGGCGGACCATTTCGTAGTTGCTGTTCAATTCATCGTCATCGCCGTCATCCGGAATCTTGTCAAGTTCCCCCTCCAGCTTGTCATACTGCGCCTGCAGCGAGGCAATGGCACTTTCTTCACTCTTGACCGCCGCCATAAGGCTTTGGATCTGGCCCTCGAGCTCTTTTTTCCTCTCCATCCCCGATATTGCCGCATCGGCAGTCTTTTTCAGGTTTTCGAAGGTGCTCTTGGTCTCGCTCATCAGTCCGGTTACCGTTCTTCCCGCCATACTCTCCCCCCGTCATCTTCTCGAGGCCGAGATCACCGCGCTCTCATCCTGCTGGAGCACGATGTCATTGATCTCATAGCAGCTTCCTCTCTCCCATCCCTCATCTGTGATAGCACGTCCCAGCGGGTTGAGGAGGTATTTCTCAACGACGTTTCCGATCCCGCGGCCGCCGAAACTCAGATTCTGGACGCTCAGATCCACCAGCCTCTTAAACGCATTCGACTCCTGCGAAAGGATCACCTCGATCCCGTTGTTGTCCTTGAGTCCCGAGATGATATTCTTCAGCTGCTTCGAGAGGATCAGCGGAACGGATTCTCTGCGGATGAAGTCAAAAACGACCAGGTTGTTTCCGATTCGGTTGAGGATCTCGGGCCTTCCCAGTTCGGAGACGAAAAAGTCTCTCACTGCTGCCGTCACCTTCTCCTCGATCACGGAATACGGCTCCTCCGGTTTTACAAGCTCCACCTTGGTCCCGTCGCGCAGTGTCTTGTAAATTCCCTTGTTGCTGGTAAAGATGATGATCGTCTCTGTAAAGTAGACCGTCTCCCCCTTGGAATCCGTCATTCTCCCGTCGTCCAGGATCTGCAGGAATTTATCCAATATACTGGGATGCGCCTTCTCGATCTCGTCGAAAAGAAGAATGGAGAAGGGATGCTGTTTGACGGCATTTGTGAGCTCGCCGCCCGCGTCATATCCCACATATCCGGGAGGCGCTCCGAGCAGCCTCTGGTCGGAGTGCTCGTGTCCGTACTCACTCATATCAAATCGGATCAGCGTGCTCTCGTCTCCGAATATATACCGGGCCATCGCCTTGGCCATCTCCGTCTTTCCCGTTCCGGTGGGTCCGGCAAAAAACAGCACGCCCTTGGGCCTTCCCGATGAATGCTGCAGTCCCGACAGTCCCGTCGCAGAGCGCTTGATGACGTCCGCCACGGCATTGATCGCTGTGGGCTGTCCTTTGACATCTTTGCCCAGGGCCTCCGATATGCCCACCAGCTGGTCTTTGCCCAGCCGGCTCCAGGGATCGTCCTGCTGCCCGTACCGATAGGCGTTGATGGCTTTGGGCGCCTCACTTAATGAAAGCCTCCGCTCGCCGCAGAGTCCCAGCACTCTGTCGAGTTCCATATAGGTGAACCCTTCCGTGATACCCACAATGCGGTTCTCGACTTTCTCCAGTTCATCCGCGCTCAGTTTCTCCGTATCCCTGAATTCACTGCGGTGCGCGGCGACCAGTTCCAGCCTCATTTCCCTCTCCGGCTTGTTGATCGTGACCACCTTGACATAAGGATTGTTCAGATAGATCCATGCGGGAAGATCGTTCGCCTTCTCCACCATGAAAAAGATCGTGTTATTGATCCAGGTGCCGTCCTTCGATGGCGCTTTCACTGCCTCCTGGGTAGCGAGAAGCAGTGTTGCGAAATTCTCGATCTCCGCGGCATCCATGCGGTCGGGACCGGCCGTCAGGAGCGACGCCATGTTGAGTATGACCGCGACCGACTTGTCCGTCTGGCGCACAGCGGTGCGCACCGCTTTGCAGGCCGCCGCGATCGATATACCGTCTCTGCCTGTCTCTGCGTTCGACAACACACCGAAATCTGCCGCCTGCTGGGGATCCATGTTGTTGTAGAACCCGTCTACGCGATTATAAAAAGTGATGTTCTGATACCCCTCACCGAGCAGAAAGACGTACATATACTCATCCAGATTGGTCAGTTCCAATCCGAATCCACCGGAAGAATACATCTGGAGATCACTGATATTGCCTTCAACTACAAACGCGGATTTGATCGACCTGTAAGTGTCGATCTCTTCTCTCCATCGCGGATTCTTGATCATGCTGCACCTCAAATTTGATTATGCTTTTATCCATTTTTTTATCGATTGTGTTCCTGTCGATCATGTTTCTATTCGAAGCGGAATGTTGTAGATCCACAGGACCTCTCCCGGGCTCATCATCCTGGCTCCTTCCATCCGCACTCTCTGTCCGCCGGGGCCGCTGAAAAATACACCGTTGAGGCTTTTGTCCTCATTGACCTGAAGCCTTCCGGTCTGGGGATTGGGCCTTACATATACATGCTTGCGGCTGATCATAAGATTGCCGTCAAACCACTGTTTGCCCAACCCTTCTCTGCCGATCCAGGCGCCCTCCTGAGGGATCGGCACGCGGTCGCCGTACAGGCTCAGATAAAAGCCGGACGATGAAGCCGTTCTCTGACTGCTCCCGAATCCGGCCGGCTGCCTTCCGGGCGCGCCGCCTCTGACAGCTCCGGCCCCGGGTATACCGCCTGCTCCCGGTATACCGCTGACTCCCGGTGCGCTGCCGGCTCCCGGCATACCGCCGGCTCCCGGTGCTCCGCCTCCCGGAATACTGCCGGCTCCCGGTGTTCCGTTTCCGGGTATACTGCCGGCTCCCGGCATCCCGCCTCCGGGCATATTGCCGGCTCCGGGCGGCGTATTTGCCCTAAAGCCTCCTCCCGGTCTGAATCCTCCGGAACCTGCTCCGAATGCAGGGCCTCTTCCGAAACTCCTCTGTCCCGGCACCCTTTGTCCCGGTACTGCTCCTCCCGGTGCGCCGGGCGCTGATCCCATGCCTGCGCCGGGTCTTCCCGTACCGGGCATGGACGGCTGCTGCCCCTGATTCGATCCCGGGATCTGTGAATCCTGCTGATAGCCCGGCACCTGCGGGTTCTGCTGGTAGCCCGGCACCTGCGGGTCCTGCTGATACCCAGGTACTTGAGGGCTCTGCTGATACCCCGGTACTTGAGGACTCTGCTGATCCCCCGGTACTTGAGGACTCTGCTGATACCCCGGCGTCTGTGGGCTCTGTTGATAGCCCGGCATCTGCGGGCTCTGCTGATAGCCCGGCGCCTGCGGCATCTGCTCTGCAGCCGGCGCCTCCGGCTGCATGGGCTGCTGCGCCGCTGCCGCTGCCGCGGCTTCAGCCTCCTGCTGCTTGGCCGCCGCTTCCGCCTTCATCTTCTGCACGTCTTCGAGCGTCATCGGCGGTCTGCTGCGATCGACGGGGGATCCGCAGACAGGACATCTGCTTCGGGCGATCCCGCCTTCTCTGTATTCGATCTCATGGCCTCTTATACAATAGCGAACCAATATGCGGGGGCCGCCTTCGTTCAACATACTTACCTCCATGCCCAAGCGCTGTTTTTAGTGCATTGTCATTGCCTTTAAGGCCCTGGCTCTTTCCGTTCTCCCCGAGGACGCCGCCTGTGTGATCCGAATGTTCTCCGTCTGAGGAGGCTGCAGGGATGTCTGATCAAATGTGATGCCGAATTCCTCGTCCAGCTCTTTGACGATCGACGGCAGAAGGGAGCAGAAATGCCTGGCCTTTTCCGTGATGCTGCGCTTTTCGTCCATGGACGCGGATGCGCCCTTGCTCTTTCCGTTAAACTGCATCTCAAATGCTCCGGACTCGGAGCGCCTGATGCTCACACCCGTCTGCTCGTCCATACTGTATTCGAGCTCCGTCATACCGTCGTCACCGACTGCCATGTTCTCGAAAGTGAGATTGTGGCGCTTCATGACCACTGTAAACGCATTTGTGACGTACTGGCGCTCTTTGCTCTTTTTGTACTCCTCGACGAGTTCTTCCGTGTCTTCCCGCATGTCTGCCACTGCATAAGCGTCCGAGAGATCTTCCTCCGTATAGCGGGGCTCGATCCCGACTTTCTCGGCGATCGCCAGATACATGAAGTAGTCTTCCATCACCTTCTCGGACACCTGCGCCTTGCGGCTTCTGTAGTCCGCGCACCTCTCCTCCAGGTCGATCAGCCTCCCCTGATTCTGCTGGATATAGAAGTTCCTGCGGGCGGGAGCGACCTGCTCCGCCTCTTCGAGCATATTTGCCGCAGCGTCTTCATAATACTCTGATTCTACGGCGGCGACAGCTCGCACTCTCTCCACGAAGCTCTCCCACGGCGTCTTCGTGCTCTCTCTCTTTGAGGCCTTTGAACCTGTACTCAGAGAAACGAACTTCTCGCTGGAATCGCTGACATACATACGGTCCGCTTCGATCCCGGAGAGCATATCGTCGATCTGGGACACATGCTGCTCTGTTCTCTTCTCCTTCGTCATTCCGGGAATGATGACCAGAATGAGATCCTGCAGATCCTTTAAGAGCTGCGACCCGTCACCGAACATCTCCTGCGACCTGTGGATGGTCTGCGCCATATCCCGGACTTCCCGGTTCTCTCCGAATTCATCCTCGAACGCCTTGACCGCTCTGTCCATGTTCTCTATCTGCGAGCGGATCTCTTCCGCGATCCGGTTCCTTGACAGCATCTCTTCGCGGATGCGGATTCTGGCGGCGTCCTGGAGCATCTCGTCCTTCTCCTGGCGGGTCAGCTCCTCCCGGATCCGCTCTTCCATGATCTCTTCATATTCTTTGCGGTTTAGGTCCGCCTGCTCAATGATCTCATCCAGTGCGGTCTTTTTGGCGCTTTCCAGAGCTTCCGCTTTGCTGAGCCTGCTGGCTTTATACTTCTGCGCCGCCGCGCTGATCCCGGCAGCCGCAAGGGACACTGCTCCGACAGTCAAGATGACAGGTGCTGCGAGTATGACGACTCCCGAATCCGATGCACTCATATTCCGCTCTCCATTAATGCTTTTTCGATCGACGACAGCATGCTGCCGTGTTCAATATAATCCAGCCAGACTTTAAACGCTTTGGACTCATACAGTGCTTCGACCTCTTCGTCCAGTCTGTCTGAACAGTTCTCCAAATACGTAAGCAGATCGTCCACTGTCAGGAGCGTCGCCCCGTGCCAGATGAAATCCGGTTTTTGGCGGAGCGAGATCTGCAGCTTTTTCACCGCGAGTTCCGGTGAGCTCCTGCCGATCTGCTCGATCTGCATCGCTCTCTCGGTCTGCTGCTTTGTGCCGCCGTTCTTTTCCTCATAAAAACTGATCAGCCGCGCTCTGCAGAAGTGGCAGAAGGGATCCTTCATTCCATAGCGGCCCTGTTCCTCCGTCTGATTGACAAAATCCTCCAGAGATTCGTAATGCACCCCTTTCCAGTAGAAATCCACTGAGGGAGACAGCGACTGCATCAGCTTGAACAATCCGGCCTCCTTGTCAAAAGAAGAGGCATACTGCTGGCTGTACCGGAAGAACTTCCCGTCGAACTGGCGCACAAACTCATCCAGCTGATGCTGTTCCAGCATGAAGACACCGTAGTTCCAGTCATTGCCGAGGACCTGGATCAGCTCCTGAATGTCCAGTATGAGCTTGCCCCTGTAGGGCAGCCCCCTGACCATAGACCGCTCCGCTTTGTTGTGGTACGTCTTAAAGCCCACGCCGCCGTTCTCAAGCCAGTTCGCGATATACTCCCCGTCGTATCGGGACTCCGGCTTGTCCTGCACCATTCCGTTGAGAAGATTTCTTGTCTTGGAAGAAATTGCCAGCGAAGGGGGACATACCACCGGGCTCTGCCATCGGCGGTACAGATGCTGCCTGAGTGCCTGCGGGTCAGGCGCCTTGGCCGCTTCGTTTTCATCCAGGGGCGATCTTCCCGACAGGAGCGTCATCAGCGTGAGCCCCAGTGAGCAGTATTCGGATGCGCCCGTGTGCCGGTCCCCGTCCGTATAGATCCGCTCCGGTGCCATAAAGAGAAGAGAGCCGCCCGCCTTCTCGTCTTTGTCAAAAGTCAGACAGTCGTAATCTCCCAGAACGATCTCTTTTTTGGCCCGGTCCTTCCAGAATATGTTGGACGGTTTGATGTCGTTGTGGACCAGATGATTGGCCTGCATAAAGCGGAGCGCCTCATTGAGCTGCGGAAGGATGCTTTTAATCATTTCATCTTCCGTGATCACGACATTTTCCAGTGTTCCCTGCTGATAGACGGGCATGATCTCATAGTGGATCCCGCCTTCCAGATCACCGTAGCCGAAGATCGGCATCAGTGACCTGCAGCTTCCGCTCCGGGTCAGGTCCGCCATCTTGCGCAGCGCCGTCGTGCTCCTTGCGGCGCCCGCGTCGTAGATCTTGATGACTACCCTGTTCTGCCGCCTGTCCTCTCCGAGGAACAGAGTACTCTGCGCGCCCCTGCAAAGAAACTGAATAAGACGGTGCCGACCGATCTCATCTCCCGGTCCGTACGGGATCTCCTCTGCGGATTCCCCGGATCTCTCCGCGTGAATCCCCTCGATGACGGGAATCGTCGCCTTGCCGTTCCAGGACCATGCAGGAAGTGTTTTATTCAGTTGACCGGTGTGTTCTCCAGCTCTCATACATGCCCTGCCAAAATATCTGCTGCATTCACTTCACGGTTCAAGGGGCGGGATCCCGATCTGCACAAGGTGATCGCCCTCCCCGATGAACTGAACTTGTCTCTCCATATGCTCCGCATCGCGGTACCGCTCCGGAAATCTCTGAACGATCACGCGCTGGTTGTCGGATCCCCTCAGGCCGCGTCCGCTGTTGAGCTCCTCTCTGTAAGGGCCTTCCACCAGGACCGCTGTCAGCCCCAAGATCTCATCGATGACCGGGTCCTTAAAGCCCCGCAGCTCTTCGATCGTATACCCCGTAAAGATCAGTATGTCTTCACTGATCTCCCGGGAGAACCAGCGGATCAGCTGCAGTACGCCCCGAGGCTGGTCGAAAGGCTCTCCTCCGCTGATCGTGAGGCCGTCCGCCTCGAAACCTTCAGGAATACGGCGGATCACTTCTTCCACATCCACCGGACTGCCAAGGGGCTCTTTCAGTTCCGGGCTGATACAGCCCGGGCACGCTTTGCCGCATCCGCGGACCCATACCCCGAGCCGCTTTCCGTAACCGAGCGTCGTCACCGGATAATACACTCTGTGAAGGAAGAGCTCACTCATACGATCTTGATCCTCCTGCCGCATCCCTCGCAGAAAGATCCTGCATCTGCAAGTTTTCCGCAAAGTACACACTGCCCCATCCGCTTTCTCCGGATGACTGCGAGCGATGCCTCCGCATAGGATGCAGCCGCAAAATACTGTTCCGGACTGATCACGTAATATCTCCCGGTGAAAAGGTGCCTGAGTACACCGTCCGGCTCCTGCAGGTTGTTCAGATAAGGCAGGAGCTGCTCCGGCCTCACCTCCGTGACCAGCGCGCCTCTTCGCTGCGCTTCCTCGACATTTAACGGCGTCACATTGGTCAGATATCCGACGCCCTGCAGTACCACGCCTTTGCGATAAGGAAGCATGCGATGTTCTCCCGGTATGAAGCGGTGATCGGTCTTTACCGGCGCCGTCATCACAAATCCGGGCAGGATCCCCATCGGGCCGACCCGCATATTGTCATTGTGCTGAACCGCCCAGTAGCGGGTATCCGCCAGTTCCCTGAACATGACCGTTTCCGTGACCGGAGAGATCTCTTCTCTGAGATACCGCACCCGTTCCTGCAGATTGTGCTGATAACTCTTGAGGGGCTTTCTGGTCAAAAAAGCGCTTCCTCCGCCCAGTGCGATGATGCGGTAGAGCTCCGCGCGGTTATACTGTTCCAGGATCTCCAGCGCTTCCTGCTGCTCGCTTCGGTAAAAGAAGTGCAGCTTCCCGGCGTCAATATGGCCCGGTCTGTGGATCTGCTTCTGTGTTTCCCGGTGCAGTCTCTCCGCTTCTATGTAGAGGCTGTTCAGCCGGCCTATGGTCCCGACGGCCTCGTTCGCATTCGATATGCGCCCGATCCGCTCCCGGAGCATGATCAGGTTCTGCCTGAGCTCTCTGCCCTGATCGGAGAAGAACAGCGTTCCCGCAGAGAGCAGCTCCGCCGTTTTGCGCGCGAACTCCTCCTGCATGCTCTTGGAAGCCAATGCGGCTGCCCTGTCCCTCTGCCCTGTCTCTTTCCCCAGAGCTTCCAAAAAAATCGCTGTCAGTTTTTTCATTTCGGCTGCCTCCAGCGATCTGCTCTTCTCTTTGCGGCGTCATATTCGCTCTGCGCGCGCGACTGCCGGCTGTCAAGCTGACTCTGTCTTGTCCGATAACGGTTGTTCTGCTGAGCATTGCGTGCATCCTGCCTCATCTTGGCCTCGAGGACCGCATCTGCCAGGGCCATGACGCCCTCTGTGCAGGTGCCCGTTTTGGGGACCGCGTTTGCCTTGCCCAGGGTGTTCCTGATCTGATTTCCGGACGGACTGCCCTGCAGTACAGTGAATACGGACAGGAACTGCTTCATGCCGGGATCCGCCTCATCTCCGCTGCCGGAGAGGAGGATCAGTTCCTCCTGTGCCTCCTCAGAGAGTTTTCCGCCTGCCAGGAGTCTGAGGGCCTCCAGATACATTCGTTCTGAAGAAGCCCCCTCCGCCGGCTTGTCCTCCCACTGCGAAGTGACAGGGGCGGCTTCCCTCTCCATGCGGGTGAGCGTATCGTCCGGCAGAATGTCCGTGAACTGCCTCCGGATCTGATAGACCTGCAGGTCTGTCGCGCTGAGCGTCTCTTCCGCCTCTTTCAGGATCAGGGATCCGTCGCCTTCCCCCGCTGCGGGTTTGGGATCCGAGAGCTTATTGGAAGCCATAGGGGCGGGCGCTTTCAGATGACTGTCCATATTCGGGAAGGCATCTGAAACTACAGCATTTGAAACTACAGCATTTGAAACAAAGGCACCGGAAACAGATGAGCCCGCGTCCGTCTCATCACTCAAATCAAATCCCATGCCGGAACAGAATTCGTCCAGCTCTGCTTCCCGCTGCTCCAGATCCCGCAGCATCTCATCCCAATTGATCTCGCCCATGCTCAGAAAATCCCGAAAGTAATCTTGTAGAATATGATCGCACCCACGGCACCGGCTGCCAGGAGCCCCATCATCATGACCTTATTGCGCATCTGAGAGGCGTTGTAATCGTTTTTCTGTTCCTCCACGCGTTCCCAGTTGCGTATATTTACCGCCTTCAAAAGATCATCGGTCGCTTTCTTCTGATCGTCCAGCTGGCGATAAAGCATAGCTTCCAATTCTGTCATCTTGTTATTTGCCATTTCGATCGCCTCCCCTTCCTGCTTATGATCTGACGTACTTTCTGATATTCATCAGCAGCTGATACAGCCAATTCTCTGTCGGCCGCGCGTAAAGCCGGATCTTCTGATTGTCTCCCACCAGATTGTAAGAGATCGCATTCATGTCGGAACTCGTCTTGGGTCCGTTCTCCCCGGTGATCGCCTTGTATTCCTTGTCGTCCATTCCGTATGCGAGGCGAAGGTCAAACGAGCTCATGGCCGCGCCGTAGTTCTCCACGAACAGGCCGGGGTCATTGGCCCATACCACGAAGTTCATGCCGAGCTCCGGTCCCTTGGCGAACAGCTCTTCCAGCTGCTCCTTGGGTGAACGCTGGTAAGTTCCTGTTGTCAGCTGTTTGGCGCGGTTAAGGCCGTAGAACAAAACGAACTGCTGATGCCCGCCGCCCAGCTCGCTGTACAGCGTCTCTATGCCGTCCAGGATCATAGTGGGAGGCACGATGCGGAAGGCTTCCGGCACCTGCTCTTCGATCATTTCCAGCATGTCGTAATCGTTGGTCCCGTACAGGGAGTTCCCGCTCAGGTCAAAGACGGTGATGAACGGAGACGTGATCTCGCCGTTAATGCGGATGGTCTCAAGCAGAAGCGAAAGCGCGGTATAGCCCATCGCCTGTCTGGAGCGCCCGCCCCCTTCCGAATCCTTTCCGACCAGCAGCAGATTCTGTCCCCTTCTGTTCCAAAGTGTGGGAAGGAAGGTGTTGACCATGGTAAGGCTCTCGCCGATATACAGATGATAAGAGGGGTCTCCCATATTGAAGGGACGCATTCCGCTTGCCGCGAATTCCGTGAGCGGATTCTCCGAATCGTCTTCCGGACCTGCCAGAAGGATGCGCGGTTTGGGCATCTCCTCCGCCATGATCTCCATCTGCTTGTCGCGCACCTGCTGCATCCACAGATCCCGCTCATCGTCCGTGATAAAAGCAGCTCTGAAGGTGCGGTTCGCGTCTCTGTCTCCGGCATTGATATTGATCACGCCCTGCCCCGGATCCATCCCTGTCAGGCGGTTCGCGATCTCGTTGTCGTTGTTGAGCAGCAGCTCCGCCGACGCTTTCGTACTCTTGAGCGCGATACGCGTGTGGACGTTGCTGTACACGCCGCTGTCCAGTCCTTTGACATTTTCAAAAGTCTGTGTGGACAGGATCAGGTGCATGCCGAAGGCGCGGGCGCCCTGTGTCACCAGCTCCTGGATCAGTGAGACGCATCTCTTGCTGATCTCATTTTCCGTGTCATGCAAAAGAGCCTGCACCTCGTCAAATATGACCAGAATTCTCGGCATATCCGCGTGGCTCTCGCCGCGCTCGCCTTTGTGTCTCCAGTATCCCTCGATCGTGCCGACGCCGATGCTCCTGAATTTGGCACTGCGCCTTCCCATTTCTTTGTGGAGTTCATTCAGGACCGCAAGTCCGAATTCCGGCTCCGTCTCGACAGAGACAACGCGGAAGTTGGGCAGTTTGTAGTCCGCATAGCACTTAAACTCGACGCCTTGTTTGAAGTCCAAAAGATACATCTGCACATCTTCCGGGCTGTAGTTGAAAATAATGCTCTGTATGATGGTATGCATCAGGCTGGATTTTCCCGAACCTGTCGTGCCGCCCAGCATAGCGGCAAAACTGTGGTAGGGATGTCCGAATTCCAAATTGACGATCTTTCCCGCGCCTTCCATACCGACCGGCACGGATATGCCGTCGATCGCGGACTTGTGGAACCAGTAGTCCGGCTTCTCCGGCAGATTTCCCGAGATCATCGGATATGTGATGACGATCTCCTCGCCCAGATGCTTTCTGATCTCCGTGATGATCTCCACATACTGCCCGGACGTGGGCGCCTCGAAGGGGAAGAATCTCATCGGGCCTTCCAGTGTCGACTCGCGGACGCACAGGATGTTCCCGTTCGTCTCAATGGAATTCTGGATGCGCGTCCTGATCCTCCCGAGATCGCCGCTTCTGCGGTTCATTTCTTCCTCATCCGCCGCGATGATCGTATAGACACCGGTCATGGGGCCGTTGTCGATGATACTCTCCAGATAACTGATGGAACGGTCTGAGAATCCTCTCGGGAAATCCATGACCATCAAAAAGCGCAGCGGCTCCGCGTTAATGCCCGCATCCTCGTTGTAGTCGAGAATGTTCTCATATCTTCCCTGCAGGCAGCGCTGGATCACGTCTGTCGTGTGATCGACGATCAGTTTCAGGCGCTCCTCGATCTGTTTCTCTTCGCTCCATATGCGTATATCGATCGCGCGCTCATCGCCGTTTCCTTTCTCGTCTTTATCTCCCATCGGTGAAAAGACTGCGAAGGTGTTGCCGAGGCTGACCGGATCGATAAAGGTGCACCAGCACTTGTTCACCGGAATGGACATATACAGGTTCAGTGCCAGATTGCGGATCGATTCCGCCGCCATTTCACGGTTTGACTTATTGAAGGTGAACATGGTCGAGAACCTTGCATCCTTAAAG
>Ga0310695_10008087_pt1 | contig 16451 bp, 15 predicted proteins | sample RumenRJG_04DNA_FD_203882 | JGI IMG/M metagenome (GOLD analysis project Ga0310695, IMG submission 203882) | Bovine rumen microbial communities from Lethbridge, Alberta, Canada - RJG_04 (v2) (version 2) | ecosystem: Host-associated > Mammals > Digestive system > Stomach > Rumen | place: Canada...
AATATTTCAGGTTCGGTAACAAATACTGAAGGTAAATTGACTCTAAATAATGCCGGTGAAAAAGGCTTGAATATTATTTCAACAGGCAAAGTAAATGCTCAAGATGTTGAAATGAATAATTCAGGAGAGGCAGGCTTAAATATCAGAGGTGATATCAACGCATTAGGAAATATTGATATAACCAATGCCGAAGGTGGTAAAGGCGGTTTAAATATCGGCGGAAATATAACTCAAGGCAACAGCAATAGCGAAACAGCAGGTCATGTAAACCTTTCAAATAGTGGTGAAGCCGGAACTAATATCTATGGTAAAATCACAGCTTTAGATTCAGTAACATCATCAAATACCGGCGCTAAAGGTACATACATTGATTCTAAAGCCACAGTAAAAAGCGGTGCTGATATTACAATCAGTGATGCTTCTGCTGCAGGAACTAAAGTCAGAGGTCTTGTCAATGCAAATGGAAATGTAAATATGACCGAAGTCGGTGGTGACATTGTTCTTGGTGACGGAACTGAAAATGAAAATTACATTACTGCTGGCAAAGATATAAATATTGATATCAAAAATGGGAACCTTAAAAATATTGGTGTAAGAAAAGTCTTATTAAAGGCTGATGGAGATCTTGATATAAAAGCCGTTGACGGTTCAATTGGTGAAGAACCTGCTAAAGGTGTTACAAGAGATTTTAGAAAATCAATAAATGCTAATATTAAAGGTAAAGTCAATGAACAAACAGTTGACTCTACCGTAATGAAAGAAAAGGATTTCGTAATTAACTATGCTGCAATTGATTCAGATATGAATATTGATACAATTAAAGCAGACGGTAAGGTAATATTAACTGTTGACGATGATTACGGAAAAACAAACGATGGCGCTCGTTATAATATGGTTAATGTAAAATTGGATAAAAACACAACTAATGTTGAAGGTAAAGGAATTTCATTAATCTCTAACGGCTCAATTGGTACAACAGAAACAACCGTTGATGGTTTCGAAATAACTACTCCTGTTACATTCATCCAAACCGGTGCAGAACAAGGTTATACAATGGATGCTTTAGCAAATGAAGATGTCGCGTTGAGCGAAAATAGTTTCAACGATGTAAATTATGGCAGAGATAAGGAAATTAAAGCAAACAAAGTAACAACTATGATTGCGAGAGAAGGCGACTTGGAAGTTGAATTTGCCGGAAATACCAAAATTGATAATATCACTGCAGAAGGTGATTTGGTTGTAACTACAAGAGGTCAGAAACTTGATATTGAAAACTTGGGAAGTATCAAAGACGGTAATAAAGACTACTTTGGTGTCCGCAACAATGGTAAAGCGGATGGCGGATATACTAATGCTGACCACGCAAATGAAGTCCTTCCTGATAATGTAGAGTTGATGGCTCTTGATATAAATCATAATATCAGACCAACTCAGGAATTAGTTGACGGAAATCACGAAGCCTATGCTCAGTCAGAAGTTACTGTTAAAAATGCCGTACTTGATAATGGCAAAATGGACATTACTGCTGATAATATTAAGGCAAACGGTATTGAATTGACTTCAAATAAAGACGGTGTAGTAAAACGCAGAAATACTGCTACTAATAAAGTTGTTGGTGCTGATGGTATCCCAACTGCTCATTCAGTTCGCGAAAATGATGTAACTTTTGTTGGCAGAAGTGAAACTGAAAGAAATTACTATCGTTTCCAAGGTGATGGTGACGGAGTATACAATGGCGTAGCAAGTAATGTAGATAATGATGACAATATTTTTGATGCTACTCCGCTTGAGATGGAAGATAATTTAAATGATGCATCTCAAATGTGGAAACAAAAAGTTGATAATTCAAATGTTGACGGTACAGACAAACGCCAATATATGAGATTCAATATTTCAACAAATGAAATTCCTGTTGCTTTTGAACAAAAAGCAGGAGCATCAAGTCTTATTGATATTTCAAGAGGCGGTATTGCTATTGCACACGAAGGCAATCTTAAAGTCGGTGATGTTATTCCTGTTCACATTGTTTACGGGGATTTAGATATAAATGCCGATGCAAAAATTGTTTCAACTACTGCAACAAGAGCAGGTGCTGAATTTGTCAACATTGATAAATCATTGGCTAACCAATTGTTATATCTCAATATTTTACTTGAAGGTAAATATAACAAATTGGCTAATAACTAATATCAAAAATAAATAATCATTTCAAAAGTCCGGTAGATTTTTGCTATCGGGCTTTTGTTTTTATTAGTTTTACAAATTATTTTTCAAGTTTCTTCATAATTTTTGTGAAGAAAGGTTTTTGAATATTTTGATTAGTTTTATTATTTTTCGTGTTTAATTTTTTGGAGTAAAATTCTTTTACTTTGTTGATTTTTTCTACATTCATTACTATTTTTCCCTAATTCCAAGATTATTGTCTGGTTTTATACAGTTTCCATCGGTTCTGTTTCAAAATCTATTACGAAAGTTCCTGAGGAATTAAATGCCTTTTCAAGTGCTATTTCTATTTCATTACAATTTTTTACTTTTGTTGCATCAATACCAAAACTTTGTGCAAGTTTAACAAAGTCAGGGTTTGAAATTTTGGTTTGTGAGTATCTCTCCCCATAATTATTTTGCTGAAGTTGTCTTACCATTCCTAAATATCCGTTATTTAAGATGATTATTTTAATGTTGAGTCCATAGTCTTTGCATACCGCGAGTTCACCAATGCTCATTTGAAATGAACCGTCACCAGTGATACAAATTACCGTTTTGTCAGGCATTGCAATACTTGCACCTATAGCAGCCGGAAGCCCAAAGCCCATTGTTCCTGAGCCTCCCGATACAAAAATTTTCCGGTTCGGGGTAAATGACAGTTCTCTTACCGCCCAAAGTTGGTGCTGTCCTACTTCACTGGTAAATATTACATCTTTGTCTTTTGTAAATTCTTGTAATTTTTGCATAATTTCAAAAGAATGAAGCATATTTGTCTGCTTTTTAGATGGTTTATTTAGGCATTTTAAATTTTTTACTCTCAGATTATAGTCAGTAAACTTTTCTTTGAAAATTGAGGTATTTAAAGAGTTCATTTTTGATAAAAAATCTTTTATGTCGCCTATGATATAATCTTTTGGTTTAATATTATTTGCAATTTCCTCAGGGTTAATTTCAATTTGAATAATTTTGTCCCTGAGTTCATCGTTTTTAAACATACATGTAATTCTGTCATTAAATCTGGCGCCGAGTGAAATAATCAAATCTGATTGCTTCAAAATTTCATTTGCACTATTATCTCCAAAAATTCCGACCATTCCAAAGTATAAAGGATTTTTGCGCTCAATTGCGCCAAGCCCCATCATTGTTGAAACAACAGGGATATTATAATTCGTCACAAATTTTTCAAGTTCACTATAACAAGCACTGTGTTTTACTCCTCCGCCTACAACAACGACCGGGCTTTCACAGTTTAGGATTTTGTTATAAATTCTTTCAATATCATTATTGTTTATTAAATTGATGTTCAAATTTGTTGATTCGATGTTTTCTTCGTATTGTATATTTTCAGTAAAAATATTTTTTGCCATATCAATTACGACGGGGCCTTTTTTGCCTCTTGTTGCAATTTTATGCGCTTTTATTATTGTTTTTTGTATATCTTTTGCATCAGTAATCTGAAAGACTGCTTTTGTGCAGGTCTTTGTAATTTGACATATATTTGCTTCCTGAAAGGAATTTCTGCCTATCAGGTTTTTATCAACTTGTCCTGTCATAATTATTAGCGGGTATCCGTCATGATATGCATTCACGATACCTGTCACTGTATTTGTAGCGCCCGGGCCTGAGGTTACAAGTACAATTCCGCATTTGCCTGTTGCTCTTGCATAGCCTTCTGCTGCATGAACTGCCGCCTGCTCGTGTCTTACAAGGATATGCTTAATGTCTTGACACTTGTATATTTCATCATACAAGTCAAGAACTATTCCGCCCGGATAACCAAATATTGTATCAACTCCGAGTGATTTCAGGGTATTAATAACAGATTTTGCTCCTGTTATTGTCTGTATATTATTTTTAATTAACATGCTAATTTATATCCCTTGTGACTAAACAATACTAACACAAAAAGACTGAAACTCATAATGAATTTCAGTCTTTTTGCATATTTGTTAATATTTACTATTTTTTGAATGTAAATAAATCTTTCCAGAATTTCTTTTGGTTATTCCAGAATGTTTTTTGTTCATTTACTGATTTTGTGTATGCTGCTTTTTGGTCAGCAATTGCTTTTTCTTGTGCTTTTCTTTGTTTTTCGATTTCCTTTTGTCTTTTTTCAGCCGCTTTTTGTGCTTCTTTTTGTCTTTTTTCTGCTGCTTTTTGTGCATTTTCTTGTGCTTTTAATGCATCATTTTCTGCTTTTGTAATTTTGTTTGCAGTGTTTGTGATAGCATTAGATGCTTTGTTTAATGCGTTTGTTACAGCATTTGCGCTGAATGATGGTGCGCCAATTGCAATAATTGATAATGCAATTAAAGATACTAATAATTTTTTCATTTTAGGATTCTCCTTTCTTTCCCTCTGTGTTTAACTCTTCTAATTTCTTTTTCTTTAATTCTAATCTTTCGTTATAAAATTCAAGATTTCTTTCTTTTATTCGTTTGCTATTTTTTTGTCTGTCAACAGTTTTGAGATATCTTACATATTTATTTCTGTTTTTGCGTTTTGTTTTTGCCGGATTTTTATCGTTTTTTGATTTAACAATTTTTTGTGAGGTTTCCGCATTTACTTCAACACCTTGAGTAGAAATAACCTCCGGCTCTTTTGCTTTTTTAGATTTTGCAAAAACACAGCAAGATGCCATTAACACAAAAACAATACCATAAACCAAAACTTTTTTCATAGCAATAATTTACTCCAAAGTCGGATATTTTTCAATAATTTCTTTAATACCTTTTTTGGCGATGTCAAAAATTTCAATCATTTGTTCGTATTTATACGGCTCTCCTTCTGCCGTAGTCTGAAATTCTATTATTTTACCGCTTTGTGTCAGGACAACATTTGAATCTACCTGAGCGTGTGAATCTTCTTCATAATTCAGGTCAAGTTTTACTTCTCCGTCTATTATGCCTGCAGAAATTGCTCCTACAGGTTCAATAATCGGATTTTGGGCTAATATTCCGTCTTTTAACAATTTTTTAACTGCAATAGAAAGAGCTACAAAGCCACCGCAAATACTTGCTGTTCTTGTCCCTCCGTCAGCCTGAATTACATCAGCATCAATTGTTATTGTAAGGTCCGGCATTTTTGTCAAATCAATGCATGCTCTCAGACTTCTGCCGATAAGCCTTTGAATTTCCTGTGTTCTGCCTGAAATTTTTGTCCGCTCTCTTTGACATCTTGTTGAAGTAGAAGATGGTAAAAGTGAATATTCTGCAGTCAACCAGCCTCTTGGGTCTTCTTTATCCATCCATTTGGGCTTACCTTGTTCAACGCTTGCCGTCGTAATTACTTTTGTGTCTCCAAATTCAACCAAAACCGAACCAAGTGCATGTTTGGTAAAATCTGTTGTAAATTTTATTTGTCTTGTCTGATTATTTTCTCTGTTTTCTAATCTCATATTACCCCCTGTATTCGTAGTCCCATGTGTAAATTTGTCCGCAATATCTGCATACAGCGTGTTCATTCATAAATTGTAAATCAGGGATAAATGTATAACCGTCAACGGTTATTTCTATATCCCCTTTTTCATTATATTTTTGTGAAAAATTCTTATCTCCCATATAATCAGGGGAGAACATTAGTTCAAATTTATCTATTGATTTACAATTTTTGCAAATAAACATATATAATTATTCCGAACTCGTTTCAGAATCTCCTGTTATTCATCTTCTTCTTTTTTAGATTTCTTTTGTCTTTTAGTCTTTGGTTCTGTGGTTTTACCATCTTTTAGGCTGCTCATAGTCTTATACCAAAGTGTATAGCAAATGCTCCTGATTGGCAGGCTCAAACCTGCAACTATTGTGCTTAATACTGACATAAATATAACTTTTGAAATCAAATTAACCGTGATTTCAGGCATTTTTGCATAGCGCAGCGCTTTGTTAAAATATTCCAAAGGCATATTGTTGCCGATAAAGTCAAATAATGAGCATATCTTATCTGTTAGATGCAGGCAGTCAAATACGACAGAAACACCTTCCGTTATAATGTATATTGAGAAAAATCCCAAAATTATCATCAGCAAAAATGTTCTTGCCCAATCCCCTTTTATGAGTATAAAACTTCTTTTGAAACATTCTTTTACGCTTAATTCTTCCTCAAATGTGAATACCTGATAGACAAGTACAAAAAATACCCAAAATATTAATGGTGGTATCAATCCTAAAAGCGGAACGATTGAAAATGCTATGGCTACAAGTGATAAAATTCCGACTACAAGCAAAAATCCGATATATTTGAATGCTCTGCGTGTTGCAACCTGTCGGTGTGACTGAAAATCGTATACATGCCCGGTTGTTAATGCCCCTTCGGTCATTGAGTTTAGGGCAACATAGGCGACCATATAATCCCAAAACGCTTTTAAGAATATCAAAAGTCCGGGGATTGCAAGCAAAAGTATTATTGCCATTGCACTGTTTAGTGAATGTGCTTTTTGCGCTACTCTGTCTGCAAGTCCGATTGTCAACCCGAATGTGAGTAACAATCCGACGATTTGTCCAAAAACAGGAAATAACATAAATAAAATGAATTTATCAATGTTTGAAAAATATATCTTTAATCCGTCAAAAATAACAAACCAAATACTGTTTTTAATCTTTTCCTTAGCCATGCAGTCTCCTTTATTGTATAATTTTAATACAAATAGGGGAAAATATAAATAAATGCCGATACTTTATAAAGATATTATTTCGGAGTTTACTGCTGAAGATTATGCAAAAAACAGGGTTAATTTGCATATTCATACTACTTATTCGGATGGCTTGGCAGATTACAGAACGCTTGTTAATCAGGCAAAAGCAAAAGGATATTCAAAAATTGCGATAACAGATCATAATACTGTTCAGGGACATCGGGATAATTCCGATTTGCTTGGTTTTGTCATTCCTGCCGTTGAATTTGATGTTTGGTACAAATATATTTTTCTTCATTTGTTGGCTTACGGCATTGATGTAAATGCAAAGTGTATGCAAAAATTTTATGCAAAAACAAAGGCTGAAACCGAAAAAGATATAGTAAGAATTTTGCCTAAACGCAATATAAAAGAACTTATAAAAGCCATTCATGATGCGGGAGGAATTGCAGTTATTGCGCATCCTGCCTGTTGCTGGGCATTAAATATGGACAAATTTATTAAAGATTTGGTTGATATTGGTTTAGATGGCATTGAAATTTATTACCCATATCCAAGATGGCGTAAATATATGAAATTTGCCCCGCTTGAAGAAATTGAACAAATTGCCGATAAATACAACCTCATAAAAACAGGCGGAACCGATTTGCACGACACTCTGTTATAACTTATTGTGCATGTTTTTTGTTATAAATAATTGACGAAATTAAAGAAGCAACTATAAATACAAGTCCTATCAAGCCTGTAACGACTTCAGGTACTTCTTTTACGGTTGTTATAAGCATTATTATCGCTAATGCTCCGATTGCCCAATGTGCACCGTGTTCAAGATATCTGAATTTTGCAAGTGTTTTTGTGTCAACAATAAGTAATGTTAAAGACCTTACAAACATTGCTCCGATACCCAAGCCTACTGCAATTATTATGACATCATTACTCAGTGCGAATGCCCCCAAAACCCCGTCTAAAGAAAACGAAGCATCTATAAGTTCCAAATAAAGAAAACTTACAAAACCTGTGCAGGCAACCGCGTTTGTTGCGCATTGAGCCATTCTTTCTCTGTCGTGTTTTTCAAGAAAATGTGAAATTCCGTCTATCGCAAGATAGGTAATTATTCCCGTTATCCCCGCTAAAAGAACAGCGACTTTCTGTTCTTGCGGGATAAAATTATTTAATATTATTAAAACAATAAGCGAAATTACTATTTCAATACCTCTAATGTGGTCAAGATAAGAGATTGGTGCTTCAATGCACTCTATCCAGTGAACATCTTTTTCGTGGTTGAAAAAGTAGTTAAGAAAGAGCATTATCAAAAATATTCCGCCAAAGGTTACAATCGGAGCATGTGACAGTTCAAGATAATGAGCATACTTCATAGAATCTGTCAGTGCAATATTTGTAACAGTCAGCATATCCAAATGCGCAAATACAGAAACTACAAGTATCGGAAATAAAAATCTCATCCCAAATACTGCAATTGCAATACCCCATGTTAAAAATCTTTTTTGCCAAACTTTTGACATGTGTTCAAGTTTCATCGCATTAACTACTGCGTTGTCAAATGATAAACTTATTTCAAGTATAGCCAAAATCCCTGCAATAAATACTGCGAGAAGTCCGCCTCCTGGTTTTACATGCTCTCCCCAAAAATATGCTGTTGCAATACCGCATACGGTTACTATTATTGAATCAATAAAATATTTAATCATACTCCCTCTTATAAAATATAGTAAAGGCGGGATATTTTACCCGCCTTACATTATAAACTGATTATTATTTGTTAATATCGCTTGAACTCGGAACATAATACTGGAAAGTATCAGGTCCGTTTTCAGGAAATACTAACAAGAACGGTTGGTTTTGTCTGATTATACCGTTTCCGCCTTTGTATGTTGCAGAAAATTCCTTTTTAATAGGAACTTGTTCTTCCTGAAAGTTAACAAAAGCGATAGGTGTGAATGTAAAACCGCCGTTTGCCTGTGCGATTCTGCCTGCTACCTGATAGCCTTGAAATAACATTACATCATAATCAAGTCTTGTATTTGCGTTCATTTGAACATGCAAAACTTGGGGCGGATTAGCAGTATTAAAATCTTCCAATGCAGAAACCTGTACGGTTTTTGCCTGAATCGCTCCTGCTGTTGTAAATGCAAGAACTAAACCTACTGCTGCACTTAATAATTTTTTCATTTTATATTACTCCTTTACTTTTTATTTTTGAGTTTTATCTTTTTTGGTATTTGGAAATTTTAAATAAAAAATTTCATTTTCGTTTATTACAATGTCTTTTCCTTTTTCTGAATAAGAAAGAGGTGATGCATCATAAACTGATTTTGCGCCTGATTTGAGTCTGTTACCTTCCTCATTTTCTACAACACCTTCAACTGCCGCAACTCCCATACTCAAACCTTTAACAAAATGATTTCCGACACCCAAAACTGCCTTTTTGGCAAGTTGCCCTTTATTCAAGGTTGTTGTATATGTTGCTTTTACAGTTTCGTTCAAATTATGCTTTGAACCGTTTGTATCAATGTACCATTCGGGTTTAAAAGAAAATTTTGCATTTCTTTTAAGTCTTTTTGGACTCACCACATCAACAAGTTTCCCGCCCATTTCTGAACCTGCAGGAATCGTTGTGTTTGTAAGTTCAAGAATATCAAGCAATTTTATTCTTATTGATGATGGAGGATTTGCTGTTGAAAAACTGCCAAGAGAGGCAACTTCAACTGTTTCGGCGTATGCACAGGAGCATAAACCTGTTACTGTAAATACAAGAAAACCTAAAAATAAATTTTTTTGCATTTTTTATAAATCCTCAAGGATATATTAGCAGATTTTTGTAAAAATGGCAAGATTTACTGTTTATTCAAATATTTTTTCAGATATTTGCCGGTATAAGAGTTTTTGCATTTCATAATTTCCTGCGGAGTTCCTTGGGCAACAATGCTTCCCCCATCGTTTCCGCCTTCAGGTCCAAGGTCGATTATATGGTCTGCAATTTTAATCAAATCAAGATTATGTTCAATCATAAGTATTGTATTCCCTTGGTCTGCAAGAGCCTGAAGAATTTTAGCAAGTTTATCCAAATCATACCAATGTAAACCGACTGACGGTTCATCAAGCAGATAAAGAGTTTTGCCTGTTGAGCGTTTATTTAATTCGGATGCAAGTTTAATTCTTTGTGCTTCTCCGCCTGACAATGTTGTTGAACTTTGACCGAGTTTCATATATTCAAGTCCGACATCATTGAGGGTTTGTAGTTTTCTTTGAATTGACGGAATATTTTCAAAAAACTCAAGAGCCTCTTTGACACTCATATCAAGTACATCAGAGATGGTTTTGCCTTTATATTTAACCTCAAGTGTTTCTCTGTTGTAGCGTTTTCCTTTGCAGACATCACATTTGACATAAACATCAGATAAAAAGTTCATTTCAATTTTGACAAGTCCGTCGCCTTTGCACGCTTCGCACCTTCCGCCTTTTACATTGAAACTGAATCTCCCCGGAGTATAACCTCTGACTTTTGCTTCATTTGTTTTAGCATAAAGAGTTCTTATGTGTGAAAATACATCAGTATAAGTTGCAGGGTTTGAACGAGGGGTTCTTCCTATAGGAGATTGGTCTATATTGATAACTTTGTCTATATTTTCAAACCCTAAAATATCATCTACCCCTTGAGGTTTTGGTTTATTTCTTCTTAATTTATGTATTGCAAATTCGTATAGCAAATCCTGCATTAGTGAGGATTTACCGCTCCCTGACACTCCTGTTAAAACAACAATTTTCCCAAGTGGAATATCAACATCAATATTTTTAAGGTTATTTAGATGTGCGTTTTTTATTTGAAGAAGATTTCCGTTCCCTTCCCTGATTGTTTTTGGTAGCGGGATAAATTTTTCGCCGCTTAAATATTTGCCGGTAATTGAATTTTTTGCCTTAATAATATCATCAACATTACCCTGTGCAATTATTTTACCGCCGGATTCTCCTGCTTTTGGACCGATATCAACTATATAATCTGCACTCCTGATTGTATCTTCATCATGTTCTACTACTATCAGTGTGTTGCCAAGATTTCTCAATTTAAACAGGGTTTTTATAAGCATGTCATTATCACGCTGATGCAGTCCGATAGAAGGTTCATCAAGAACATACAAAACTCCGCTCAAACCGCTTCCTATTTGAGAAGCAAGCCGGATTCTTTGTGCTTCTCCACCTGATAATGTTCCTGCCATTCTTGATAGATTGAGATATTGCAAACCTACATCTATTAAAAATTTTAGCCTTGCTCTGATTTCATCAAGGATTTGTTTTCCTATTTTTAATTGATATTCAGAAAGTTCTAAATACAAATCTGTAATAAAGTTAAATTCTTCATCAATCGGCATTTGGGTAAATTCAAAAATGTTTTTGTCTTTAATTCTGACTGCAAGCGGAAATTCTTTCAGTCTTGCTCCGTGGCATGAAGGACAAGGTTTTGCGACCATAAACGGCTCAATTTCTTCTCTCCAGTAGTCACCGTTTGTTTCATTGTATCTTTTTTCAAGAAACGGTATTACTCCGACAAAAGGAATATTTCTCGTTACATATCTGCTTGTCCCAAAGTCTTTTATGCGCATTTTTATAGACTCATCAGAACCGTATAAAAGTATTTTTTTGTGTTCATCAGGCAAATCCTGATAAGGCTTATCCATGTCGATATCATAAGCGCTACAAACAGAAGATAGCATATCTTTATAATATGTTGTTGCCGGTCTGTCCCACGCATAGATTGCATTTTCATTAATAGATTTTGTTTTGTCAGGTACTACCAAATCAGGGTCAATTGTAAAATCTGCGCCTAAACCACCGCATCTTTCACATGCCCCGTAAGGCGCATTAAAAGAAAATATACGAGGTGTAAGTTCTTCAAAACTTAAATTGCAATCGGGACATGCAAGTTTTTCGCTGAAAATTATTTCTTTTCCGCCTATAACATCTACATTTACAATTCCGTCTGCTCTTTTTAGGGCAGTCTGAACGCTGTCTGCTATTCTTGATATAGCACTTTCTTTTACGACAATTCTGTCAACGACTATACTTATGTCGTGTTTTTTGTTTTTTTCTAAAGTTATTTCGTCTTCATCAAGACTGTATATTTCACCGTCAACTTTTACTCTTACAAAGCCTTCATGTGAAAGTTCTTTAAAAGTAGAAGAATATTCGCCCTTTTTTCCTCTAACAATCGGCGAAAGTATCTGAATTTTTGTTCCTTCTCCGAGTTGCATTATTTTATTAACTATTTCGTCTAAGGTTTGGGGTTTAATTTTTCGACCGCATTTTGGACAGTATGGAGTGCCTATTCTTGCGTACATTAGCCTTAAATAATCGTAGATTTCTGTTATTGTTCCGACAGTAGAACGAGGATTGTTGCTTGTTGATTTTTGATCTATTGAAATCGCAGGTGATAATCCGTCAATGTATTCAACATCCGGTTTGTCTAATTGCCCCAAAAATTGTCGTGCATAAGTTGAAAGACTTTCTACATAGCGTCTTTGTCCTTCTGCAAAAATTGTATCAAATGCAAGGGAACTCTTTCCTGAACCTGAAACTCCAGTAAAAACTACAAGTTCATTTTTAGGTATCTCGAGAGATACATTTTTAAGGTTATGTTCTTTTGCTCCCGATATTTTTATAAACTCTGCCATAATTAATATTATTATTCAAGAAAATTATTTTTCAAATAAATGTTAAGTTATTCTCATTTTGTATTTTTATGCTTGGTTGAATGTTAAAACAATGATATAATAATATTAGTTTCGTTATAGCATATATGTTGTTGTCCTTTGCTTTTTGGAAAGGATAATATTATGGGAAAATCATCAAAGTATCCGTCTTATTCGGGTGGTACTGTAAATATCAACGGTACAAATGTTTCAAAAACATCAAGGTCAGGTAATTCTGTCAATTCCGAATATACAATGAATAAAAATGAAAAGAACATTTACAATTCTGTTCAGAGTAATATGGCAAATGTTCTTCAGGATTTATTCACTATTTCTGCTCCTCAGCGTACTGAATGGCAAAATCAGTTATCTGCTATGAAAAATGTCGGAATTCAGAATATCAATGACATATTTAATCCGCTTCAAATTAGTTTGAAAAATGATGTGGCATCAAGATTCGGTAATCTTGATAATTCAGTATTTCTTGATCGTTTGAGTGCAATTACTGACAGTAAATCAAAGGCTGTTGCGGATTTATCCAATAATCTTGCTCTTGCCCAAAATGATTTGTATAGTCAGGAAATCCAAAACCGAATGAACTTACTTGCTTTACTTGACGGTTTAAATAATTCTATTAATAATAATATTTTGAGTTATCTGGGTTTGGCTAATCAAAATTCAAATTCAGGAAATCAGTATAATAATCTTGCGTATAAAGCAAATACACTTAATCAGGGCAATCTTCTCGGTTCTATTGCAAGAGGGATTACTGGCTCATATTTTTCATAACCTGTATAAACTTTAATTGCATTGCTAAATGTTGTATCTTAAAGGTGTGGGGAAACTTGCACCTTTAATTTACATAACTATCTTTATTTGTTATAATTTTGCTATGGAAAATGATAATCAGGATTATGAAGATTTTATTTCAACAGTAAGCCATGAATTGAGGACCCCGCTTACATCAATTAAGGGTTTTTCTCAGACTATGCTTTCCTCTTGGGATAAACTTGATGATGAGAATAAAAAAAAGTTTATCAAAATAATTGAACAGCAATCTCAAAGGCTGATAAATCTTGTTGAAAATATGCTTGCGGTTACAAAGTTACATTCAAAAAATATCTTTGTATATAATCCTGCTGATATTAAGCCTTTAATAGAGCAGACTATAATAATTGTAAAAAGTAAATATCCTGATAAGAGTTTTAAATTTAATTGCAACCCAAATATTCCACAAATATTTGTTGATAAGGACAAGTTTGTTCAGATTATGACAAATTTGATTGAAAATGGTGCCAAGTACTCTATAGATGGCTCGGATGTTGTAATAATTGCAGAACCAAAGGGAGATAATGTTGAAATTAAAGTTTCAAATATCGGTATAGGTATTGAACAAAAGGATTATGAAAAGATTTTTACAAAGTTTTCAAGAATTGATAATCCATTAACAAGAAAGGTTCAGGGCAGCGGTTTGGGTTTGTTTATTACAAAATCTCTTGTTGCAAAAATGGGCGGAAGTATTTCTGTAAAATCTCAAAAGATTGATAACAGTGAGTATTCTGATATAACCTTTACATTATTGATGCCAGTGAAAAATATTGAGGAGCAGACAAGGATAAAATGCGGTCAGTAACACTTTTGATTGATAAAAGACTTGAAATGTCAACAAAATACAAGAAACTTTTGGAATCTGAAACAAATAAAGTTTTGATTTCAAAGAATATGCTTGAATCTATAAAGATAATAAAAGATAATGCTCCCGATTTGATTATTATTTCTGATAGTTTTGATGATGATTTAGGTGACTTTTGCAAACAAGTCAGAGCGCTGACTTATAATATGCGTCCTGTTATAGTTGCTCTCTCAAAATCCGCAGATTTAAACGATAGAATAAAAGTTTTAAATAGCGGTGCGGATGATTTTTTGTCAGAACCTGTTAATTTAAGCGAGTTTAAGGTTCGTATTGAGGCACATTTGAGGCGTGAATACGAATCTAATCTTGATGCTAAACAAATTTTGCCAAATAAAAACTATTCACTCCGAGCCATTAAACGCGCGATATGTTCTGATAATATTTGGTCAATGCTCTATATAAGAATAGAAAATTTTGAAGATTATAAGCAGGCGTATACCGAACTCGCTTCCGACAAACTTTTACAGACATATAGCGCAATAATAAAGGCATCGCTTACTGATAACGATTATGTCGGTAAACTTGAAGATAATTCATTCCTTGTTATTACAGATAATATAAAAGCAGAAAGTGTCGCAAGATTTCTTACTTTTGCGTTTGATTCTGTTGTTAATAAGTTTTACGCCGAACATGATTTAAACAGAGGTTATATGATATTACAGGGAGATGAATTTGCAGGTAAAAGGGCTAATTTTGCACATTTTACGATAAGTGTAATATCTAATGAAACAACTGTTTACAATAGCGACAGCCATATTTTGACCACTTTGATGCGTCTTTGTTCTATGGCAAATTTGCCTAATAAATCAAACTATATTATAGACAGGGCAAAAATTTCAGGTGAAATTTCTTTTGCTCAGCAAAAATTCAATAACAATATATATATTTATGAATCAGATGAAGCATTGTCGACTCTTTTATATACTATACTTGACCTTCAGGGATATAATGTGAAAATTAAGAGTGCATATAAGCCCCCCAAAAAGGGAGAAATCCCTGCTTTATTTATTATAGATGCCGGTGATTTGGAAAAGAAAAACGGGTTGAATTTGTGTTATAAACTGAAAAATGATGAGAATTTTATTAAAAGTAAGATAATTGTAACTTCTGTTATTCATGATAAGGAACTTGTATTGAATACGGGGGCCGACCTGTATTTACCAAAGCCTTATGAAATTCCATCCCTTATAAAATGGGTAGATGGTCTTATTAAAGAGTTTAACCAGTAAATAAAGCATATACCTATTTAAACACTTTGCGTAACATCTCTTAACATGTTGTAATTAGGTAATAGCGTGCGTTTTGAGGTTAATGTAACGAAATCTTAACAAAAAGAGAGCAAATATTAAAGTTCTATTCCATGGCTGCCGACATGAAAATTATAGGAAACGAGAACAAGAAAGGACAGTCATTATGGGAATGAGTGCATCTCAGGCAAGATTTCTTAGCTTGACGGCACGTAAGACCAATGTTGAATACGAAGGACAACAAATTAACCAACAGCGTACAACATTGTCTAACGAATCCTCAAACTATTATAGCCAATTGACATCAATGGCTGTACCTGTACCGCCATCAACATCGGATTATACTAAAATTACTTATACTTTCGCTGACGGGAACGAAAAAAATACCGTAACTTCTTTAGTCGCTACTAAAGACACCAAATCTACAGGTGTTTATATGCTTAACTATGTTCAGGAAATCCCTACTAATACTATGATAGTTAGCGGTACTAATATTATTACTAAAATTGGCTCCGGCGATAGTGCTACATACCACATCGGAACAGTTGAACTGCAACCGGGCGGAAATGGTGATACTTCTGTTGAAAAATTAGTTAAAGCAGGTATCCCTTATGAAGTTGCTGTTCAGTATTCAGAAGATGAAAGAAAAAATAAAGCAGAAGTTGAAAAACAATATGTTGCAATGGCTCAAGAAAAATACGCTACTGACGATTGGAAAGTCAGATATGTTAAAAACCCTGCAACAGGTTCCTATGATGCCGTATTATACAGTACTAAAGAATTAGAAAATGCGGATTACAACGAAAAAACAGGTGCATCATTAAGCGGAATTAAAATGTATGCATTCGGTGAAACAACTGAATCAAGAGAAATTAAAAATGCTCACGCAAAAGTTGAACAAGATGCAACCGGAAGATATATCGCATTATTTATCTATGACGATTATGAAAAAGACCCAAATAGCGGTACAA
>Ga0310695_10008090_pt1 | contig 16449 bp, 14 predicted proteins | sample RumenRJG_04DNA_FD_203882 | JGI IMG/M metagenome (GOLD analysis project Ga0310695, IMG submission 203882) | Bovine rumen microbial communities from Lethbridge, Alberta, Canada - RJG_04 (v2) (version 2) | ecosystem: Host-associated > Mammals > Digestive system > Stomach > Rumen | place: Canada...
TAGCTGAAAAATCGTATTCCGATCTGAAGGGGCATTCATCATCGTTTGTGCCGAAGGAGGTCGGGACGACTGTAAAGGAGGGCCGGGCTCCGCCCGGCATGAACTGAAGTATGATGAAAACAGCGAGTCAAGCGGCTGCAAATGTCGAGCTCGCTCGAGCATTTGCGGACATTTGACGAGTGTCCAAACACGAGGAAGGAGCCATTTTGCATGCCAGGGCATGCAAAATGAGCGGAATCCGAGTGGTTGGAGCGGGCTGGGAGCGTGTAAGCGCGACAGCACGCGTAGTTTTCATCATACATGTTTGCGGGCACTCGCCCATGGAGCTGAAAGTATGAATAAATGTACCGCAGTTATGCTGGCGGCAGGTAAGGGCCTGCGCATGGGTACAGATGTCAGGAAGCAATATCTCGAGCTGGGCGGTATGCCCATGTTTCTGCATTCCATCCGCACCATGCAGGAGAGCAAGTGTATCACGGATATTATTGTGATGTCCCACAAGGACGATGTGGCGATCGTCCGTGAACTTCTTGAAGAATACAAGCTTACGAAAAAACTCCGCAAAATCGAGGTCGGGGGAAAGGAACGCGTCCACTCCGTCGCGATCGGCCTGGAGGCCATCGACTGGCCCTGTGACTATGTCTTCATCCACGACTGCGCAAGGCCTTTCCTGGATCAGGAGACCCTTTTCCGCCTTTATGATACTGTGCAGAGGACAAAGGCCTGCTGTGCCGGCGTTCCCGCCAAGGATACGGTCAAGGTCGTCGATGAAAACTGCGATGTAAAGACGACCCCCAACCGCGCCAGTGTCTGGATCGTGCAGACCCCTCAGGTGTTTTCACTGGATCTGATAAGGGATGCCCACCGCAAGGCCCTTGCCCGGGAGGAATATCTGCTCTCACAGGGAATTGTGCTGACAGATGATTCCATGGTGGCGGAGCTTGCAGGAAACTGCAAGGTGCGCATGGTCATGGCGACATACCGCAATATCAAGATCACAACACCCGAAGACCTGGTCATCGGAGACGCCTTCCTGCATGGCTGAGCAGCGGATAAGGAGATTCTATGGCTTTTACGCATCTTCACGTCCACACGGAGTATTCGCTCCTGGACGGTTCCAATAAGATCACCGAGTACGTAAGCCGGGTCAAAGAACTCGGCATGACGGCAGCGGCCATTACCGATCACGGCGTCATGTACGGCGTGATCGATTTTTATAAAGAGGCAAAAAAGGCCGGCATCAATCCCGTCATCGGATGCGAGGTCTATGTCGCGCCGGGATCGCGCTTTGACCGGGAGCAGAGCCACGGAGACGACAGGTATTATCACCTGATTCTGCTGGCGGAAAACAATACCGGCTACGCCAACCTCATGAAGATCGTCAGCCGTTCCTTCACGGAAGGGTTTTATTACAAACCCCGTGTGGACCTGGAACTTCTGCGCGAGTTTCACGAGGGGCTGATCGCTTCTTCCGCCTGTCTGGCCGGCGAGGTGGCGCGCGAGATCGTCCGGGGAAATCCTGCGGGCGCCCGCGAGGCGGCAAAACGCTATCTGGACATCTTCGGAGAGGGGAATTTTTTCCTCGAGCTGCAGGACCACGGCTATCAGGACCAGCAGACTGTCAACGCGGAGCTTCTGAAAATGAGCCGCGAGATGGGCATCCCGCTGATCGCCACCAACGACTGCCACTACACATACGCAGAGGACGCGGAAGCCCACGATATCCTTCTGTGTGTCCAGACGGGCAAAAAGCTGGCCGATGAGAATCGTATGCGTTATCCCGGAGGCCAGTTCTATGTCAAGAGCGAAGAGGAGATGAGACGCCTCTTTCCCTATGTTCAGGAGGCCATCGACAATACACAGCACATCGCGGACCGCTGCCAGGTGGAGATCGAGTTCGGCGTCACCAAGCTCCCCCGCTTCGATGTGCCTGAAGGTTACGACTCCTGGACCTACCTCAACAAGCTCTGCAGGGACGGTATGGAAAAACGCTATCCCGGTGTTTTCGACGAAAAAAATACCTCTGCGGAATATTCCGGCGTCTCCGCTGCAGACCTGCGCGCCAGGCTGGAATATGAGCTGAACACGATCCGCCAGATGGGCTATGTCGACTATTTCCTCATCGTCTGGGACTACATCAATTTTTCCCGCGGGAACGGGATCATGGTGGGACCCGGCCGAGGGAGCGCGGCAGGTTCTATCGTCTCCTATTCTCTGGGGATCACAGACATCGACCCCATCCGCTACAACCTGCTCTTTGAGCGCTTCCTCAATCCTGAGCGTGTATCCATGCCCGATATCGACGTGGACTTCGGATTCGAGCGCCGGGGCGAGGTCATCGACTATGTCACGAAAAAATACGGCAAAGACCGGGTGATGCAGATCATCACCTTCGGCACCATGGCGGCCCGAGGTGTCATCCGCGATGTCGGCCGCGTCATGGACCTGCCCTACGGCTATGTCGATTCCATCTCCAAGATGGTCCCCCAGGAGTTGGGCATCACCCTGCAGAAGGCTCTCAAACAGAGCCCGGATCTCCGAAGTGCCTATGAAGGAGACGAACGTGTTCACAAGCTGATCGACATGAGCCTGCGTCTGGAGGGCCTGCCCCGGCACGCCTCCGTCCACGCGGCGGGTGTCGTCATCTGCTCGGAGCCTGCGGAGGATCTTGTCCCCCTGGCCCGTGCCCAGGACGGTTCGACGACCACTCAGTTCCCCATGACCACCATCGAGGAGCTGGGACTGCTCAAGATGGACTTTCTGGGCCTCAGGACTCTCACAGTCATACAGAACGCCGTCGAGATGGCCAATCACTCCATCGAAGAGGCCGGCGGCGCCTACCCGCCCTCCGAACCTGCCGTCGGCGGGACCCGCCCCTCGGAGAATCCTCTGGGACCGGTTGTCTCCATGGACGGACTCGACTATTCCGACCCCAATGTTTACCGCTATATTTCCTCCGGAAGGACAGACGGTATTTTCCAGCTGGAATCCGGCGGCATGCAGAATTTCATGAAAGAGCTGCGGCCGGAGAACTTCGAGGATGTCATCGCAGGCATCTCCCTCTACCGCCCCGGTCCCATGGACTTCATTCCTCAGTACATAGCAGGCAAAAACAACCGCGGCTCGGTCCACTACGCCTGCCCGGAACTGGAGCCCATCCTCAAACCTACTTACGGCTGTATCGTCTACCAGGAGCAGGTCATGCAGATCGTCCGCGACCTGGGCGGCTATACCCTGGGCCGCAGTGACCTGGTCCGCCGTGCCATGAGCAAAAAGAAGCAGTCCGTCATGGAGCAGGAGCGCCGCAATTTCGTCTACGGAAATCCGGAGGAAGGTGTCCCCGGCTGTACCGCGCGCGGGATCGACGAGAAGGTGGCCTCCGGAATCTACGACACTATGATGGACTTCGCCAAATACGCCTTTAACAAGTCCCATGCTGCCTGTTACGCTGTCGTCGCCTACCAGACAGCCTGGCTCAAGTATTACTATCCCATGGAATTTATGGCGGCCCTGATGACCTCGGTCATCGACCACCCGACCAAGGTCGCCTCCTATATTCTTGCCTGCCGGTCTATGAAGATCTCCATCCTTCCCCCTGATATCAACGAGGGCGAGGCGGGCTTCTCCGTCTCCTCCGGCGGCATACGCTACGCACTGACCGCGATCAAGGGCGTCGGGCGCCCCGTGATCGACGCGGTCATCAAGGAACGCCGTCTGCGCGGCCCCTTCCGCGACCTGCGGGATTTCCTGACCCGCATGGCAGGACAGGAAAAAGACGTCAACCGCCGCACCGTCGAGAACTTCATCAAGGCCGGCGCCCTCGACTGTCTGGGCGCCACCAGAAAACAGATGATGAGCGTCTATATGCGCATTCTCGACGATCTGCAGGCATCCCGCAAAAACGATATGGCGGGTCAGATGTCCCTCTTTGACATCGCGGACGAAGAGGACAAAAAGGATTACGAGATCCGCATGCCCGATGTGGGCGAATACCCCGATGAACTGCGCCTTTCCTTCGAGAAAGAAGTGCTGGGAATCTATGTCAGCGGCCACCCCCTGCAGGCCTATGAAGGCCTGTGGAAGAGCCGCGTCACCGCCACTGCCGCCGACTTTGTCCTGGATGAGGATGCGGACAGCATGGACAGCGTGATCAATGAAGGCGCCGCTTCAGCCCTCTCATCCAAGGCCGGCTCTGTCGGCGCGGCAGGGACAGAAAACGTCTCCAGGCTGCAGGACCGCCAGAATGCGGTGATCGGCGGTATCATCTCGGAAAAGAAGATCAAGTATACCAAAAACGACCAGGTCATGGCTTTTCTCACGATTGAGGACATGACCGGTACTGTCGAAGTGATCGTCTTCCCTCGCACTTACGAGGCTGCCGCCGACATCCTCGATGAGGACGCCAGGATCTTTATCAAAGGCCGCGTCTCTCTGGAGGAGGAAAAAGACGGCAAGCTCATAGCGGAGCAGATCGTCGCCTTTGACGATGTCCCCCGCAGGGTCTGGCTCCGTTTTCCCTCCTACGAGGCCTGGAAACAAAAAGAACAGACCGTCCTCAACACTGTCGCGCAGCACGGCGGCCGCGACCAGGTCATCATCTACATCGAAGACCGCAAAGCCAGAAAGACTCTGCCCCCCGGCCAGGGCCTGCGCGCCAGCGAAACCGTGATCGGCATCCTGGGCGGAATCTGCGGCCCGAAAAATGTTGTACTGCAGTAGAAGAAGTTCAGCGGACGGGCTGTCGGGGACGGTTCGGCGGAGACAGGGTGGGAGACAGGGGACGGTTCTGTGTCTCCACCCGTCCCCCTCATGTTTTTGTTGCATTCGTTGTGTGAATGGTCTAAAATTATCATATCTAAGTGTCCTTTTTTTGACACAAATGCTGACAGGCTGCTGCGCTGAACCTTACTGTATGTGCGGCGGATCCTGAGATTTACGCACCCGGGCTCCGGCAGAGGAGGTATTTATGGAAGCAAATAAAGAGTTCAACGCAATCGGTGTGCTGACAAGCGGAGGCGACGCCCCCGGCATGAATGCTGCGATCCGTGCAGTCGTACGTGAGGCTCTGGCCAACAAGGTCAAGGTCAAAGGTATCATGCGTGGTTACAAGGGACTTCTCAATGAAGAGATTTTCGAGATGAAGTCCGTCGATGTGGCAAACATCATCCAGCGCGGCGGCACGATTCTGGGAACGGCGAGATGCCTCGAGTTCAAGGAGCCTGAAGTACAGGCCAAGGCTGCGGAGATCTGCCGCAAGCACGGCATTGACGGCATCGTTGTCATCGGCGGTGACGGTTCCTACCGCGGCGCGCAGGCTCTGGCCAGACAGGGTATCAACACCATCGGCCTTCCCGGCACGATCGATCTGGATATCACATGTACAGATTATACGATCGGCTTTGACACCGCAGTCAATACAGCTATGGACGCGATTGACAAGGTCAAGGATACTTCCTCCTCCCATGAGCGCTGCTCCATCATCGAGGTTATGGGACGCCACGCTGGCTATATCGCTCTGTGGTGCGGCGTCGCAAACGGCGCAGAAGATATTCTGATCCCCGAAAAATATGATTATAACGAGCAGGCTCTCGTCGACCATATCATCGAGAACCGCCGCAGGGGCAAAAAGCACCACCTGATCATCAATGCAGAGGGAATCGGCCATTCCACGTCCATGGCCAAGCGCATTGAGGCGGCGACCGGCATCGAGACCCGCGCGACCATTCTGGGTTACATGCAGCGCGGCGGCGCTCCGACATGTAAGGACCGCTATTATGCTTCCATCATGGGCGCATATGCGACCGACATTCTTCTCCAGGGCAAAACAAACCGTGTTGTCTGCTATCGCGACGGCAAATTTGTCGACCTCGACATTGAAGAAGCGCTGGCAATGACAAAGGCATTCCCGGAGTACGAGTACAGGATCAGCCAGAATCTCTGATGATCCGGTATAGTTCCTCTGCGGAAACTCCGGAAAGGGAAAACCGGGAAACTTGTCTGCACAAGCTGCGGGATTTTAGACCCGGACAGAACAGATCTCTTTCCCGTATCCGTGAACAGTGTCATCAAGGAAAACAGCAAGAGGGCGGGCGTGGCTCGTCCTCTTTTCATTTGATACGAAATTGATACGAAATTGATACGATGAGAAAGGCGGCGAAATGATTTTTCCGCCTTGAGAGAGACCCGCGCCGGCCGGGGCAGAGGACACCGCCCCGACCCTGTTACAGGAAAGGACTGGAATGCCTGATATTATTTCTTCCGGATCGAATCCACGTATCCGGAAACTGGTCGAATTACAGAAAAAAGCAAAGGTACGCCGTGAGACCGGTCTATTTGTGATCGAGGGCACAAGGCTCTGCTCGGATACACCTCCGCAGTACATTAAAGAAGTATACGCGACCGAAAACCGGATCAAAAACGCATCGGAAAAAGAAAAAATTCTGCTGCGGGACCATCCACTTACAATCGTCACGGAAGAAGTCATGGCCAAAGCCGCTGACACAACAACGCCGCAGGGAATCATGTGTGTGGCGAGAATGCCTGTCTACAGCCGTGAATCCCTGTTGGGAAAACAGGCCGGAGAAAGACAGGATAGAAGACAGGATAAAACGCAGGACGAAACACAGTATAGACCGCAGAATAGAAGGCAGGATAGAAGGCAGGATAAAACACAGGAAGCGGGCGGCCGGGATGCTGCCGCAGGGAGAGCTCCGCTTTTGCTTGTTCTGGAAGATATTCAGGACCCCGGAAATCTGGGCACGATCTTCAGGACAGCGGAGGCAGCCGGCGCCACCGGGATCATCATGAGCCGCGGTACGGTAGACCTGTTTCATCCAAAGGTTGTACGCGCGACCATGAGCGCCATCTTCCGCATGCCTTTTTACATCAGCAATGATCTCTGCTCGGAAGTGTGTGCCCTGCGCGAAAAAGGGATCCGCTCTTATGCCGCTCATCTGGGCGGAAAACGTATATATGATGAGCTGCCTCTCACACAGGGCTGCGCCTTCCTGATCGGCAACGAGGGCAATGGCCTGACCGGGGCTCTGACTGCACAGGCGGATGAAAAGATCATCATCCCCATGGCGGGCAGTGCGGAGTCCCTGAACGCCGCCATGGCAGCGGGGATCCTGATGTACGAGGCGGCCAGACAAAGACGTATCGCCTGCGGCCGTACCGGGATCGGAGAGTGATTCATTTGCTGTTCTGTACAGTCAGCCCCGCCTGAAACACGCGGCGTGACATGAACAGGCTCTCCGGGGGATGTGTATGTTAACATTCATTTGAACGTTTCACAATTGTTTAATGATTTGTTCATTGAGACACCGGAAATCATGTGCTACTATTTAGTCGTTCGCGAAAGCGGGCAGTTTATCACAGGCTTCTCCTCAGAACGGAGGTAGAATATGAATGCTATTTATACATGGCTGCTATTAACGGCTGCGCTGCTGGTAATCGAGGCTCTGACTGCCGGACTGACGACGATCTGGTTTGCCGGAGGTTCTGTCGTGGCACTGATCCTCGCTTTTCTGGGAGCGCCGTTATGGCTGCAGACCGGCGCCTTTGCCGCCGTGTCGCTGATCCTGCTTCTCGTCACAAGACCGCTTGTCCTCAAATATATGAAAAAAGGACGCGGGGCGACAAGCCTGGACCGGATGATCGGGCAGGAGGTGCTCGTCACAGAGAAGATCGACAACCTGCGGGGGACCGGGGAAGTTCAGGTGGACGGTCAGTACTGGACGGCAAGGTCCGTCGACAATGACCATATCATTGAGAAGGGCGAAATCGCCATGATCCGCTCCATCCAGGGCGTCAAACTGATCGTCGGAAAAAGGATCGCCTGAAAACACTTTGTGACTCTGCGGCTGCTGCAGGTGTGTCCTCTCAGGGCACTGCCTGTAAAAGAAAAAAGAAACTACTGTAAGGAGGATTTATTATGGGATTCATTCTTATCATCTTACTTGTATTTATTCTGCTGATCATTGTTACTTCATGTATCAAGATCGTTCCCCAGGAGCATGCCTATGTTCTGGAGAGACTGGGTACCTATATGGATACCTGGCCGGCAGGTCTGCACTTCAAGGTGCCTTTTATTGACCGCGTCGTGCGCAGGGTCAACCTCAAGGAGCAGGTCGTGGACTTCCCGCCCCAGCCCGTGATCACCAAGGATAACGTCACAATGCAGATCGACTCCATCGTCTTCTTCCGCATCACGGACGCAAAGCTCTACACCTACGGTGTTGAGAGCCCGATTATGGCCATTGAAAACCTGACCGCGACAACCCTTCGTAATATCATCGGTGATATGGAACTGGATGAGACTCTGACCTCCCGTGAGATCATCAATACCAGGATGCGTTCCTCTCTGGATGTAGCCACTGATCCCTGGGGCATCAAGGTCACCCGCGTCGAGCTCAAGAACATCACACCGCCGGCTGCCATCCGTGAGGCAATGGAGAAGCAGATGAAGGCAGAACGTGAGAGACGTGAATCCATCCTGAAGGCAGAAGGTGAGAAGAAATCCGCAGTCCTCGTTGCAGAGGGCCGCAAGGAATCCATGATTCTGCAGGCCGAGGCCGACAAGCAGGCCACCATCCTCGCAGCCGAAGCCCAGAAGGAGCGCATGCTCAAGGAAGCGGAAGGCCGCGCCGAAGCGATCCGCAAGGTTCAGGAGGCAAATGCAGACGGTATCCGCATGATCCGTGAAGCAGGCGCCGATGACGCAGTCCTTACCCTCAAGAGCCTCGAGGCTTTCGCCCAGGCAGCCGACGGCAAGGCGACCAAGATCATCATCCCTTCCGAGATTCAGGGGATTGCCGGACTGGCAGCATCCCTCAAGGGAATCGCGGACGGTTCCGCCGCTGTCGAGAAGACTGTGCCCGCACCGGCAAGCCCCAAAAATGCATCGCCGGCCCAGAACAGACCTTCCAACGGAAACCTGACAATCGGAGACCCCACGACACTTGCGTGAGCACCGGCTGAAGCCATATAACACATTACCTGAAAACGATTTTTGAAAATACCACCGCCCTTAGCGTATTAGAAAGGACGCCGAGCATGATCAACCTTAAAAACAGAGACTTCCTGAAACTGCTTGATTTTACTCCCGAAGAAATATTCGGACTTGTGGACCTGGCCGCTGATCTCAAAGAAAAAAAGAAACAGGGAATCCCCCACCGTTACTGTGAGGGCAAAAATATCGCCCTGATCTTTGAAAAGACCAGCACCCGTACACGATGCGCTTTTGAGGTTGCCGCACATGATCTCGGTATGTCTGCCACTTATCTGGATCCCAGCGGATCCCAGATCGGCAAAAAGGAGAGTATTGCGGACACGGCTCGTGTTCTGGCCGGTATGTTCGACGGAATCGAGTACCGCGGATACGGGCAGGAAATCGTAGAGGATCTTGCAAAGTACTCCAAAGTCCCTGTCTGGAACGGTCTGACCAATGAGTTCCATCCCACGCAGATGCTGGCAGACCTTCTGACCATCCGCGAGCATTTCGGGCGGATCCGCGGCATCAGGCTCAGCTTCTTCGGCGACTGCCGCTATAACATGGCCAATTCCTGGATGGTCGCGGGTGCCAAGTGCGGCATGCACATCACCCTGTGCGCGAACCCTGCCTATTTCCCGGACGCGGATCTGGTCAGCCGGTGCAGAGAGATCGCGGCTCAGACCGGAGGCAGTATCACACTGGAGACGGACGCAGAAGCAGGAGCAAAGGGTGCGGAAGTTCTCTACACCGACGTATGGGTCTCCATGGGAGAACCTATGGAAGCATGGGCAGAGCGCATTGAGCAGATGAAACCCTATCAGGTGACGGAAAAGCTCATGGGCCTTGCAGCGGAGGATGCGATCTTCATGCACTGCCTGCCCGCCTTCCACGACCTGGGAACCAGTATTGGCCGTGAGATCCACGAGAAGTTCGGCATGAGCGAACTGGAAGTGGCAGATGCTGTCTTCGAGGGTCCCCGGTCCCGCGTCTTTGAAGAGGCGGAGAACCGCATGCATACCATCAAGGCTGTGCTCGCTGCGACACTGGCTTGATCAGACTCTTAACGGACAATATATATACCGACAGATGCCCGTGAAGTTGTGAAGTCTGTGCCCGCGGCGGACACCGGCTTAAGGGACGAAAGAGGCCTTGCGGGCATATTGTCATCTCTTACAGGACCAGACGATTGAACAGAAAACAGGAAATACTTCGCCGGCTGAGCGAGAGCGGAGACTATGTCTCCGGACAGGAGCTCTGTGAGATGCTCGGTGTCTCACGCACAGCCGTGTGGAAAAATATTCAGAAACTAAAAGAAGAAGGATATCCCATCGAGGCGGTGACCAATAAGGGCTACCGCCTTCTTTCCGTTGATGAAGCCGATATCCTTGACAGGGAACAGATTGCGGCAAAACTTACGACCGTCTGGGCCGGACGTCCTCTGATTTACAAAGAGGAGACCGGCTCCTCCAACGACGATATTTTTGTCCTCGCTGCCCAGGGCTATCCCCACGGGACCCTTGTCGTCACATCCCGTCAGACTGCGGGTAAAGGCCGGCGCGGCAGGACCTGGATCTCCCCCAAAGAGGGCAATGTCTATATGAGCATTCTCCTCAAGCCGGATCTGCCTGCGGAGGTCACACCCATGCTGACCGTCGTCATGGCATTGTCCGTCTATCAGGCTTCCCTGGACATGACAGCGGCACAGCCGCAGGAGTCTGCTGCCCGCTGCCGTTTCGGCATCAAGTGGCCCAACGACATTGTCGTCTCTGTCGATGACGGCCCCTATCGGAAACTGTGCGGGATCCTCACAGAGATGCGCATGGAGGACAGGGAGATCAGTGCGATCACGATCGGCATCGGCCTCAATGTCAACCAGATGGAATTTGCACCGGAAATCGCGGAGAACGCGACCTCTTACGGACTTGCCTTGGGCAGAAAAGTAAACCGTGCATCCCTCACCGCATATACATGGAATCATTTCGAGGAAAACTACAGCCTGTTCACGCAGACACAGGATTTTTCAAAGCTGCATGATGCTTACGAGCAGGGGCTTGTGAACAAAGGACGCTCCGTACATGTCCTCGATCCCCGCACCCCCTTTACCGGTACTGCCGTCGGCATCAATATGCAGGGGGAGCTCCTGGTGCAGCCCGACGACGGATCCGCGGTCCGCACCATCGCCTCCGGCGAAGTATCCGTCCGCGGCGTCCAGGGTTACGTGTAAACAGTTTTAAGGAAAACAGCTTATGGAATCTTTTGATTTTAATGAAAATACTGAAGAATTTGCGGGACAGGATAAGTATCGCATTGTGATCTGCGGCGCAAATTCCTACGACAAAAAGTATTACTTCAATAAAAAATTCGACAATCTCCCCTCCAACATCAAGGAGGAACTCAATATTATCTGCGTGCTCTTTACAGAGGAATGCGGGGGTATTTTCACTATTTCCTTCACTCCTTTCGGGCACGTGGAATTTGACACCAGGCACGAGGAGGGCGACTTCTTCTATGATGAGATAAGCGCCCGTCTCCTGATCAAGGAAATCCGCCGCAAAAAGAAAGAAATGCTGAACGCTCTGTCCATCTATTTCCGCGTGACTTTCCTGCACCAGAATCCCGCAGATTTGATCGAGGATTTTGAGGACGAAGAGTGAAAAATATTGCCGATGCAATATTTTTCACTCCAGATGTTTGTGCCGGAGCACAAACATCCCCTGATGCCTACGCACTGAAGTGCTGCGGCATGTTTCGGAAGAGTAAAAAAACGCTCGATAGCGTTTTTTTCACTCCAGAGCTTTGTGCCGCGGGACGGCCCAAAGCTCCGCTGATCGCATCGGAGAAACCCGTTCCGGGCTTTCTCCTCGTACACATGCGAAGCATGTGTTGACGCCCTGGCGAGCGGCATGGTCGGAAAGAGTAAAGAATCTTGCCAGAATAACAGAAAGCAGCAGATACATGACAGAAAATAGAAATACCCCTTTTCAGATCGGAAAGGTGACGATCCCCGGAAGAGCTATCTTCGCCCCCATGGCGGGTGTGTCCGACCTGCCTTTCCGGCTTCTGTGCCGGGAGCAGGGTGCCTCGCTGGTATGTATGGAAATGATCAGTGCCAAGGCGATCACCTACAGAAATGTCCGCACGGCGGAGCTCATGGAGACAAGCCCGGAGGAAGCGCCTGTTTCTCTTCAGCTCTTTGGATGCGAGCCTGAGATCATGGCCCGCGCCTGTGAGATGATCGAGGACAGGCCTTTTGACATTCTGGACATCAATATGGGATGCCCTGTACATAAGGTCGTTTCAAACGGAGAGGGCTCTGCCCTCATGAAAAATCCCGCCCTGATCGAGAAACTTGTTGCGGCAGCCGTTTCCGGCACCAGCCGCCCGGTGACCGTCAAAATCCGCCGAGGCTTCGAAGAAGGCAGTGAGAACGCTGTCGAGTGCGCCCTGGCCGCACAGCAGGGAGGCGCAGCCGCTGTCGCCGTACACGGGAGGACCCGTGCACAGATGTATTCCGGAAAGGCGGACTGGACCTGTATTGCCCGTGTCAAAGAGGCCCTCGACATTCCCGTCATCGGAAACGGGGACATTGTGGACGGCCCCTCCGCTCTCCGTATGATGGAGGAGACAGGGTGTGACGCCATCATGATCGCCCGCGCAGCCAGAGGAAATCCCTGGATTTTCCGCGAGGTAAATGCCTACCTGACCGACCGGACAACACCGGAGCGCCCGGCGCGCCGCGCAGTCATCCAGATGCTCATGCGCCATGCCCGCATGCTCTGTGAGTGCAAAGGGGAGAAGATTGGTATCCGCGAAATGCGCGCCCATGCGGCCAAGTATCTCGCGGGATTTCCTTCCGCGGCCCGTGTCCGCAACATGGTCGTCAAGGTCAATACCCTTGAGGAACTCGAACTGCTCATGAAAAAAGAATACCCTTATGCATGAATGAAGGTGCCTGAATGTAGAGCTGAAGTGGGTAGAGCTGAAGTGAAAGGTGAAAGGTGAAAGGTGAAGTGAAAGGGACTTTCCATTTCTTTGATTGACACGGACGACAGAAACTGTATATAATATTGTGCCGCTTATAGGTTCGGAAACAGCTTGTTTCAGGCATCCGGCATAGCGGGAAATAATAGATTCGCTATTAAAAACTGTGAATTACCATATAAAGACGAAAGCGGGGTAAGGAGATCATGGAAGAGAAGAAAAACATTCTGACTTACGAAGGCCTCAAGAGATATGAGGAAGAACTGCATGAGCTGAAGGTTGTGCGCCGCCACGAAGTCGCGCAGAAGATTAAAGAAGCGAGAGAGCAGGGTGACCTGTCCGAGAACGCCGAGTACGATGCAGCGAAAGACGAGCAGCGCGATATCGAAGCCCGCATCGGCGTGCTCGAGAAAATCCTCAAAAACGTCGAAGTTATTGCGGATGAAGATATTTCTGCCGATGTCATCAATATCGGCTGCACTGTCGTGATCCGGGATATGGAAGAAGACGAGACAGAAGAGTACAGCATTGTCGGTTCCACCGAGGCCAACAGCCTGCTGAACAAGATTTCCAACGAGTCTCCCGTCGGCAAAGCTCTGATCGGTGCAGCCGTGGGCGATACCGTTTCTGTTTCCACACCCGCAGGTGAATTCAAATATGAAGTTCTGGAGATCCGCAAGACCAGCCAGAACTGAGACCTGCCGACGAGTCCGCTAAATAATAATTCATAAGGAGCTACATTAATTATGGGAGAAAAGAACCAGCAGAAGAATCAGCAGAAGACACAGGACGTGTCGCAGCTGCAGAAAGTCCGCCGCGATAAACTGGCAGAGCTGCAGGCTGCGGGCAATGACCCCTTTGTGATCGTAAAATATGACCAGACTCACCACACTGCCCAGATCAGAGATAATTTCGAGGAGCTCGAGGGCAAGGATGTCTCCATCGCCGGCCGCATGATGTTCAAGCGCGTCATGGGCAAGGCCTCTTTCTGCAATATCCAGGACAGAGACGGCCGCATTCAGGTGTATGTAGCCAGAGATGAGATCGGTGAGGAGCCTTACAAAGGTTTCAAGAAGATGGATATCGGCGATATCATCGGCGTCAAGGGCTTTGTATTCAAGACCAAGACCGGCGAGATCTCCGTACATGCCAAAGAGCTGACCCTGCTGTCCAAGTCCCTGACTCCCCTGCCGGAGAAGTTCCACGGCCTGCAGGACACCGATACACGCTATCGTCAGCGCTATGTCGATCTGATCATGAGTGACACATCCCGCGATGTCTTCATCAAGCGTTCAAAGATCATCGCAGGCATCCGCCGCTTCCTTGCAGAGCGCGATTTCATGGAAGTCGAGACTCCCATGCTGGTCTCCAACGCCGGCGGCGCAGCAGCCCGCCCCTTCGAGACCCATTTCAACGCTCTCGACGAGGACTTCAAGCTCCGCATTTCCCTGGAGCTCTACCTCAAGCGCCTGATCATCGGCGGCCTCGAGCGCGTCTATGAGATCGGCCGCGTTTTCCGCAATGAGGGCCTTGACACCCGTCACAACCCTGAGTTCACCCTCATGGAGCTCTACCAGGCCTACACCGACTACCACGGCATGATGGATCTGACCGAGGACATGTACCGCTTCCTGGCCCAGGAAGTCTGCGGCTCCACCACCATCACCTACAACGGCACCGAGATCGACCTCGGCAAGCCTTTCCGCCGTCTGACCATGGTCGACGCCATCAAGGAAGAGACCGGCATCGATTTCGACCAGGTCACCACCGATGAAGAGGCAAAGAAGCTGGCCGACGAGCGCCACATCGAGTATGAGGACCGCCACAAGAAGGGCGACATCGTCAACCTCTTCTTCGATGAGTTCTGCGAAGACAAGATGATCCAGCCCACCTTCATTATGGACCATCCCATCGAGATCAGCCCGCTGACCAAGAAAAAGCCCGACGATCCGACCAAGGTCGAGCGCTTCGAGCTCTACATCAACGGCTGGGAGATGTGCAACGCCTACTCCGAGCTCAACGATCCCATCGACCAGCGCGAGCGATTCGCAGCCCAGGACGCTCTGTCCGAGCAGGGCGATGAAGAAGCCCAGCACACAGACGAGGACTTCCTCTACGCCATGGAGATCGGCATGCCTCCCACCGGCGGCATCGGCTACGGCATCGACCGTCTGACCATGCTCCTGACCGACAGCGCGGCCATCCGCGACGTCCTGCTGTTCCCGACGATGAAGACCATCAAGGACTGCCCGCATAACTACGCGGTTTCTACTGTTTTCTAATTCTCAAGTGCAACACAAGTGCAACAATTGGAAAGAGTTTGTTGCACCGGCAAAAGCTATAATTGTTAAAAAAGGACATTCCTAAAGAGAAATCTTAGGGATGTCCTTTTTTCGTGATACGGTCAAAAACTATCAACCAGGCACTAAGGAGGTGAAAAATGAGCAGTAGAACAGCGTCAGGTGCAGCAGGATACATGAAACAGCACATGGGAATGACCTGCCGGAAAGGAGGCCGTCATGCTTAAGCTTCGCTGGATGGGGACGCCCGATGAACTGATCTGGTTTCGCAGGCATCTGGAGGAGGATCAGAATCTCCGACTCCAGAACGTCTCCCACATACTCCCGATCCGGACATCGAACCGGCATTTCAGGATGATGGGGGAGGTCTATATTGCAGATCCTTCAGAAGGCGGCAGCCAGGAACAGGAAATCAAGGAAAAAGTATAAGGACAGGTGAAAAACATGTGCAGAATCATTTCAATCGTAAATATGAAAGGCGGAGTGGGCAAGACCACCACAGCTGTGAATCTCGGGATTGGACTCGCAAAGCAGGGACAAAGAGTCCTGCTCCTGGACTGTGACAGTCAGGGAAGCCTGACGGCAAGCCTCGGATTCAGGAAGCCGTCCCTGCTTGAGCCCTCAATCGCCACAGTCATGGCATCTATTATCGAGGAGGATGAGGTCCAGGATCCCATCCTTCACCACCGGGAAGGTGTGGATCTGGTTCCGGCCAATGAAACACTCAAAGGTGTGGAGCTGGCCCTTGTCAATGTCATGAGCAGGGAGTTGATCCTGAAGGAGTACGTATCCGAGCTGCGTCCAGACTATGACTACATCATTCTCGATTGCGCCCCGTCTCTGGGACTGATGACGATCAATGCCCTTGCCTGTGCGGACAGCGTACTCATTCCCGTCCAGGCGGCAAAGCTCGCCCTGGACGGGCTTCAGGAGCTGATTCGGACGATTGGCAAGATCCGCAGGCAGATCAACCCGGACCTTACCATTGAAGGGGTTCTCATAACCATGGTCAACCCACGGACAAAGTACGCGCGTGAGACAATGGAAATGCTTCGGAACAGCTATGGGGACAAGATCCATATTTTCCGGAAATTCATCCCTTATACGGTCCGGCTGGAGGAGACGCCGGCGGAAGGCGTCAGCATCTACAGACACGACGCAAACGGCAAGGCCGCA
>Ga0310695_10008091_pt1 | contig 16449 bp, 12 predicted proteins | sample RumenRJG_04DNA_FD_203882 | JGI IMG/M metagenome (GOLD analysis project Ga0310695, IMG submission 203882) | Bovine rumen microbial communities from Lethbridge, Alberta, Canada - RJG_04 (v2) (version 2) | ecosystem: Host-associated > Mammals > Digestive system > Stomach > Rumen | place: Canada...
GCCATAATTTAATCTAACAGTTTAAATTTTTAATAAGTTAATTTTACATGAAAAAGTGACCTTGTTGAAGGGTCACTTTTCTCTTGTTGTCCTGGAAGGATTCGAACCCTCGCAAGCGGAACCAGAATCCGATGTGCTACCATTACACCACAGGACAATTCCTAATTGCGACTGCAAAGGTAGTGCTTTTTTTGTTACTGGCAAGAAAAAAATCAACTTTTTTTCAATTTTTTTATTTTGCGAGATTCAGCATTAGCGGCCTCAAGGCTTGTTTGATGTTGAAACACAGCGTGTTGCTTGCAAATCGCGCCAGTGACCCATGTTATGCTCTTGAGGCCTCATGACCTGATTATTTGTTGCTGCGCTTGAGCAGTTGGGCAATTTTGGCCTCGATGACCTCGGGGGATTGCAGGCCGACCAGACTCTGATATTCACCGCTCGGGGTGATGAACAGCAGCATGGGTATGGCCTCAACCCTGAACTCCTGAGCCAATTCGGGCTCCTGGTCAACGTCGATGCGCTTGAAGATGAGTTCTCCCTTGTGGTTGTTCTCAATCTCGTCAAGAATAGGCGTCAACTCCTGGCAGGGGCCGCACCAGGTGGCGTAGAAATCTACAAGCATGGGTTTGTTGGCCAAGAGGGTGGTCTGCTTGTTCCATCCATCCTGGCTCTCGGCCTGTTCACTCGGTGTGGCCATTTCACTTTGAGTGGCCTCGGCGCCTGCATTGGCGCCATTGTCTGCCTGCTCGTTGCCCTTGTTGTTGCACGACATGAGCGCTAGCATTGCAGCCAAGCACAATAGTATCTTCTTCATAATATCTCTATAATATCTCTTAATCTTTTATCTTTATATCTCTAAATTACGAGCCGTCCCTTGCCCTGGCGGGTGATCTCGGGCTCACCTCCAGTGCAGTCCACGATGGTCGATGGCATGAGTTGTCCGCGGCCCGAGTCAATCACGATGTCAACCTGCGGTCCAAAGGCCTCGGCCATCAGTCCGGGTTCACAGCGGTAGTCCTCGTCATCGCCGGGCACCGAGGTGGTCAGGATGGGACCGCCCAGGGTGCGCACGATGGCCAGGGCGATCTCGTTGTCGGGAATGCGGATGCCCACGGTGCGGCGCCCCTTGAAGGCCTTGGGCAACTTGGACAGTGCTGGCAAGATGAAGGTGAACGGGCCGGGCAGGTTGGCCTTCATCATGCGGAACTGCGTGTTGTCAAACTTGGCATACTGCGCCACCTGCGAGATGTCGTCACAGATGATGGACAGGTTGGTCTTGGCCGACTTCATTTCCTTCATCGAGCAGATGCGCTCGATGGCCTGGTTGTTGAGTGCATCGCAGCCCAGTGCATACACGGTGTCGGTCGGGTAGATGATCAATCCGCCGTCCTTGAGCGTCTCGACCACCTGGTCGATGTAGCGCTGGTTGATGTTTTTTTCAATAATCTGTAGTATTTCCATTTCTGTATCTATAGTTGTTTATTTGTTTGGGTCACAGATCGCTGTTTCCACGTTGGTGGCGTGGGCATATTTCTTCAAGAGCGATGCCATCCAGTCAACAGCCTCGTCCAGTGGCATCTCGGGAGCGAAGGCGTTGATGTTGATTTGGGCGGTCACCGTCTGGTCGGTAAACTTGGTGCGCTCCTCGTCACTGGTGGGGGTGGCAATGGGCCCTTGGGCGTCACGATAGACAGGCATTCCCTCGATATTGAGCAACCCGCGCCCGATGCCGTTATAGACGTCATCACGTGTGCCGACGCTCATGGTCAAGGTGTCGCCCGCGATGCGGTCACCGTCAAGTCCGCTGATGGCATATCCGCTCTTGATGGACACCAGATTGACCACATCGATGAGCGTGGTCAGCCTGTAGATGCCCAGCCCTCGGATGATGCGTCGGCACAGGGCCTCGCTCGACACGCGGTAGCGGCTGGGGTCCTTGCCCAGCGCTTTATACAGGTGACGGGTGGCCGCAATGGCCGGACGCTGGTTGATTTCCAGCAGTTCATAGCGCTGCTTGATGTCCTCGGCTGCGGCTTCTATCTCGCCCCACAGTTCATCGCTCGTCGGTTCATTGATGACCGTCGCGCGGATGAGCCCGATGCGGCATTCGGGGCACGCTGCCAGTATTCTGGGGTCTATCTTAACTTGAATCATTGCTATCGTTCAAAAAAAGTCACTGCAAAGGTACGACTTTTAATCAAAAAAAACTAATTTTGCCTCCATGATGAAAAAGACAATATTAATAATAGTGGTGATGATGGCCTCTTTTGCATCCGCCCTTGCTAGCGACATGAATAATGATTTTGTGACCAAGCGCATCGACGAGGTGTTCGGTGCCGTGTATAATAATCCCGATGAACCAGGTGCCGCCGTGCTCATCATGCAGGGCAATGACACGCTCTATAGCCGCTGCTTTGGAGTGGCCGACATGGTGACGCGTGAGCCCGTGACGCTTGAGACCAACTTCTGCATCGCCTCGGTGTCCAAGCAGTTCTCGGCAGTGGCTCTCTTGCAGTTGGCCGAGGAAGGGAAACTCTCGCTCAATGACCCGCTGTCGAAGTTTTTCCCTGAGTTTCAGGCATCGTTTTTCGGCGACATCACCCTTCATCACATCATGAGTCACACGTCGGGCATTCCCGATGCGCGCGCCCGTGATGACCGCGACTTTGTGCTCTATAGCACCGATGTGGCATCTGTCCAGTACATGCGCACACTCGACCATCTCAACTTCCAGCCCGGTACCCAATATGAGTATATCAACCCCACTTTCCAGTTGATTTACCAGATTGTCGAGCGTGTAGCGGGCGTCCCCTTTGAGGCCTATATGCGTGACAATGTCTTCGGTCGTGCGAGGATGAAGACCTGTTGCTACTTTGAGCCCAATCGGCCGATAGCCCACATGGCTCACGGCTATGAGCGTGCCGAGGGGGGCAACGGTTGGCAGGAATATGACTACGGCGAGGAGTCTTTCTTCGCTACCAAGGCCGACGGTGCCTTGTACTGCTCCATCAATGACTTTGTGCGTTGGGAACGCGCCCTGCGCGACAATCGCGTGTGGATCGCTTCCAGCAAGCGCTTGGCCTACCACCCCTGGATCAGCATCCCGAGGGATGCCGAGTATGGCTACCAGCCCTACACGGGTTATGGCTACGGCTTCTTTGTCCAGGACTATCCCGGACAGCCCACCCACGTCTATCACCTGGGTGACAATGGTGGCTTTACCATCTATGCCGGCAAGATACCAGAGCGTGATCTCATTTTCCTCTTTTTCTCGACCCGTCCCGACATCGACCGCCTCGCCATGGTCAATCAAGTCTATCATATCCTGGGTTTTAACTTTTAGGATATAAATCACATTATTAATTGTATAACACGACTATAGTCAGGAGCAAGAATCATCATCTTTCTCCTGGCTTTCTTTTTTGCCTTAAATCACCTGGAGGCTTTCTCTTTTGTCCGAAATTTCTTGCTGGAGTCAATTTTTTTGACGTAATTTGCAGTAACAGTGGGTATTACACATGTCATTTATTGCATTGTTTTGGGCTATAAGGCTGATAATCAATAGTATGCTAGTTTGTTTATAGATACATTATCTATTATCATTTTTAATAAAAGTTTGTTTATGAAAAAAGATTTCCGCTTATCGTTACGGGCCCTGTCATTGGGCTTGATGGCACTTGTTTCCACAGTGATGTGGGCAAATCCCGGTGACGTCTTGCTCGAAGAGACTTTTGACACACAGGAGGCCTTTGAGTCATGGACGATTGTTGACCAGAATGGTGGCCGCACATGGGAATACCTGAATGGTATGGCAGCCTATATGCTGGATTACCAGACTGGACTTCCTGGCGATGATTACTATATCTCGCCGGAGTTTGAACTGGATGCCGGCAATGTGTATGAATTGTCATTCTACATGGGCGTTCTCTCTATGACCGAGAACTTGAAGGTCATGCTGGGCACCAGCACCGATCCCGCCTCGTTCACTCAAGTGCTTGCCGACTATCCTAGTGTGGTCAGGGGTGACTCGGGAGACAAGACGGTTAAGGTCTATGCTGCCACGAGCGGCAAGTACCGTCTGGCATTCTATGCCTACAGCGAACCCAACCAGCACCGTGTCGAGATTGACAATGTGAAACTCATCGAGAAATCGCCTGCAGGTGTTCCTGGCGAAGTGACCGCCGCCACCCTGACTCCCGCTGCGATGGGTGCAACCCAGGCAACGCTCTCGTTCATGGCTCCCGTGATGACTGCCGCTGGTGATCCTCTCGGCCAGATCTCGGCCATCGACGTGTTTGTCAATGGCGCGACCGAGCCCGAGGTGACCTATGACAACCCCGCACCCGGCGAGGCATTGACCTATCTTGACACCGAGGTGGAGAACGGCTTTAACACCTATCGCATCGTCGCTCGCAACGAGGCCGGTGAGGGTAGCGCAGTCGAGGTGAGGGCATTTGTCGGGCTGGATATGCCTGTCGCCCCCGCCAATGCCTTGGCTAGCCTGAACAACGACATGAGCATCACCGTGACCTGGGATGCTCCCACCCAGTCGGTCAATGGCGGCTATGTCGACTTTGATGCCGTGACCTACCGTGTGGAGCGCGTCAGCGAGTCTAGCGGTGTGCTGATTAACGGCACCAGCGAAACAACTTATACCGATAATATCCCTGTTACCGAGGGTCAAGTCAATGCCAGTTACATCATCACGCCGCTCTACAACGGTCAGGAGGGTGAGCAGGCCAGCACCAACACCGTGGTGACAGGTAAACCGCTCGATTTGCCCTACAAGGCATCGTTTGCCTGGGGCGAACTGGAGAACTGGACACAGGACGGTGAGGTCAACGACTTTGACTTCTATGCCACTGGCGACATCTATGATGACTGGACGGGCGAACCCCTTGTCGAGGCTACTGATTATGATGGTGGCTTCTTGATTGCCGAGAGCATGTATGCCGACTATGGCATGCAGAGCCGCCTCGTGTCTCCCATGATCAACCTCAACAGCGTGAACGTGCCCACGATGAAGTTCATGTTCCACTATGGCCGCAGCCAGTGGTATGATCCCGAGTGGGATGGTGAGATTGACGACAACATCCAGGTGCAGGTTTCCTTTGACGGCGGCGAGTGGCAGGATGTTGAGAATGCTCAGTTCTACATGAACGAGATGACCGACCAGTGGGTTGAATGCGAGGTGATTCTGCCCAAGAATGCTGATGCCAATTTCGCTAACATCGGTCTGCTGGCCTCGGCCCTGAGCGACCAGATGGGTGCCCGCCGCGACATGTATGTGGACAACATCCGCATCGGTGAGGCCAGCGTCGAGCGTGACCTGGCAGTCACGGCCTTCACTATCGATCCCAAGCGTGTCAACGTGGGTGAGAACATCGAGATGAAGTATGATGTCCAGAACCGCGGTTCGCAGGATGCCGGTAATTACACCATCAACATCTATAAGGACGGTGCTCTCTATCAGACGGCTACCGGCCAATCGCTTGCTGCCGGTGCTACCACAACCGCTGTGGCTACCTACGCCACTACAATCGAGGATGCCGATGTTGAGGAAATCACTTGGCAGATTGAGGTGGTTTGGGAGGCCGATGAGATGACCGCTAATAACAAGAGCAGTATTATCTCGACTTCGGTTCGTCCCAACGAACTGCCCGCTCCCGAGTACCTGACTGCCACCATTAGCGGCAGCAACGTCGTCCTGATGTGGGATGCATGCCAGTCGGTAGAGCCCGCCCAGGGTGAAATGGAATATGTCACCGACGACTTTGAGTCCTACCGTCCCTTCGCCATCGACGGCGTGGGTGACTGGACCCTGTATGACGGCGACGGCGCAACCACGATTGTCACCCCGCGCATTCCTGTTCAATACGAGAACCAGGGCGCTCCCATGGCCTATCAGGTATTTAATACGACCGAGTCAATGACCTGGGTCGAGGAGAACATGGATAATGCTTTCAAGCCCTATAGTGGCGAGCAGTATATGGTTGCTCCCAGTGTGGACTACCCCTACGAGAATGATGACTGGTTGATCACGCCGTGCCTCGATGGCCGTGCGCAGACCATTAAGTTCTGGGCCAAGGCTGCGACCTTTGACTCGGAGTGGATCAATGTCTATGTGTCCAGCACCGACAGTCACCACGACAGTTTCGTGAAACTGAACGCTGAGGACCGCATCTACGTCGGTGACGGCTGGAGGGAATACTCATTTGATGTCCCCGAAGGAACCCGCTACTTCGCCGTGCGTTGCATCCGTCGCAGCGTGATGTTGATGATTGACGACTTCACATTTGCTCCTGCTATCACCGATGAGCCTGTACGCACTCTCGTGGGTTACAACATTTATTGTGATGGCGAGATGATCGCTACTGTGCCTGCTGGCGAAACCACCTTTGTGAACGAGATGACCAGCACCAATGCTTCCTTCTATGTGACTGCCGTTTATGCCGAGGGCGAGAGTCTGCCCAGCAATGTGGTCAATGTCGAGGCCACGGCAATCGAGGAGGTGATGGCGACAATGCCTGCCGATGCTCGCATCTATGACATCCAGGGACGTCAGTTCAACGAACTCCAGCATGGTGTCAACATCATCCGCTACAGTAATGGAACTGTACGCAAAGTCCTGGTGAAATAAATCCTGTTTCACTTGACTTTAACACGACTGAGGGCCCGCGACATTGCAGGGCCCTCAGTTGTGTTAAATGTGCCGCCTTGGGACGGCTGTCATTCAGTCTTGCCGCTTGACGGTGAGGTTATCGGTGGTCATGCGCTGCATGTATTGCTGGATGACAGATTTCATCATGCGTTGCATGTGGTCGAGGGTCGCTGGCGGCATGGTGCCCAGGATGTTGCGGGAAAAAGTGGAGTCGGTGCGGAAAGCATAGGCCGATGTCACCTGCTTCCCGTCGAACTGCAGGGCATAGTCGCCCCAGACAAACTCATAGCCGCTTGACTCGGGTAACCAGTGCAGGGCAAAGCCTTCGTCTTGCCCCAGCATGCTTCGGCCAAAGGCGATATAGGGCTTGTCGTAGTGCAGGTAATCCAGCACCGTGGGCATGATGTCGATCTGCTCGACAATGCGCTTCTGGTCATATCCGTGCAGTGAAGCATCACTGGGGGCATACAGGATGATGGGCACGCAGTAGTTGCCCAGAGTGGTGCAGTAGAACGGGTCGATCTGCTGGCTCACGTGGTCGGCAGTGATGACAAACAGGGTATTCTTGAACCACGCCTGGCGGCTGGCGGTCTGGAAGAAACGCTTCAAGGCATAGTCGGTATAGGCTATGCATTGTTGCAGCGGACGCTCGCCCTGGGGAAAACGGCCCTTGTACTTCTCTGGAATGACAAACGGGTCATGGCTCGAAGCACTGAACAGGGCTGTCATGAATGGCTCTTTCATTTGGTTCATCTGTTGGGCAAAGTACTGGAAAAACTCTTCGTCCCAGATGGCCCATGTGCCGTCAAAGTCCTCATCACCGTTGAAGTTGGGGTCGGCATTATACTCGGTGCGGCCATAATAGCGCTGGAACCCGGTGGCGCGAGCAAACGCCTGGAATCCCATCGAGCCGTTCTGAGCGCCGTGGAAGAAGGCGGTGGTGTAGCCCTTATTTTCCCCCAATTCCCGTGCCAGTCCCGACATGGCATTGAGCGATGCCGGAGTCAAGAACAGAGGTTCCACAAAGTTGGGCAGCGAGGACAGGACCGAGGGCATCCCCTCGATGCTCTTGCGACCGTTGGCATAGGAATACCGATAGGTCATGGCACTCGAGGTGATGAGTGAGTCCAGGAAGGGGGTGAACCCCTTGTAGGTGCCGCCACGCAGGGCCTTGTTGTAGAACCCGAAGTGCTGCTTGCTGTAACTCTCGAGGATGAGCACGACCACGTTGCGAGGCGTGAAAGATGCGCTGTCGGCTGGTTGGTGGAGTGGGGTATAGAGGGCTAGTGCCTCCTCGTCACTCATGTAATCGGGAACGGTAAAGGGCGTTTTCTTCAACGTGCGGAAGATGGAGAACGGCGTGTTGAGCACAATTCCCGTCTCGGCAGGTCGGTTGACATACTGGTTAGCGTTGCTGATGGTGATGGGGCGGGTGGCCTTGGTGAATCCGCCGCGGATGGCTCCGATGCACAACGGGACGGCGGCAAGCAGGGCCAGTGTGCGCCACAGGTAATACCGTGGCAGTGTGGCCGGTTTTTTCACATGGCTTGGAATGGGACGGAACAGTTTCCAGAAGGCCCAGGTCACCAGTGCAGCCAGCAGCACCAGGTACCAGTGGCTGATGAACTGACCAGCGAAGATTTTGAGCATCTCGCCTGTGCTCTCACCTGAAAATTCGGCAAACACCGACGTCGTGGTCCGCTTGCCCGTGAACGGGAAATAGACACAGTCCATCAGGTTCATGTACACGGCGATACTGTTGACAATGGTGTAAATCCACCGTGCCGCGCGATAAAATGCCGGGCGCTCCTTCCAGTGCAGCGGCAACAGGAACATGAGCAGGATGACGGCATTGGTGTACAGGATGGCTGGGGTGTCAAAGAGCAAGCCGGCGCCAAACAGTTCAATACCATGTCCAAAAGCCATGGTTCCACTGAACAAAGGCCAGTTGAGTGCCAGGAACACGGCGCGGCACAAGGTGTAGGCACAATACACCACTAGCAGGTTCCACAGCAGTCCCAATACTGGTGATGACGAGGTTATAGAGGGTCGTTTCATGTCGCAAAATTACTAAAAAGTGCCCATCATGAGGCAAATTCTCGGTTTTTTCCCTTCAGGAACATGCTGATAGAGTGAAATAATGACCATAAAACAATGAATCGGAGGTGATAAAATAGTAATTTTGCAATGCAATAATAAGTCTAAAAAACGTGAAAATGAAAAAGATTCTGGGAATACTGGTCTTGATTGCTCTGTCAGTGTGGGTAGCAATGCGCTGGAATGTCTGGTTCGGCAATCCGCCCGAGGAACCCGTGTCACCCTTGTTGACGCCTGCCCATGTGCTGCTCACCTTTGGCGACAGTGACGGATTGTCGCGCAACGTCAGTTGGCAATGCGACACGGCTTTGCGGCCCTCACACCTGGATCTAGTGTGCCTCGAGGATAGTGACACTACCCGCATCAAGGCCCAGGGCGAAGTGTTCGAGTCGCGCAATGGCAAGGCCGCATACTATGTCGCCCGCCTGCGCCAGTTGAAACCCTCGGCCAGTTACCGTTATCGCGCCGTCAGCGGTGACGGGCTCTCCCCGTGGTTCACGTTCAGCACCCAGCCATCACGTCAGGATAGATTCTCGTTCATGTATGTGGGCGACGTGCAGGATACCATCGGTGGTATCGCCAACCGCTTGATCATGCAGGCATGGGCCCATCATCCCGACATCGGATTTCTTGTGTGCGGCGGTGACTTGACCGAGCGTCCTGCCAACCAGTATTGGGCCGAGACCTTCCGCTCACTCGACAGCATCGGCCAGTCCCTGCCCATCCTCACCGTGACCGGCAACCACGACTATTTTAAGGGCATCATCCAGCGGCTGGAACGCCGATTCCCACTCGTTTTCTCCTATTTCCTGGATTCCATGGTGGGCGATAACATGGTCTATACCCTCAACTATGGCGATGCCCAGATTTTTGTACTGGACAGCAACCGGGAGTTTTTCTACCTGTGGACCCAGCGCCAATGGCTCAAGAAACAACTTGAACAGAGCCAAGCCAAGTGGAAAATCCTTGTCCTCCATCATCCGCTCTATTCCATCAAGGGTGCCAATAACAAGGTGCAGCAGTGGATGTTTGACGACCTGGTGCGCGACTATGGCATCGACCTGGTGCTGCAGGGCCATGAGCATGCCTATGCCCGCATGACGGCCCATCATGACCTGGCTGGCGCGATCACGCCGGTCTATACCGTCAGCCACTGCTCGCCCAAGAATTACCGCATCCACTTTGACGACCGCTTTGACAAGTTCGGCATCTCCAGCCGATATTATCAGACGGTGACCATCACCCCTGACACGCTCTTCATGGCAACCCATGATGCCTATAGCCATGCGCTCTATGACTCCTTGATGATAACCGACTGGACAGTCAACAACTCCTTGCTGGCACTGCAAGGAAAAGCGCGCAAGGTCATTGACAAGGGCAAGGACATCCCCGAGTGTATGGACTATACTCCCGATCCGGCCAACAAGAAGGACCGCAAGTTTGCCGAGCGCATCAAGGAATACATCAAGCGGCATCCCGAGCGCATGAAGCGCTAATGGAATTATTGAGGTGGCAATGCGTGTCACCTCAATTAATTTGAGTACCTTTGCAGCCAAATTCAGAAACGCATTATGGCAGAGAACGCATTATTACAACGACTGGATGGACTGGATGCCCGGTTTGAGGAAATCGGGACACTCATTACCGATCCCAATGTCATCGCCGATCAAAAGCGCTACGTCAAACTGACTAAGGAGTACAAGAGCCTGGAAACGCTGCTCGGTGCCACCCACCGCTACCGCAAACTGCTCGAGGACATCGAGCAGGCCAAGGCGGTGCTCGACACCGAGACCGATGAGGACCTGCGGGCTATGGCTCGTGAGGAAATTGATGAGAATCAGGCTCAATTGCCCAAGTTGGAAGAGGAAATCAAACTCCTGCTCATCCCCGAGGATCCCGAGGACAGCAAGAACGTGGTGCTGGAAATCCGCGGCGGCACGGGTGGCGACGAGGCTGCCCTGTTTGCAGGTGACCTGGCACGCATGTACACCCGCTATTGCGAGACCAAGGGCTGGAACGTGCAGATGTCGTCTTGCAGCGAGGGTGCCGTGGGCGGCTTCAAGGAAGTGGTATTCAGTATCACGGGCGATAATGTGTATGGCACCTTGAAGTATGAGTCGGGAGTGCACCGTGTGCAGCGCGTCCCAGTCACCGAGACCCAGGGCCGTGTCCACACCTCGGCTGCCAGCGTTGCGGTCCTGCCCGAGGCCGAGCCATTTGACGTCCACATCAACGAAGGCGAAATCAAGTGGGACACCTTCCGCAGTGGCGGTGCCGGCGGCCAGAACGTGAACAAGGTGAACAGTGGCGTGCGCCTGCGTTACATGTGGACCAACCCCAACACGGGCGAGCAGCAGGAAATCCTCATCGAGTGTACCGAGACCCGTGACCAGCCCAAGAACAAGGAAAGGGCGCTTGCCCGATTGCGCACGTTCATCTACGATCACGAGCACCAGAAGTATATGGACGACATTGCCTCTCGCCGCAAGACCCTCGTCTCGACGGGCGACCGGTCGGCCAAGATACGCACCTACAACTATCCCCAGGGCCGCATTACCGACCACCGCATCGGCTACACAATCTACAACCTGCCCGCCTTTATGGACGGTGACATCCAGGATTGTATCGACCACCTGATTGTAGCCGAGAATGCCGAGAAACTTAAGGAGGCTGAACTGTAAGCGATAGTCACACTTCACCCAATAACGTATAATCACAAATGCACGCTAAGCACTTAATATTAAGGGTTTTATCATTTCTTCTAATAGGCGCCTGAGAGTTGACTGTCACTATCAAGGAAGAAATGTAAACACCTTAATAAATAATATCTTAGCGGCTTGGCGTCTTTGTGTGTGTTGAAGTCGCTCAATAGATTCAAGCGATAGCCGACTGTTAAACTTGTGTTAAAACGCCGTTTTATTGTTGCAAAGCGGCGTTCTCATGTGTCTATATTATAGAATGTGAACTTTAATTCAGCCATAAGACACAATACCGTAACAATTAGTGATGTTTAATGAAGGAAGCACCGGAACCTGGCCGTTCCGGTGCTCTTTTTAATGGGATGCAAAGAAGTCCTGGATTTTCTGGATAATGGTTGCCGGGTCATCCTCATCGCGGCTCAACCGTTCCATCGGACACCAGCCGTCGCCCTTGCGGTTGATGATGTGGTCAACCAGTTGGCCATATTCAGCCTTGATGCCATGAGCCTGTAGCAGGCCAAGTGCGGGCTGGCTCATCACGTCGGCATGAACGCTGCTCGCGCCCCCAACAACCATGCAGGCAGCCGCTGCCTTGCCCACGGCCTTGTCGGCAATGAGGGCGCCATCGAGCACCTCGGGCATGGTGGTCACCAGTGCCAGCAGGTCTTTCACGCCGCGTTGTGTGTAGCGGTGGATGCTGCCGCCAGCACTCTTCACCACCAGGGTCAGTCCCTCATCGTGCAATATCTTGATCAATTCCTCCATGATATCTTGGCGTTTTATTAAGATTAACTGTCGCAAAAGTAAGAATAATTCGGGAATTATGACTAATTTTGTCGGCATATAAATGAAACCAATAAATAAGGATTGTTCTCATGAAGATAGGAATCATTGTGGCAATGCACAAGGAACTCGAACTACTCCTGCCGTTGCTTCAAAATAGCGAGGAAAGTCGCATGGGCGGTTGTGAATTTCATCGCGGCAAGGTGGGCCCGCATGACGTGATTGCCATGCAGTGTGGTATTGGCAAGGTTAATGCCGCCATGGGTTCGCTCACGCTTATCAACTCCTTTTTGCCCGATTATGTGATCAATAGCGGTGTCGCCGGCGGTGCCGACCCTTCGGTCAATGTGATGGACGTCGTGGCCGGTGACCGTGTCGCCTATCATGACGTGTGGTGCGGTCCCGAGTCCGAGTTGGGCCAGGTGCAGGGACTCCCGCTCTATTTTGAGGGCTCCAGACGTTTGCTGGATCTCATCCCCACGCGAAAAGGCATCCACAAGGGCCTCATCTGCTCGGGCGACCAGTTTATCGACAAGATGGAGGCGGTCGAGCGCATCAAGGGGAATTTCCCCAAGGCGATGGCGGTTGATATGGAGTCGGGCGCTATTGCCCAAGTGTGCCACTTGAGCAAGGTGCCATTTCTGGCCCTGCGCGTCATCAGCGACTCGCCAGGTGCCAGCCACGACAACACGCGGCAGTACCTGGACTTCTGGAACGACGCCCCGCGCGAGTCATTCGCACTGCTAAAAGACCTGATCAACGGCCTGTAGGTCTTAATTCCCAGACGGTAGCGGTACTAGCCGTACTTAAAACTTAAAACTCACAACTTAAAACTTAAAATATGGAGAAGATTGCCAGTTTCAAGATTGACCACACCCGACTGCTGCGAGGCATCTATGTCTCCCGCAAGGATTATTTGGATGGTGGCGATGTGGTCACCACGTTTGACATCCGCATGAAGTTGCCCAACCGCGAACCCGCCGTAAGCCAGAGCGCCCTGCACACGATCGAGCATCTGGCCGCTACCTACCTGCGCAATCATCCGCAGTGGGGAGGCAAGGTGATTTATTGGGGACCTATGGGATGCTGCACGGGCAATTACCTGCTGCTCAAGGGCGACCTCGAGAGCCGCGACATCGTGCCGCTGATGCAGGAACTTTTCCAGTGGATTGCCGACTTTGATGGCGAGATTCCCGGCGCCAACGCGCATGACTGTGGCAACTACATGCTCAACAACCTGCCCATGGCCAAGTGGGAGGCACGCAAATACTTCATCGAGGTCCTCCAGAACATCGGCCCCGAGAACCTCACCTATCCTGACTAGGCAGAGCATTATTCCAGCAAGAAAAATCAATTGGGTTACAAGGAACATGGTCCTTATAACCCAATTGATTGTCCTTCGGAGCCTGGCGTCCGGATTAGAGTTCCAGGGCGTCTTTTACTTTCTCGGGCAGCAGGGCAAGGTCGAGCACTTCCTTGATGGTGTTGACGTAGTGGAATGTCAGGCCCTTGAGGTACAACTCGTTGATTTCCTCGATGTCCTTGCGGTTGTCCTTGCACAGGATGATATCCCTGATGCCGGCACGCTTGGCGGCCAGTATCTTCTCCTTGATGCCGCCCACGGGCAGCACCTTGCCGCGCAGGGTGATCTCGCCCGTCATGGCCAGGTGGTCCTTGACCTTGCGTTGGGTGAATGACGAGGCCAGCGAGGTGACCATCGTCACGCCTGCCGATGGGCCGTCCTTGGGGATAGCGCCCTCGGGCACATGGATGTGGACATTATACTTGTCAAACAGGTCGGCATCAATGCCCAGTAGCGAGCAGTGGGCGCGCAGGTATTGGAGCGCGATCACGGCCGACTCCTTCATCACGTCTCCCAGGTTGCCGGTCAGGGTGAGTTTCTCGCCCTTGCCTCGCGCCAGTGACGACTCCACAAAGAGGATCTCGCCGCCCACGGCAGTCCATGCCAGACCAGTCACCACGCCGGCAAACTCATTGCCCTCATAGCGGTCACGACTATAGTCGGGCGAGCCCAGGTATTCCTTGAGGTTCTCGACCTTGATGCTGGTGGGATAGGCATCCCCGCTGGCCTTGTGGCGCGCGACACGGCGCAGCACGGTCGCAATTTTCTTCTCCAGTTGGCGCACACCCGACTCGCGGGTATAGTCCTCGATGATCTTCAGGATAGTCTGCTTGCCAAACTTGATCTCGTTTTTCTTGAAACCGTTGTTGTCCAGTTCCTTGGGGATGAGGTGCCGCTTGGCGATCTCCAATTTCTCCTCGGGAATATAACCGTTGATCTCGATGATTTCCATGCGGTCGAGCAACGGACGGCTCACGGTGGCCAGGCTATTGGCCGTGGCAATGAACAGGATCTTGGACAAGTCATAGTCCACATCCAGGTAATTGTCGTGGAAGTGGCCGTTTTGCTCGGGATCCAGCACTTCGAGCAATGCCGACGACGGGTCGCCCTTGAAGTCCTGTCCCACCTTGTCAATTTCGTCGAGCACGATGACGGGGTTGTTGCTGCCGCACTTGGCCAGCGCCGAAATGATGCGCCCCGGCATAGCGCCGATGTAGGTGCGGCGGTGGCCGCGAATCTCGGCCTCATCGTGCAGACCGCCCAGCGAGATGCGGGCATACTCACGGTGCAGCGCATCGGCAATCGACTTGCCCAGTGACGTCTTGCCCACGCCCGGAGGTCCGTAGAGGCACAGGATGGGGGCTTTCAAGTCGCCGCGCAGTTTCAAGACCGACAAGTGCTCCAGGATGCGGTCCTTGACCTTCTCCAGCCCGTAGTGGTCGTCGTTGAGTTTCTGCTCCACCTTCTTAAGGTCGAAGTTGTCCTCGGTATAGTTGTCCCACGGCAGGTTGAGCATGTTGTCAAGATAGGCATACTGCACCGAGTAGTCGGGCGTCTGCGGGTTGAGGCGTTCCAGTTTGCGCAATTCCTTGTCAAACTGCTTCTGCACATCCTCGTTCCACTTCATCTTGCTGCCGCGTTCCTGCAGTTCCTCGATGTCATCGATATCGGTGCCCAGTTCCTCCTGGATGGTGCGTATCTGCTGCTGCAGGAAGTGGTCACGTTGCTGCTGTGACAGTTCCTCGCGTGTGCGTGACTGGATGTTGGCCTTGATCTCGACCAGTTGCTCCTCGCGGGAGAGTAGGGCATAGAGCAGGTAGGCGCGCTTCTTGATATCCAATTCCTCCAGCATGTGCTGCTTCTGGTCCGGATCAAGGGCGATGTTGGTGGCCAGGAAGTTCATCAGGTACATGGGGTTGTCGATATTCTTCATCGCGAAGGCCAGGTCACGGCCTTGCTGACCCATGTTGCGCAGCATCCTCAGGGTGATTTCCACAATCGACTGCATCAGCATCTCAAACTCCTTATCGCCGGCCAGCGGTGGCCTCTCCTCGACCAGGCTAACGGAGCCGCGCAGGTAGGGTGCCACCTGGTTGATGCGCTCCAGGCGGCATGCCGAGCGGCCCTGCAGGATGACGTTGGTCGAGCCATCGGGCAGTTCCAGCACCTTGACGATGCTGGCAATGGTGCCCATGCGGTAGAGGTCTTTCTCGACCGGATCCTCCACATGGCTGTCAAACTGGCAGATGACGGCAATCGAGCGGTGGCTCTCCTCGGCGTCCTTGATCAGGCGCAGGGATTTGTCCCTGCCCACCGACACGGGCATCGTCATTGAGGGGAAGAGCACCATGTTGCGCAGTGGCAGGATGGGGATGTCATCGGCTTTATCATCCTTGATATCGGTGCCATCGTTGATGTCATGTATCTCGGTGATGATGGGGACGACACGCGCTCCGCTGTCGTTCATCTCAGCATCAATATTATCTAGTAAATCTATCATGTTATAGTGTTAATGTTGTCTTTTCAAGTCATTGAGCATTTGTACCTGTCGCTGAATGTGGTCAAATTCTCATTTCGGGGCGTCAAAGGTACAAATTTCCGCTGGATTATGGCCAAATCTCCGTTATCATTTATATAAAAATAACAAATGGTCTTCCTTTTGTAACTAATCAGCGACTTCACCAACGCAAAGTTACAAAGCCGCAATAGATTATTAATAAGTAATTAACATTTCTTTCTTGATACTGATACACGACTCTCCGACTTCAGTTAGTGGTAAATGATAAAACCCTTAATATTAAACACTTCGTGGCTTGGCGTGAATTTGTGATGATGCGTTTCTAGGT
>Ga0310695_10008092_pt1 | contig 16449 bp, 14 predicted proteins | sample RumenRJG_04DNA_FD_203882 | JGI IMG/M metagenome (GOLD analysis project Ga0310695, IMG submission 203882) | Bovine rumen microbial communities from Lethbridge, Alberta, Canada - RJG_04 (v2) (version 2) | ecosystem: Host-associated > Mammals > Digestive system > Stomach > Rumen | place: Canada...
GGATGGTTCAAGACATGAAGAAGAAGTTGCAAATAAATCTCAAATTTATGTTACTACTGCAGGTTGGAAAAATTCATTCTCTTATGATAAATTAATTCAAATTTTAATACAACAAATCATTCATCCTGAAGAAGCTATAATGCTTGGAGGAACTTGAAGAATTCCAGTTATGGAAGGATTACAGCCTAAAAACTTTATTCAAGGATTAAAATTAGATGGTACTTATAATGATGCTTCATTTTCAAGAGAGTATGAATCTGAATGAAGCGGAGATGCGGAAAACGCGTTTTTCTCTGCAGAAAAGTTTGATCAACATCGTGTATTACTTCAACCTGAGAGAGAAGCCAGCGGCCGCAACAGTAAAGCACAATATTATGTGCTTGGAGTTGACGTTGGACGTTTTAAATGTACTACCGAAATTGTTGTAATTAAAGTTACTCCTCAAGTTCAAGGTCCAGCACTTAAAGCTATTGTTAATATTTATCCTTATGAAGCTGAAGATTTTGAAGTCCAAGCAATTAATATAAAAAGATTATTTTATAAATATAAAGCAAGACAAGTTGCAATAGATGCTAATGGTTTAGGTGCTGGTTTAATTGACTTTATGACAAAAGTTCAAATAGACCCAGAAACCGGCGATGCTTTACCTGCTTTTGGTGTTTCAGGGGGAACATCAGAAGATATTACAGAGCCTTATAAGAAGATAAAAGGCCCTGACGTTGAAAATGATGCTATGTATTTAATTAAAGCAAATGCGGCAATCAATACTGAAGCTCATACTTATGTTCAAACTCAAATGTATAGTGGTAAAGTTAGATTTTTAATTGATGAAAATCAAGCAAAAACTAAGTTAATGTCTACAAAAGTAGGACAAAATATGACACCTGACAAAAGAGCGGAAGAACTTATGCCTTTTACTCAAACTACTATTTTAAAAGACCAAATGTTAAATTTAGTAGAAGAAAATGAAGGTACAAATATTATTTTAAAACAGTCTAATAAAGGAATCAAAAAAGATAAATTTTCTGCTTTTGAATATGGAATGTATTATGTAAAACAAGAAGAAGATAGAAAAAAGAAAAGAAAGAAAAGAAATATTGCGGAAATGGTATTTTACTCAGGAAGTTAAAACGAGTTTGGGCAAAATTAACTGATTGAGATGCTGGAATATTAATATAAATATAGAAATATTTTAGTATGTCTATCATATCTGCGGAATGGAGGTATACATGAGAGCGAGTAGAGGAGAAATTAAGATTGAAGAAGTTCTTCAAGAAGCTGGTTTAGTATTTGAAGAAGAATATTCTTTTCCAGATTTAGTTAGTACAAGCGGACGTCCGTTAAGATTTGATTTTGCGGTATTCGATGATGAACATAATCTAGAATTTTTAATTGAATATCAAGGTATACAGCATTATTCTCCAAAAAGTAAATTTGGTGGTTATACTGGACTCCGCAAACAACAATATAATGATATGAAGAAAAAAGAATATTGTCAAAAACATGGAATTATATTATTAGAAATACCTTACACTGTTGAAGGTAGAATAGATTATGATTATATTATGAATTTATATTATGCAAAAGGTGGATATTAATTTTTGACAGAGTTTAAAAATTATGATATACTAAAATAGAGATTAAGAAAAGTGAGGTGTCTATCTTGATTAATAGAAAAGAAGAAATAAAAAAGAAAGGCTTTAAAATGTCTTTCGTTGATAGCACCAGTAATTCTGAAACTCAAAATAGTTTTGTCCCTGTCGATTTTTCAAAAATTAAGATAGGAGCAAAAACATTAGAAGATGCTATTTTAGATCTAGGTAATTATCAGAAAGTTGATAAAAGATTTACTAGAAGAGACTTAATTCTTAAATCTCTATATGATAACGATTATGCGGAAATGCGTGAAATATCAAAATTTTATTTTGAAACAAGTGGTATTTATTCAAGATTATGCAAATACATGGCTTATATGTATAGATATGATTGGATGGTTACTCCTTATATTAATAATGAAGTAGCTAGTGAAAAAGATAAAGATACTGCTTTAGCGGATTTCTATAAAATCTTATTATATTTAGATAATTCTGAACTTAAAAAACTTTTTGGAGAAATAGCATTAAAAGTTGTAAAGAATGGATGCTATTATGGGTATTTAGTACCTACTGCAAAAAGAATTACTGTTCAAGAATTACCTGTAAATTATTGCCGTTCAAGATTTATAGTAAATGGACGTCCAGCAATAGAATTTAATATGAGATATTTTGACTTAGCATTTAAAGACACAACTCAAAGGGTTAAAATGTTAAACTTATTCCCTGCTGAATTTAAGAGAGGATATATCTTATATAAAGAGGGAAAATTACCGCCTCAATTTGCAGGAGATACTGAAGGTTGATATTTATTAGACGTAAATGCCACAATTAAATTTAATATAAATGGTGATGACGCACCAATGTTTATGTCTGTTATTCCTGCATTAATTGATTTAGATGAAGCAAAAGATTTAGATAAAAAGAAAATGGCTCAAGAATTACTTAAAATTATTATTCAAAAGATGCCTGTTGATAAAAATGGAGATTTAGTATTTGATGTAGATGAAGCACAACAATTACATAATAATGCGGTTGCTATGCTTAAGAAAGCTATAGGAATAGATGTGTTAACAACATTTGCAGATGTTCAAGTTGCGGATATGAGTGATAATCGTAGTGCTGCAACTACTGATGATTTAGAGAGAGTAGAGCGTGGAGTTTATAATGAAGCTGGTATTTCTCAAATGCAATTTAATACAGATGGTAATATAGCTCTTGAAAAATCAATACGAAATGATGAAGCATCATTGTATAATTTAATTTTACAATTTGAAGGTTTTATAAATGATGTTATTGAAAAATATAATAAGAAACCTAAAAAATATTATTATAGAGCGCAAATTCTTACTACAACAATTTATAATTATCAAGATATGGCAAAAATATATAAAGAACAAATGCAAGTTGGTTTCAGCAAAATGTTACCACAAATTGCAATGGGTCAAGCTCAAAGTACAATACTTGCAAATGCATATTTTGAAAATGATATGTTAGATTTAGTTAATGTATTTATACCTCCTATGATGTCTAGTACAATGAATAGTGATGTATTAAATAGAGTAAATCAACAAAATAAAGAAAACAAAACTAATGGCGGAAATAGCTCTGATAGCCAAGGTGGAAGACCTGAAAAATCTGATGATGAAAAGTCTGAAAAGACTATTCAAAATGAAGAAAGTCAATCTTAATAAAAATCAGGGCAAAAAAAGAAAAATCGTTTTCCACTTTATTTATATATAAATAAGTGGAGATAAGAAGAAAGGAATAGATAGTTATGATGCACCAATCAATAGCAACTATAGACTCTCCAGAGTTTATTAATCTACAACCTTTAGAGATTAACCCACTAATGAGCAGCTGTGAAATAAAAGTTTTATATCTAGGTGAAAATAGAAACCACAGTTATATTACTAAAGAGGTTGCGACAGAAATGGCAAAAACTCTACGTGGAGCGCCTATTGTTGGATATTATAAAGATGAAAAAGAAGATTTTAGAGACCACGGTGAAAAGATTATCTTTGATGATGAAGGCGTTAAGTTTGAGTGTTTAACTAAACCTTATGGTTTCGTTGCACCTGATGCCAAAGTATGGTTTCAAAAATTTGAAGATACTGATGATTTTGGAAATAAAGTTACTAGAGAGTATCTTATGACCACTGGGTATCTTTGGACAGGTCAATATGAAGAGGCTAAGCTAGCTATAGAAGAGGGAAGACCTCAATCTATGGAACTAGATGAAGAAACTTTAGATGGACGCTGGTCAACAAACAATAATACAGGTATGGATTTTTTCATAATAAATGATGCAATTTTTTCAAAGCTTTGCATTTTAGGTGAAGATATTGAACCTTGCTTCGAAGGCTCAAGCATTACCGCACCAGAAGTAAGCAAACAATTCACTAAAATGGATGATGACTTTAAAAAGACATTATTTACTATGATGCAAGATCTAAAACATGCGTTAAAAGGAGGATACAAAATGGAACTAGAAGATAAAAATGTTGAAACTGAAGTTACTACTGCTATTGAAGAAGAAGTAACTACTGTAGAAGCTCCTGAAACTGAAACTGTTGAAGAAACAGTAGAAGAAGTAGCTGCTGTAGAAGAAGAAATTATTTCAACAGAAGATACTGATGATTCCATTGATGCTACTCAACCTAGTCAAGAAGAAGAATATACTGCTGCTAAAGATGATAAAGAAGAATCTGAAAAAGATAAAGATGAAAGCGCTGAAGACACAGACAAAGAAGACGATAGCGAAGAAGATAAAAAAGATGAAAAAGATTATTCTTTATTAGAACAAGAGCTAGAAACTTTAAAAACTAGTTATGCGGAAATGGAAGCAAAATATCAAGAATTGGTAACATTTAAAGAAGCTGTAGATAACGAAAAGAAAGACGCTTTAATCAATAGTTTCTATATGTTATCTGATGAAGATAAAAAGGACGTTATTGAAAATAAATCAAAATATTCTCTAGATGAAATAGAAGCAAAATTATCTGTAATTTGTGTTAGAAAAAAGGTTAATTTTGACTCAGAGGATATAGATAAAAATGAAAATAAAATAGAAGATGAAGTTATGACTTATAGTTTAAATAACGAAGGATCTGCTATTATGCCTGAATGGTTAAAGGCATTAAAGAATACTAGAGATAGTAAAGAATAATTTTAATAAGGAGGATATAGAATATGGCTACTATTAAAAGAACTGGTTTTGGACAAGTTGAACCTAATCATTTATCAGCTCAAGGTAATAGACAAATTTATGCTCAATTACCATTAAAAAGTGACATGGAAATCCTTGAAAATGGACAATTCATGAAATATGATTATGCTAACAACGAAGTTAATTTAACTGGGGATGGCGAATTCATGTTAGTTTTAAATGAAGTAAAACTTTATGATGAAAGAGATAGCTACAAAGATTTCGCTATGATTAAGAAAAATTACGTTGGTGGAGAAATTTATCCAAGATTATTTAAAACAAATATCGGAGATATCTATACAACAAACTGTGTAGGAGCAGCAAATACATCTAAAGATGCTGAATACGCAGGAATCGTATTAGAAGTAGGAGACAAATTAAAAGTTGATACTGCTACTGGATACTTAGTAAAGGATAACGCAGTTAGTACAGGAATGATTTGGAAAGTAGTAAAAATCACTACATGCCCAGATGCAATCCAACCTGCTGTTAAACTTCAAAGAATAAACTAATTTAAGGAGGAGAAAGAACTATGGAATTAAAAGATTTAACAAAATTAGCTAAGATTGCTAGTACTGCAAAACCTTCTACAACTTATTCTTTTGAAGGAGAAAATTTCACTGCTTCAGAAATTAATGAAACTTTAAGAAGTGAGTTAAAAGCAATCGCAGGTAATTATCATTTATATGAACAAAATAAACATACAATCTTTGCTTTAGTTGAAAACGTTATTGATGATGTTTTACCAACAAGAGTATTAGAAGAATATGGAATGTTTGCTGAAATAACTACAGTTGCTCAAGGTGACAAAGCTATTTTCAGACAAAAAGTAAGCGCAGCTTCAAGAAGAAGAGCTAAACAATTTATTACTAAAGTTGGATTAGCTGGTGTTTACGAAGTATTTAAATTAGATGGAAGAAGCTATGAAGTTCCAACAACTGCTTTTGGTGGAGCTGCTCAAATCTCTATTGAAGAATTCTTAGATGGAAGAGTAGATTTCAACACATTAGTAGAAATCGTTATGGAAGGATTAGATGAAGCTATCTATTTAGAAATCGAAAAAGCATTAATCGGAGCTGTTGACAGTTTAGGAACAAACAACAAATATGCTGGTGCAGGATTTAATGAAACTGCTATGGACAGATTAATTTCTATCGCTGATAGCTATGGAAAATCAACTATCTATTGTACTTATGAATTTGCAGCAACTATGGTTCCAGCTGAAGGATGGATTTCAGATGCTATGAAAGACCAAAAATGGAACAATGGATATTTAGCAAATTACAAAGGACATAACGTAATTGTATTAAATCAATCATTAGTTGATGAAACTAATACAACTAAAGTTATTGACCCAGCTTATGCTTGGATTATCCCAACTGGATCAAATGAAAAACCAGTTAAAATCGCTTTCGAAGGACAAACACTTGTTGATGATAGAAAGAATGATGATTGGTCTAAAGAAATTCAAGTTTACAGAAAACTTGGTGTTGGTGCATTAATCACTAATAACATTTGTGTATATAGAAATACATCTTTAACAAAAGAAGTAGCGCCAACTGGTTCTATTTAGAATTTAGTAAATAGATTAATATAAAAACTTTGGGGAAGGTTTGGCATTTCTTTAATAAAGAGATGTTTTAACCTTCCCCGTTTTTTATTTAGAGAGAAAAGGAGTTAAAAATTATGATAGATGAAAAAAAGATTGTTAGAGTTACTAACAGAGATAATGGACATGTAGGATATAGAATTCCAGACATGAATAATTTAGTGCGTGATTTTAGTGCAAATGAAACTAAAAACATTACAGTTGAAGAATTAAAAAAATTAGCTTATATTTCAGGAGGACCAACTTTAATTAGAGATTATTTAATTATTGATGATGCAGAAGTTGTTAGAGAAGTTTTAGGAGAAGTTGAACCTGAATATTATTATACTGAAGAAGATGTTAAAAATTTATTATTGACAGGTTCTTTAGACGCTTTAAAAGACTGTCTAGAATTTGCGCCAAAAGGAACTATAGATTTAGTTAAAAAATTAGCAATAGAAATGCCATTAAATGATATTTCTAAAAGAAAAGCTATTTTAGAAATGACTGGATTTAACGTAGATGCAGCAATTATGGTTAATGAAGAAACTAAAGAAGAGAGTAAAGATACTCAAAAGGTTAGAAGAATTAGCGAACCTACAAAAGAAGAAGCAAAATCTACAGGAAGAAGAACTGCAATTCCAACTGTTAGTGAAAATAAATATAAAATTTTAGATAAATAATAAATCTTGGAGGTGTAATATGGAAAGCATAACTACTACTACACCTTTTTCTATTATTTATGATAGTTTTCTTAGTAAAATTACTGATGATATGTATATGGAATTAACTGAATTAGACACATTCAGATTACTTGAAGAATTGCTTAATGCGGCAATGCATAAGTTTGAATTTCCTCGTTTTGATATCACAGATTATGAAGGAAACTATGTAGATGATATAGAAACTTATGAAGGTGTTGAAAGTAATAACGAAGAAGTTCCAGCAACTATTTATGGCGGTGGCCGCTTCAATGTTGCATTGACTCCAGAAGAAATTAATATTCTTTCAACTTATATGATAGTAGAATGGTTAGGTCAACAATTAGCAAGTGTTGAAAATGTTAGAATGAAATATAGCGGAAGTGATTTTAAATTCACATCTCAAGCTAATCATATGTCTAAATTACTTACTCTTAAAAAAGATTATGAAAGAGAAGGATTTCACCTTCAAAGACTTTATAAGAGAAGATTAAAAGATGAAGATGGTATCATGCGTTCTACATTTGGAACCATTATGGAAGAGTCCCCTATAGGCAGAAGGGGGTCTGGATTATGGTCTTAACAACTGGCGCAGAAATAACAAAAGAAGCAATTATAGAGAATCTAAAAAAATTAACTAATCAAATTTATAAATTATTACCTAATAGAGAGGAAGATATAGATTGACAAACTCCATTAGGAACTATTATAGAGGAATTGTCTGGTATGGACAAACTCTTAATAGAATACCATGAAACATTATTTCCATTACTTTGTAAATTACAAGGCTTATACGATTTAGTTGAAGAAAAAGATTTCTTTCTTTATAGAAGAACAATCTTTGAATGTCTAAATTTATTATCTTCATTAAAAGATGGAGTAACAGAATGTCAGGACTAGAAAATATGTCAACTAGACTTCACTATGCAGGTGGCAACCGCCAAGTGGATAGAATGAATGAAGATAAGTTAAAGAGCTTAAAAAAAGCTCTTTTATATTCGTATCAAAGCGCAACCGCAATTCTCGCAGATGGAAGAGAGTTTAGATGTTTAATTAATCCTGATCAAATTAAGAATATTTATGATAACAAATATATTTCTATACCTTTTGAAGATATTTGTTTAAATGAGAAGGAAATTAATTCTGATGGTAAAGTTAAAATTAGAAAGACAACAGAAGGTTTGCAAGAAATTGGAATGAAACCTGGTGATGTGTTTACATGAAAAGAAAATGGAACAGATTGATTAGTTTATTTAAGAAGATTAGAAGAAACTGCATATTTTAGGGCGGAAATCCGCAGATGTAGATATACAGTTACTATTGATGACACAGAATATAAATGTTATGTAGCAAGACCTTCTACTAATGAAATAGATTGGCGTCATCAACAAGAAAAACTTTGAAACGATATTGATTATACGTTACAAATGTATATTACAAAAGATGAAAAAACTGAATTATTTTTTCATAGATTTCATATTATTGATATCAATGGAAAGCCTTGAGAAATACAATCTATTGATAATATGAGTTCTGAAGGAATTATTATAGTATATTTAAAAGAATGGTATCAAAACAGTATTGAAAAAGCAAAAGCTGAAGAAGACGCGGCAGCCGAGGTGATAAGTATAATTACCGAGGAGGAACCTTTTATTGAAGGGCCTACCGCAGTTTATCCATATGATAAGAAAACTTATACTATAAGAAACGCAGAAAATGGAACATGGGTTATAGGTAGTTCAAAAGCGAAAATTTTACAACAGGATGATACTACGGTTTATATAGAAATAACTACAGGTAGAAGTGGTAAATTTGAGTTAAAATATATAAGAGAAAATGAAGAAGATATTGTATTAAATATCGATATTCAATCATTATAGAGAAAAAGGAGTGCGGATTATGAAAAGAGATACAAGAAGTACTATTCCGCTAAAATCATCATTCTTATCTTTTGAAAAGGATGTTGAAACAATATTGAGAGCATTATTTGTAGAAAGTTATCCACATAGTGATGGATTAAAAAGATTACTTGTTTTAAGCACTAAAGATTGTTTAGATAATGAAGAAAGTCAAGTTTACAAAGATAAGCTTGAAGAAATGACTTTAGCTAAATTAATTCAAGAAGGATATATTAAATTAAATCCTAAAATTAAAATGCCTGAACATGAAGAGGTAAAATCCTATATGATTATGTCTTGTGATAATTTTACTCCTAATAAAGAAAATCCATATTATAGAGATTGTACTATTACATTTGATATAATATGTCATTTAGATTATTGGGATATTGGTAATTATAGATTAAGACCATTAAAAATAGTAGGTTATATTGATGGTCTATTAAATAATGCTAAGTTAAGCGGAATTGGAGAATTAAATTTTTTAGGATGTAATGAATTAATCTTAAATGAAGATTTAGCTGGATATTCTCTATCTTATAGAGCGATCCATGGTAATGATGACCGACTACCTCCGCGTGATGAATAATTAATGGATAATGAGTTATTACTTTTGTCAGGTAATGACATTCCATTTATCGAAGCTCAAATTACTATTCATCAACCTACAATTAAAGAAATCGCATATATTGGGGAGGAAGCATTCTTTACAGGATGCGAATTAATTAATTTTTCTAAAAATATTTTATCAGAACAGGACAAAGTGAATTTAGAAGATAAAACGAATTTTGATATATTAATAGCAATACTAAGAGAGCGTAATGCGGTAATGCAAAGAAATAGGAATTGCGTTGAAATGGTTCTAGCCCTTATTTTTCCATGATATACAATAGATATCACTAGTGATGGAATTGTGTTAGAAAAAGAAGAAGAACGCCATTTAATTAATAATGACAATTTTGAAACCTTTAAAACTATTTTTAATATGATGTTCTCATTTAGTAGAGATGAAACTAGAGATTATAATCCTAGTGGAGACCTTGCTAAACAAATAGCTGAAAAGTTAAAAAAGAGACAACAGAAATTAGCAGAACTTAAAGAAGGTAAGAAAAAAATTGACATATTAAGTCGTTATGTTTCTATTTTAGCTGTTGGTGAACATAAAGATATGAATTCATTATTAAATTTATCAGTTTATCAATTATTTGATGAGTTTGAAAGATTTAAATTAAAAACGAGTTATGATATTTATTTCCAAGCTAAAATGGCTGGAGCAAAGGATTTAAAGGAAGTTGAAGACTGAATGAAAGATATTCATTCAAAATAGAATATAAATATTTGAAGGAGGATAACAAATATGAAATTTGGTGTAAGAGAAATTGCTAACGTAGTATTTAAAGCAAAAGCAGATACTACAATTGGAACATCTACTTTCAAGGCTGGACAACCAGTATTATATATCGATTCAGCAACTACTTCAACTATTGAAGGTGCAGCTACTACTGTATATGCACAAGGTGGTAGAGGTAATACTCGTTTAATCGCATGGGAAGGAGAAAAAACATTAACTTTCACAGTTGAAGATGCATTATTATCTCCAATTGGTTTCTCAATCCTATCTGGTGCTGGATTATTTAAAGATGAAGAAAAACAAGTACACGTTCACGTTACATCTCAAGCATATGTAAGTGATACAGGTGTTATTGATTTAACAGATGCTTTAGAAAGTGAAGAAGAAATCGATGCTACTGCTCCAGTATTCGTTATGGTTACTGAAGCTGATGGTTCAATCACAGGAGATTTAATTACTGGATTAACTACTTCAGGAAAAACTTTAACAGGAGCTGCTAGTAAATATCATGGAAAAACTGTATTCGTTGATTTCTATGTAGTAAAAGATTCTGCAGATGTATCTGAATTACAAATCGATGCTGAACACTTTGCAGGAAACTACTATGTTGAAGCTAGTACATTATTCAGAAGAGAATCTGATGGTGTAGATATGCCTGCTGAAATCACATTACCAAACGTTAAAATCCAATCTAACTTTACATTCAACATGGCTGCAACTGGAGATCCAAGTACATTCTCATTTACTATGGATGCATTCCCAGGATATACTATGTTCGATAGAACTAAAAAAGTATTATGCGTAATCCAAATCGTTGAAGATGCTAAAGCTGGTACAGACATTAGAAAATCAGTTATGGAACACACAACTGGATTCACAATGCCAGAAGCTCAAAATGATTCTAACGTTGAATACGGAGAAGCTGGATCTATCTAGGATAAAGAATAAATTAAAGAGAGGGATTAAACCCTCTCTTTTTTTAGTTTAAAGGGAGAGTGAGATTATGGCAAAAACAAACGCAGAGGCTGGAGTTAAAGAAATTAATTTAGCTCAAGAGATATATATACATTATAATAAACAAGATTATTTAGATTATAAAAATAAATATGCTCCTTTAAATTTAGATTGGAATATAGTTTCAGAAATTTATAATAAAGATGCTAATAAATTAAAAGACCGTATGGCTGCAATTAATAAATTAAGTAATAAAGATGGAGAAACTGTGGCTAATGCTTTAGGAGTTTTAAATGACGTTACAGGTAATTCTGAGACAATGTCAGAAATGGAACAAAAAATTGCTATCGACGTAGCAGATAAATTACGTGCGGGAAAAAGAGAAGCTATTACGGCAAGTTTAGCTTTAAAGAATGCCAAAAATGTTGAAGCAGAAATCGCAATTTTGGATAAATATATTCAATATGTAAAAGATACTATTAATGCTTTTAATCAGGGCAATAAAGATTATATGGATTATATTTATAATAAATATAAAGGAGATAAAAAAACAACCACAAATTTAAATAGCTTATTTTCAATAGCTGGAAAATTAAATCTTTTAGCTATTAATCAAACAGCTTTAACATCTTTTGATACTTTAACAAAAAAATTAGATTTATTAGAAGGCGCAAGCGCATCTTTAAAGTCATCAAAAAAAGTAAATAAAGTTCAATATAATGGAAAATCTGTAGATTATCAATCTTTAATATGACCTATGAATATATTGTTTACTAATATTCTTGGTGGATTAGGAGAAGGGTTGGGTGCAACTTATGCTATTAAAGTTTTGAATGATTATTTAAAAACATTAGAAGATGATACCCTTTCTGTTAATATAGAAGGAACAGGTACTGAAAGAGTTGAAGGTGGAAGTACTAAAAAAGCAGATTACAATATTACTGTTAATAATGAGGATGGTACTATAATATTATCTTTTGGAATTAGTGCAAAAGCGCAATCTTTAAAGAGAGGAAAGAAAGTTACAACTACTTTTGAAACAACTAAACTAAAGAATTTCTTTGATAAATATATTCAAGCAAATAATATAGAAAAATATATTTTTTATAACAATTTGTATCAAAATATTAATGGCTCATTAGAAATGCAATATTTAAGAAAAAAATATGCTGCAGAAGCTATGTTGGGTGCGGTAACAGGATCAAATCAAGGAGAAAATGTGTTGTTTATACAATATTTAGACCAGTTAGTAAGTCTAGATGAATTTTTTGAAAGTCTAGCACATATGTCTTATAGTCAATTACCTAGTTTAAGTGTTCAAGGAAGTTCTAAAATTAATAAAAGTTTTATTTCTCGTAGAGGAGAAAAGTTAAAAGCTTTAATTGATAGCGAAGGCTATAAAGATTTAACACCTGAATCAAAAACTATTGTTGCATGAGTTCGTTCAAGACAAGCAATAAAAACTTTAAATGAACTTTATGCACAAGTTAGATATACTCATGAATAAAATTTGACAAACTTCAAAAAAAGTTATATAATATAATAAAGAGAGAAAAGGAGAGACATTTATGATAAGTTATGCAAATATGAAATTAAAACCTGTAACTACTACTCATAAATTTGAGTGGAATGGAAATGAAATAGAAGTATTAGATTATTTACCTATTGAAGATAAATATGATTTAATTATGATTACCTTACAAAAATCATTAGAAGATGGATATTATAATCCAATTAAAATTGATGAATTCTTTCATTTACATTTAATTTATATGTATACTAATATTAATTTTACTGAAAAACAAAAAGAAGATGAACATAAACTTTATGATAGTTTAAAAAGTAATGGTTTAATAGATGCATTTGTTGAACAAATGAATGAATTTGATTATAATGAATTATTTAATATGTTAGATGAAACAAAGAGAGAAATAACAGATTATCATCGCACTATGGTATCATTAGTTCAAAACTTAATAACAGATATGCCTAAACAAGCTGAAGCTATGAGCAAAATTTTAGATAATTTTGATCCAGATAAATATCAAAATGTAATAAATTTTGCAAAAGCTGCTAATGGCGGAAGAGAGATATCTGAATAGGCCAAATTAAATTAATAGAACTCCCTTTATTTACAAGATATAGTAAATGAAGGGATTTTTTTTGTGGAATAAAACAAAAAGGAGGAAAAGGATATTATGGCTAATGTTAATATAAAAGTTGGTTATACCGTAGATAAAACTGGCTTAAATGAAATTAAAAAACAACTTGCTGACATTCGTGTAGAAGCAGCTAGTGCAAAAATGTCTGGTAAATTAACAGAAGATTTACAAAATGCTAGTAAAGCGGCTACCCAACTTGAAAATATATTAAATAGTGCTTGAAATAGTAAACTAGGACAATTAGACTTAAGTAAAGTTAACACTGGTATCAAAAATACTTATGGAACAGTTCAAAATTTACAAAAAGCACTTGTGTCTAGCGGAAGTTCTGGAACCGCAGCCTATAATAGTTTTGCTCGTTCTGTATTAAATGCTAATATTCAATTAAAACAATCAAGTCAATTATTGGACAAAATGGCAATTACTTTTAAAAATACTGTAAGATATGGTATTTCTTCTAGTGTTTTTAATAATTTAAGTAATTCAGTTCAAAAGGCATATGACTATACTGTTAAATTAGATAAGTCTTTAAATGATATTAGAATTGTTACAGGACTATCTGCCGATGAAATGGATAAATTTGCAGTTCAAGCAAATAGAGTAGCAAAAGATTTAGGTCGCTCTACTAAAGATTTTACTCAAGCCGCATTGATTTATTATCAACAAGGTTTAAGTAGTCAAGAATCTCAAGCAAGAGCAGAAGTTACTATGAAAGCTGCAAATGTTACTGGGCAATCAGGACAAGACGTTTCAGAACAATTAACTGCTGTATGAAATGGTTATAAAGTAACAGCTGAAGAAGCTGAATTATACGTAGATAAATTAGCTGCGGTTGCCGCAACAACTGCCGCAGATCTAGAAGAATTATCAACAGGTATGAGTAAAGTTGCATCTGCCGCAAACTTAATGGGTGTAGATATTGATCAATTAAATGCACAATTAGCGACTGTTGTATCTGTAACTAGACAAGCTCCTGAATCAGTCGGAGTTGCATTTAAAACAATTTATGCACGTATGTCAGATATTAAATCAGGGCTAGATGATGAAACTACCCTTGGTAATTATACTTCAAAAATGGCTCAATATGGCATAAATGTATTAGATGCTAATGATAATCTTCGTGATATGGGTGATGTTATTGAAGAAATTGGTGGTAAATGAAATAAACTATCAAGAGAACAACAAGTAGCTTTAGCCCAAACAATGGCAGGTACAAGACAATACAATAATTTATTATCATTATTTGATAACTGAGATATGTATACAAAAGCTTTAGATACTTCTCGAAATTCAGCAGGAGAATTACAAAAACAACAAGATATTTATATGGAAAGTACTGAAGCTCATTTACAAAGACTTGCAACAGAAGCAGAAAAAACTTATTCTATTTTATTCAATCAAGATGATGTAAGAGGATTTATAGATTTAATGCAACAAGCCTTGGCATTAGTAAATTCTTATTTAAATGGTCTTGGTGGAGGAATGAAAACTGTTGCAACTCTTGGTTTACAAGTTTCTAATATATTTAGTAAACAAATTAGTGAATCTATTACTAGACAATTAGAAAATAGCAGAATTCAAAATGAGTCACAAGATATTGCAAAATTAAAAGAAGACGTTATTAATAGTCGTGGATATGATCAAAACACTGGTTTAAATCAAGAGCAAGAAGCGGCTTTAGATAAAGAATTAGAATATGCAAAAGAAATTGCTTCAGTAAGAAAAGTGTTAACTGAAGAAGAATATAAAGAACTAACAGCTCAACAGGAAGAAATTGGAAATTTAGAAGAACAAATTCAACATTATAAACGCATTGAAAAAGAAGTTGATGCTATTGCTCAAAAATATAATATGGTTTTAGCAACAGAAGATGATTTTAATGCGGCTTTAGAAGATACTCAAAATGAAGCAAAACGATTAAATAAATTAATAAAGAATATAGATTCAGGAGATTGAAATAATACTTCTGAAACTCAAGCTCAATATGTTCAATTTTTACAAGAAACAGGAGTAGAAGAAGATAAAATTAATTCTATTCTTGGAGACGAAGAACAATTAAGATTAAGAATTTCAAGTGCTTATGAAAGCACTATATTAAAACAAAATGAATTAAAACAAGGAAAAGAATATCTTAATAGCCTTGATGAAGACGAATTAGCCCAATGACAAGCTCAACAAAATAGTTTACAAAATTCTATTAATAAAACTGTTCAATTAAAAAATGAACAAATGAGAATTCAAACTATTGTTAGAGGAACTACTACTTTATTATCGACAATGACTTCTATTCAAGGTATTATATCTACGCTTGGAAATGACCAGTTAACTGGATGAGAAAAACTTGGACAAGTAATGAGTGTAGCTGCAGTTCAAGGAGTTGCTTTATTGTCTGGTTTTAAAGAAATTAAAAATTTATTACCTGCATTAGCAATTCAATTAGGAGTTATTAGTACAGAAGAAGGTGCAATAGTAGCTTTCCAAAAAGAAGGTATTTTATTACAAATAAAAGATATTGCATTACAAACAGTTAAGAATGTATTAGTAGCAATAGAACAGACTTTAAAAGGGAATATTACTGCTTTAGGAGTTGTCGCAGTTGCAGCAATTGCCGCGGCCACTGTAGCAATGGGCGCATGAATTGTAAAAATGATTCAAGCAAATTCTGAAGAAAATAAACTAAAAGAAGCAGTACAAGAAACTAAAGAAGAGGTTCAAAAAGCTACCGATGCATATAATGAATTAAGAGATAATATTAGTAAATATACCGATGCAAAAAAAGCAATAGATGATTTAAAAGAAGGCACTGTAGAATTTTATGAGGCTATTGTAAAAAGTAATGAAGCTGCACAAGAATTAATAGATAGTTTGAATCTATTAGTCGGTAGAGACTATACTATTGATAATAATGGTTTAATTAATATTAATTCAGATGTGTTATCTGAAAGACAATTTAGAAGTCAACAAGAAATATATAGACGTTCAGCAAATGCAAATA
>Ga0310695_10008093_pt1 | contig 16447 bp, 9 predicted proteins | sample RumenRJG_04DNA_FD_203882 | JGI IMG/M metagenome (GOLD analysis project Ga0310695, IMG submission 203882) | Bovine rumen microbial communities from Lethbridge, Alberta, Canada - RJG_04 (v2) (version 2) | ecosystem: Host-associated > Mammals > Digestive system > Stomach > Rumen | place: Canada...
AGCCTTCCCATGCCAGCTCAACCATACGCTCGTGGAGGATGTTCTCCAGAGTGGCTTCGGCTGAGGGCAGTCCCACTCGCGTGCGTACCATATTAAATTGTTCGTTGCCGGAAAGACCACAGCGCACCAGAGCCTCGGCCTTCATTAGCAGAACATCGGCATAGCGGAACAGCACGATGTCGTTGTTGCAGGCCCGTCCGTCGGCGTTGGCGTTAGGGTCGTTGGCATATTTGTGCAGGCGGGCACCTGCCGTTTTCTCGTAGGTAGAGCCCGTCAGGTTGAGGCGCACCTGCCGCGGATAGTAGACGAGGGGTATGGTGCCGTCGTCCTCGTAGACGGTTGTCCCGTTCTCCGTCACCGTTCCGGCATAGAAGGTCTTGGCAAAGCGCGGGTCAAGATGGTCCGTCGGCTGTCCGTCGGCGTCAGGATAGCCGAAGGCATCGAGCATCTCTTGTGTGGCACTGGCTCCATTCTCCGAAGCTCCACCCAGTACGGCTCCGTGGCTGTAGTGGCGCGAGCGGAAGAAGTAGCAGTACCAGTTGCTGTAGAGCGTGGGGTTCATGGGGATGGTGAAGATATTCTCGCGCGAGTCTTCGTTGGTAGGCTCGAAGTTCTGGCTGAAGTCAGCCTCCAGTTCGTAGCCGTAGGCCTCGATGCTGTCACAACAGGCTCTGCAGTAGGCGAAAGGCGACAGCGGGGCGAATGCCTTTGCACAATCTGTTGTGCCGACGACGCTGCCGTCTGGTCGTTGTTGGTCGGTCCAATCGTCGTCGGCATACACCTCGTAGTTGAGGGCCAGCTTGGCCAAAAGGAAGAAAGCCACGGGGCGCGTCATACGTCCGTAGTATTCGCCCGGCTGGTTGCTTCTCTCAGCGGGAAGGCCAGCGAGCGAAGCTTGCAATTCGCTGACGATATACCGGTAGAGGCTGCTGCGACTTTCCTGTTGCAGGTCGGTGGCGGAGGCATCGTCAGGCAGGACAGTCCCTTTGTCTACAATAGGCACACGCCCGAACAGATCCATCAGATAGAAATAGTACATGGCACGTATGGCTCGTAGTTCAGCCGCGTAGGTTGTTGTCAAGGCTTGTGCACCGTTTTCTCGGACGTAATCATCAATATGGCCGAGACCCTCGTCGCATCGGATGACCTGCTGGTAGAGATATTCCCACATATCCTTCATCGAGGCCGTGCCGGATGTCCAGCTATGGGTGAAGAGCGTCTGCCAGAAGCCGCCGTCGTACCAGTCGCCGCCGCGTGTGGGCATGATGGCCTCGTCGGTGGTGAGCGAGTTGAAGTCGAACACACCGCGGCCTGTTCCTTGCAGGCCCTGTGAGTCTTGGTTGCCACCGATGTGATTGTAGACGGGCAACACAGCGTTGTTGAGCAAGTCGGTAGTGGTACGGAAAGCCTGCTCATGACTGATAGCACTCTTGGGCGACTCGTCGAGAAAGTCGTCGCACGAACAGAAGAGGAGGGAGGACAAGGCAAGCGCAGCCACAACACAGGCGCTGCCAGCAGCGAAACGGTGAATATGATGGATGTTCATGGTTGAGATGGTTAGAAGTTGAGACTTACGCTGAACGTATAAGTATGGTAGAGCGGGTAGGAGCGTTTGTCGTCGAGGCCGAGCGTACCGTTGACGTTCGAGCTGTTCAGCATCGGTGTCAGTCCGCTGTAGCTTGTCAGCGTGGCCACGTTGTTCATGGTCAGCGACAAGCGCAGGCTCTGCACGAAGCGGTTCTGTCGGATCGGCACGCGCCAGCCTACGGTGATATAGTCGATATTGAGATAGTCGCCACGCTCGAGCCAATAGTCGCTAACGGTCTGGTCTTTGATGTTCGCCTTGACGGCTTCGGAAAGCAGGTTGTAGAGCGGAAACGACGAGACGTTCATATAGGCCAGGCTCGTGCCGTTGAAAATCTTATGGCCGAAGGCACCGTTGGCCTGCATGGAGACATCAAACTGCTTGTAGCGCAGCGAGATGTTCGAGCCCAGCAGGGCCTTGGGCATGGCCTGTCCGGCGATATAGTTGTCGCCCGTATCGTATGTGTAGGCCCCGTTGCCATCGCTGACAAGGCCGTTGCATCGGGCGATGTTGAAGACGCCGAGCGGCTGTCCGATCACTTGGAACACCACATCGTTGTTGCCGCCGTGGAAGCCTGCACCGTTGAGCTTGGCGATGGTGGCCTGTGCGGGAGCTTCCAACCATTGTCCGTCGTGGTAGCCACTGAGGGAGAGCAGGCGGTTCTGCTGGAAGGTGAGGTTGGCGTTGATGGTCAGTTCCCAGTCGCGTGTGAGCAGCGGCGTACCGCCCACCGACAGCTCCAGTCCGCTGTTGCGCATGCTGCCAAGGTTGGCCACCAGCACATTATACTTGAACGGCGGCACGCTGACGGCGTACGGATAGAGCATATCCTCTACCTTCGTGCGATAATAGTTCATCGAAAAGAGCAGCCGGCCGTTGAACAGCTGTGCGTCGAGCCCGATATTGAAAGTCTTCGACACCTCCCATTTCAGGTCGGGGTTGATGTTCTTCAGGTCGGCAAGCGTCACGATGTTACCGTTGCCGGCGGCAGCGAAACCGCTGGGCTGCATCAGCGCCATTGTGGTATAGGAGTCGATGCCCGCCTGGTTGCCCGATAGTCCGTAGCCGATGTTCACCTTCAGATGAGTAATGGGCGACGAGTGACGGGTGAAGAAGGGTTCATTGCTAATCACCCAAGCCCCCGACACAGAGGGGAAGAATCCCCATTTGTTGTTGGCGCCGAACTTGCTCGAACCGTCGGTACGGGCCGTTGCTGCCAGGATATAGCGGTCGAGCAGGGTGTAGTTGGCCCGTCCCATGAACGATGTCATCTTCGGCTGTTCGTAGTAGGAACCCGTGCCGCCCCAGGGACGCAGCGCACCGGCGGCAAGGTTGTCGTAGCCAAAGAGGTCGGTCGTGAAGTTGGTCACGGTGGTGAAGTAGCCGCTGTGTGTCTCTTGCTGCACCTCGGCCAGGCCCATCAGTCCGATGGAATGGATGCCCAGCTTCTTGTCGAACGACAGGATAGCATTGCCCAGAAGGTTCTCTGTCTTGGCTGTCGAGCGGTAGGCCTGCGCCTTGTTCCATACCGATGTGGGCAGATACTGCGACTGCTGGTCGATGTCGTAGGTGTAGGCTCCGAAGAGCATCAGCCGCAAGTGGGGCAGCAGGTTGAAGGTCAGTTTGGCATGGGTGCTGATGTGTGAGTTCTCAAAATGATTCTTCTCGTCGAGCAGGGCCTGCGGGTTGTTGATCTGAGATGCCGACGGATAGCCGTCCCACTGTCCGTTGGTCTGATGGTCGGGGAAGGTAGGATTCCATGCTGCAGCACTGTAAAAGAGCTTCTGGTCGTCGAAGATCGTCCGCTGCTTGCCGGTAGAGCCGAACATGCCGACATCGATGCGCAGCAGTCCGTCGAACATCGTCTGTGTCATATTCATGTTCGACATGAAGGTGCGGTCGCCCATACGGCGGACGACGGTCTCATTCTGCACATAAGCCAACGACACGCGGTAGTTCGACAGCTCTGTGCCGCCATAGAAAGCCAGGTGATGCTGCTGCGTGTAGCCCGTGCGCTGAATGGCTTTCTGGAAGTCGGTGGCATGCCCCAGGTCGAGTATCTTGCTGCTTGACGAACCAAACTGTCGGTATTGCCCGGCCGACATCATCTTGAGTTGTTTGTAGACCGACGAAAGACCGAACGAGCCGTTGTAGTTCACGCGCATCTGTCCGGCCCTTCCGCGCAGGGTGGTCACCTCGATGACACCTGCCGCGCCTCGCGACCCATACTGAGAAGTCTCGGAGGCATCTTTCAGGATGGTGAAACTCTCGATGTCGGTGGGATAGACGCTGGAGAGCAGCGAGAGGTCGCCCATCACGCCGTCGACGATGATGAGCGGGTCGTTGCCGCCGGTGAGCGATGATGTACCGCGCAGACGTACCGCGCTCAGCGCATTGGCACCGTTGCGCTCCACCTGCATACCCGCCACACGGCCACGGATGGCATCCAGCGCGTTCGTCGCCTGCTCTTTGTTGTTCATCTGGCTCTCGTCGAGTTTCTTCACCGACCCCGTGAACGAACCGCTGTTGCCGGTGGCATAGCCAACGGTGACAAGGGAGTCGGCTGTCTGTCCGTGAAGCGACGCGACCGTGACCCATGTCAAGGCCAGCAGAAGGAAATATTTGTTGCTCATAAAATCTGACTGTTATACTTCTTTCTAAATAGTAAACGCAAAGATACTCGATTTTTACTCCTTTACCAATCTTTTTATTCCGTTTTTTATGTTTATTACTAAAGTTTCATTTTTTTTCTTAATCCTTTGGCGGTTCGCCTGTTTTTTATTGATATGCAAGCTGAAAAAAACTGTTGGGGGATGGCTGGCTGAAGAGAGGAATGCAACCCCTTCTGGAGTTGCCCATTGCGCAAAACAAGCGGTGGAAATGGTGAAATCGCGGCGTTTGAACTATTTTTTTTGTTATTTCCTTTGAAGAATCATTAAAAAGTGGTATCTTTGCACACAAATTAGGAGACGGCATACCTAAAAGAGGGTATGGGCCGCCCCAATATGATATGTCTAACAATTTAAATAATTAAATCTATCTTAAAAAAGTTATGTGGTTATTCAATTCATCTATCGGAAAGAAAGTGGTGATGGCCGTTACGGGCATCGCGCTGATCTTGTTCCTGACGTTCCACTGCTGCATGAACGTCGTGGCACTCTTCTCTGGAGAAGCCTACAACATGATTTGTGAACTGCTGGGAGCCAACTGGTATGCCGTGGTGGCAACACTCGGTCTGGCTGCGCTTGCTGCTTTTCACATCGTCTATGCCTTCATCCTGACGGCACAGAACCGCAGGGCTCGCGGCAACAACCGCTACGAGGTGCCCACGACGGTGAACGCCGGCAAGGTGGAATGGGCTTCTAAGAACATGCTCGTGCTGGGTATCATCATCCTGCTCGGTCTGTTGCTCCACCTGTTCAACTTCTGGTACAACATGATGTTTGCCGAGCTGACGGGTATGGCCACACCGCTGCATCCCGCTGACGGCTTCGGCTACATCAAGCTGACATTCGGCAACTGGCTGTATGTCGTGCTCTACATCATCTGGATTGTGGCTATCTGGTTCCACCTCTCTCATGGCTTCTGGAGTGCTATGCACACGCTGGGCTGGAACGGCAAGATCTGGCAGAAGCGCTGGCAGTGCATCGGCCTGATCTACACCACGGTGCTCATGCTCGGCTTCCTCGTGGTTGTCCTGGCATTCGCTTTCAAGTGCGCCCCGAGTCTCTGCTGTACAATGTAATTTGATTCGGAAAGAAATTCAAATCATTTGGTTTTCAGAAAGAAATTATCAAGAATTACAATAATTCAATTCAGAAATAATAATAATTATTCTAATTATTCTAATTTCTTTCCTTTAAAAATAACAGTAATTACTGAAAGAAAAAAATGGCAAAAGTATTAGATTCAAAGATTCCTGCAGGACCAGTGCCTGAGAAATGGAAAGAATATAAGGCTCATCAGCGACTGGTTAACCCGAAGAACAAACTGAAGCTCGACGTCATCGTCGTCGGTACGGGTCTGGCCGGTGCATCGGCAGCCGCCAGTCTGGGCGAGATGGGCTTCAACGTGATTAACCTGTGCATTCAGGACTCTCCGCGCCGCGCTCACTCTATCGCCGCACAGGGTGGTATCAACGCCGCCAAGTGCTATCAGAACGATGGCGACTCGGTCTACCGTCTGTTCTACGACACCGTCAAGGGTGGCGACTATCGTGCACGCGAGGCCAACGTCTATCGTCTGGCAGAGGTGAGCAACAATATCATCGACCAGTGCGTGGCACAGGGTGTTCCCTTCGCCCGTGAGTATGGCGGCATGCTGGCCAACCGTTCGTTCGGTGGTGCCCAGGTGAGTCGTACGTTCTATGCCAAGGGTCAGACGGGCCAGCAGCTGCTGCTCGGCGCCTACAGCTCGTTGTCTTGTCAGGTGGAAGCCGGCAAGGTTAAGCTCTACACCCGCTACGAGATGGAAGATGTCGTCATCGTCGACGGCCGCGCCCGTGGTATCATCGCCAAGAACTTGGTGACGGGTAAGCTCGAGCGCTTCTCGGCCAACGCCGTGGTCATCGCTACCGGCGGTTATGGCAACACTTACTTCCTGAGCACCAACGCCATGGGTTGCAACTGCACGGCTGCCGTACAGTGCTACCGCAAGGGTGCCTACTTTGCAAATCCTTCTTATGTGCAGATTCACCCGACGTGTATCCCCGTCCACGGCGATAAGCAGTCGAAGCTGACGCTGATGTCGGAGTCGCTGCGTAACGACGGACGTATCTGGGTGCCGAAGAAGATAGAAGACGCCAAGGCTCTGCAGGCCGGTACGAAGCAGGGTTGGGAGATTCCCGAGGAAGATCGCGATTACTATCTGGAGCGCCGCTATCCCGCCTTCGGAAACCTCGTGCCGCGCGACGTTGCCAGCCGTGCCGCTAAGGAGCGTTGCGACAAGGGCTTCGGCGTGAACAACACGGGTCTGGCTGTGTTCCTCGACTTCTCCGAGTCGATCAACCGCCTCGGACTTGATGTCATCATGCAGCGCTACGGCAACCTCTTCGAGATGTACGAGGAGATTACCGACGTGTTCCCCGGCGACGTTGCCAACGAGATCAACGGCGTGAAGTACTACAAGCCGATGATGATCTATCCCGCCATCCACTATACGATGGGCGGTATCTGGGTAGACTACGAGCTGCAGACCACCATCCCCGGCCTGTTCGCTATCGGCGAGTGCAACTTCTCCGACCATGGTGCCAACCGTCTGGGTGCCTCGGCCCTGATGCAGGGTCTGGCCGACGGCTACTTCGTGCTGCCGTACACCATCCAGAATTACCTGGCCGACCAGGCTGTCTGGCCCCGCATCTCTACCGACCTGCCCGAGTTTGATGAGGCAGAGAAGGGCGTTGAGAAGGAGATCGACCGCCTGATGAACATCAAGGGTAAGCGTTCTGTCGACTCTATCCACAAGGAGCTCGGCCACATCATGTGGGAGTATGTGGGCATGGGTCGCACAGCCGAAGGCCTGAAGACCGGTCTGAAGAAGATGCACGAACTGGAGAAGGAGTTCGACACCAACCTCTTCGTTCCCGGATCGAAAGAGGGTCTGAACATCGAGCTCGACAAGGCGATCCACCTGCGCGACTTCTTCACCATGGGTCAGCTCGTGGCTTTCGACGCTCTGTCGCGCAACGAGTCATGCGGCGGTCACTTCCGCGAGGAGTACCAGACGGAGGAAGGCGAAGCCAAGCGCGACGACGAGAACTACTTCTACGTGGGCTGCTGGGAGTACAAAGGTAAGGGCAACGAGCCCGAGCTCATCAAGGAGCCGCTGGAGTATGAAGCAATCAAAGTACAAACCCGTAACTATAAGAACTAATTATCATGGCTAAAAATATTTCATTCACGATTAAGTTTTGGCGTCAAAACGGTCCGAAAGACGCGGGTCACTTTGACACTCACGAAATGCATGACATCCCCGATGACACCTCGTTCCTCGAGATGCTCGACATCCTGAACGAGGAGCTCATCAACGAGGGCAAGGAGCCCTTCGTGTTCGACCACGACTGCCGCGAGGGTATCTGCGGTATGTGCTCGCTCTATATCAACGGTACGCCGCACGGAAAGACCGAGCGCGGTGCCACCACATGTCAGCTCTACATGCGCCGCTTCAACGACGGCGACGTCATCACCGTAGAGCCCTGGCGCTCGGCTGCCTTCCCTGTGATCAAGGACTGTATGGTAGACCGCAACGCTTTCGACAAGATCATCCAGGCTGGTGGTTATACCACCGTGCGCACTGGTCAGGCACAGGATGCCAACGCTATCCTCATCCCGAAGCAGAATGCCGACGAGGCTATGGACTGCGCCTCTTGCATCGGTTGCGGTGCTTGCGTAGCCGCTTGTAAGAACGGTTCGGCCATGCTCTTCGTCAGCTCGAAGGTGTCGCAGCTCGCACTGCTCCCGCAGGGACGCCCTGAGGCTGCCAAGCGCGCCAAGGCCATGATGAAGCGTATGGAGGAGCTCGGCTTCGGCAACTGCACCAACACCCGTGCCTGCGAGGCTGTCTGCCCGAAGAACGAGTCGATTGCCAACATCGCCCGTCTGAACCGCGAGTTCATCAAGGCTAAGCTGGCCGACTAAGACTAACACTCCCACTTCGTTCGGGCGGATTTTCAAACCGACCGCAAGGATAATCAGGATTTGTAATCCGCCCGAACAATATAGTTACATGTCACCTTATTATATGAGCATTGTCTCCACCGCCCACGTTGCGGTGGTTACATAAACAAATAGAAACCTTTTAAAAGTATTTACATCATGAAAAAAATCGCACTACTATTCATTTGTTTGTCATGCTACACATTGTACGCACAAGAGATTATCGTAGCAGAACCTGAGTTTTCCGGACAAGTTGTTTATGTAAAATCTCCAACTGAGGGAATCCAGATTCCCAAAGAGAATGCCCAAATCAAGACAAAGGCTGGCGCTTCCTTATACTTGGTGGGTATAGGAAGTATCAAGTCGCGCATTCACCTCAAAGGAATAACATCTGCCACCCGCATACCACGGACAGCTGAGACACAATTTATTGTAAGGGCCGTCGACAACAAGACAGATCCCTTGCAGATTGTCAATTTCATTAAGTTCGACATTAATGGGAAGTCTCGTCGCGCCGAACTCTCCAAATTTAACTCGTTTGGCGGAGAGTCAAAAAACAACATGAAACGCCTTGATTTCAAAGCTAAGAAATACGGAGAAGACTCCTATCTAATCACCATAGAAGGAATGGAACCAGGAGAATATGGTGTATTTGTCACAAACCCCAACGAGAAAGATGAAAAGAATTCCCTTGTAATTGCCACTTTTGGAGTTGACTGATACCTTTTAAAATACACTTATGTAGCTTGTGGGCAGCCTTGGGTTTGTCGCGGTCGATGAGCAGACGGGCCAGCTGCAGGCGGTAGCCCGTGCGGAACTTTTCCTGCCGCTGGTTCATGATGGCCTGACATAGCAGGGCTGCTCTCGCGCCTGGTTCATGGGGCAGTTCGGCATAGAGGTAGATGTCGTGGTGACGCTTGAGCAGGTCACGGTAGACGTCAATGGCTTTCTGTCGTTCGCCCATGATACGATAGACGACGGCCACATACCGGCGGTTGTTTTTGTTGCGCGGAGTGCGTTGGAGATCCTCCTGGAGCAAGGGCATCACTTTCTGCGCATGATCGGTATCCGGATGTTGCTGTATCTCGCGGAAGCACCGTGTCAACATCGCCCGCTTGAACCGCGAGTTCATCAAGGCTAAGCTGGCCGACTAATTTTTGTAGGTCAATAAAAAGAGGAGTACCATCAAGCATTCTTGGTGGTACTCCTTTTTTTAAGGCAAAGTGCCTGGTCGCTCCAGGCACCATGCGGTAAGATTACTCCTGAGTCTCGGGCAGCATCACTACGTCGACGCAGTTGCCAGCGGCCTTGAGCTGCTTGAAGAAGTCGACCATCATCTGCGGAGTGAGGCTCTCCACAATCTTCTTATAGTCAGTGTGGCTGTCGAAGCCATAGTCGAGCCATGTGGAGATAACACCCATCCAGTGACCATTGGTCTTGGCGTCCTCGTCGGCCTGCTTCAGCATATACTCCTTCACCTTGGTCAGGATATCGCTGTCGATAGCCTTGGTGCAACCTTCGAAGCCCTCGTCGAGCAGACGGTTGGCAATCTCCTGTTTGTCAGGATTCATCGGGCAGTAGGCCTGCAGCTGCATGATGGCGTCTGTACCGCTGAGGTTGAAGCCGCCATAGGCACCTACTGAGTAGGCAGCGCTCTCTTCCTCACGGATGGTCTTGAGGTAGATTTGCGACAGTATCTGTCCGGCCACGCTAATCTTGATGTCGTTCTCCAGGTTGTAGGGAGCAACGGCATTCCATACGCGAACGGCAGTAGCCTTCGGAGAGTCAGACTTCACGCGGAAGTGGTTCTTCACCTGACCTGTAGCCAGAGTGCGAACATCCTTGAAGTTCTCAGGAGCGGCACCTGTCGAAGGCAGCGAAGCAATATACTGCTCGATGAGCGGGCGGAGTGTCTCTTCGTCGAAGTTGCCGAGGAAGGTGAAGGTGAACTGTCCGGCATTCTGATAGCGCTCCTTTGCAATCTCAAGGATACGGTCGTAGCTGACGTCGGCAAGGTCCTTCACGTCAAGGCTTGCGAAGCGCGGGTTGTGGCAGTAGAGCGTATTGGTGAGTGTGTCAGAGAAGACAGCGTCGGGCGAGAGATACTTGTTCTTCAGGGCCATGTCGAGCTGAGTCATGAGGTTCTGCATCTGGCTGTCGTCCTTCTTCACGGCGGTGAAGTAGAGGTAAACCATCTGCATCATGGTCTCGATGTCTTTCGGAGTAGAGTGAGCAGAGACATACTGGCGCGTCTTGCCCATCGAGAGGTCGGCGTTGCAGTTCTTGCCGGCCAGGGCCTTGGTCAGCTCGTTGCTCGAGAAGTTGCCCAGTCCGCTGATACCAATCACGCTGCCGAAGAGCTTGAGGTTGGTGTAGTCTTTCGGTCCGTAGAGCGATTCGCCACCCTTCGAGAATCCCTGCATCACGATCTCGTCGTCTTTGAAGTCAGTCTTCTTCAGGATCACCTTAGCACCATTAGAGAGCTTCAGCTCCTTGTAGCCAAAGTGCTTGTTCTCTGTCTCGCTGACAATCTTGCCAGCCTTCGGCATGTTCTCCTCGGCGATGAGGGGCTCGTCCTTCACGTTGTCGACGTATGCTTCGAGCTGCTCGGCGCGAGCGCTTTCCACAGCCTTCTTCATCATCTCCTCGGTGGGATAGGTGAGGCCTTCTGCTTCGCGTGCCCATTCGATGACGACGAGGTTCTCCTCAGTCTCGCCGATGAGTTCGGGCAGGGCCATGTTGATCATCTCGACGGGCAGCTGCGGAGCAATGCCGCTCATGATCTGATAGAGCATCTCGATAGAGGGGATAGGCTCGTTAGAGAGATAGTGGTCGCGATAGTCGTTGCCAAACTGGTCGTTGGTAATCTTGTTGCGGTTGGTGTAAGCTTTCTCCAGACCAGAGATATAGTCGGCCTTGGCACGCTCATACTCAGTGGCGGTGAAGCCGAACTGGCGTGCGCGCTTAGCCTCGCGGATGAGGGTCTGCAGCGTCTCCATATCCTTGCCCTCCTTGGGCACACCGATGAGCTGGAAGGCATCCTTCGTCTTCGAGATCATGTAGGTGCCGTCGCCGGCGAAAGCCTGGATGAAGGGGCAGTCGGCATTCTGTGTCATCTCGTTGAGGCGCTGTGTGAGCATCTGGCTGATGACCTCCTTGGCAAACATCTCGATGAGATAGTTCATGTTAGCCTTTTCGGCAGGAGCCGTTGTCTCGTGCTTCATGAACACCATGATCTGGTTCATGATCTGCTCCTTGTCCTTGTCGAAGATGTAGATAGCCTCCTTGTTGTCGGGCACGGGAACGTCGACCACCTGAGCGGCATTGGCCGGAACGACGATGCCTCCGAAGAGCTCCTTCACCTTGGCTTCCATGTGGTCGACATCGATGTCGCCCACCACGATGATAGCCTGGTTGTCGGGACGATACCACTTCTCGTAGTAGTTGCGGAGCGTCTGCGGTTTGAAGCTGTCGATAATCTCCATCAAGCCGATGGGCATACGCTCGCCATACTTACAGTCGGGGTACATCTCTTTGAGCGAACGGGTGATGAGTCGCTGCTGAGCGCTCTCGCCCAGACGCCACTCGTTGTGCACGACGTCGCGCTCCTTGTCAATCTCGTCCGGTTCGAGGAGCAGTCCGTTGCTCCAGTCTTTCAGGATGAGCAGACAAGAGTCGAGGGCAGCCTGTCCTTTCGTTGTAGGCACGGCGCAGACGCGGTAGACGGTCTGGTCGATAGAGGTATAGGCATTGAGGTTGCTACCGAACTCCACGCCGAGCGAGCGGGTGAAGTCGATGATACCGTTGCCGGGGAAGTGCTCCGAGCCGTTGAAGGCCATGTGCTCGAGGAAGTGAGCCAGACCGCGCTGCGAGTCGTCCTCGTTGATAGAGCCTACACGCTGAGCGATGTAGAAGTTGGCTGACTTCTCGGGCCACTCGTTGTGACGGATGTAGTAGGTCAGACCGTTGTCCAACTTGCCGATTCTCACGGCGTCGTCCACTGGGATTGGCGGCATCTGCATCTCCTGAGCCACCATGCCTGTTGTGCCGATCATCATCAGCATCAAGGCAGCGAAAAACTTTCTGATTTTCATTGTTAATAGATAATTTTAATTGACGTTGCTCTTCCTATAGACGGCGCGAGGGCCAGAAAAGCTACACGTCGGGTGATTAATTAATGTTTTTTATATCTTTCCTTTATTCTTCATAAGCGAGGATGTCGCCTGGCTGGCAGTTCAGCTCGCGGCAGATAGCCTCTAAGGTAGTGAAGCGGACGGCGCGGGCCTTGCCGGTCTTCAGTATCGAGAGGTTGGCCTGCGTCAGGCCGACGCGCTCAGCCAGTTCGCCGAGCGACACCTTCCGCTTGGCCATCTCTACGTCTAAGTTTACGATAATCTTTCCCATACGTACCTCTCTTATATTGTTAACTCTTGTTCTTCCTTCATCTTCAGGCCCACGGCGAAGATTTCGGCCACGATGAGTGCTACCAGACCGACGCTGAGCTCCATCGTGGAGATGTAGCTGAAATAGTCGGGGGCGAAGCCTTTCACGGCAAACTGCTCGTTGGCTATCGACGCACCGTAGATTTGCAGCGTTGTCATGACGATGCTGGCCACCAGCTCGATGCTGCCCAACCACCGGAGCAGACGTACGTTGTTCCACTCGAACACCTGTCCGCGGTTGACCCGCACGATGAGTTTCAGGAAGAGCACAACGATGACCAGCAGGGCCACGATGGTGAGCAGTCGGCAGATGTTGTTGGTCCACTCGTACCATGTGGGGTAGCTGATGGCCTGGTCTACGATGATGTGCTCGGGCCAGATGGCGGTCTCCTTGCCAGTCACCTCGTTGCGGATGGTGCCTGATGCGAGATCAGACAGGTAAGACGGTGTCAATACAATCTGCTCGCCAGCCACCATGCGGTCGATGTTGTTGAGGCTGTTGCCGCTTGCATCGGCACTGAAGCCGGCACTGAAGCCGATAGCGATACCGTAGACCACGGGGATGAAGCTGATGCCCACCACCACGAACACCATGAGGCAAAGTATGTTCAGTCTTTTCTTCATTTCTTCGGTTCCTTTCTTTGTTTCAATAATTATTTATCGATTTTCGATGTGCAAAAGTAAAGGGTTTATTCTTAACCGCCAAACATTTTTCAATAAAAGTTTATCGAAAAACAATATTTTAACGTTCTTAAACGATATATCCTCGTTTCTTAGCATTCGTTAGTGAACTACAGGCAAACAGAAAGGCTGCGACTCCGCCCCGGTCGGCAAAGTCGCTCCGTCTGATGATGTGTTGGTTTTTGCGTGTTCTTCTCTTGCAAACAATAGCTAATGGCAATGCAATTTGCCGCAAACTGCATTGCCGAATGCCGCAAACCGACGATTTTTATCTTTGTTTACCATTTTTATACCGAAATATTTGGTAGATTCAGAGAAAACCGTTATATTTGCAGCATGAAGTTACCTAAATAAAAACGATAGTAATGATGAGAAACAAGCTGACATTGGCCCTCGTGGCCACGATGATGACGCTCGCCGCTTGGTCGCAGACTGAGCCTAACGAGCCAAAACAGATCAGCCTCAGCAGCGAAGAGCTTGAGCTGGTAAGCGGTAACAACAACTTTGCCTTCAACCTCTTCCGACAGGCGCGGGGCGACGAAAGCATCATTCTCTCGCCGCTGAGCATCACCTACGCCCTGGGCATGCTCAACAACGGCGCTCAGGGACAGACGCAGCAGGAAATCAACCAAGTGTTGGGCTTCGGGTCTGCCGGTGCCGAAGCCATCAATAAGTTCTGCCACAAGCTGCTCGCGGAGACGGGACAGCTCGACGAACTGACACGTGTGTCGATAGCCAACAGCATCTATATGAACACGGCACGCGGCGACGTCAGGATGTCGGAAACGTTTCGCCAGACGGTGGCCGACTACTATGATGTGACCCCCGAAGCCCTCGACTTCACCGACCCTGCTACGCTCGACGTCATCAACCAATGGGCGAGCGACCATACGGAGGGGATGATCGACAAGGTGCTGGATGCCTCGGATCTCAATCCCGACTACATCAGCTATCTGCTCAACGCCATCTATTTCAAGGGCGAATGGACAGCTAAGTTCGACCCTAAACAAACCATCTATTCGACATTCGATGACGGTGAGAAGACGGCCGAGATGATGGTGCAGGACAACGAGTTCCTCTACACCGAGAACGATATCTTCCGTTCGGTCATCCTGCCTTACGGCAACACGGCCTACCAGATGACGGTGTTCCTGCCGCAATATGAAAAGACGCTCGACGACGTTGTCAACTATCTCAACGGCACCAACTGGAACAATCCTAATGCCTATATGCCATACCAGGTGTATCTGGGGCTGCCTCGCTTCGAGACCGACACCGAACAGCCGCTCATCGGCATCATGCAGCAGCTCGGCATGCCCAATGCCTTCCAGGGCGGCGAGGGCTTCGACTATTTCTGCGAGAATCTTGACGGCACACCGCACAACGTCTTCATCGACCTGATGAAGCAGGTGGCTAAGATTAAGGTAGACGAGGAGGGTACTGAGGCTGCCGCCGTAACCGTTATCGGCAATACCGACGGTATGTTGGATTATACCGACTTCATTGCCGACCGTCCGTTCCTCTACATCATCAGCGAACAGTCTACGGGGGTCATCCTCTTCATCGGCCAGTATATGGGCGAAGAGCTGAAAAACCCGCGCGGTGAGATAACGCTGACGGAAGAAGAGAAGCAATTGGTCGGTGCCAACAACGACTTTGCCTTCAATCTCTTCCGGAAGGCCCGTGGCAACGAGAGCCAGATTCTCTCGCCGCTGAGCATCACCTATGCCCTCGGTATGCTCAACAACGGCACACAGGGACAGACACAGCAGGAGATATGCAACACCTTGGGCTTCGGCAATGCCGGTCAGGAAGCCATCAACCAGTTCTGCCGAAAGATGCTCACGGAGAGTCCGCTGCTCGACAAGACAACGCGTGTCAGCATCGCCAACACCATCTTCGTCAACAATCCACCCTATCAGCTCCTCCCCGACTTCGTGCAGAAAGCAGAGCAATACTACGATGCCACTACGCAGGAGCGCGACTTCACAGACGGCGAGACGCTCGGTGTCATCAACCAATGGGCCAGCGACCATACGGAGGGAATGGTCAGGGAGGTGCTCGACGAACAGTCGTTCAACCCCTTTGCTGCCAGCTATCTGCTCAACGCCATCTATTTCAAGGGCGCATGGGCCAGTCCGTTCAATCCCGACAATACCATCGAGGAGCCGTTCAACGGCGGAGCCAGCGTGCCGATGATGCAACAGGAGGTGGGTTGTGTATATGCCGCGAACGACATCTGTCAAGCCGTCCGCCTGCCTTACGGCAACGAGGCCTACGACATCTCTATCTTCCTGCCACGTGAGGGGAAGTCCATCGGCGATGTACTCAACCTGTTGAGCGGCAAAGAATGGCGCATCAAGGGCGAGGGCTATACGGTAGACTTGAAGCTGCCGCGCTTCGAAACGACAACCGACCTGAAACTCAACGACATCATGGCCGACCTTGGCATGCCGACCATCTTCACTCCGAATGCCGAACTGATGGACATGGTTGTCAACACGACTGACGCTGACGAATCGTTCTATGTGTCACTGATGAAGCAGTCGGCTGCCATCAAGCTCAACGAAGAAGGCACAGAGGCAGCCGCCGTCACCGTGATAGGTGTGGTACCTACAAGCATGAGCGATTATGCCGAGTTCCATGCTACGCGCCCGTTCCTATATATCATTAGTGAGCGGTCGACGGGTGCCATCTTCTTCATCGGCCAGTTTATGGGTGAGCCAACAGGCGACAGCGATGACATCAGCAGACCAACGACGATGATGCAGGACGAAAGAATCTACGACCTGCAAGGACGACAGCTGAAGGTGCACTCCTCGCTGCCCAAGGGTATTTTCATTCAGAATGGCCGTAAGGTGGTCGTGAAGTAGTGTTGTGACAACAATGAGAAGCACAGAGAATGTAGAGCTCTGCGCAGAGAGTTTTTTAGTTTTTACGTCTACGGAGTATTGGAGAAAAGGAGACTGGGCCATAGCGACTATAAGTTCTATGGAGATGGTTAATGACATCGTCAGAGATGGTCTCTGACTGGCTCGGAAGCCATCTCTGATCTGATCAGGGATGGTTGCTGATCTTGTCAGGGA